>Ga0105240_10012484_pt1 | contig 11722 bp, 7 predicted proteins | sample KBSC54metaG_FD_80426 | JGI IMG/M metagenome (GOLD analysis project Ga0105240, IMG submission 80426) | Corn rhizosphere microbial communities from Kellogg Biological Station, Michigan, USA - KBS C5-4 metaG | ecosystem: Host-associated > Plants > Roots > Rhizosphere > Soil | place: Michigan, USA...
CTCCCGACCCACGCCCGGGCAAGCTCTCTCGATATCGACCAATCGAAACTCCCCACGACGCTTGCGAACAGAGGTGCGGACCAGCTGAGCCTTTGCGCCTCTGGGTTCTGCGATCTGCCCCACGCGCTCCTCAAATTCCCGGTATGCGTTTCTGAGAACATCGAGAACGTAGTTGATAAAGGGCCAGGGATCATGTCGTCCGTGGTGCCATCCCGAGGAAGACTGCTCGAGCGTCTGGTAGTAGCGATCCTTACTCTGCTCAATCAGCCTCTCCAAGCTGATGTAACGCCCGACCTCCATTCCCGCGTGATAGGTCTGCAGCAGCAATGCCAACCGTGACACGCGACCATTACCGTCGCGGAATGGATGAATGCACAGAAGGTCCAGATTAAACGCGGCGATACCGATTGCCGGAGGAACCCAGCGGTCCTGCACACAGCGATTCCAGGTGTCGACTAGCTTCGCCATCTGCGCAGGAGCTTCGCTAGCCTGAACGGGCTTGAAGCGGACGCGCTCCCGGCTGTCCGCATAGCGCTCGATGATGTCGCCATCCTTTTCCTTGTATTTCCCGGCATCCCAGATCTGCCCACGAGCCATCGCATGCATGCGTTTGAGGCAATCCTCGTCAAGTGGAATCTCTGGTGAATGGTCGTGTATCCAGGTGAGGGCGTCCCGATAACCGCGTATTTCCTCCTCATCGCGGTCACGAAACAGCGGCTTAGTAGCTACCAGCACGCTCGGGATGCGCGCAGCCTCCATTGACACGCCCTCGATGCGATTCGAAGAAACGGCGCTCTCGATCAAGGCGTGCTCGCGCAGCACCCGCAGCTTCTGCGGCGACTGCCGCGTATATAGCTCCTGCTTGCCGCGGAACTCACTCAGGGAATCGAGATACCAGGAGGTTCCGACCGGGATGGCATGCCCGGATTGAGCAAATAACGCCAGAGTTTTCATGGAGATGGAGATAATACCCTTATCAGTACCCTTATATAAGGGGTGCACCTTATGGGCGAGGCGAACGCTCACGCCCGCGAGGGTTCCTGGAACCTCTTGAGCCACGCTGTCAAAGCTCGCGCACCCGTTGGTCCGGATCAGGGTACTCGGTCATGCCCGCTTGCTGCTCGAATGGCGGCGGCTGCAACTGATGTGCAATCAGGGCGAGTCACAGAACGATTTCCAGCGCGTACCGCAGCAAATCCTGATGATCTCGGGCGCATCAGCCCAGCGATACAGCCCACGGGCGATCTGATCGACGAGTCCCCACGACGGCCACACTGTAAAAGTAGACTGTCATCCCACGATAGTTGAAAAGAGCCATCGGTTGTGCGGAGCAACATCGTTACACCGTCTCGCCACCGGCTCCCGCATTTGTCGGTCAAAACGTGACCGAGCCATCATTTGCGTCAGAGCGGCATCGACGAGGAGCTATTCGACGTGGTCTCCGGCTTCGAGGCGCTGACTGGACCCTAGCTCCGCCAGCAGCGTTTCTCCTGACACTGGTCCATACGCACATATCCTTATGGGCGGCTGCGTCGTGACGCAGATCGCACTGCACGGGCAGGTACGCAGATTTCCCTATTCTTGCGATGAATGGCAGATGCGATTCTGACAGTGCCCTGCAATGGGGCGCATCCACGAACGCAAGCTGTAGGGAACTATTCGCATGACTTCGACGAGCAGACTGTGGCGAGCACTGGGCATCGTGTTTGTCCTCTCCTTTGCCGCACTTGGCTGGCTGGGCCGGGAAATCTACCTTGCCGCGCCGCCGATCCCGAGGGAAGTACGCGACGAGCGCGGCTCAACGCTCTTCACAGCCGAACAGATCCGCTCCGGACAGCAAGCCTGGTTCAAGGCCGGTGGCCAGCAATTGGGCACGGTGTGGGGTCACGGAAGCTACGTGGCGCCCGACTGGTCCGCCGATTGGCTGCATCGCGAGGCAGTAGCCCTGCAGGACCATCTTGCGCACGCTACCTACGGCCGACCTTATGAGGACCTCGACGCTGCAACGCGAGCTGGCATCGACGTGCGCGTGAAGTCAACCATGCGCCGGAATACGTACGACGCATCTACGGGCATTCTGACACTCTCGCACGATCGAACGGCACCCGTGCAGAGCGTCGCCTCGCACTTCGAGCGGCTGTTTGGCAGCGATCCCTCGTTGATCGCGCTGCGCACGCAGTACGCGATGCCCGACGGTGCCCTGCCCTCCGCCGACGACCGCAAAGCCCTCAGTGCATTCTTCTTCTGGTCGAGCTGGTCCTCGGCGACGGATCGGCCCGGAAAGCAGGGTCTGTCGTATACCAGTAACTGGCCCTATGAGCCGCTGGTCGGCAACACGATGACCGATGGCAGCGCCATCTGGAGCATCGTCAGCATCATTCTGCTGATCGCGGGCATTGCGGCGATGGTGTGGTGGCATAGTGCCTATCCGGACGAGGAGCGCCTCGTGCCCCCGCCCGCCGACCCGCTGCTGAAAGTGACCGCAACGCCCTCCATGAAGGCGACTCGGAAATACTTCTTCGTGGTGATCGGCCTGATTCTGGTGCAGATCCTGATGGGCGCGATCACCGCTCACTATGCGGTTGAAGGCCGTGCGTTCTTCGGCCTGCCGCTCGCTCAACTCCTCCCCTACACCGTCAGTCGCAGCATCCACACGCAGTTCGGCGTATTCTGGATCGCTACTGCGTGGCTCGCCACAGGCTTGTACATCGCGCCGCTGCTGGCCGGTCATGAGCCCAAGCTGCAGAAGCTCGGCGTCGACGCCCTGTTCTACGCCCTGCTGATCATTGTCGTCGGCTCCACGGCCTGCGGCTGGCTGGGCTCACTGGCGCATGCGGGCTTTCGGTTCGACTTCTGGGTGGGCGCGCAGGGGCTGGAATATACGAACATGGGACGAATCTGGCAGATCCTGCTGTTCGTCGGCCTGTTGTTCTGGCTGTTGCTGCTGGGCCGGGCACTGTGGCCGGCCCTCAAGCGGCCTTCGGAGAGCCGCGGGCTGATCGCCATGGTGTTCCTCTCGGCCGCGTGCATCGGGGCGTTCTACGCGACCTCACTCACCTGGGGTCAGAACACGCACTATTCGATGATCGAATACTGGCGCTGGTGGCTGGTGCACCTGTGGGTCGAGGGCTTCTTCGAAGTGTTCGCGACGGCAGTGGTTGCGCTGATCTTCACGCGTCTCGGGCTGGTGTCCGCTGCCAGCGCCAATCGTGCGATCATCGCCGAGACCACTGTTTTCCTGTTCGGTGGAATCCTCGGCACTCTTCACCACCTGTACTGGACGGGTACGCCGACCTCGGTCATCGCCGTGGGCGCTGTGTTCTCCGCTCTCGAGGTCGTGCCCCTGGCGATTCTCGGTTTCGAAGGGTGGCACAACTATCAGCGCTCCAGGGCGGCGCCCTGGGTACAGGCGTATCGGTGGCCGATCCTGTGTTTCGTCGCGGTTGGGTTCTGGAACACCGTGGGCGCCGGCCTGTTGGGTTTCACGATCAACCCGCCCGCCTCTCTCTACTACATCCAGGGCCTGAATCTGACGCCCGCGCACGGCCACGCCGCCCTGTTCGGAGTCTATGGGATGCTTGGCGTCGGTCTCACGCTGTTCTGCCTGCGAGGCCTGTTCGAGCGGCCCGCGCACGCCGACCGGCTGTTGGCCTGGAGCTTCTGGGGCTTCAACATCGGCTTGGGGATGATGGTCTTCATGAGCCTGGTTCCCGCGGGTATCTACCAGGCTGCCGCGGCGATGTCCCATGGCCTCTGGTACGCGAGGTCACCGGCCATCGTGCACTCGAGCGTCATGGAAACGCTCGTTTGGCTGCGCGTGCCCGGGGACATCGTGTTCGCCGGCGGCGGAGTCTGTCTGAGCCTGTACGCCTTGCGCCTGCTGATGCGACGCAAAGCACCGCAGCAGACGGAGAAACTTGTGCTCGGTCAGCAGGCGTGATCTCCAGCTCATGATCGCACTGCTCGAAGCTCGGCCCGCGGGGCTGCCGCCGAGGGTGATGAGGAGGACCAAACCGTGCTGGCTGTCCCTGGACATCAGGATCGCTCTGTGGACCCTATTTCTGAGCGCTCAAGGACTTACAACCCTTGATCTGCGCTCGTTGGACGTCAGTGGACGGTCAATGGCGGAGCGGACGGGACTCGATGGTCTGCTGCAAGTTTATGAAAAGAACGCCAGTTTTCCGCGGCGGTCGCATCGCCGTACCGCGCGGATACCCCCAAAAGCGCGTGGCTGTTGGTGGCCGTCCGTGGAAGTCCATGGACGATCGGATGCCGGCGAACAGACATCAAACGAAACCGCCTGAAAAGGTTACTTGCGCTGCGTGGCGCAGTCCATACGTCCATACCTTGAAGTCGCAGTGGACAATCGAGTCCAGGTAACGTGCATTCCGGAATCGCCGTGCGCTTACTGCCGGTCGCGCACTGACCACCTGGCCGCAACGCCACGGCCCGAGCATTTCAGCTCCCCCCCGCCTTCTTCATGTCCGCGAGCACGGTCCTGATCCACTCCCGACGACACCGGGGCAAGCTCTCTCGATATCGACCAATCGAAATTCCCCACGACGCTTGCGAACAGCGCTGCGGACCAGCTGAGCCTTTGCGCCTCTGGGTTCTGCGATCTGCCCGACGCGCTCCTCGAACTCCCGGAATGTTCGATTCCGGGTATCTACTAGCTTTGCCATCTGCGCTGGAGCTTCGCTAGCCGGAACGGGCTTGAAGTGATGCGCTCCCGGCCGTCCGTAGAGCGCTCGAGGATGTCGCCATCCTTTTCCTTATATTTCCCCGCACCCCAGATCTCCCCACGAGCCATCGCTTGCATGCGTTTGAGGCAATCCTCGTCAAGCGGAATCTCCGATGCGCCCATACTCGTGGACGGCGATCCGATCTGGCTGGAACAGATCATCACGAACCTGTTGGAGAACGCCCCGGAATACACCCCTGCCCGTGGCCGGATCCAACTCAAGCTCACGCGCGCGGGCAGCAGCGCGCTCTTGAGCGTGCGCGACAACGGAATCGGTCTCGCTCCGGAGCACCCGGGTTCCATCTTCAGCCTGTTCACGCAGGTCGACAGCTCGCTAGCGCGCCAGGGCGGCGGCTTGGGAATCGGTCTCACTGTGGTGCGGTGCGTATTGGAGTTGCACGGCGGCCGGAGACGATCGCGCTGCTGGCGTGCCACTTGGGCGAACAGCATCAGGATCTGTAGCTAACGCCGCGTCGGTCAAGTCGGGCGACTGAGTGCATCCCCGTCGGAACCGAAAGGGATGTCTTCGGTTCTATAGGACACAGATTGGCCGGCAGACGATGGGTGGCCGATACGAAGGCGCACGATGCGTGTCTGAAGATCATCTCTCTCATCGTGGGCATGGTACGAGCTGGCCAGTTGGCCTGAGCTCGGCCGGATCGGCGGATGCGGAAGGATTTGCAAGCGACCGCTCCTGGTGCGGCATGCAGTATTCGAGAAGGACTGAACAATGAGGCTGCCGTCACTCTCCCTGGCAGCCGCCCGTCTCAGCACGCTCGCCCTCTCCGCGGGTGGGCTGCTGATCGCGGAACCCGCGATGGCGGCTGGGCAGGTATCTTCATGCCCGGGAATCCATGTCACGATACTGGACATCCGCAACAGCGTCGGCACGGTCGACTGTGCCCTGTTCGACGGCCCGAAGGGCTTCCCGCGTGATGTGCTGCGCTCCGCAATGAGGCTCGTGGCGATGAAAGTGCCGAGCAGCGAGGCGCGGTGCGATTTCGAGGACGTCCCTGCCGGCACCTACGCGCTGGTCGTGCTTCACGATGAGGACATGAACGGCAGGGTCGATACCAGCTGGATCGGCGTGCCGAAGGAAGGTTACGGGTTCTCGAACGATGCCAGGCCCTCGCTCTCAGTCCCGTCGTTCAAGGATGCAGGCTTTGTCTACGACGGCGGGACGCTCGAGATGACGGTGCATCTTCACTACTGACGGTCACGAGGGTCCGACTAAGTGCGCTAGGGAACTGACGAGACGGCTATTCGGCCCATATCCTGCCGGCTCCAATGTGTGAAACGCCATCTGTGACCCTGAACTACCACCGCGGAGCCTGCGAATATGCGTCGAATCATGCTGACCAGCTCGCTGCTGGGAATGATGGTGATCATGTCGGCTTGCCTCATTGGGCCCAGGGAGGGTCGATATGATCGTGACCACCAACGGTATTACCACCAGCACGGCTGGCATGATTGTGCCCCGCACGATGGGCATTGCAGATGAGGGTCCACGCGTGCCGAGCGAGCTGGCAATGCTCGCCCGGCGGCGGCCTGGGCTTGGCGTTGGTTATCGTCGTGCCGCTCGCGATGGGCAGGCTGCAGGATCCCCGCAGTACTGGGAAGGCATCGGCCGCCGCCTGTGAACATCGCCCAGATTGCTCCGCTATATGAAGCGGTGCCGCCCAAGTTGTACGGCGGCACGGAGAGGGTGGTTGCACACCTTTGCGATGCCTTGGTCGAGCTGGGGCACGAGGTCACGCTGTTCGCCGCGGGCGATGCACGCACGAAAGCGCGTCTTGTAGCGGTGCGGGGTGAGGCGATCCGTCTGGATGCAGCGGCGCTCAAATCCGAGCTCGCTGCACACCTGACCCTGTTGCACGAGGTCAAGCGGCGGTCGGCGCAATTCGATGTCCTGCACTTCCACGTAGACCTGATACATTTTCCGGCCTTCGAACAGCAGGCTCAGAAGACCGTCACGACGCTGCATGGTCGCCTGGATCTCAAAGACCTTCCGGCTGTCTACGCACGCTGGCCCCGATTCGGGCTGGTGTCGATTTCCAACCATCAGCGCAATCCGCTGCCGAGCGCCAACTGGCTCGCGACGGTCGCACACGGCGTGCCGCCCGGCCAATACACGTTCAACGAGCGCCCGGCGGGTGCGTATCTCGCCTTCCTCGGCCGCATGTCGCCGGAAAAACGCCCGGATGTCGCGATCCGCCTGGCACGCCGTGCACGCATCCCACTCAAGATCGCGGCGAAGGTAGACGCGGTCGATGTCGTATATTTCGATACCCTCATCAAGCCGCTGCTCGAGGATCCTCTGGTCGAGTTCATTGGCGAGATCGGCGAAGAGCGCAAATCGGAATTCCTCGGCAACGCGCTCGCACTGCTCTTCCCCATCGATTGGCCTGAGCCCTTCGGACTGGTCATGATCGAGGCGATGGCCTGCGGCACGCCGGTCATCGCCTGGAATCGCGGCGCGGTGCCGGAAATCATCGACGCGGGCGTCACCGGGTTCATCGTGAATACGGAGGAAGAAGCGCTCGCAGCGATCGCGCGAGCGCCCGATCTCGACAGGTGCCGGGTGCGCGCGACCTTCGATCGCCGCTTCGCGGCAAGCACGATGGCGCGCGCCTATCTGGACGTCTACGAGAGAGTGCTCGAGGCGCAGCAGCTGGCTGCCTATCGTGAGCACCGCAGAGAGGGGCTGTCAGCTTGAGGGATGAATCCGGTGAGCGGCGGGGATTGCTGCCGCGATTCACGCTGAAGGATGCGAACACCTTCCTGCTTGCGGATGCCCTGGGGGATATTCAGGGGAGCGATGACGGCCTGTTCTCGAACGATACACGCATGTTGTCGCGCTTCGAGCTGGCCGTCGCCGGCCGACGGCCATCACTGCTGGGGACGGCGATCAGCCAGGACAACACTTTGTTCACGGCGCATCTGACCAACCGGCCCTTGCCGGCCCTGGGCGAGCGCGCGATTCCCCAAGGCGTCATTCATATCGAGCGCAGTCGGTTCCTGTGCGAGAGCCGGCTGTATGAGCGCCTGCGGCTCACAAACTTCAGCGACCTCGATGCGCACGTGCCGCTGAAGCTTGCGTTCGCCGCCGATTTCGTCGATATCTTCGAGGTGCAGGGACATGTCCGCAAGGAGCGTGGCCAGTTTCTGCCCGCCGCGGTCGATGGCCGCTCGGTGCGCCTGGCCTATCGTGGCCGCGATGATCAGGTACGTTCGACTCGAATCGAGTTCTCGCGACCGCCTGTATCGATCTCCTCGCAGGAGGCGGAGTTTCTGATCGAGCTGCCACGCGGTGCGGTTGCGGCCATGTTCATCGAGATCGGCGCGGGAGAAGGCGGCGTCCCTTCGTCGGAACGATTCGACCAGGCCCAGCAGCGCTTGTCAGTGAACATGCGGAGACGCTTGCAGGAAGGCGCAGCGGTCAGTACGCCGGGACGGCTGTTCAACGAGTGGATCGAACGATCGCGGTCCGATCTTGCGCTCCTGACGACAGTGCTGCCGACCGGCCCGTATCCCTACGCGGGCATTCCATGGTTTGCGACCCAGTTCGGGCGTGACGCGATCATCACCTCGTTGCAGACGTTGTGGCTGAATCCGCAGCTCGCCGCGGGTGTTCTGCGTTTTCTCGCCTCCACCCAGGCACGGGACGAATCGGCGTTCCGCGACTCCCAGCCGGGCAAGATCATGCACGAGACGCGGCGTGGCGAAATGGCGGCGCTGGGCGAGGTCCCCTTCGGCCAGTACTACGGCGGCGTCGATACGACGCCTCTGTTCGTGATGCTTGCGGGTGCGTACGAAAGACACACCGGCGATCGCAACCTGAATGACGGGATCTGGAGGCATCTGCTCGCGGCCACTGAATGGATCGAGCGGCGGCTGGACCACAGCTCCAGCGGATTTCTCGACTACGCGCGCGGCTCGCAGACCGGTCTGGTGAATCAGGCCTGGAAGGACAGCCAGGATTCGATGTTCTACGCCGATGGGAGTTTCCCGAAGGGCCCGCTCGCGGTCGTTGAGGTGCAGGGCTACGCCTACGCGGCGCTCGAGGCAATGGCCGAGCTCGCGGCCGTTCGCGAGGACGAACCCAGGAGCGCAGTGTGGCACGCCCGCGCCGAACGGTTGCGCGCAGCGATCGAGCGCCAGTTCTGGGTCCCGGAATTGAGCTTCTATGCGATCGCCATCGACGGCGACGGCAAGCCGTGCAGCGTTCGCGCCTCCAATGCGGGGCACCTTCTGTATTGCGGTGTACCGAGCGCCGAGCACGCAGCCATCGTAGCGAAGGAGCTGCTATCGAGCCGCTTTTCCAGCGGCTGGGGCATCCGAACGCTGGCCGACGGCGAGGTCCGCTACAATCCCATGTCCTACCACAACGGCTCGATCTGGCCGCACGATACGTCGCTATGCGCAGCGGGCATAGCGCGCTACGGCGGGCGTGCGCCCGCCGTGCAGATCCTGAACGAGGTCTTCGAAGCGGCCAATCACTTCGCCATGCGCCTGCCGGAGCTGTACTGCGGCTTTCCGCGCATCACCGGGCAGGGGCCGGCGCCATATCCAGTCGCCTGCTTGCCGCAGGCGTGGTCCTGCGGGGCTGTCTTCATGCTGTTGCAGGCCTGCCTGGGGGTGCGCATCGACGGCCGGCGCAAGGAAGTGCACATAGAGCGCCCGATGTTACCCAGCGGCGTCGAGTCGCTGAGCATCCGCCACCTGCCTGTGGGTGAGGCGCGCATCGATCTGGAATTTCACCGCGTCGGTGAGGAAATCGCAGTCGTACCTGCCGGGCACAGCGCGATGGGCGTGCGCGTGCTGGCGCACCTGTAGCTCAGATCACCGGCACTGTGCCGGCGCCGCGGCTCCCAGGCGCTCCTTGATCCGATCGGCCACGCGCAGCGCATTGGCGACTATCGTCAACGTCGGATTGACTGCGCCGATCGATGGAAAGAAGCTCGCATCGGTCACGTACAGATTCTCGACACTGTGGACCTTGCAGCTCAGATCCAGAACCGAGGTCGCCGGGTCCACACCGAAGCGTGCGGTACCCGCCTGATGCGCCGTACCTGCAATCGGAATGTTCTTGCCCAGATACAGACTGCGATCCAGGAGCACGGCATGGGCGCCGGCGGCATCGAGCATCTGCTCGAGTTTCCACTTCAGGCGCCGATGCGCTTCCAGATTGTTTTCCGTGACGTCGAGCACGACTCGGCCACGGTCATAATAAATGCGATTCTCAGCGCGCGGCAGGTCTTCGCTGGACAGCCAGAAATCCATCGAATGCCGGGCCATCGCCTCGAACGGCCCCTTTGGCAGCCAACTCAGCCACGGCGGCAGCGCCTCACCCCGTATCTGTGCGCCGTGTGAAGTTGCGCACATCTGAATCAGTCCGAGCGGGAAATCCCAGTCGTCGGAGCCGAAATAATAGTCGCTGACGGCCAGCGTCTTCTGAAACACCGTCGGGTTCGGTGCACGCATCAATGCCATCAGGATCGATTGATTGTGGCGCATGTAATTGCGCCCCACCTGCCCGGAAGCGTTCCCGAGCCCGTGCGCGTGCTTGTCATTGGCGGATCGCAACAGCAGCAGCGCCGATGACAGCGCGCCGCAGGCGACGACGACGATGTCGGCGGAGTATTGCTCTGCATGCCCTTTCCGGGACACCTGCACGGCCGAGACAGCCGTACCTGCCGCGTTCGTCTGCAATGCGCAGACGTACGCACCGGTCAGCAATGTCAGGTTCGGATGAGCCCGGAGAGCGGGATCGACGCACACGACCTGCGCATCCGCCTTGCCATTCAGCGGGCAGGGAAAGCCGTCGAACGCGTCGCAGCGGATGCAGGGGCTGGTCGGCGCCGGCTGGCCGTCCTTCTCATCGAGCAGGATGCCCAGAGGCAGGTGAAAGGGATGCAGGCCGCCCAGAGTCAGCCGTTCGCTCAGCGCCTGGATGCGCGGCTCATGGGAGACGGCCGGGTAGGGAAATGGACCGCTGGAGGGCGGCTCCGTGGGATCCTCCCCGCGCTGGCCGTGGACGTGGAACAGGGATTCGGCCTCCGCGTAGTAGGGCTCGAAGTCCGGATACTTCAGCGGCCAGGCCGGAGAGACTCCGTCCCGGTGCACGATCTCCTCGAAGTCCCGCTCACGCATGCGGAACAACGCAGCGCCGTACACTTTCGAGTTGCCGCCGACGAAGTAATGCAATCCCGGGTGAAAGCTGCGGCCGTCCCTGCCGTACCAGCGCTCGCGCGCTTGATACGCGCCATCGACGAACACCGTCTGTGAATCCCAGTTGGCAGGTGTTCGGCGCAAATAGTCGCCCCGCTCGAGCAGCAGGATCCGCTTTCCGGTGGGCGCGAGCTTGTGCGTCAGCGAGGCACCGCCGGGCCCGCTGCCGATCACGATGACGTCGTAGTGACTGTCGGTCATGCGTAGCGTGCGCGTGCGGGGCCGTAATGACGCAGCCCCTAACCGCCCGTGGCAAATCCGGGATACAGCGTCATGCCGCCGTCGATGAAGAGAGTCGTCCCGACCACGTAATCGGACTGGTCGGACGCGAGCCACACCGCCGCCCGCGCGATATCGACCGGCTCACCGATCCGGCCGTAAGGGATCAGGGTCATCAACCGGGAGTAGGCCTGCGGCGTATCCCAGGCCGAAGTGTTGATCGGTGTGCGGATCGCGCCGGGAGCGATGCCGTTCACCCGGATGTGATGCGGCGCAGCCTCCTGCGCCAGACTCTCCATCATCAATCGGATGCCACCCTTGGACGCGGCATAGTTCGCGTGACCGCCCCAGGGAATCTCCTGATGCACGGAGCTCATGCAGATGATTTTTCCGGCGGCGCAGGAGACCGACGGCACGATGCCACGCCGCAGGAATTCGCGGATAGCCGCGCGCGCGCACAGGAACTGGCCGGTCAGATTCACGCTGAGCACGGTATGCCACTGCAGGAGAGTCATTTCGCCGAACGGCGCA
>Ga0105240_10012485_pt1 | contig 11722 bp, 12 predicted proteins | sample KBSC54metaG_FD_80426 | JGI IMG/M metagenome (GOLD analysis project Ga0105240, IMG submission 80426) | Corn rhizosphere microbial communities from Kellogg Biological Station, Michigan, USA - KBS C5-4 metaG | ecosystem: Host-associated > Plants > Roots > Rhizosphere > Soil | place: Michigan, USA...
ACGCCGCCGAGGCCTTCGATGAGCTTTCGCATCCATCGGTAATTCAGCCAGGCAAGCGCCGCGCCGAGGAGGAAACCGGCCCCCCACGTCCACCCGCCAAATGCCCCTGCCACAATCGACCCGAGCACCGCGATAATCGCCATGAATCGAGCGATTCGAGGCGCTGCGCGGTCGTAGTCGAACTCGTCAGGAACCGCCACCGCTTGAGTCTCGCATGATCTGGCGAATCAGGGTGACAAATCCCGCGACGCTACCCAGAATCAGGAACAGAATGCTCAGCCAGGTCGTGCCGAATTTCTTATCCAGCCAGTAGCCAATGCCGTAACCAACGAACGTCGAGACCGGCAGAACCAACGCCAGCCCGGAGTATTCGGCGGCCCGGCCCATAAGGTTTTTTTTATCGGATCCCATTGGAAATCCTCTCCGCCGCTTCGCGCACCAGGAGGCCCATCTTTGGATGGGACGGCTCCATCTCCGGCGACAATCCGAACTCTTCGAGCGCCTCCGTCGTAGTCGGCCCGATCGAAGCGATCATCGCCTTGCGCAGTCCGGTAAGGGTGCCGGCGGCGATCCCTTGCGCTTCCGCTACCTGCATCAGATTGCCGATTTGCACCGCCGTCGTAAAAATTGCGACGTCGAACTCCGCCGAAGCCAAACGCCGTGCGGCTTCGCGCAAGGGCTCGGAATTCTCGGGAAGACCATATTGATAGACGCGTACCGAGGTGACTTCCGCGCCTCTACTGCGCAGCCCTTCTAGAAGTTCGGGATTCGAACGCCCGTATTCCTGCACCGCGATCTGTCGCTCGGTTCTACCCGCTATGGCAATCAGCAGTTCACGCCAGGTATTCGGTTCGGGCGCGACCACCGCCGGCTTTAAGCCCAATTCTCTCAGGGCAGCGACGGGCTTAGGACCGCGAGCGACGATCGTCAACTGACGCAATGCGTCCGCAAAAGCAGTTTCCGGATAACGCGTCGCCAGCAAACGATGCAGTTGGCGAGTGCCCACACCCGTCAGAAGCAGCATCATGTCGAACTCGCCCGCGAATAATTTCGCGGCGAAGTCGAAAACCGGCGCATTCTCCTCGACAGGAAGTTCCCGCATGGACGGCGCGACGAAAGGCTCACCGCCCTGTTTGCGTATCAGTTCAGCCATCTCCGCGGACCGGCGACTTTCGAGACAGAGGACGCGACGGCCATCGAACGACATGCTTGAATTATAGCCACCCCCGTTGCATTGCCGAACCGGCGACCGCGGGAGCGGTGCATTCTACTCCTAAAATCGCCTCAGCGCGGGGACATCCGCTCCCTGGGGGTCACGGCTCGGTAACGCAGGGAACCTGCCGAGCCGCGACCTCCACGGGTGCGGGTTAGAAGGAGTAGCGCAGAGCGAACTGCATCTGGCGCGGTCCAGAGTCACTTCCGAATTTGCCAAAGGTGGTGGAGCTACCCAGGCTTAGCGACACGCCGGTGAAGCGAACGGTGTTGGTGAGGTTGAACGACTCCCAGCGGAACTGCAGCTTGTGGGGAGTGTCGTTATGGGTGAAGAGGGTGAACTCCTTCGACAGGCCCATGTTGATGGCGAACGGTCCAGGCGAACGAAGCACGTTGCGCTGGCCGCTCTCGCCCGGCAGGGCGAAGTCGTAAGCTGCCAGGGCTGCCTTCGGATTCGCGAACAGGTTAGGCCCGGAGGCGCCTGCAACAGAAGCTGCGTTCTTGGTGGTCTGCGTGGAGACCGGTGCGACCTGGTCGGCATAGGTGGAGATTTCCCAGTCGGTAGCCCAGTTGCCGCCATCGCCCACGCTGACCGGAGTCGCGGTGGAGAACTGAACGGTGGGGGAAACCTGCCAGCCGCCGATAATGCCGTTGACTACTCGATTGGCACCACCGGCTAGCATGTGGCCTTTGCCGAAGGGAAGTTGCCATACCGCGAAGGCGTTGAAGATATGACGCGCATCGTAATTGGAATTCGACCAGACTTGCCGGGGGAACCAGGCGTTCTGAATCAGACCGCTGTAGGAGCCGCCGCTTTCGTTCGTAGACGCCAAGTCGAGAGAGTGGCCGTAAGTCCAGTTGAAGTCCAGAGTGAGGCCTTCCGTGAAACGTTTACGGACGGTCCACTGCATGGAGTTGTAGCTGCCCTTGCCCACCGAGCTAAAGGTGGAGAGCGCGGAGTACTGCGAATTGAAGAGTGCGTACGGCCCGTAGATGCTGCACGAGGGGGAGCAGAGCTGATCGATCGCCTGCAATCCTGACGTGTAATCGGGAGCGTACGTACCGTAGATCTTCACGGCCTGCTGGGTAGCCGTCAGACCGCCGGTCGCGAGACCCGGGAAGATGTTCTCCCAGAACGGGACCTTCTGCGTGATGGCCTGAAGCTGAGCAGTAGTAGTCGCCGTCTTGGCCATGGTAGCTACGATCTGGGCCGCCTGGAAGTAGGTCTGGCCGGACTTGGGGTCTTTCAGATTGGTCGGTTCCGCCAGATCGACCGTGGCGATGGAGCGCCGCGAGAGGCGGCCCACATAAGATCCCTGAATGAACCAGCCGTGCTTCAGTTCGCGACCGATGCTGAAGTTCATGTTCATGGTGTACGGAGGCAGAATCTTGTCGTCAATGCTGTTGGTGATCTGGAAGATGTCCGGCTGGGTCTGCGGGAAGCCGCCTTTAGGCGCGGCCGGCAGAAGCGAGGCCGGCAGGTTGTAGAAGCCGGTGTAGCGCGGCGCCGTAAGCGCGGTCAGGATGTTCGGCGGATTCTGCAGGGTGGTGGAGAAGCCCAGCGCGGAAGCGGAATAAGTCTGTGCCAGCGGCTGACCGAACAAATCATAGAACATGCCGAAACCGGCGCGGATGGACGTCTGTCCAGGGCTTCCGAACAGGAACCGGGAGAGTCCCGAGGTACCTTGCGGCGAATAGGCGAGCGCGACGCGCGGCGCGAAATTCTTCAGGTGGTTGGGATAGAGATCGTGCCCCTGTTTGGAGTTCGCGAGAACATACTGAATCGGCGCTACCAGGCTCTGAGGTGCGCCAATTGCGGCCAGGTCGGCGCGCTGGTAGAACCAGTCGTTCAATGACGGGATGGCGGTGGTTTCCGCGCCGCCAGCTTCGTAAATTGGCGGCATCAGGGAATGGCGAAGGCCCAAAGTGACCGTGAACGACCTCGAGACCTTCCAGGTGTCCTGCACGTACCATTCGTATTCCTGGTTGCGGAAATCGCGGTTGATTCGCGACCCCTGCGGCAGAACGTTGCCGGCCGTGTCGTAGTTGTAGAGCGCATTGCCCTGCGCCAGGATGCCGAGAAGAGCGCCCGCTGCATAGGTTTCATTGGTGCGGAAGCTGCCCGCGAGGTCGGCTGGCTGCAATTCCTTGGCGGTGGCGAACAGCCAGGAAGGATTGCTGCTGGCATTGGAGAAGGAGTTCGAGTTGCTCGATGAGCGATTCGAAATGAAGCGTGCCACAGCGCCGAAATGGACGTCGTGCGAACCCTTGATCCAGGCGATCTCTTCCGACATGCTGTGCACCGGAATGATGCGTGCCGTACCGGTGGAGGTCGGATAAATGGTGCTGAAGCCTCGGAAGGAAGCGTAGTTGCCCGAGAGCACGCCTGTGGTTTCGATGCCCTGACGGGTGAAGCCGTAACGGAAGGTGCTCACCAGGTTGGGCTTCACCATGGCGGTGTAGCCAACCGCGAGACCCTTGCTATTATCCAGGCTCACCGAGGAAGGATCCTGACCCGGAAATTGCGGCGTTCCGTTCTTCCAGAAATTCTGCAACTGGCCGCGTACAAACATAGTGTGGTGGGCTTGGCTATCTATAACCCAATCCATGCGGCTGATGTAGGTGTTCTGGATGTTGTGCTGGCCCGCGTTGAAGCGGAAGCCGAGCGAGTTCAACTGGTCCCCAACCGTAGTGTCGTTGGCGTGCGGGTAAAGAGAGAAAAGATCGAGAGATGCTTTGCTGGGACCGATGCCCGCAGGGTCGAGTGCGGTGACCTGCGCGGGAGTCAGGACGGTGGTGCCTCCAGCCGTATTGCGGTACTGAAGGATACCCGCGCGTAAGGTGTCGGACGGAACGGTCTGCACAACCGTCGAACCGCTGGCATCGCGGCGGCCTTCATAGTTGATGAAGTAAAACAAGCGATTCTTCTTAATCGCTCCGCCGGCTGAGCCGCCGAAAATGTTGATCAGCAGCGCGGCACGAGGCAACCCCGCCTGATTATTGAAATAGTCGTTGGCAGCCGTTTCGGTACCGCGGCGATATTCATAGAGCGAGCCGTGTAGGGTGTTGGTACCGCTCTTGGTGACGAGCGTGATCTGCGCGCCCGACGAGCGCCCCTCATCGGCATTGCCGTTGGTGGTGGTGACGCGGAACTCTTCCACCGAATCCAAAGTCACATTCAAGACGCTCGTCATGGCAGAGCGATTGTTCTGGCTGTTGACATCGGCGCCATCCAGCGTGATGTTGCCTTGGTCGGACTTTCCGCCGTTGACGTTTCCATTTTGCGTAACACCGGGTTCGAACTGCAGCAGCGCCGCGACGTTGCGAGCGAAGGAAGGCAACTGCGTGATCTGCTGCGTGCTGATCGCGTTGCCGAGCGTCGCGTCAACGGTGTTAACCTGGGCCGCGCCCGCTTCCACCGATACCGTTTCGGAAGTCGTGCCGAGCTTTTCGAAAACCACCGGGAGGGTGGCGGGTTGGTTGACGAGGAGTTTGAGGTTGTTGATGCTGACGTCCGCAAAGCCGGGCGATTTCGCCGTCAGCTTATAGTTGCCAGGCATGACCTGATCCATCGTATAGCGGCCCTGGGTATCAGATACCGTTTGGCGCTGCACTCCGGTTTCAGTGTTGACGATGGTGATGGAAACGTTCGGTATCACAGCCCCTGTGGGGTCTGTAACCGTTCCCGTGAGTGCCGTACTTTGGGCGAACAGAGCGGCCGACAGGTACAGAAATAGTACCGGGCCCAGAAACAGCTTTCGCATTTGTATCCCCTTTTCCGAAGCGGAAACCAACTATTTACAATTCCGTTAATTCAACAGCTCACGTAGGTGTTTGACATTGGTTATCATGTTCATCGCCCCGGTGTCAATCGGTACAGATGGAACTCGGGCGAGGTTTACTGTAAACTCATAAATCCATGAAAAACCATAGATCGCTTCGCATTTTCATAGCGGTACTGTGTGCCGCTTCGATGGCCGCCCAAAGCAGCGGTAAACGGCCCGTGAAAGTGGACGACATGCACGCGTTTCACGATGTCCGCGACCTGCAAATTTCCCCTGACGGCAAGTGGGTAGCGTACACAGTTGCGTCGGTGGATGTTAACGCCGATAAGAGTGACACCGATGTGTGGATGGCGAGTTGGGATGGAAAGCAGCAGTTGCGGATCACATCGAGCACGGAAAACGAGAATGCGCCGCGTTGGAGTCCGGACGGCCGCTACCTGTCATTTCTGTCGGGACGCTCCGGGAAAGCGAAGGGCACACAAATCTGGCTGCTGGATCGTTCGGGCGGCGAGGCGCAACAATTCACAGATGTGAAGGGACGCATTTCGTCCTACGATTGGTCGCCCGACGGGAAGAGATTGCTGCTGGTGGTTGCAGATGCCGAGCCTGAAGATGGGCCGATTGTGGTCGGTGCTGGTCCGAAGGCTCCCAAGCCGATCGTGGTCAACCGTTATAAGTTCAAGCAGGACGTGATCGGCTATCTGACGCAGAAGCCCGCGCGCCTCTATTTGTATGATGTCGCGACTAAGAAGGCGGACGCGATCACGGCGGAGACATTGGAAGCAGCCGCGCCATCGTGGTCGCCGGATAGTCAGTGGATCGCGTTCATGGGCCGCGAAGCCAACAACGCGGAACGCTACAACACGTCGAACGTTTTCGTAATTGAAGCGAAAGCAGGGGCGACTCCCAAACAGTTGACGCACTATGACGGACAGCACTCGTCAGCGTCGCGTGGAAAGCCCGAATGGAGCCCCGACGGCAAGCGCCTGGTCTACCTGCAGAGTTCGGGGGCGAAGTTGGGCGCGTACAACATGAATCGGATCGTGACCATCGCGGTCGCCGGCGGCGAACCGAAGTTGCTGACGGAGAAGTTCGATCGCGCCGCATCGGCGCCGCGCTTCACGCTCGATGGTTCCTCCGTGCTGTTCCTGGTCGCGGACGATCGCTGGGAGTATCCGGCGACGGTCCCGGCGAATGGTGGTGCCGTCCAGAACCTGACCAAGGGTCCGGGCGTGATCTCGACGATCGAACAGCGCAAGGAAGGCGGCTACGTCGTGCTCGCCGCGGGCGATACGAAGTCCGCGGAGATCCATGCCTTGGAGAATACAGAATTGCGCGCTCTGACCCATCATAATGACGGGCTCATGGCGGAACTACAGTTGGGTATCACCGAGGAGTTCAGCTGCAAGGCGAAGGACGGCACCGAAGTGCATGGCCTGTTGACCAAGCCGGCCGATTATCAGGCCGGACGGAAGTATCCCACCCTGCTGCGCATTCATGGCGGGCCGAACGGGCAGGATGCACACGCCTTCAGCTTTGAGCGCCAGATCTTCGCCGCCAATGGTTACGTCGTGGTGAATGTGAATTACCGGGGCAGTTCGGGGCGTGGCGAGAAATACCAGACTGCGATTGCCGCCGATTGGGGCAATAAGGAAGTGATCGATCTGCAGGCAGCGACCGACTACGTAGTGTTGATCGGCCTGGCCGATCCCGATCGCTTAGGTGTCGGCGGGTGGAGCTATGGCGGGATTCTCACGGACGCGGTGATTGCGAAGGATAAGCGCTTCAAAGCGGCGACCAGCGGGGCAGGCACCGCCTTTCCGATCGCGCTGTATGGCGTCGATCAGTACATCATGCAGTACGACGAGGAGATCGGCGCGCCATGGAAGGTCGGGATCGAGCCCTGGCTGAAGATCTCGTACCCCTTCATGCATGCGGATCAGATCGTGACTCCCACGCTGTTTCTCGGGGGCGGGCGGGACATTAAAGAGCCGCTGGTGGGCGGGGAGCAGATGTACCAGGCGCTGTCGAGCTTGGGTGTGCCGACGGAGTTGGTGGTGTACCCGAATTCCAATCACGGGATTACGCGCCCGAGCTATCAGAAGGATCGCATCGAGCGGTATCTGGCCTGGTATGGGAAATATTTGAAGGCTTCAAATGGAGCGGTGAGTACGGGGGCGGGAGATCGATAGCGTTTCCGCCGAAATGGACAGGCGGAAGCGCCTGTCTCACAAATTAGTCCACTACGACGGGGCGCTCGAAGACTACGTCTATGGTGGAGCCTTGCCGGAGTTCCACTTCGCGACCGCGCGTGAGCAATACGCTGGCCAGACCGACGGCGCTGCCTGCTCCTGCGCCGATACCCGCACCAGTCCAGCTACGATCGGCGATACCGCCGATTGCGGCGCCGGCGCCGGCGGTCTTTGCGACACGCACGGCATCGGTGCCCTTGCCACTGCCCTGTTGCACTCCGCCCTCTTTGCTATCGACCTTCTGATCGGTACCGTCAGAATCCACCGAAGCGAGATGCGGGGAGACCTTCACGACTTTGCCGCTGGGCAGTGTGAGCGTCTCGATGCGAACACCGAGTTCGGCCCTACCTTTAACACGGCCGCTGCGTATGGAGCGGGAAACCACCCCTTGCACATAGCTGTCTACTGGAACTAGCACCTGGTTGTTGACGACGATCGGCGTCGCGGTCCGCATGTAGACGTAGTCGCCTTCACGTGCAGTGCGAGTGGTGACGGAGTTGACCAGCCGGAGCAGTGCATGACTGCCTTGGGGAATCTCCGCGCCGAAACTCAGGGAAGAAATCGCGATTGCGAGAAATGCCAGCCGCATAAGACTAGTGTCTCGCGAAACGGCGCAGTCTCAAGACCTCGGAGAGCGAAATGTACAAATTGACGACGCCCAGTCCAGTGAGGCCGCCACGGACGTACATGTTATCCCAATACTGGTGCCACTCCGGCTTGATACCGGAGAAGTAGTTGTTTTCCCACGCACCGGTCCACGGATAGATGATCAGGAAAAGGCCGATCTCCAGCAGGAACGTGATGAAGATGACGGCGGAGATTTTGTGATACCAGCGGAATTCGGGTTCAGGTGGCGGCAGGGGGGGCGCGGACTCACTCACGTAACCGCTCGCCGGCGGCTGGGGCTCGGTAGGCATCATGCGGCGCCTGCCGATTCGAACAGGTCCATCTGTTGGTCGTAGGAAATGGGAAAACGCGATAGGAGTCGGACGGGCTCGAAGCTCAGGCGGTGCAGGGGAGTGGGCCCGTACTTCTCGAGCGCCTCCTGGTGCTCCGGCGTGGAATAGCCCTTGTGCGAAGCGAGTCCGTACTCGGGGAAGACTTCGTCCCAAACGCGCATGCAGGCGTCGCGGTGCACCTTGGCGATGATCGACGCGGCGGCAATCGCATGGCAGCGCGCGTCTCCCTTGATGAGAGGACGCTGCGGCAAGGGGAGATCGATGGCCATGGCATCCACGAGAAGGAAATCGGGTGGCGTTTGAAGCCGGCTGACCGCCAGCCGCATGGCCAAACGGGAAGCCTGATAGATATTGATGGAATCGATGGTGGCGGCATCCACCGCCGCGACGGACCACGCAATGGCGCGTTCGCGTATCCGCTCCGCCAACACCTCGCGCCGTTCGGCATCCAGGAGTTTGCTATCGTTCAGACCTCGGATCGGGCGGTCGGGCGAAAGGATCGCGGCGGCCGCTACTACTGGTCCAAACAGGCAGCCGCGGCCCACCTCATCCACGCCGGCGACGGCGCGAAATCCGCGCGCGCACAACTCTCGCTCAAGGGTTGCTTCGCAACGGATTTTGCCACCCGCGAACTCGGGTCGCATGGGAAACTGAAAACTTACTCGCGCTCTTTCAGACGGGCGGCCTTGCCCTTCAATGCGCGCAGGTAATACAACTTCGCGCGACGCACGCGACCGGTGCGGACTACATCGATGTGATCGATGACCCGGGCGTTCACCGGGAAGATACGCTCCACGCCTTGACCGAAACTGACTTTTCGGACCGTGATGCTTTCACCCATACCCGAATTGTTACGGGCAATCAGGGTGCCCTCAAATGCCTGCAACCGTTCCTTGTCGCCTTCCTTAATTTTGACGTGCACCCGGAGAGTATCACCGGGGCGGAAGGTGGGAAGGTCGGATCGCTTATTCTTTAAAGTAAATTTGGTCAACAACGCGTTCTGCATGAGAATTCCTTGGAAACTACTAATTATATACCAAGTGGACGTTTCCCTGTTTGAAGACGTCTATCCAGGCCTGCTTCCGGAATGGACAGGCGGAAGCGCCTGTCCCGCAATTAGGTAATCAGGTCGGGGCGGAGACGGGCGGTCTTTTCTAACGCGGCCTGCTTGCGGAATTTTCGGATCTCTTCGTGATTCCCGTTGAGCAGCACTTCGGGTGCTTTCCAGCCGCGGAAATCGGCTGGGCGAGTCCAGTGCGGGCAGTCGAGGAGTCCCTCGCCGTGTCCTGTGTCCTGGAAGGAGTCGAAAGACGCGGACGTTTCGTTGCCGAGCACACCCGGTATGAGTCGCGCGATGGTATCGATCACGACCGCAGCGGCCAGTTCGCCCCCGCTCAGAACGTAATTCCCGATTGAAATTTCCTCATCGGCGAGATGCATCGCCACCCGCTCGTCCACGCCTTCGTAGCGTCCACAGATCAGCAGCAGCTCGCCTTCGTGACTCAAGCGATTCGCCATGCCCTGGTCGAACATCCGGCCCTGCGCCGAAAGCAGCGCGACTTTCTGATCGGGGCGGCGCTCCGGCCAGATCGACTCCACCGCCTGAAAAATCGGTTCCGCCTTCAGCACCATGCCTTCGGCGCCCCCGAAAGGGCGATCGTCCACGGTCTTGTGGCGATCGTGAGTCCAGTCGCGTAGATTGTGGATCTGGATATCGAGCAAGCCGGCATCCTTGCCGCGCTTGACGACGCCATGGGCGAACGGTCCCGTGAAGAACTCCGGGAAGATCGTGAGAATGCGAAAAATCACGGCCGGTTGAGATCCTTCAATCCTTCCGGCAATTCTACGACGATACGGCGGGCGGCGGGATCGATCTCGACGCAAATGGCGCGGGCAAAGGGAATCAGCAACTCCCCAACTTCGAGCAGTCCGGGACCGCCCGAATCGAGCCAGCCCGTAACTTTGCCGAGGGACATTCCGTTGCCGCGTTCGATTACATCGCAGCCGATGAGGTCAGATGTGAAGTACTCGCCGGGCTCCAGGTCAATTCGCTGGCTGGCGGGGATACGAACTTCCATGCCGACCAAGCGCTCGGCGTCGGAAATCGAGTCGATGCCGGCAAATTTGAAGATGAGAGTTCCCTGGTGAAACCAGGTTTCGTCCACCGCGAATCGTTGCCCGTCGGGGGGCGGCTGGACAGCCGAAGAAACGACAGGACTGTTCGCCGCGCGTTCCGCCGAAGCGAACAGAAAGACCTCGTGGAGGGATTGGTAGCGGTCGGGCTTACTGCTCAGCGCCCATGCCGTGATTTCGCCGCGGTTACCTCGAGCCTTTCCTAGAACGGCAACCGCGACCCACTCGGCATCAATCGAATCACTCAAGAATCTCCAATGTGAACCGGCGATTCAGTTTCATTCCGGCCGCCCCAAGAATCGTACGAATGGAGCGGGCGGTCCGTCCCTGTTTACCGATCACCTTACCCAAATCGCTGGGCGCAACCTTTAACTCTAAGACTGTTACCTGTTCTCCTGAAACTTCTCGGACTGCTACTTCTTCCGGGATGTCAACTAGAGCTTTGGCGATGTCTTCGATCAACTGTTTCATTCCACCCCGCCTTTCAAAATCTAATGGTAGCTGAATGACGGGGCTGGGATTGTTAAAAGCACCACGTTCGGCTAAATACCCGTTCTGTTCCTTACAGTTACGGGCTAACAACCGTTAAGCAGCAGGTGTAGCGGCGACGGGCGGGTTCTTTTCCGTCAGCCTACGGACGGTATCGGACAACTGGGCGCCATTCTTGGTCCAGTATTCGATCCGTTCGTGCTTGAGGTTGACCTTGGCCGGGTTCCCGAGGGGATCGTAATGGCCCACCACTTCCAAATTGCGGCCATTGCGGGCGCGCTCTTTCTCGATCACAACGATACGATAAAACGGCTTCTTTTTGGCGCCAAACCGCGCCAGGCGAATCATCAGCATTTAAACTCCAAGTTAACGTCCCGGCGCACCGGGGAAATCTCCGAAAGGAAAGCCAGGCGGCAACTTCATCTTTCCCAACTTCTTAGCAAGCCCTCCGCCTGAGAAACCGCCCGAAAATGTCTTCATCATCTTGCGGGCTTCCGCGTACTGCTTCAGTAACTGATTGACTTCCTGCACCGACGTGCCGCTGCCCTTGGCGATTCGCCTACGGCGGCTGCCGTTGATGATCATGTGATTATCGCGTTCGCGCGGAGTCATCGAATCGATGATCGCCACAACGCGATTAATCTCATTTTCGTCTACCTTGACGTCCTTAAGATCTTTGAGCATGCCCATCTTGGGCATCATGCCGAGCAGGTTCTGAATGGGGCCGAGTTTGCGAACCTGTTTCAACTGATCGCGGAAATCTTCCAGCGTGAAGTCGTTTTCCAGCAGCTTACGCTGCATCTCGACAGCCTTCTTCTGGTCGATCTGCTCGCTGGCTTTCTCAATGAGCGAGAGAATATCGCCCATGCCGAGAATGCGATTGGCGGCGCGA
>Ga0105240_10012487_pt1 | contig 11721 bp, 15 predicted proteins | sample KBSC54metaG_FD_80426 | JGI IMG/M metagenome (GOLD analysis project Ga0105240, IMG submission 80426) | Corn rhizosphere microbial communities from Kellogg Biological Station, Michigan, USA - KBS C5-4 metaG | ecosystem: Host-associated > Plants > Roots > Rhizosphere > Soil | place: Michigan, USA...
TCGCGGCCACCCTGCTCGACCTCAAGGCGGCCCGGCTGCTGCCGGCGGCCGAGGTGGAGGACGAGGAGGATCTCGCGCTGCTCGAGGCGCGGGACCTGCTGTTCGCGCGCCTGCTGCAGTACCGCGCCTACAAGCTGGCCGCAGCCCACCTCGGCGAGCTGGATCGCCTGCAGAGCCGGCGGTTCGGCCGCAGCGTGGGGCTCGAGGCCCGCTTCGCCGAACTGCTGCCCGAGGTCGTGATCGGCGTCAGCCCGCAGCAGTTCGCGGCGATCGCCGCCCAGGCCATGGTGCCCAAGCCGGTGCCGCTCGTGATGACCGACCACGTGCACGCGCCGCAGGTGAGCGTGCGCGAGCACATGGCGGTACTGCGCGAGCGGCTGCGCCGGCAGGGCGCCGCGACGTTCCGCGCGCTGGTGGCCGACTGCTCGATCACCCTCGAGGTGGTCGCGCGGTTCCTCGGCCTGCTCGAGCTCTACCGGGAGGGGTCGGTCGCCTTCGACCAGGCCGCCGCCCTGACCGAGCTGCGGGTTCGGTGGACGGGCGGCGAGGAGGGCACCCCGGCCGACGACGTTTCCGAAGAGGACTACGAATGAGCGAGACCCAGGTAACCGACAGTGCGGTCGAGGGCGAGGGCGAGGTCGTGCCCGTCGCCGAGGAGACCGAGGAGTCGGTCGCCGCTGAGTTCGAGACCGCGGTGCCGGCCGAGGCCGACGCGGCGACGCTGCCCCTCGTGGCCGCGCAGCCGATCGACCCCGAGCGGCTGGCCGCCGCGCTGGAGGCGATCCTGTTCGTCGTCGAGGCGCCGGTCACCCTGGCCGCCCTCGCCGTGGCGGTGGAGCAACCGGTGGACGCCGTCCAGGACGCACTCGACCGGCTGCGGGCCAGCTACGACGAGCGCGCCGCCGGGATCGAGGTGCGCGAGGTCGCGGGTGGGGTGCGGGTCTACACCCGCCCCGAGCACGCCGCCGTCGTGGAGCAGTTCCTGCAGGAGGGCCAGCGCAGCAAGCTCAGCCAGGCCGCCCTGGAGACGCTGGCGGTGATCGCCTACCGGCAGCCGGTGACCCGGGCCCGGGTATCGGCGATCCGCGGCGTGAACGTGGACGGCGTCGTCCGCACGCTGCTGGCCCGTGGCCTCATCGTGGAGGTCGGCACCGACCCCGAGACCGGCGGTGGCCTGTTCACGACGACCGAGCTGTTCCTGGAGAAGATGGGGCTGAACTCGCTGGACGAGCTGCCCTCGCTCGCCCCGCTGCTGCCGGACATCGAGGGTCTGGACGCGATCAGCGCCGATGACCTCTGACCCGGACGGCGGGCCGGCCGGCATCCGGCTGCAGAAGGTGCTCGCCGCGGCCGGGATCGGCTCCCGGCGGGCCTGCGAGGAGCTGATCGCGGCCGGGCGGGTGACCGTCGACGGCACCGTCGCCGAGCTGGGCCGCCGGGTCGACCCGGCGAGCGCGGTGATCCACGTCGACGGCGATCGCATCGTCGTGCGGGACGACCTGGTGTACCTGGCGCTGAACAAGCCGCGCGGCGTGCTGAGCGCGATGAGCGACTCGCGCGGGCGGCCGACGGTCGGAGACCTGGTGGCCGACCGCCCCGAGCGGCTGTTCCACGTCGGGCGCCTCGACGCCGACAGCGAAGGGCTGCTACTGCTCACCAACGACGGCGATCTCGCCCACCGGCTCATGCACCCGTCCTTCGGCGTGCTGAAGACCTACCTCGCGACGGTGCCGGGGCCGCTCGCGAAGGACGTCGGCCGGCGGCTGCGGAGCGGCGTCGAGCTCGAGGACGGCCCGGTGCAGGTGGACGGGTTCCGGGTCGTGCAGACCCAGGGCCGGCAGGCGATCGTGGAGGTCGTCCTGCACGAGGGACGCAAGCACATCGTGCGGCGGCTGCTCGAGGCGGTCGGACACCCGGTGTCCCGGCTCGTCCGCACCCGGATCGGGCCCGTTCAGCTGGGCGGGCAGCGCGTCGGCACGCTCCGGCCGCTCACCCGCGCCGAGGTCGCGGACCTGTACCGCCTGGCCGGCGAGGCGCCCGCCTAGACTCAGGACCCGTGGCGGTGCGAGCGGTGCGGGGCGCGATCCAGGTGGACGCGAACGAGCGGGACGACATCCTGAAGGGCACCGCCGAGCTGGTGACCGAGGTGCTCGGCCGCAACCGGATCGAGCCGGACGACCTCATAAGCATCGTGTTCACCGCGACGCCGGACCTCACCGCCGAGTTCCCGGCGTACGCCGCCCGCCAGATGGGGCTGACCGACGTGCCGCTGCTGTGCACGACCGAGATCGCGGTGCCCAACTCGATGCCGCGGGTGCTCCGGCTGCTGGCGCACGTCGAGACATCGCTCACACGGGCCGAGGTCCGGCACGTGTATCTGCGGGGCGCGGCGGCCCTGCGCACCGATCTGCCGCAGTAGTGGCTGCCGGGCCGCCCGTATCCTGCACGGTGTGGCCGATTCTGACTTCGCGGACGCCTTCACCGGCGTCGTAGCCCTCGACGGCCCCTCGGGCACCGGCAAGTCGACCGTCGCCCGCCGGCTCGCGAGCCGGCTCGGCGCCCGCTACCTGGACACCGGCGCCATGTACCGCGCCGCGACCGTGGCCGCGCTGCGCAAGGGCGTCGACCTCGGCGACGGCGTGGCGATCACCTCGGTGGTCGAGAGCGCCCGCATCGAGATCTCCACCGACCCCGAGCACGCCTCCGTCACGCTCGACGGCGAGCCGGTGGACGCCGAGATCCGCTCCGGCGACACGACCGCGGCGGTGAGCGCGGTGTCGGCCGTCCCCGCCGTGCGGGCGCTGCTGGTCGACGCGCAGCGGGCGCTGATCGGCGACGGCGGCATCGTCGTCGAGGGGCGCGACATCGGCTCGGTCGTCTGGCCGACCGCGCGTCCGAAGGTCTACCTGACGGCGAGCCCGGAGGCGCGGGCGCGCCGGCGGGCCGGCGAGGTCGGCGGCGACGTGGCCGCGGTGGCCGCGGACATCGCGCGCCGCGACGGGCTGGACAGCAGCCGGGCCGCCAGCCCGCTGACCCAGGTGGCCGACGCGATCGAGCTGGACACCACCGACCTGGGCATCGACGAGGTCGTGGACCGCCTCGTCGAGCTGGCCGCTGCGGCGTCCTGACGACATGTACCAACCCACGCTCATCGACCTGGTCTCCGGGTCGGCCGCGCTGCGCCGGCGCCAGGCGCTGGCGCGCGTCCTCGCCCGCGGCCTGGCCCGCATGACCGTGGAGGGGCTGGAGAACGTGCCGGCCAGCGGCCCGGTCGTCCTGGCCGTCAACCACCGCGACTTCCTGGACGGGCCGCTGCTGTTCGCGTTCGTGCGCCGTCCCGTCGCGTTCCTGACCAAGAGCGAGGCCTACACGCCGCGCTCAGCCCCGCTGCTGGCCACGACCGGGCAGATCCCGCTCGTGCGCACCCGCCCGGACGTCGTCGCGGTGCGGGCCGCGCTGCGGATACTGCGGGCCGGGGGCGTCGTCGGCGTGTTCCCCGAAGGCGCCCGCGGTGACGGCCTGGTGCAGACCGCGAAGCCCGGGGTCGGTTACTTCGCCTTGCGGGCGGGCGCTCAGGTCGTCCCCGTCGCCTGTCATGGGACGGATTCGTTGAAGGATCGCCGGCTGCCGCGACCGGAGGTCGCAATCTCCATCGGCCGGCCCCTCGCGTTCGAGCGGGTGCCGGAGGGCCGGCGCGTGCGCCGCTCCGACGTCCTCGCGGCGACCGAGCGGGTGCGGGTCGAGCTGGCCGCACTCGTCGTAGCGACCACGCCGGCCGAGTCCCAGTCGGTGGCGGCATGAGCAGCACCCCAACGAATCGCTCCGCTGGCGCTCCACGATTCGTCGGGGACCCCGCATGAGCACCCCCACGACCGCGACCGACGCGGAAACCGCCGCGGCGCCCGTGGTGGCGGTCGTCGGCCGGCCGAACGTGGGCAAGTCGACGCTGGTCAACCGCATCCTGGGCCGGCGCGAGGCCGTCGTGCAGGACGTCCCGGGCGTGACGCGGGACCGGGTGGCCTACGACGCGCTGTGGAACGGCCGGCGCTTCACCCTCGTCGACACCGGCGGGTGGGAGCCGGACGCGAAAGGGCTGCAGGCGATGGTCTCGGCCCAGGCCGAGCGGGCCGTCGTGACCGCCGACGTCGTGCTGTTCGTGGTGGACGGCCGCACCGGTGCGACCGAGACCGATCTGGTCGTGGCCCGCACGCTGCGCCGGTCGAAGCGGCCGGTCGTCCTGGCCGTGACGAAGGTCGACGACGAGCGGCTCGAGGCGGACACCGCGGCGCTGTGGTCGCTCGGGCTGGGCGAGCCGCACCCGGTCAGCGGGCTGCACGGCCGGGGGAGTGGCGACCTGCTGGATGCCGTCCTGGCCAACCTGCCGGACGCGCCGGCCGACACCGACGAGGAGGGCGGCCCGCGCCGCGTGGCCCTCGTGGGGCGACCCAACGTCGGCAAGTCCAGCCTGCTCAACCGGCTGACCGGCGAGGATCGCTCGGTCGTGGACGCCGTCGCCGGCACGACGATCGACCCCGTGGACAGCCTCGTCGAGCTCGGCGGCGAGGTGTGGCGCTTCGTCGACACCGCTGGGCTGCGCCGCCGGGTGAACCAGGCCAGCGGCATGGAGTACTACGCCAGCCTGCGCACGGCGGCGGCGATCGAGGCCGCCGAGGTCGCGGTCGTGCTGCTGGACGCCGCCGACCGGTTGAGCGAACAGGACCAGCGAGTGATCGCCGAGGTGGTCTCGGCCGGCCGGGCGCTCGTCCTTGCCTTCAACAAGTGGGACCTGCTCGACGACGACCGCCGCGACCAGCTCGAGAAGGAGATCGGCCGCGACTTCGCCCGGGTCGCGTGGGCGCCGCGGGTGAACGTCTCGGCGCGCACCGGGCGGTCGGTCGAGAAGCTGGCCGCCGCGCTGCGCACCTCGCTCGAGTCGTGGGACGCCCGGATCTCGACCGGCCGGCTGAACTCCTGGCTGACCGAGGTCGTCGCGCAGACCCCGCCGCCGCCGCGGGGTGGCAAGGCGCCGCGGCTGCTGTTCGCGACGCAGGCCGACACCCGTCCGCCGCGGTTCGTGCTGTTCACGACCGGGTTCCTTGAGGCCGGGTACCGGCGCTTCCTCGAGCGGCGGTTGCGGGAGGACTTCGACTTCACCGGAACGCCGATCGAGATCTCGGTGCGGGTGCGGGAGAAGCGCCAGCGCTAGGAGCTCACGCAGCACCGAGCAGAGTACCGACCGCGAACTGGGCGTAGCGGCGAAGATGGATCAACTGATAGCCGCCGACGACGGCGAGCGGGATCAGGTAGCACGTCAGTTCGCCGTCGATGACGAAGAAGTAGTCCACCTCGTCCGGCGTGTAGACCACCGTGCCGCGTGGGCGGTTGCTCGAGATTCGCGCGGCCCACGTGTCCCCGGCGCGCGTCGTCGTCGTCTTCACCTGCACCCGATAGTTCCGCGCGCCGTCGGTGACGAGCAGGTCGTACCGGGCGGGTTCGAGCGGCCAGGCGACGTCGAACCCGCGCAGGGTGAACCACGCCGCCGCCAGCATCGGTCCGGCGCGGTCGAGATGGGTCACGCTCGACGGCCGTGCGAAAGGTGTGGTCGGCGGAGGCGGCGTCGGATCGAGGTGGCGGACGTCGAGCCCGAGGCGGGCCGCGTGCGCGGTCAGCGAGGCGCGCGCCGACCCGCTCGTGCGGCTCAGCCCGAGGTGATCGAACACGTCGCCGCAACTGCGGCCCTCGGTGACCGCAACGCGGAGCTCGTCGTCGCTCCACCGCCGTTGGCCGGTGAAGTGGGCGACGTCCAGCCCCAGCTCGATCGCCCGCGCGCGGACTCGGCGGTGGGCTCCGGCGGACTGTGGCGGCAGGCCGAGCAACCGCAGAACGCCCCGCCAGGAGTGGGCGTCGGCGATCGCAGCGGTCAGCTCGGCATCGGTATAGGTCGCCATGGTGGGTCGACCGTAGGGCGGCCCACCGACGGTTTCCGGGGTATGTGGTGGCGCCGAACCGCGAAGGGCGCTGGGGTAGGGTGAGCGCGGTCGTTGAGACCGACGGGACGTGGCGCAGTTTGGTAGCGCACCGGTCTGGGGGACCGGGGGTCGCAGGTTCAAATCCTGTCGTCCCGACCAGATGGTCGGCGGGGTGGTCGACAGTCCGGCGATTGGGTGGCCGGCGCGGGAGGATCTTCGGTGACCGACACGGCCAGCGCCGGAACCGACCGGATCTGGACCGTCCCCAATGCGTTGAGCGTGCTCCGGCTGTTCGGCGTGCCGCTGTTCCTGTGGCTGCTGCTCGGCCCGCACGCCGACGGCTGGGCCCTGGTGGTGCTGGCCGTCTCCGGCTTCACCGACTGGCTGGACGGCGTGCTGGCCCGCCTGCTCAACCAGACCAGCCGCTTCGGCGCCCTGCTCGACCCTCTGGCCGACCGGCTCTACATCCTGGCCACGCTCGTCGGGCTGGTGCTGCGGCACGTCATCCCGTGGTGGCTGGCCGCCCTGATCGTCGGCCGCGACGTCGTGGTCGGGGCCGTCCTGCCGCGGCTGCGCAAGGCCGGCTACGGGCCGCCGGCCGTCCACTACCTCGGCAAGGCCGCCACCTTCTGCCTGCTCTACGCGTTCCCCTTGCTGCTGCTGGGCACGTACCACGGCACCGCGGCCCACATCGCCCGACCGATCGCGTGGGCGTTCACGATCTGGGGCACCGCGCTGTACCTGTGGTCGGGCGTGGTGTACCTGCACCAGATCGCCGGGCTGCTGCGCAACCCGGTTCATCGGACGGCGGACGCGCGCTGACCACCCGACCGCCGGACGAGCGCAGCCTGGCCTCCGCCCGGCTGCTCATCGACCTCGTCACCAACACCCTCGACCCCGGGTACGCGGCCGCCGCGAAACGCCGCGGCCCGCACCCGGTGCGGCGCCGGTACGACCGCCCGGCGGTGGCCCTCGGCTGCCTGCTCATCGGGTTCGTGCTGGTCGTCGCGTACGTGCGCACCCACCGGGGCGCGCCGGCGGCGGCGAAGGTGCACGCCGATCTGGTCGACCGGGTGCGCTCCGCCCAGCACCAGGCCGACCAGCTGGACGGCCGGGCCCGCGGGCTGGAGCGCCAGCTCGCCAAGCTGCAGCAGCAGTCGCTACCGCAGGCCGACAGCCGCCGCCTCGACACCGAGCAACTGGCGGCCGGTCAGGTCGCCGTGCACGGCCCCGGCATGACGGTCACGCTGCGCGAGCCGAAGAAGTCGGCCCACAGCTCGAACGGCGGGCGCGGCGGCACGACCGGGATCGCGGCGACGAATATCCTCACCGACCGTGATGTGCGCAGTGTCGTCAATGAGCTGTTCCGCGACGGCGCCGAGGCGGTCGCGGTCAACGGCGTGCGCCTCACCCCGACGAGCGCGATCCGGTTCGCCGGGCAGGCCGTCCTCGTCGACTACCAGCCCATCAGCTCGCCGTACGAGATCAGCGCCGTCGGCGACGCCGACACCCTGTCGACCAACTTCGCGCAGAGCGCCGTCGCCAGCCGCTACCAGACGCTCAAGGGCGTCGACGGCATCGGCTTCTCGTTCGCCGAGTCCTCGCGCCTGTCCCTGCCGGCCAGCGCGGCGACCGCCCTGCGCTACGCGACGCCGCTGCGGAGATCCCGGTGATCGCCGGCCTGGCGCTCGCGGCCGGCATCGTGCTCGGCCTGATCCTGCGCCCGACCGTCCCCACCTGGCTCGAGCCGTACCTGCCGATCGCCGTCGTCGCCGCGCTGGACGCCGTCTTCGGCGGCCTGCGGGCGCGGCTCGACGGCATCTTCGACGCCAAGGTCTTCGTCGTCTCGTTCATCTCGAACGTGCTCGTCGCCGCCCTGATCGTGTTCCTCGGCGACAAGCTCGGCGTCGGCAGCCAGCTCTCGACCGCCGTCGTCGTCGTCCTCGGCATCCGCATCTTCGGTAACGCCGCGGCGATCCGCCGTCACCTCTTCCGGGCGTGACGATGAGCGACGCTTGCGGAGCGAGTCAATGTCGCAGAACGGCTCTGCTGGCCGGACCGAGCGAAGCGAGGGTAGGCCAATGAGCGAGGAACGGGAACCGGTCCGGCGCTGGCTGACCGGCCGGCACGCCTCGGCCGCGGTCATCGGCGTGCTCACCCTCGTGCTCGGCTTCGCGATCGCGGTGCAAGTGCATGCCCACAGCTCGGGCGACTCACTGTCCGCGCTGCGCGAAGACGACCTCATCGGCATCCTCGACGACCAGAACGCGCGGGCCGACCGGCTGCGGCAGCAGATCGCCAACCTGCAGCAGAACCTGCAGCAGCTGCGGGACAGCGGCGACCGCTCGGCCGCCGCCCGGCAGCAGGCCGAGGAGCAGGCACAGGCGCTCGGCGTCCTGCTGGGGACGTTGCCGGCGAAGGGCCCGGGCGTCTCGGTCAACGTCACCGATCCGGACGGCAAGCTGGGCGGCGAGGACCTCTACGATGTGGTGCAGGAACTGCGCGGCGCCGGCGCCGAGGCGATCCAGTTCGGCGCGGTGCGGGTGGGGACGTCCACCTGGTTCGAGGGCAGCGGCGGCACGGTCGAGGTGGACGGTACGCAGCTGGCGGCGCCCTACCTCGTCACCGCGATCGGCGACCCGAAGACGCTCGACACGGCGCTGAACATCCCGGGTGGGGTGGCCGCCACCGTCCGGGCCGCCGGCGGCTCACTGACCGTCACCGAGCTCAACTCGGTCTCCATCCAGGTGACCACCACGCTGGTCAAGCCGAAGTACGCCAAGCCCTCACGCTGATCCCACGCCGACGGCCGCCGAGCGGTCTGGGTAGGGTCGGTGCCGACTCCCGAGCACGAGTTCCCCCGGACCCCTGGAAGCGAGAGGCTGACTGCGATGTCCGACGTTCCCGACGAGCTGAAGTACACCGCCGAGCACGAGTGGGTCCGTCCCAGTGACGGGTCGAAGACCGTCCGGGTGGGCATCACCGACTACGCGCAGAGCGCGCTCGGAGACGTGGTGTTCGTGTCGCTGCCCGAGGTGGGGGCGTCCGTCACCAAGGGGGCCGCGGTGGGCGAGGTGGAGTCGACGAAGAGCGTCTCGGACATCTACGCTCCCCTCTCCGGCACGGTCAGCGCGCGCAACGAGAAGCTGGACGACAGCCCGGACCTGATCAACAGCGATCCGTACGGTGAAGGCTGGATCCTCGAGCTCGAGGTGTCGGACGAGAGCGAGCTGGACGACCTGCTCGACGCCGCCGCCTACGGCTCCCTGTCCGGCTGAGCCACCCGCAAGGCCCGCTTGCGGGCGTCCTCGCCGGCGCCTGACAAGATCGAAGTGAGATGATCGGGTGAATCTCAACCTTCGATTGACCCTCGCTGCGAGCCCGTCCTAGGCTCGCGGCACCGACCGAAACCGCAACTGTCGTGGCCGCGTATCCCCGAGTTCGCGACGCCCGACACGAAGGGTGGCGCGCGTGTTCTGCACCGCTTGTGGCACGGAGAACCTGCCCGGCAGTCATTTCTGCGCGAACTGCGGAGCGGCCCTGCCGGCCGCCGCGTCGGGTCCGGACGTCACGAGCGCGATCCCGACCGGCGGCTCCGTCCCGGACACCGACGCCGAGTTCTCGGCCGAGGCCCACCAGGGCGCCGTCGACGCGTTGACGCCCGGCTCGGCACTGCTCGTGGTCAAGCGCGGGCCGAACGCCGGCAGCCGATTCCTGCTCGATCAGGACGTCACTTCGGCGGGTCGCCACCCGGACAGCGACATCTTCCTCGACGATGTGACGGTGTCTCGCCGCCATGCGGAGTTCCGTCGCGAGGGAAGTGGCTACACGGTGCACGACGTCGGCTCGCTCAACGGCACCTACGTGAACCGCGAACGCATCGACGCCGCCCCGCTGTCGGGCGGCGACGAGGTGCAGATCGGCAAGTTCCGCCTCGTGTACCTGACCGCGGCCGTGCGCAGCGGGGCAGGAGCACCGGGGGCCTCGGCATGACGTCTGTGGGTGCGGCGCGGGGGAACTCCTCCGCCACGCTCACGATCGGGGACGTCCTGGCCCACCTCAAGGTGGAGTTCCCCGACCTCACGATCAGCAAGATCCGGTTCCTCGAGGACCAGGGCCTCGTGCAGCCCGAGCGCACGCCGTCCGGCTACCGGAAGTTCTCGGCCGGGGACGTGAGCCGGCTGCGCTACGTCCTGTCCCAGCAGCGTGACCACTACCTGCCGCTGCGGGTGATCAAGGAGCAGCTGGACGCCATCGACCGCGGGCTCGTCCCGCCCGGTACGTCCACCGACAGCCCCCGGCCGGCGCACGTCGCCGTCGCCTCGATCCAGGACAACGCGCCGACCGCCGAGCACTTCCGCCCGGCGCCGGCGATGATGCGCCTGTCGCGCGATGAGTTGCTCAACTCGGCCGGCCTGCGCGCCGAGCAGCTCTCCGAGCTCGAGCAGTTCGGGCTGATCGCGAAGAAGCCTGGTGGCCACTACGACGACGACGCCCTGGCCGTCGCCCGGATCGTCGCCGACCTCGGCCGGTTCGGCCTCGAGGGACGCCACCTGCGGGCGTTCCGCAGCGCGGCCGAACGCGAGGTGGGGCTCTTCTCGCAGATCGTCGACCCCCTGGTGCGCCAGCGGGGCAGCGAGGCCAAGGCCCGGGCGGAGGAGACGGTGCGCGAGCTGGCCGCGCTGTCGGTGCGCCTGCACGCCGCGCTCGTGCAGATCGGGCTGCGAGAGGTCGTCGGCGGCAGCTGAGCCGTCCTTCGACTGGCGCCGGTGATCGGCGCCGAGCGTGTAGCGTCGTAAGCCGCGAGCGCGAGGTCGTGAGGAGGCGGTCGTGCACCCGATGCGAGTCGTGGGGGTCAGGGTCGAACTGCCGGCCAACCAGCCGGTCGTCCTGCTCCGGGAAGAGGACGGCGTCCGTTACCTGCCCATCTGGATCGGTGCCGTCGAGGCTTCGGCGATCGCGTTCCAGCAGCAGGGCGTGCAGACCCTGCGTCCGCTCACCCACGACCTGCTCCGTGACGTGATCAAGTCCCTCGGCGTGCGGCTCGAGGCCGTCCACATCACCGAGCTGCGCGACGACGTCTTCTATGCCGAACTGCGCTTCGCCGGCGGCATCACGGTGAGCGCGCGCCCCTCGGACGCGATCGCCCTGGCGCTGCGGGCCGAGGTCGAGATCCTGGGCTCCGACGCCGTGCTGGACGCCGCCGGGATCGAGATCCCGGACGAGCAGGAGGACGAGGTCGAGAAGTTCCGGGAGTTCCTCGACAACATCTCGCCGGAGGACTTCGCGTCCGGGTCATGACCCCGTTACCCCCCATCGGCACCATCAAGCTCAACTTGAGGGTTAATATTTACGGCGCGCCGCGTTGACCCCACCCGGGGGGTCGACCTACCGTCAGGGCAGCGAATGACGAGCGTGGAATTTCACGCCGGAGGCGTCGGTTCCGACGCGGGGCGAAAGGTTGGGCCAGTGGAGCACCTTCCGGAACAGGGCACCCTCTTCGGTGATCTGCTCGACCCGCTCGCGCCGGCTCGCGACGACGGCTCGGTCGTCATCGGGTACCGCGGCCCGACGGCCTGTTCGGCGGCCGGCATCACCTACCGGCAGCTGGACTACTGGGCCCGCACCGACCTGGTCGTGCCGTCGATCCGCTCGGCCAGCGGATCCGGGAGCCAGCGCCTCTACTCGTTCAAGGACATCCTCGTCCTCAAGGTCGTCAAGCGCCTGCTCGACGCCGGCGTCTCGCTGCAGA
>Ga0105240_10012488_pt1 | contig 11720 bp, 8 predicted proteins | sample KBSC54metaG_FD_80426 | JGI IMG/M metagenome (GOLD analysis project Ga0105240, IMG submission 80426) | Corn rhizosphere microbial communities from Kellogg Biological Station, Michigan, USA - KBS C5-4 metaG | ecosystem: Host-associated > Plants > Roots > Rhizosphere > Soil | place: Michigan, USA...
CAGTCGCCGTACTTGCCGACGACCGGGCCGAGATAGGGCCGGCAGATCTCGAGGTTGCGCGCGAAATCCATCTCGTCGGCCTCGACCAGGCCGCGGTTGGGATTCTCGAGCGCCCAGACGATGCCCGAGAGCACCGGCGCGCAGACCTGGATCGAGGTCGCATTGTTGTAGGGCGTGAGCTTGCGCGCCTCGTGGATGTCGAGCTGCGAGCCGTACCAGTAGGCGCCCTTCTTGTGGCCCATCAGCAGCACGCCCAGCTCGTCGCGGCCCGAGGTGATCTCCTCGACGATCAGGCGCTGGCGCTTCTGCTGCTTGAGGTTCTTTCCGGCGATCTCGTGCATCGACATGATCGCCTGGTCGCACGGGTGATAGGCGTAGTGCACCGTCGGCCGGTAGGTGACCTTCTTGCCGTCACGCACGGTGAAGTAGTCGGCCATCGAGATCGACTCGTTGTGCGTGATGATGAAGCCGTGGAACGGCCCCTCGAGCGGCGTCCAGGTGCGCACGCGCGTGAGCAAACCCGGCCGATTGAGGTAGATCGCGGCATCGCAGCCGAAGGTGTGGCGGCGGCCGTCCGGCGGCAACGTCTTCTCGTGCGTGCCCCAGCCCATCTCGGCGGGCTGGCCGCCCTCGGAGACGAAGCCGTCGATCGACCAGGTGTTGACGAATTCGCCCACTTCCTTCGGCCTGGGCGAGACCTGGGTGTCGCGCTCGGCGACGTGGATCACCTTGATGCCGAGGCGCTTGGCGAGCCTGCCCCAGGCCTCACGCGTCGTCGGCACCTGGGTCCTGACGCCGGTGTCGCGCGCGATGTTCATCAGCGCCTGCTTGGTGAAGTGCGAGACCAGGCCCGGGTTGGCGCCGTGAGCGATCACCGCCGTCGGGCCGCCGCGATAGCGCGGCTTCAGCTTCAGCATCGTGTCGCGCAGCGCGTAGTTCGAGCGCCGCGAGACCGACAGGCTGGGATCGCTGTAGCCGCCCGGCCACGGCTCGATGCAGGTGTCGATGTAGAGCGCGCCCTTCTCCTGGCAGAGCTCGACCAGCGCCATCGAGGCGACCTCGACCGAGAGATTGACCAGGAAGTCGCCCTTGGCGAGGCGACCGGCCAGCGTCGAGCGGTAGTTCGCCCTGGTCAGGCGCTTCTCGATGAACTCGATGCCGAAGCGCCGGGCCTCGTCCTCGCCGCCGCGCATCTCCTCGGCGATGATGGTGATCTGGCGGGGCTTGATGCCGATATGGCGCAGGATCAGCGGCAGGACGCCCTGGCCGATCGAGCCGAAGCCCAACATGACCATGCGGCCCTTGAAGTTCAGGTACTTCCTGTTGCGCGCGATCTTCTTCGCCATTCCAGCGCCCCCCGCAAAAATCTCGTTGTCTGGTCGATAAACGGCAACGGGGCCTTTCTCAAGGCCCCGCTGCTTCCTCGAAGTGCAAAGAAAGCCTAGATGCAGATCGCCTTGAGCGGCGCGAAGCCGTTGAAGGCGACCGACGAATAAGTCGTCGTGTAGGCGCCGGTCGACATGATCTCGACCTTGTCGCCGGGCTTCAGCGACAGCGGCAGCTTGTACTCCGTCTTCTCGTAGAGGATGTCGGCGGAGTCGCAGGTCGGGCCGGCCAGCACGACCGGGCCGACGCGCGTGCCGTCGCGGCTCGTGCGCAGGCGGTACTTGATGCTCTCGTCCATGGTCTCGGCGAGGCCCGAGAACTTGCCGATGTCGAGGTAGACCCAGCGCTTGCGCTCGTTGGCCGCCTTGCGGGAGACCAGCACGACCTCGCTCTGGATCACGCCGGCGTCGCCCACCATGGAGCGGCCCGGCTCGATGATCACCTCGGGCATGCGGTTGCCGAAGTGGCGCACCAGCGCGCGGCCAACCGCCTCGCAGTAGGCCTCAATGCTGTTGACCTCGGCGCGGTAGCGCGCCGGGAAACCGCCGCCCAGGTTGACCATGCGCAGGTCGACGCCTTCTTCGGCGAGCGCGAAGAACATCTGCGAGACCTGGGTCAACGCCTTGTCCCACTGCTCGAGGTCGGTCTGCTGGCTGCCGACGTGGAAGGAGATGCCGTAGGGGTCCATGCCCCACTGCTTGGCCTTGCGCAGCAGGTCCTTGGCCATCTCCGGCGCGCAGCCGAACTTCTTGCTGAGCGGCCACTCGGCGCCGCCGCAGTCGACCAGCACGCGGCAGAACACCCGGGCGCCCGGCGCCACGCGGACGAGCTTCTGCAGCTCCGCCTCGCTGTCGAAGGCGAACAGGCGCACGCCCTGCTGGTAGGCCCAGGCGATGTCCTTTTCCTTCTTGATGGTGTTGCCGAAGGAGATGCGGTCGACCGCGACGCCGGCGGCCTGCACCATCTCGATCTCGCCCCGGCTCGCGGTGTCGAACTTCGAGCCGGCGGCGGCCAGGCGCGCCAGGATCTGCGCGGCCGGATTGGCCTTCACGGCGTAGAAGATGTGGGCCGCCGGCAGCAACTCGCGCATGCGGCGGAAGTTGTGCTCCACCACGTCGAGGTCGATCACCAGGCAAGGGGTCTCGGGCTGCTGCTCTCGGAGATAACGAAAGATACGCTCGGTCATCGCTGGGGGGTTCCCCGTCTAAAACGTCAAATTGTTCGAAAGGCGAGTGATCATGACGGACGGTGCCTCGGGGGCACGGTGCGTCAGCCGATACTCGACGGAGAGGGGATCCGCTTGAGCGGCAGATCGAACAAGGTGGCCCGGCTCGAAGCGACCGGGCAATTGACACGATGGCGGGGGAAATGCCCCGCGCGGTAAGCAATCATCAGAAGCTCCTTCCCGGACCCGGCTCGAAACCGGCACTGCCAAAAAGAACACTTTCCGTCGTTGCGTAACCACTAAGGGCCAGCGGCACGTGCGTGGGCGTCTTAAGGATTGGTATCTACAACTAATGTACGCGCATACAAGCGGATTCTTCCCCGTCAGCAAAATTTCTGGGGAGCTTGTGGTTCAAAGAACACACTTCGGCCGCCGAAGGTTGCCTGTCAGGCCCGCGGCGACGGCGACCCCGGCAGCCGGATCGACGCCGCGAGCACGGTGAGCGGCACCAGCGAGATCGCCGAGGCGATCAGCGCGGTCCGGACGTCGGCCACGTTGGCCACCTTGCCCCACAGCAGGGAGCCGGCGACCAGGCCGCCGAAGAAGACCATCTGGTGGACCGCCATGCCCCGCGCCCGCATGAAGTTGGGCAGGATCATCTGCACCGCCGTGCCGTTGTTGGCGATCACCGTCATCCAGCAGGCGCCCGAGAGGGTGATGCAGATGCCGAAGACCACGGGCGTCATGACCAGCGCGGCCACCAGGGTCGAGACGGCATGGATGCCCATCGCCCAGATATTGCAGCGGTCGGCTCCCAGCAGGCGGTTGAGCGTGGGCATCGACATGGCGCCGGCGACCGCGCCCACGCCGAAGACGGCATAGAGGATGCCGAAGTGGAATTCGTCGAGCTTGAGCTCGAAACGTCCGATCACCGGCAGCAGCGTTCCCAGGGCGATTCCGGGCACGAAGAAACAGAGGCCGCGTCCGAACACCGCCTTGAGCTCGCCCGACGCCCGCACGAAGGCGATGCCGGTCCGCGCCGCCGCCAGGAAGCCCTCGCGGCGCTGGGACGCCCGGGCCTCGGCCGGACGCTTCCAGCTCCGCATCGCGAAGATCACGCCGATGTAGGTGAGGGAGTTGATGGTGAAGAGCAGGAACACCCCCACCAGCCCCAGCAGCACCTGGCCGATCACCGGGCCGACCGTCCGGGCGAGGTTGAAGCCGGCCGAATTGAGGGCGATGGCCGGCCGCAGCAACGGACCGGAGACGATCTCGGGGACCACGGCGTGCCAGGCCGGCGCGTTCATGGCGTTGCCCAGGCCCATGCAGAAGCTGAGGGCCAGCAGGTTCCAGGCGCTGAGCCGGCCGGTGAAGGCCAGCGCCGCCAGCACCGCCGCCACCGCCATCATCCAGAACTGGCAGACGATGATGTAGCGCCGGCGCTCGAACCGGTCGGCCAGGATGCCGGCGAAGAAGCAGAACAGGAACATCGGCAAGGTGCCGGCGGCGGCCAGCGCGGCCACGAAGAACGGGTCGGTGGTCAGGCCCGTCATCTCCCAGGCCGCACCGGTGCTCTGCATCCAGCCGCCGACGTTGGACAGGAGGTTGGCGATCCACAGCCCGCGGAAGGCCCGGATGGCGAGCGGCGCCAGGGCCGAGGGATGAGCCGAGGGATGGGGCGCGGCGCCGGGCGACGGCGCCTGGGTCACGCCCAAGCGCTCACGTCAGGGCCTTCTCGTAGAGGCGGTGCGTCTTGTAGTGCACCCCGCCCACCGACTTGATGATGTTGTTGGTGGCCTTGTTGTTCTCGAGAATCCAGCCCAGCTCGGCCGTCTTCTTGCCCAGCCGCTTGCCGTTCTCGCGCAGCACGTCGATCGCCATCATGGCCAGCCCGGCGCCCATCAGCGGGTGGTTGCGGAACTTCTTCTTCACGCCCATCAGCGGCACGCGCATGCTGTCGGTGCCGGTGACCTTGAGCCGCCACAGGAGCTTGGCCAGGTTGAGCGGGTTCAGGCTGCCGTTGAAGCCCTCGATCGCCTCGTTGAGGTTGGCCAGCGCCACGATGAAGGCCACCGCCTCGTCGTCGACCTCCACGAAGAGGCAGAGCTCGGGCACGATCACCGGGCCGAACGCCTTGGACGCGTGGTCGATCTCGGCCTGGGTGAAGGGCACGAAGCCCCAGTTGTCGCTCCAGGCGTCGTTGAAGATGTTCACGACGGTGCGGACCTCGGCGTCGAACATCTTCATGTTGGCGGAGCGGACCTTGACCCGGTCAGCCAGGCCGGCGCGCGCCAGCAGCTTCTTGCCAATGGTCTCGGGCGCATTCTGGACGTCGTAGTCGTAGGAATAGAGGTCCTTGATCTTGGCATAGCCGCAGGCCTCGACCCGCGGGCCGGCATAGGGCGGATCCCACGGCACCAGCAGGATCGAACGGCTGTCGAAGCCCCAGACCAGCAGGCCGACCTCCTCGTTCACCGAGAGGCTAAACGGCCCGGTCGCCCGGATCATGCCGCGCGCGCGCAGCCACGCCTCGGCCTCCTTGAACAGCGCCTGGAAGATCGCCTGGTCGTCTTCGGCGACGATCGAGCCGATGTGGCCGGTGCTGTCCTGGTAGCGCTCGAGATAGGCCTTGTCGATCTGGGCGGAGATGCGGCCGACGACCTTGCCGGCACGGCGGGCGAGGAAGAACTGGACCTCGACGTGCTGGAACAGCGGATTCTTCTTCGGCGAATAGGCTTCCTGCCGCTCGGTATTGAGGTGCGCGGTGTAGCCCTTGTGGCCGGCGTAGAGACGCCTGGGCAGGTCGATGAAAGCCTTGAGGTCGGCTTTGCTCTCGACCCGGGTGACGACGATATCCGTGAAAGTCATGACTACCTCAATGAGCCGCGGCGCTGTGGAACACCAGTTCGCCGTCCGGCTCGCAACCGTCGAAGGCTGCGTTCAATGCCCGCAGCTCGACCCGCAGGCGCCAGCCATTGTCCTCGCGCTCGATATGAATCAGGTGATAGCGCGCACGCCCGTACTTGCTGTCGGGCGCCGCCGATGCCGACGTCACGCCCAGCACCGGGATCGGCCCGGCCGGGCCCTCGATGCGCGCCGCTTCGCTGCGGTGATTGTGCCCGTGCAGGACGAGCTCACAGCCGACCCTGCGGATCATCGCCTGGAAGGCGGCGATATCGGTGAGGTGCTTCCAGCGCGACTGGTCGGTGAGCGGCGGATGATGGATCAGCACGACCCGGCAGAGACCTTCCTTGCCGAGATCGGCCAGAAGCTTTTCCGTCCGCGCGATCTGTTCGTCGCCCAGGGTACCGGTCGCCAGCAACGGCGGCTTGGGAACGCCGGTCGACAGGCCGATCAACGCGATCTCGCCGCGGCGGCGCAGCGTCGGGAAGACGTCGTAGCCTTCGGCGGGGGCGGCGCCGTCGCTGGCGATATAGGCACCCCACAGGCCCATGGTCTCCTTCCAGGTGACGGAGACGTAGGCGTCGTGGTTGCCCGGGATGACGGTGATGCGCTCGGGGCCGTCGAAGGCCGCGAGCCACTGAGCGGCGCGGCGGAATTCCTGCGGCAGCGCCACGTTCACCAGGTCGCCGGTCAGCGCGATGTGGTCGGGCCGCTGCTTCTTGATGTCGGCCACGATGCCGGCCAGCGCCTCCGGCAGGTGGAGATGCACGCGATGGCGCCACCAGTTCAAATAGCCCGTGGCGCGCTTGCCGAGCAGCTGTACCGGACGCGCCTTCGGCATCGGTAGATGCGGATCGGAGAGATGCGCCAGGGTGAACATGGCGACGGACGCGTTAGTGCTTGCTCCCGGCGACACGGGCCTGGGATGCGACGGGAGGCGTGGCGGGAATCACACCCATCTGGCGCCCGATGCCGGTCATGACCTCGATCATGAAGTCGAGCTGTTCCCTGGTGTGCGCCGCCGAGACCGAGCAGCGCAGCAGCGACACGCCGTTGGGCGTGGCCGGCGGGATGGCGACGTTCACATAGACGCCGGCATCGAGCAGGGCGCGCCAGAAGCCGATCGCCATCATCTTGTCGGGCAGGTGGACGCCGACGACGGGCCCGTGTTCGGGCCCGAGCACGAAGCCCTTGGCCTTGAGGCCTTCGTAGAGGGTGCCGACGTTGTCCCACAGATGCGTGCGCAGCTCGGGATGGGCAATCACCACCTTCAGCGCCTGCCGGACCGACGCCACGATCGAGGGCGGCAGCGAGGCCGTGAACATGTAGGAGCGCGTGGTGACGCGCAGCACGTCGAAATCGGGATCGTTGGAGACGCAGTAGCCGCCGATCGCGCCCAGGGTCTTGGAGAAGGTGCCGACGATGTAATGGCAGTCGTCCAGCACGCCCTCTTTCTCGCACAGGCCGAGGCCATGGTCGCCGAGCGCCCCCAGCGAATGGGCCTCGTCGATCAGCACGTAGGCCTTGTGTTTCCTGCAGACCTCGACGAATTCCTTGAGCGGCGCTGAATCGCCCAGCATCGAGTAGATGCCTTCGAGGACGACCAGCCGGTTGCCCGGCTTGTCACCGAGGCGACGCAGGCGGGCGTCGAGACTGGCCGGATCGTTGTGCTTGAAGCGAACCACCTCGGCCTGCGTCTGCTTGCAGGCATCGTAGATCGAGGCGTGGCTGTCGGCGTCGATCAGCAGGAAGTCCTCGGCACCCACCAGGTTCGAGATGATCCCGAGGTTGGCCTGGTAGCCGGTCGTGAAGACCATGCAGTGCTTCTTGCCGTAGAACGCGGCGATCTCTTCCTCGAGCGCCACGTGCTCGGAGTAGCTGCCGTTGGCGATGCGCGAGCCGGTCGTGCCGGTGCCCTCGGCGCGGATCGCCTCGATGGCGGCGTCCATGCACGATTGGTCGAAGGTCAGGCCGAAATAGTTGTTGGTGCCGACGAGCAAGGTTTTCTTGCCGTTGATGATCGCCTCGGTGGGCGACAGCACGCGCTCCATGCGGATCTGGAAGGGGTCGGCGCCGGTCGCGCGGACCTCGCCATAGAGTTCGACCAGACCGGCGTAGCGGTCCAAGAGGCCCATGGCGTCTAGCGCCGGGCGCGCAGCTTCAGGACGGTGTCGGCCAGTTCGTCGACGGTGTAGATCTCGGCCACGAGGTTCATCGGGATGGACACGTCGAACCGGTCCTCGATCTCCATGACCATGTCCATGACGGCCAGTGAATCGATGGCCAGGTCCTTGGTGATCACGGTCGCGCCGTTGATCGGCTTCTCGCCGATCTGGAACGGCGCCAGGTGATGGCAGATCTCGCCCATGATTTCGGCGCGCGAGATATCGCTGACGCCAGTTACGAAGACTTCGGATATGTCGTCGTTTTCGACGATCAGATTGGCGGCTTCACGCAACACGGGGGCTCCCTTCGGGGGAAATTGACGGTGCCTATGTGCCAGAAACCCCGAATCATTGTGAAATAACAAATTATTACGCACTGTTTCAGGGCTTCGGGAGCCATCCCTGGGCCCGATACCACCCAACCGTGTCGCCAAAGCCGGTCCACAGGTCGTAGCGCGCCCGAAAGCCGGTCGCTTCGGCCAGCCGGCGGTCGTGGACCGCCCAGTCGCCATGGAAGATTTCGGCCACTTTCCACCGGGTCAGGATCTGGGTCGGCGCCCCCAGCTTCTGGCGCAGGCCGTTGAGGCCGGCGATCGCGGCCATGACCGGGCGGGGCACCGGCAGAACGGCCACGCGCCGACCCAATGCCGATCCAGCCGCCGCCGCCATGTCATTATAAGTGTAGGCCCCCTCCCGACCGTCATCGACCTCGTAGACCGCGCTCGGCAGGTCCCGCACCAGCGCGCCGGCCAGCGCCTCGGCCAGGTCCTCGACATGGATCAGGGACAGGCGGGCACCCGTGCCTATCGGCTGGGGGGCGATTCCCCGTGCCGCCGCCTTGAAATAGGCCAGGGTCTCGCGGTCGCCCGGCCCGTAGACCGCCGGCGCCCGCACCGCGAGCCAAGGGCCCGGCCGGCCGGCAAGCGTCTCCTCGGCGGCCCGCTTGCTGGCGCCGTAGGGCGACAGTCCCGGTTCCCGCGCGGCGAGCGACGACAGAAGGAGAAAGCGCGCGGCCGGCGCGAGGGCGGCCAGGCGCGCGGTGCCGTCGCGATTGACCGCAAGGAAATCCGCCGGCGCGCGGGCCTTGATGAGACCGGCGGCGTGCACGACGGCATCGACGCCGTCGACCAGCCTGGCGAGTGCCGCTTCGTCGTCGAGATCGCCCCAGACGACATCGGCGGCAACGCCGGCCAAGGACGGCAGCGGCGTCCAGCGACGTAGAAGCAGCCGAACCCGCCAGCCGCGCCGCACGAGGGCGGCGACGAGATGCGGTCCGACGAAGCCCGACGCGCCGGTGACCGCGACCAGCATCGACGGCTCAGGTCACGGGCTTGGAGGAAGGTCCGGCGGGTGCGTAGAGCCCGGCCAGGTAGTTGGCGCGCGTGCGCGCCCGCGACAGCTTGCCCGACGACGTCGTCGGCAGGCCCATGGCCGGCGGCACCAGCACGACCTCGCAATCGACGGCGATTGCCTCGCGCACCGCGCCCGCGACGTCGCGCGCCAGGTTCTCCTTCTGATCGCCCGCGACGCGCGCCAGGACCGCCACGACGACGCGCTCGCCCTCGCCGTTGTCGACGGAGAACGCCGCGCAGTCGTCGTTCTTGACGATGCGCCGGGCCTCGATCGTCCATTCGATGTCCTGCGGCCAGATGTTGCGGCCGTTGACGATGATCAGGTCCTTGGCGCGGCCGGTGACGACGACGTCGCCGGCCAGCGTGTAGCCGAGGTCGCCGGTGTCGAGCCAGCCGTCGGCCGACAACACCTCGCGCGTCGCCTCGGGATCGTTGAAGTATCCCGGCATGATGCTGGGCCCGGATACGAAGATGCGGCCGACCTGGCGATCGGCCAGCACCTTGCCGTCGGGATCGCGCACCTCGAGGCGATGACCGGGCACGACCTTGCCGCACAGCACGAAGCGGCGTGCCCGCACCAGGTCGTCGGGATCGGCTGCCGGCTGGGCGCGCTGTTCGTTGGCCAGCACGGCGCGATCGATCGTGTCGGTGCGCACGCCGCCGTGATCGGGGCCGAAGGTGATGGCCAGGCAAACCTCGGCCATGCCGTAGCTCGGGATGAAGATCTTCGGGTCGAAGCCCGACGGCCCGAATATCTCGGCAAAGCGCGCCAGCACGTCGGCGCGCACCATGTCGCCGCCGATGCCGGCATGGCGCCAGCAGGTGAGATCGAGATCGGCCGGCACCTGGTTGCTGCCGCGGCGCGTGGCGAGGTCGTAGCCGAAGCTCGGGCTGTAGGCCACGGTGGCGCGGTTGCGCGAGATCAGGTTGAGCCACTGCATCGGCCGGCGCGCGAAGTCGCGCGGCGTCAGATAGTCGATCGAGCACTGGCTCGAGAGCGGCGCCATCAGGAAGCCGATCAGGCCCATGTCGTGATAGAGCGGCAGCCAGGTCACGGTCCGGTCGTCGGCCGTGAGGTTGAGGCCGCCCGGTCCGGTCATCGCCGCGAGATTGGCCATGAGCGCGCGCTGCACGATGCGCACGCCGTGCGGATGGCGGGTGCTGCCCGACGAGAACTGGATGTAGCAATCGTCGTCCGGGCCGAGCGGACGCAGGTCGACCGCCTTCTCCGGCAGCGCGTCGATCACGGCCATGCCGCCGTGCAGGCGGAGCGCGGGAAACTCCCTGGCGGCATCCGACAGATAGCCGGCCAGGTCGTCGATGCCGATGGCGGCGACGGCGCCCGACGCCGCGAACTGGCGGCGCAGCTGGTCGAGATAGGCCTCCTTGCCGCCGATCCCCACCGGGATCGACACGGGAACCGGCAGGAGCCCGGCATACTGGGCGCCGAAGAACAGGTCGAAGAAGCCGGGCCAGGTGTCGGCCGTGATCAGCAGGCGGTCGCCCTTGGCGAACCCCGCGCCGATCAGCTTGCGGGCCACGACATGGGCGCGCTGGCGCACGTCGTGCCAGCTCAGGCCCCCGCGGATCTCGCCCTTGGCATTATAGAAGGTGACGCCGGTCTCGCCGCGGGCGGCATAGTCCAGCATCTCCGGCACCGAACCGAAGTCGGCGCGGCGGTGGGCAAGCCGGAGGTTGCGGGTGGGAAACGTGGGCATGGGGAAGGCCGGTCTCCTAGCAGAGGGATTCCCGTCCCTCAAGGCGGACCCTGGGCGGACCCCGGCCGCGCAGGGCCAAAAGCCTGCGCCAGTGGGCCAAGTTGACACACTCCGACCCGGGTCCGATAGTGCCGCCCCCTCGCCAAAACCCGGTGGTTCCAGTCCGGAATCGCCGGTCCCGGCGGGGTTTTTCCTTTTGGAGGAGGTCTATCGTGATTACGGCTGTTATGCCGACGTACGGTCGCAAGGACGTCGTGTTCGAACGCGGAGAAGGCAACTATCTCTACGCGACGGACGGCCGACGTTACCTCGACTTTACCTCCGGCATCGCCGTCAACGCGCTGGGCCACTGCCACCCCACCCTGGTCAAGGCCCTGACCGAGCAGGGCCGGAAGCTGTGGCACACCTCGAACCTGTTCAGGGTCGGCAACGGCGAGAAGCTGGCCCAGCGGCTGGTCGAGAACTCGTTCGCCGACACGATGTTCTTCTGCAACTCGGGCGCCGAGGCGATCGAGGGCGGCATCAAGCTGATCCGCAAGTATCAGTTCATGAACGGCCAGCCCAAGCGCTACAAGATCATCTGCTTCCAGGCGGCGTTCCACGGCCGCCTGCTGAACGCGCTCGCCGCCACCGGCAACGAGAAGTATCTCGAGGGCTTCGGCCCGCCGGCGCCCGGCTACAAGCACGCGCCGCTCAACAACACCAACGTCGTGCGCGACATGGTCGACGACGAGACCGCCGGCATCCTGGTCGAGCCGATCCAGGGCGAAGGCGGCATCCGCGCCACGACCACCCAGTTCCTGAAGGACCTGCGCGCGATCTGCGACGAGTTCGGCCTGCTGCTGTTCTACGACGAGATCCACACGGGTTTCGGCCGCACGGGCAAGATGTGGGGCTACGACTGGTCGGGCGTGAAACCCGATGTCGCGGCGATCGCCAAGGGCATGGGCGGCGGCTTCCCGATCGGCGCCTTCATGGCGACCGAGAAGGCGGCGGTCGGCATGGTGCCGGGCACGCACGGCTCGACCTA
>Ga0105240_10012490_pt1 | contig 11720 bp, 10 predicted proteins | sample KBSC54metaG_FD_80426 | JGI IMG/M metagenome (GOLD analysis project Ga0105240, IMG submission 80426) | Corn rhizosphere microbial communities from Kellogg Biological Station, Michigan, USA - KBS C5-4 metaG | ecosystem: Host-associated > Plants > Roots > Rhizosphere > Soil | place: Michigan, USA...
CCCGGAGGTTCCATTTGCCTCACGGGTGGTATCGCCGGAGCAAGACCGGGTAAGGGATGGGCAGTTGCTTCGAGCATCTGCGGCACTATGGAAGGCTTCACCCGGGCCATGGCTGTTGAACTGGCCCCCCTACGGGTGAACTGTGTCGTCCCAGGCGTGGTAAAAACGAACTTATGGAACAGCATGACCGAGATGGATAGAGAGCAGCTGTATACTACCGTTGGCGATAGCCTGTTGGTAAAAAGAGTGGGCGAAGCAGATGACATCGCCCAAACTTTTTGTTATCTCATGAAACAGGCCTTTTGTACAGGACAGTGCCTGGTGGTGGACGGCGGCGCTGCCTTAGTATAAAGAAGGTATACCGTTATTTAGCGGCGCTTCCCCTGGCAGCGGCTTCGATCACTGCCGCTACTGCCTTGGGCTGCGAAGAAAAAACTACATGACTGCCTTTGATCTCGGTGACGGTGGAACCTGCCCGCTTGTACATTTGCCGTTCCGTATCGGGGTTGATCGCCTTATCCTCTGTGGCGACGATCGCCCAGCTGGGTTTGGATTTCCAGCCTGCCGAGGTCAGGGGCGTTGTAAAACATTTGACGCTGACCGGGCCTTGCGAGGCATACATAAAGGCTGCTTTGTCCGCCGGCAGATCGGCACAAAAACCCGCGTGGAATTTGGACTTTTCGAAATAAATATAACCCTTGTCATCAGGAGGCAGGATACCATTCTCAGGCGCCGGAGGTGCTGCCGAGGCCCATTTGAGCACATTTTCGCCTGCATCAGGGGCAAAAGCGGCGACATAGACCAGGCCTACTACCTTCGGAGAGGCGCCGGCCTGTGTGATGACAGCCCCACCCCAGGAATGGCCTACGAGGATAGCAGGTCCGTCCAGTTTATCCAGGGCGCGATCTACGGCGGCTACATCATCCTCCAGCGAACTCAATGGATTCTGTACGGCGATGACATTGTATCCCTTTGCCGACAGGATCTTATAAACACCCTCCCATCCGGATCCATCGGCAAATGCACCATGTACGAGGACAATGTTCCGGACAGCGCCGGCGGGTTGTGCCATTACGCCCAGCGATAGCGCGAAACTTAATAAAATTGAAACAGCATTCTTCATGATATATAATTTATGACACAATGCTACGATAGACTGATCTGGCAGGCAATTGCCAAATCTGGGTTTTTGTTGTACGATTGATAGGGTCCGGGTAAGTGCGCTGTCGCATATGCCCCCCGATATTGTCCCGTCTTCCTCCCATGCAACCAAAAGGTTTCTCTTATATTTGCAACCAGAAGGTTTCACGTGAGGGTCCATTCCCCCACCTTTTAAAAACTCTAAAAAATACCAAAATGAATTACCCAGCAACTACGATCGAAAAGAAAAATGCCTCAACAGGTAAAAGCACGAAGATCATTTATTGGATCTTCACCGGTCTCCTCTGTCTTCTCATGTTGTTCTCCGCCCTTTCGGGATTCTTTAGCCGTGAGCAAGGTGTTGCCGTTTTTGCCCATCTTGGTTACCCAGCGTATCTTTTGTCCTTTATCAGCGTGGCCAAGCTGCTGGGTATCGTTGCCCTTCTTGTTCCCGGTTTTCCCAGATTAAAGGAATGGGCTTATGCAGGGTTTACCATCGATATCACGGGTGCGCTTTATTCCAGCATCTGCTCGGGCGATCCGGCCAGCGCATGGTCAATGCTGTTTATTGGCTATATCATCATTTTTGGCTCGTATTTTTATTATCATAAGAAGAAAAAGCAAAGCATATGAATATTACACCTAATGATCCCCGCTATGCCGACCTTACCCGGAAGGGATTCAACAAGCGTTTTACGGGAAAGCCCGATTATATCCGGTTGCCGGGGTCTACGGCAGAGGTGCTGGAGGCCGTTCAACAAGCTGTGGACAGCGGGCGGCGGGTAGTGGCGCGTAGCGGCGGTCATTGCCTGGAGGGTTTTGTGGCTGACCCTGCCGTCAAGGCTGTCATCGATATGTCCCTGATGACAGGTGTCTACTTCGATACGGAGAAGGCGGCTTTTGCAGTGGAAGCCGGTGTCACGGTAGGAGAAATGTACAGGCGGCTTTTCCTGGGCTGGGGAGTGGTACTTCCGGCTGCTGAACACCCGGGTGTGGGCATAGGAGGGCATGTGCTGGGAGGGGCCTTTGGCTTTCTCTGCAGGGAATATGGACTGGCCGCCGATCATCTTTACGGGGTGGAGCTGGTGACGGTGAATGCCGCCGGGAAGGCCCAGTGTGTGGTAGCTACCCGTGAGGCTAATGACCCTAACCGGGAGCTTTGGTGGGCGCACACGGGTGGCGGCGGTGGCAACTTTGGTATCGTAACCCGGTACTGGCTCCGGTCACCCGGGTCCTCCGGCGCTGATCCGTTTACGGCACTACCCAAAGCGCCGGCATCGATCGCCACCTTCCGGGTAGCATGGGACTGGAAGGATTTTGACCAGGCGGCTTTTTCCCTGCTTGTACGCAATTACGGGCGGTGGTGTCTGGACAACAGTCATCCCGGCTCTCCGTATGTACAGCTATTCAATATTCTCTTTCTTAACCGCCGTGTGTTGGGGAAGATCGAAATGAAAGGATTGTCCACGGCCGGCGACCAGGCCGGCGGATTGATCGATGAGCATCTGGCTGCCGTCACCAAAGGCCTGGATATACCATATACCCGGCAGATAGAGACAACTCCCTGGCTGAGCTTTGCCCTCAATCCATTTCCTGAACTGTTCCAACCCGGCTACGACCAGGTACGGGTCAAAGTGAAAGATGCGTTCCTGCGCAGACCCTTTACAGATGAGCAGCTGGCTACTGCCTGGCATTATCTTACGACGTCCGACTATGAAGCCTTTGGAGGCCTGGGTCTTGCCACCTATGGAGGTAAGGTGAACGCTATAGCTCCGGATGCCACCGCCTCGGCTCAACGGGATGCGATACTCGATACTGCCTGCAGTGCCGGATGGGGCGATCCCCGGCAGGAAGAGGGTTCCATAGCCTGGGTCCGGGCTTTGTACAGGGACCTGTATGCTGCCACAGGCGGGGTGCCTGTGCCGAACGAGCAGACGGACGGGGCCATGATCAATCATCCCGACACGGATCTGGCCGACCCTGCATGGAATACTTCCGGTGTCCCCTGGCATACGTTGTACTATAAGGATAATTATCCGCGGTTGCAGGCGGTAAAGCGCAAATGGGACCCGCTGAATATCTTTCAGCATGCGTTGTCCATACGACTGTAATGACGGCTTTCCGGCTGAAACATACCGGTAATGGCCTGGCGCCAGTTTAAACTTTTTACATAAACGCCGATCATATGGCAGGTATTCATCAACCCCGGCACGGTTTTTTGTGCTTGTAGTGAACCTTATATAAGTTAATTTTGTATATGGTCAGTAAATAGGATAAAGCAACCGACGAGATATAACACATTAGCATATAATTAAATAAGAAGCATGTACGACATTTGCTGCGTAGGACATATCACCCTGGACAAAGTAGTGACCCCCAAAGCCACCGTATATATGGCTGGCGGAACTTCCTTCTATTTTTCGAATGCCATCAGCAATATGGAGCTCAACTATACGCTGGTAACCGCCCTGGCTGAAAAAGATAAGGATATCGTGGAGGAGCTCCGGTCCAAGGGTATTGAAGTGATAGCACTTCCCAGCGCTTATACCGTTTATTTCGAGAACATTTATCCCAATAAGGATCAGGATCACCGGGTACAACGTGTGTCCCAGAAAGCCGATCCTTTTTCGGCCGACCAGCTCATGTCTGTCGACGCCCGTATCTACCACCTGGGTCCCCTGCTGGCTGACGATATTCCTTCCGGGTTGATCAAGGTTCTTTCGGAAAAGGGCATGGTATCCCTGGATGTCCAGGGCTATCTCCGGGAAGTCCGGAACAAGAATGTACATGCCATTGACTGGCCTGCCAAAAAGGAAGCTTTGCAGTATGTGCATGTCCTGAAAGCCAACGAATCGGAAATGATGGTGCTGACAGGCGAGACCGATGTCCGTAAAGGCGCCAGGGTCCTGTTCGACTGGGGAGTAAAGGAAGTGGTCATCACCCTCGGCAGCAAGGGAAGCGTTATCTATAACGGACGCAATTTCTACATCATACCCGCCTACAGTCCCATCACCTCGGTGGTGGATGCTACCGGCTGCGGCGACACCTATATGGCAGGCTATCTTTACAGCCGGAGCAAGGGTAAACATCTGCAAGAGTCCGGCGAATTCGCTGCCGCCATGGCAACGCTCAAAATCGAATCTTCCGGTCCCTTTACCGGTACGGAAGAGGATGTAATGGCCCTGCTCGACAACAACAAGCGGCGGGTTTTCCTGGAAGTTTAGGTTGTCACTTCTTTATATTTTTTTGATAATTAATTGATTGGGATAGTCGTGGGTTATAGAAAATACGATATTTCGTATTTCTGCGCAATCAAGTACGAAATTTCGTATTTTGTATGCATATACAGTATATATGAAAGACCCCCTATCCCTTTCGGCATTGCTTCCGGCATTTGGCAATGATCTGGCTGCTGTCAATGATAAAAAAAGCCTGCTTCAGCTGATAGCTGCTCATCTCGCTCCGCAACTAACCTTTAGCGATATACTCCTTTCCGTGATGAATGAGGACAAGCAGACACACAGCATATTTATCCATCACTGTGACCCTGCGCGTCAAAATAATGACGAGTATGCCTCCCTGTCACAGGAGAAGTTCAGGACGGACGATGGTGTTTACAACACCACCATGGTCTCTCCTTCCCCCCTGGTGGTTGACATTGCCGGCGTTCTTCTCCGGCCTAACCCGCCCCGTTATATTTCCTGCTGGTACCGGCCTGCCATCAGCCGGATGATCGCCATGCGGCTGCGGAGCCACAACCAGCTTTTGGGGGTTCTTTTCCTTTTTTCTGAAAAGGCGCATATCGGTCTGGGCGACCTGGACCTGGTGCAGCACTTCTCCTACCTGATAGCGCCTGCCCTGAAAAATATCCTTGCCGAGGAGCGTATGTCCCGGCAGCAGCGCGACCATGAGATCCTGTTCTCCCTCAGCGCCGAGCTAAGCAAGGTCAGGGATAAGGAGGACCTGTTCCGGTTGCTGGATATCCGGCTGCGACAGCTTTTCGAATTCGATCATAGCCGTATCGTACTGGTCGATAAAAAGAAAAAGACTTTCCGGGACGCCATTGCGGGCGCCGGTAAGGCTAATGAAGATATTCCCTATACGGGCGGTATGATCGAAGCCGCGCTCAATGCCGACCACCCTCTCGTATTCGATCTTGACAAACATTTATCCATCGATGCGCCGGGTCATATCCGGTATAGTCATGACAAAGGCATCCGGGATGTCGTTATGACGTCGCTGCGAAAAGAGGGGGAAAGCTTTGGGTTGCTCATCTTTTTTTCCAAGGTCAGCGGCTGGTTCACATCACGCCACCTGGACCTTATCCGCACCTTGTCCAACCAGCTTTCCATAGCTTATACGAATGTCCTTATATACGAGGCTTTTTTGGAAAAGGAAAATGACAAGTCCCTTATCTTATCGCTTGGAAACGACCTTACCCCGACCCGTAATAAATCAGACTTCCTGGCCATTGTCGAACGGACATTGCGCCACATCCTTCCTTACGACGAGATGACCCTATCCCGTCTGCATACCGACGGAGAGAAATACCCGGTACAGGACGGTATATATGAAGTATTGCTCCAGTCAGAGATCCCCCTGGTTTATGATATGCACCAGCTTATTGCTGCAGGGCCGGTGCCTCCCTACGTCACTTTTTTTTATGAGAATGGTATGCGGGAGATGGTTGTCCTTCCTTTGAGGGAGAACAACAAGGGCTTTGGCGGTATATTTATCTATCTGAAGGAAAAGGACCTTCTCACCGAGCGCCAGCTCAGCCTGCTGCAGGAACTGTGCGCCCCCATCGCCATCGGCGTGGCCAATCTGTGGGCCTATGAAAAGATCGAGCGTCAGCTGGAAGAGATCCATCATTATACATCCCGGCTGGAGGAAGAGAACCTCTACCTGCAGGAGCAGATCAAGACAGCGCATGGCTTTACGGAGATCATCGGTTCGGCCAGCGCCATGCAGAAAGTCTTTCAACTGGTGTCGACAGTCAGTCCTTCGGACAGTACTGTGCTCATCCTCGGTGAGACGGGTACGGGCAAAGAGCTGATCGCAAAAGCCATCCATGAGGCTTCCCCACGGAAAGATAAATTGATGATCAAGGTCAACTGTGCTGCCTTGCCGGAGAACCTGTTGGAAAGCGAACTGTTCGGTCATGAAGAAAGCAGCGTTACAGGGGCCGTGGAAAGACGTATCGGAAAGTTCGAGCTGGCGGGTGACAGCACCCTGTTCCTGGATGAGATCGGGGAGATGCCGCCGGAGCTGCAAGTCAAACTGCTTCGGGCCCTGCAGGAAAGGGAGATCGAGCGCGCCGGGGGTAAGCATGTTATTCGAACCCATGTGCGTATCATCGCGGCCACCAACCGCGATCTGAAGAAAGAAGTGGAGGCGGGCAGGTTCCGCAGCGATCTTTTCTACAGGCTCAATGTCTTTCCCATCCACCTGCCTCCACTGCGCGATAGAAAAGAGGACCTTCCCTCCCTGGCCTCCCATTTTATCAGTGTGCACAACCAACGGACCGGCAAGAAAATAACCAATATCTCCCAACGGGCGCTGGAAAGCCTTATGCGCTATGACTGGCCGGGCAATGTCCGCGAGCTTGAACATCTCATCGAACGCAGCGTTCTGATGGCCACAGGCCCCACCATCAAGGAAATTCCCCTGCCCACGGATATGGACACCGTCCTTTCGGACATCACGCAGGATACTTCGTTGAAAACGCTCGACGAATTGGAAAGGGACCACATCCTTGCGGTGCTGAAAAGGTGTAACTACAAGATCGGGGGGGTGGGAGGCGCCGCCAAGCTCCTGCGCCTGCCGGCCACCACCCTCCACTCCAAGATCAAAAAACTGGGGATCAAAAAGAACCTGGAATGAGGGTGTTATTTATTCCGGTACTCTTCCAGCAGCTTACTTATGTCCACTCCGTCGATGGTCAGCCCTTTGATATTGCAATCCTTTATCGCCACGCTGCTGAGGTTGGCGTCGATGATCCGCGCACCGACCATCATGACCTCCCGGAAAAGACAGTCCTTTAACATGGCTGAAGTAAATGTCGACCCGTTTATGTCGGCTTCGTTGACTTCCAGCTGCACCTGGGTATTCTTTACCTTGATCGGTTCCATAGAATTTTTTTTCAAATCTAACCGGGAAAAAGGATTTGGAAGGGGTGCAAAAAGGTCATTTCAAGGGGGAGATTATGCCAGCTCCCTAAACCTCTCGTATGCAATAAAAATTGCAATGGCTAGTGTTATCAGATTGGTAGCGACATTCCTGGGCTCTTTTCTTTTTATATGTATGGGGGCTGCGAAAACCATGATGACGGCAAAACAGACTGCTGCCACCGGGGTCAATACCCGGGCGATACCGAACCACCAGGGCAACAGGATGCCGATGGCGCCTGCTATTTCGGCGACACCGATGAAGCGGATGAAGGGCATCGGCAGCCCTTCTACGCCTGTTTGCCCTTTTTCGTGTACAAGCGCAGCTTCGGATAACGTGGATTTACAAAAACCGGAATAGCCAAACTCGAGCGCCAGCAAGGCCTGGCAAAGCCATAATATCGTGTTCATAACTTTTGTTTTGTTTATACAAAGTTCGAACACGCCGGCAGCAAGCCGTTTGACAATTATCAAAAACCGCCTGCTGCAGCATATTGCGCCCGGATTCTGCTTAGCGTCTCCTGTGTGATGCCCAGGTAGGACGCGATCATTCCCAATGGGACGCGTTGGACAAAAGTGGCGTTGGTATCCATCAAGGTCTGGTAGCGCTGGGCTGCCGTGGCGAAATGCAGGTCGTCAAAACGTTGCTGCAGCTGTATCAGTCCAAAGCTGACCAGGAGCCGGCCGAGCCGCTCGATCTCATGATATTGTTTGTACAATCTTTCCAGGTCATCATGGTGCATTCCGCACAGCACGGAATCCTCCAGCAGCTCGATCCCTCTCCTGTCCGGCTGGCGGGTGAGGAAGCTGATGATGGAACAGGCGAAATTGCCTTCCGCGCTCAACCAGTCGGTGACATCTTTGCCATCCTTGTAATAAAAGGTCCGGGTAAGTCCGCTTTCGATGAAGTAGATATAGTGGCATACCGAGTCCTGTTTCACCAGCCGGTGATCCCTGGGCAACTCCATCTTCCGGAGGATGGATGCCAGCGCATCCCTGCTCTCCGCCGACAGTTGCACAAACTGCCCTACCCTTTCAAAAAATTTATCCATATATTATTCGGTCCTCAGGCTCTCTATGGGATTTGCCACCGCCGCCCTCACCGCCAATATGCTTACTGTCATCAGTGCGATAAGAAGGGCCATCACACCGGCCAGTATAAATACCCACCAGCTGATGTCTACCCTGTACGCATAGTCCTGTAACCACCGGTGCAGGACCCACCAGGCCAGCGGCCAGGCTATCAGGTTAGCAACAAGCACCAGTTTTATAAAATGACGCGACAGGAGTCCTACAATATGCTGTACGGAGGCCCCCATGACCTTGCGGATGCCGATCTCCTTTACCCTTCTTTCCGCCGAATAGCTGGCCAGGCCGAAAAGACCCAGACAGGAAATAAGGATCGCGAGCATCGCCAGGATGCCTACCATCCGGGATACCTGGGCATCCGCCCGGTACACTTCCGTGAAATGATCATCCAGGAACTGGTAAGCCAGGGGTCTTTCGGGGAATATACGGTTCCAGGTGGACTGGATAAAAGCGATGGCTTCCTTGTCCTTACCTCCGGCGATCTTAACCGACATCGTATTAAAGCCCCATTGCTTCTGGTTAAAAAGGAACATGGTCTCGATCTTATAGTGCAGCGAATTAAAATTAAAATCCCTGGCGATACCCACGATAGATCCTACGAGATGTCCCGATGAATCGAACCCAAAGGGCTTCCCTATCAGGGAAGACAGCTCCGCCTTCGGCTGATCTTTGGACAGCTCTTTTGCCAGCGCTTCATTGACGATGTATTCCCGTCCATTGGCACCTTTTTCATGAGAGAAATCTTTTCCTGCCATCAGCGATATCTTATATAGACGCAGGTAATCAGGGTCGACGATCAGCCGTGTGGACGTCAGATCCCGCCTGGGCCCATCTCCTTTGAATCCGATACCCGATTGATCCAGGTGACTGCCCAATTGGTCCTGGGCGCCCGTCACGCCTAAGATATATGCATTTTTGGAAAGCTCTTCTTTCAGCAGATCATATTTCCGGGAAGTCACCCGGTCCAGCTCGATGGTCAGCACCTGGTCCCGCCTGAAACCAGGATCCCGTTGCTGCATATAGTTCAATTGCCGGAATACAAAGATCGTCGCGATCATGAGGAAGATGGCGCTGGCAAACTGGCCCACGACAAGGACATTCCTTAGCCGTCCCTTGTTCTTTCCCGTTAGGATCGCCCCTTTCAGCACTTTTACGGGCTGGAAGGAAGATAAATAAGCGGCGGGATACAAGCCGGAGAGGATGCCTACGATGATGGTCCCCAGCACGACGGCGACGAACAGCCAGGTATTGCTCAGCAGCACGGTCTCCAGATGCCGCTGACTGAGGTTATCGACGTACGGCAGGGCCAGCGCTACCAGCCCGGCGGCAAGCGCCAGCGCGATCAGCGATAACAGGATCGTCTCTCCCAGGAATTGCAGCCCCAATTGCATCCGCAGCGCGCCGATGGATTTGCGGATACCCACTTCCCTGGCTCTTTCCGCCGACCGGGCCGTGGACAGGTTCATAAAATTGATGCACGCGATCAGCAGTACGATCAGAGCGATGGCGGAAAAGATATTTGTATAGTTCTTGTTGAATTTCTGATGGTTGAGATAATCCAGCCCGATGTCCGCAGCATTGGCATGTACATCCTGGAACCGCAGCAGGAACAGCTCGTAAAATTTCCAGCCGTCGCCCTGTAAATGCCGTTTCAAATAGGCGGGGAACTTCTTTTCCAGGGCCGCCACATCCGTATTGGGCGCCAGCTCGAAGTAAGTGTCCAGCCCATTGCTGCCCCACCGGTTCATCCAGTCGGGTTTATAAATGGTATTGAAGGAAAAAAGCGCATCGAACTGCAGCTGTGAATTCTCCGGCACATCCGCCAGAATGCCTGTTACCGTAAAGAAAGCCGTATCGGCATCATAATGGGTGATCCGGCGACCTACCGGGTTTTCGGACCCGAATAATTTTTTTGCAGCAGCGGCGGTCAGCACCGCGCTGTTGGGCCTTTGCAAGGCCGTGGTCCTGTCGCCCTGCAGCATTTTAAAATCGAACATTTGCAGGAAAGTGCTGTCGACAAAAAAGGTCTGGGGAAAGTATACTCGTTTATCCGTATACGTCATCTGGAACTTCGTATTCCATCGTATACGGGTGAAATTCCTGACCTCCGGGAACTCCTGCCGGATGGTAGGACCCATGGGGAACATGGACAGACCTACTTTCTGCGAGGCCACCATACCGGGGAATTTCTGTACTTCGTTCAGACGGTAGAGGTTCTTATGGTGGAAGTTGTCGAAGCTTCGTTCATAAAAGACAAACAGCAGAATGACGATACAGGCAGCCATACCGGTGGCCAGCCCTACGATGTTGATGGCGGAATAGACCTTGTGCTTCCACAGGTTGCGCCATGCGATCTTGAAATAATTTTTAAACATGTCGGCGTTATTTAGGAGGGATGAGACGCCTCATGTGTAGAAGATGAAGATACGTTTTTTTTCCATACCGCCTGCGTACACCCGGCGTATCGAAAGCGTGCAGTATTTTGGGATGATATTGCTCCAGGGGATTGACTATCAGTAGAGTAAACATTTGGCATCGAAATAGTGCGTAACCCGAAAATATTTCATCTATGCGGCTCGCCCTTGTTTTTATCGCTATTTCGTTTATCTCCACGACCGCCCTGGGACAAAACAGCCAAAAGATCGTCTTCGACACCCATGACAGCACATCGGGTTATTACCTGGCCATTCCCCCTGCCGGTCCGGTGCGAGGCACACTTATCCTGCTCTGCAGCTTGCGGCCTCCTGAAAGCATCCTGCCGGAGACGATGCTGCACAATGCAGCCTTTGCCAACGGTCTGCTCACCATTGTCGCTTCTGTGAATAACAAGCTGTTTGCCGACACGGCCGCCGTGACACGCATCAATACGATCGTGCAGCATGCAGCCGCCCGCTTCTCCATCGACAGCCACCGCGTCGCCCTCGGCGGTTATTCTTTTGCGGGTAATATCGCGCTCCGGTATACGGAGCTGGCGAATGAATATCCCGCGCAATTCCCGCTGCAACCACGCGCGGTATTTGCCGTGGACAGTCCCGTCGATTGCGCCGGCCTTTGGACCTGGTGCGAAAGGACCGTCAAAAAGAATTATTACCCGGGCAGCGTGGGAGACGGAAAATTTCTTATCGACCTCATGACAAAGGCCTATGGTACCCCGGGCGATCACCCGGAAATATACCAGCGGCTGACCCCTTTCAGCCATGCATCGGAAGAGCCGGGCAATGAGCGATACTTACAGCATACGGCTGTAAGGCTCTATTACGACACAGATATAGAATGGCAGCTGAAGAACAGACGCAACAGCTATTACGACACCTATATGCCCGA
>Ga0105240_10012496_pt1 | contig 11716 bp, 5 predicted proteins | sample KBSC54metaG_FD_80426 | JGI IMG/M metagenome (GOLD analysis project Ga0105240, IMG submission 80426) | Corn rhizosphere microbial communities from Kellogg Biological Station, Michigan, USA - KBS C5-4 metaG | ecosystem: Host-associated > Plants > Roots > Rhizosphere > Soil | place: Michigan, USA...
TCCCGATGGCAAGGCCGCCCTGCACGGCATTCCTTCCAACCGCCCGGACGTTGTGTTGATGGACATCAACCTCCCCGGCATGTTGGGCACGGAATGCGTCCGGCAGTTGAAGGACCTTGTCCCGCATCTTCCCGTGTTGATGCTCACCGTCTACGAGGACAGTGAACAGATTTTTAAATCGCTCATGTCCGGGGCCACCGGATACCTGCTTAAACGCACTTCCAAGGACAAACTTCTCGAAGCAATCCGCGAGGTGGACGCCGGCGGCGCGCCCATGTCCCGCCAGATCGCCCGTCGCGTCGTCCAATTCTTCCAAAAAGTCAAGGAGCTGCCCGCCGACGTGCAAAAACCAGCCGTTGTCGTCAGCCTCTCCGACCGCGAACAGGAAGTCCTGGCCGCCCTCGCCAAAGGCTATACTTACAAGGAAATCGGAAGCCAGTTAAGCATCAGCTTCGAAACCGTCCGCACTCACCTGCGCACCATCTACGAAAAACTCCACGTGCACAGCCGCACCGAAGCGGTGCTTAAATATCTCGGCCGCTGATGGCGCAGTCACTCGCCGGCGCAAAACGCATTCGTCCAGCGAAACAACAGTCGCCGCGTCTGCACGCGGCAACGCCCGCGGCAGAGCGTCAAAGACCGGCGTGAATGGTTGCGACCGCGGAAGCAATTCCATCCCCACTGGCCTTTAATTGAATCTCGCCCGCGCCCGCTTCCGACTGGATGATCACCTGGGCCAGGCCGTTGAACGCGCTACGCTGCCAGTCCGCGGGGATCGTCCGCTTCTCAAATTCCAGGGAAACGCCCTTGTTCACGCCGCCGGGACCGTCGTGGTTCTTTACCGCCACGGCAATGACGTTATCCCCAACACGAAGGAATTTGCGGACGTCGAAAGACGGCGCCTCATTCCAATCATGCGATTCGCCCGCAAGTTTTCCGTTCACATAGATCCAGCCGTCGTCATCGATCATTCCAAAGTTGAGGTTGATTTGGCTATCCTCAAGATCGGCCGCCGCCAGGGACACGTGCGTCCGAAACACGGCCGCTTCCTCCGGCTGCAGCGGCCCGGCGTCCCCACGGACGTCGACCTCCCGCCATTGGCGATCGTCAACCTCCGCGGCAACTTCCGGCCGCTCTTTTACATCCGGAACTTCCTTCATGCGCCAGTCCTTGAGCACCGCCGAACTCTCTTCCGCCTTGGCGAAATTAACATCCGGCTCGTGACAAATCGGGTCGCCGTTGCCCACGCCGATGATCTTGCCCGGGCCGCTGATTTCAAAGTGGATCATATTGTTCGCCGTTGGAACCACTCGCCCCTGCGAATCCGTCATGGCTGCGGTCACCACGCTGCAATCCTCGCCATCCCCGTGAATCAGCGCGCGATCCGGCGTAAGTTTGATCCCGGCGGGCGCCCCGGTCGTTTCCACCTTGGTTGCCGCAATTTCTTTTCCGTCCGCGCCGTAACCTCTCGCCGACAACGTTCCCGGCCCGTATTTTACCTTCCATTGCAAATGCGAATTGCGCGGCATCTCTTTTTTTCCGAGGCTCAGGCCGTTCAGGAACAACTCGACTTCCCTGCAATTGCTGAAACACCACACGTCTATATTTTGCCCCATTTTGTCCGGCCAATTCCAATGCGGTAACAAATGCAGCACCACGTTGGTCGTCCACCACGATTGGTAGAAATAAAAAACGTCCTTCGGAAAACCGCAGGTGTCGAGGATGCCAAATTCCGAGCTGATGTTCGGCCACCCGAAAGGCGTCGTCTCGCCGCGGTAATCGAAGCCCGTCCAGAGAAACGTGCCGCCCACCCAGGGACGGTCGACATAATATCCCCAACACTTTTCGGTCGGCGCGCCGTTCCCGTTGTAATTCTCGTCAAAAGCCGATTTGTAAGTGGCTGTGTTCTCATAGATGCCGCGTGTGTAAAATCCGCTTCCTTCTTCCGTGCCGATGCAAGGCTGCCCGGGATTCGACCGATGAAAAGCATCCATTTCACCATTGTTGAAATAATTGAAGCCCTGCACATCGAGGCCGGTCGATATCCCATCGGCTTTGCCGGCGGACCAGTCGGACATCGCGAAGGTGCAGCGGCGTGTCGGATCCAGCTTGTGAGCAAGCCGCCTCATCGAGCGGGCAATCGCCCCATCCGCCTCCGTTCTTTGCCGGGGCTCTTCATTTCCCAGCGACCAGATGAAAACGCTGGGATGATTGCGATCGCGACGGATTTGTTGTTCCAGGTTCGCAAGGGCTTGCGGGTCGCTGGCGAAATTTCGCGTTTCGTCCATCACCAGCATGCCGAGATGATCGCAGGCTTCCACCAATTCTGCCGCCGGTTCATTGTGCGAGGTCCGAATGGCGTTGCCGCCCATCTCCTTCAATTTCGCGACCCGAAAATATTGCAGCGCATCCGGAAGGCCAATCCCAACACCGGCGTGATCCTGGTGATTGCACGTGCCCTTGATCGTGTAATGGCTGCCGTTCAATAAAAATCCCTCGTTCGCGTCGAAAGCCAGCGTGCGGATGCCAAATTCCGTTTCCGTGCGATCAACAACCTGCCCCTCGCTCACAACCGTCGTGATCAGCCGGTAAAGTTTCGGCGACTCGGGCGACCATAATACCGGCGCAGAAACTTTTGCCTTCCCGGCCATTTCCTTTGTCTCCCAGGAATCCACCGTTTCCGATCCCGCCGCTTCGGCCACGACTTTCCCGTCGGGCGCGAGCACCTGCCAATTTACTTTGGCCCCGGCGGATTTGTCCTGCGCATTGAGCAATTCGGTATGGAAATGAATTTCCGCCGGACCTCGAGGCACGTTGTCCTTGAACTGGCTGTAAACAAAAACCCCGTCCGGAGCGATCGCCAGCGGCGCAGTTTTCACCAGCCAAACATGGCGATAAATGCCCGCGCCTTCGTAAAACCAGCCTTCGAATTCGGACGCATCCACGCGAACGGCCAGCACATTTTTCGCGCCATAGTTGGCAACGTCCGTGATGTCACAGCGAAAACTGTTATAGCCGCCTTCATGATGAGTCAGCTTGTAGCCGTTCAAAAAAACCTGGCACTTGCGATACACCCCGCCGAATTCCAGCCAAAGCCGCTTTCCCTTGTCGTCGCTTGCCAGGGAAAACGACTTGCGATACCAGCCAATGCTGTTCGTCGGAAATCCCGGCCCTAAAGGCTTATAACCGTGACTGGCATTGGCAGTCTTATCGAACGGCAATTCAATCGCCCAGTCGTGCGGCAATTCGACCGACAACCACGCGTTCGCATTAAATTTAATTCCCGCCGGCCCCTGGTTGATGCCGGCGTTGATGATATTCTCTCTAAAACCCAAATCGCCGAGATGAAATTTCCAGCCGGAATCCATCAGCAGGCGTTCGCGCGGAGAATCTGCCGCGGCCGCGAACGCCAGGAAACCCGCGGCCATCGCGAACATTAATTTCGATGCGTAACGTTGTCTCATTTTGGTGTTTTCGGTTATGAATGCGATTTTCCGGCCCGCGAGCCCTGCAAGACTACTTTGTAAAAGTTCGCCCATCGCGCGTCGGAAATATTCGAAACGGTATTCGCTCGCAGCCTTGAATGTGTCGGCCCGCAACTTTTATCCACAACGGGATGGGCGCCGAAGAGCGTTCATTCGGACAAATTTAGAGAATCTCGATTCCTCCGGCCATACCACGTTTGTGGGAGCAGGCGAAACCCGTCGTCTGGGGAAGGTGGAGCGGCTCAAAGCCGCGGGGCCCTGCGGACAAAGTTGCCGGTGCCCAATCTCAGCGACGCCAGTCGCGACATCTTCGGAAGCCGCATCGTGCGCGTTCGCTCTAACGCACCGCTGAAAAAACGCCGGCCTTCAAAACTGAATAAGTTGGTCGCGTTCCCTCCCAAAATCCCGCCGCCGGCAGCGCAATGAAAGGCAACCTGTTCCTTTCGCTCGGGACCTTATCGCGTTGACACCAGGATTTTTTTGGCAGATTCCGCCTCGATAACTCCCCTGCCCGCGGCATGTCTCGTCAACCCGGCGATACTATGAATATCCAGTTTGTCCATGAGTGACTGGCGATGCTTTTCGATCGTCTTGATGCTCACGTTCAGTTCGTCGGCAATTTGTTTGTTAATAAACCCCTCGGCGATGAGTTGAAGCACCTCGGCTTCCCGCGAAGTAAGCGACGGTTGCTTGCCCATCGGCAACGGCTGGTCAAGCTTCGCAATCGATTTGGCGCGCAACCGCTCCGCGACGGTCGGACTGAAATACGCATTCCCTTTATGGACTTCCCGCACTGCGTGACAAAGCTCAGCCGCGGCCGTGAGCTTCAGAAGATATGCCGAAGCGCCGGCTCCGAGCACAGCCTCAATATGAGCATCGTCATCGTAGGCCGAAAGCACGATGACTTTCGTGGCCGGGCACCTTTGCACGACCTGGCGCGTCGCTTCCATGCCGTTCAACAAAGGCATGGCGATGTCCATAATGAGGATGTTCGGCGCTAACTTGGCCGAGAGCTGAACGGCCTCTCGCCCCGAATTCGCCTCGCCCACGATTTGAAAATCAGGTTCGTTTTTAAGAAGCGCGCAGAGGCCGCTTCGAATGAGTTTGTGATCGTCCGCCAGCAGCAGGGTGATGGGTAGCATGAGCCAATCATAAGTCCGCCGTCGGCAGGTTATTATGGGGTTTGCACCCAGTCGGAAATTACGGACCCGCTGAGGGCTGCCGGGAGATACGGCCCCAAGCGGCCGCTTTTTCCCGGCTCAACCCGCCCCTCGCGGGCGAAACATCTCTGTCCTCAACGTGCGATTTTGAACCGGCTGAATCCAAAATCAATGTATTGATCGCCGCCCGTGTTGCGACAGTGGACGGCAATCAAATTCTTACCCGGTTTGATCGCTCGCCGCCCCCGCGGATTAAGCGAAAAATCCTCGTAGGAGGACGTCGCCCCGTTCGCCCGGATGACGAGCACGCCGTTGACATAAACTTCCGCGTCATCGTCGTGATCCATCCAGCCCAGCAGATCGTCGGATTGCGCCGCCGGCAATTCGATTTCCCGTCGCAACCAGATCTCGTCGGTGTTCCAAAGCGTGCCCACAATCGCACCCGGTGTTTGCGGCGTGCCAAATCCACTGCGGCCTTCCGACCAGGCGGATGCATCAAAATCCGGCGCGTACCAATTCGCGGCCGGTTGATTGGTGCTGTAACGCCAGACCGCCGGCTGCGTGTCCGCCGCCGCCACTACCGGCTCGAAACCGGGCGGCTTCGGCATGGGCGCCCAATTGGAAGCTTTCGTTTTGTCGCGCCCGGCGTATTTCTGCCAGACCGGTTTTTCGTAAAGCATCCGCATGAAAACACCGCCCACCACGGGCCGCGCATCGAAGCCGACCCTCCGCGCCGTCTTGGTTTGATACCAGTCCGTCATCGGCGTGCGATTCGGCGTGTTATCCAGAAAATGAACCACTGGCGCGATCAAAGCATCGAAGTCCTCGCGGTTTTGCGTCAGTGTCGCCGTCCAGGTGATCCAATCCAGCTTCGTGTATTCCTTTCGGTTATCGAGCGGCAGGCCGAACTCATTCTGGTTTTTTTTGTAATAATCCATTTCTTTCCGCGCCACCTCGGCCGGGAAAAGATTCAGTCCCAGGACCCGGTCCCAAACCAGGTTATATTTCTGGCTCCAGGTCCCCGGTTTATCGAACGCCAGCCGGTAATGATCGCCGTCATCGGCCTCTTTCACCCAGCGTTGCGCGAACTCACGCGCCAGCTTGAAATATTGATCGGCTTGCGCCTGGTCGCCGCGCATCTGGCACAACTTCGCATAGGAGCCCAGGCCGCAAATCGCTTTGACACTCAGGTTCACGTTGTGCGCCAGGTGACCCGCGAAATCATCCGTGCACAGTTGTTTCTCGGGATCAAAACCTTTTTCCTTGAGATAATTCGCCCATTGCTCGAGTTGCTTCCAATACAGCCCCGCAAAATTCGCGTTGCCCTCCATTTGCGCCACCGCCGCAAACAGGCAAAGCAAATTCCCGCTTTCCTCGACCGGCATCTGGTTGTTCACCCCGTGCTCGCCGTCGCCGTAAACCTGCCCGTTCGCCTTCGGATAAGTGCCCAAATCATGCGGCGCAAACGGAAATTTCCAGCGCGTGCTCGACGCGTAATTCATGAACGGCACGATGAATGATTTTGCCAGCGTCGGACCGAACAACAGGAATTGCGGGGACATCGGATAAAAAACGTCGGACGTGCTGATGCAGCCGTTGGAATGATTCTCCTTGCAGAACTGCAGCGGTTTCCCGTTTTCATCGACCACAAATTTACCGGCCGCAAAACATTGCCGAAAGGCCAGGGCGCAGAGATTCGCGTAATTGTCCCCGCTGACCTTCCTCAGGTCACTCATCAATTCCTCGTCGAACGCCGCGCACCGTTTCTGCAGGGACGCGTAATCGCCCGCGGCGGCTTTCAAAAGATCGGCCGCCTCCCAGCCCTTGCGCCGCCAATAGGGACGCAGGTTCTTCCGCATGTATTGAATGGAATACAAGTCGTCATACGCCAGCATCAACCACTCCGACCGGACCCCGTCCCGGCGGCAATCCAGGTTCATTTCGGCGGCAATAACCATGTCGTTGCGCGCGTTATCCTGCAACTCGGATGCGGCTGCCGGCGACGGCAGTTTGTCGCTCGTCAAAAAAGCCGAGCGTGTCGTTTCGGCTTTGTTGGCCGTCAATCCGCCTTTTGCATTCTTCGCCATCGCCAGGTAGAAGTAGCCCCAGTCGATTCGGATATCGTCACCGCGTTTTTGCAGAATCGGCTGCTCCACCGTTCCCACGCGCCACGCCCTGATCTTTGAAGCATCCGCTTTCTGGAAATTCAAGGCCTGGTCGGGCGTGTTGCAGGCGATTAATCCGGTCGCGTCCAAATAAACGGATACCTTGTGCGCCTTATTATCCGCCGAACGGGACGTCCACGTCAGGTAGGTGACCGGGCGCGAAAGCACGTCGAGGTCATCCGGCAAATCCGCCGTCATGAACGTCAGCGTCAGGTTCACTCCTTCGCCTTCAAAGGTATAAATCGTGCGCGTCGGCAATACCTCGAGTTTGGTTTGCGCCAGGGCCGGGACATCCTGCGGCTCGGTGCCCATGATCCGGAAATTTTTTCCGTCAATCTTCACCAGGCCCGCCAATTGCCGCTCTTTCCCCGTCCAATGCGTCGTGTTCGTGTCGGTCAATTTGTCGGCCGGCGACCAAATACTGAAATACGGGTCGCACGCCACCAGCGGAACGGACGGCGGGCGGAACGTTTCGGCGCGAAGTTGGGCCGAGCCGAAGATTTGTGCGACAGCGGCGCATAAAACGGCGGCGCGTAAGCGGAATTTGGCGTTTAGCATTTTTTTTATTCTGGTTTTGCTGAGGTAAAAAATACGTGTTCCACGGATTGATTCCTATCGTCCACACCGATGATATATATAGGAATCCGCTGACAGGCAATGCCGGTTTAGCGCCTCGGTTGGCTCATCCCTCAGCGGCCTGCCACCATCAAACCAAGGATCCTCTCGATGCTCACGTCGGTCTCCGGCCGAAACCGTTTGCTCTCCATGTAATTCAAAAGACTCGCGCGGAATTGCCGGCGCACGGGGTCGTCGCCCAATTCATTTTTCAAATCGATACTGCAAACCATCAGCTTGCCGCGCCCTACCCGCGCTTCAAACGCCAGCGCCAGCCGGCGATTCGTCACCCAATCGTCAATGACCTGCACGGTAGGATGCAAATTGGCGGGAAGATCGTCCAGGATCATCGCTCTGGCGCGGTGGATCAAATACCACCACTGCCAGTTGCTGCAAAACTCGGTCGGAAAATCCGCCAGCGCCGGATTCTTCGGATCGCAAAGAATGCCCAGCGTGGTCGGCGCCTGGCGGCCGGTCCAGGCGGTGTTCCAGAAAATGCTCGAGAAACCCAGCGCCACCGGCTTCGCTTCCGCGTTCTTGACCCGTGAGGGCGGAATCAAAAGCAATACCTTGCCGCCCTCGTTCAGCTTCGCCAGCGCAGCCGCATCCAAATCCTCCACGATCGCAATGTCTCGCGGCGGCTCCGCCTCCACCTTGGCCGGATAAACCCAAACGTCCCAATCGTTCTCATAACTTCTAGCCGGGCCATCCTTGCCAGCGCCCGAGCCGGCTTCGATCGAGACCACCAATTTACACTGTTCCGGCGCTGCGACGGAATCGAGCGGGACCTCGATGCGCCCCAGCGGAATACCATTGTCCACCGGGAGCGTTTTCACCGGCAGGGTGCCCGCCGCGATAATGCTTCCGTTCGCGCCCACAAGTTTCCATCGCGTCACGGCACGCATCGACTGCGGACCGAAGTGCGCCACCTCCAAATCCGCCTCCAATCTTTCATCACTCGTGAAAACGCGTTTCCGCAATCGCGCCAGAGGCACCGTGCTGTTGCAGAAACGACTGTATTCCTTCGCCGTGATATAGCCCTTTTCATCCCAGAAAGGATCGAGCACCCCAACCAGCGCCGTCCCCTGCCCGGGGAAATCGTGCAAATCGAGCAGCTCGAATCCGCCCATGCCCGGCGTGCGCAACGCCGACTCGATGTCCTCCTTGTAACACAGCGTCTGCAATTTGCCCGACGCCAGCAAAAATCGCCGCGCTTCCCCGCCCATATGATGCTCCTCCAGCGAGTCGCGGAAAATTTCGAAATTCTTCGGCTTCAGGTATCCGGTATATTTCCGCATCTCCGCAAAATTCGGATACACGCACCACTGCCCGATTTCGTGGCTGATGACCGGCACGTCTCGCGCTCGAATGTAGGCGCGGTAATCCGTCATCGTCTCCGGCGGCTTGCTGTTGATGCGCGATTTCAAGCCCGCGCCCCAACCCTGGATGCGTGGATCGGGCGTGATATCGAACTGGTTTTCGGCAATTTGCGGCCAGCCCGAGCCGCTCGTCCACAGTCGCCGCGGATCCAACGCTTTGAAGTGCGCCACATACTTGGCCAGGTACGCCGTGGCGTTTTTCCCGCCCGGCTCGTTGCCGTACGGCATCAGCAGAAACGACGGATGATTCCCGTACGCCTTCAATATCCGGGCCGTCTCATCGTAGACCCACTGGTCAACCGGCTTCCCATCGCCAATCGTCGTCGATTGATTCGCCCAGCAGGTCTCCACCTGAAAATAAAATCCGAGTTCATCCCCGGCGATGAACGCTGCGTCCGGTGGACAATAGGAATGAAATCGGATCAAATTCAATCCATGCGACTTGGCAATGTTCACGATGCGCTTCCACGACGCCACATCGGTCGGCGGATGGCCGGTCTTGGGAAAAATACAGCACTCCAATGTGCCTCGAATGAAAATTTTCCGCCCGTTCAAAACAAACTGCGTCCCTTGTGTGCCAATCTCCCGCAATCCAAACGAAAGCTCCCGCGCGCTCCGCGTTCCATCATCGCCCACCAGAGTCGCCGTCATCTTGTAAAGCGCCGGATGAAATTCATCCCAAAGTGGCGCGTTCTCTCCCAATGGAATTTCGATCTCTCCCGAACCGCCGTCCGCAGTCCACGTCACCGGCCGGCGAACCGGAGCATTGTCCCCGGATTGTCCCGCCGATCGGGTCGCGACTTCGAGCATTCCCTTTCCCGATCTTCCCGTTTCATTCCCAATCTGGAATTTCACCACCGCGGATTTCTTCTCCACGTTTGGATAAATCTGCGCCTCCTCAATCCATGCCAGCGGCGTGGCCCGCAACTCCATCGCCCCCACGATGCCGTTCCAATCTCCTTGCGTGTGGTCGCTGATGGCGTGCGAATTTTCGCCGATATCCACAATCATCCCGTTGTCGACGCGAATTGTCAGCGTGTGTTTTCCCGGAGTAAGCCGGCCGCAGTCATAGTCGTGCGGCGTCGAAAGACTGATGTTCGTGCCAACAAAACGGCTGTCGATCCAAACCGAAGTCTCCCAGTGTGGTCGTTCCAGCGAAAGCACCACGCGCTTGCCTTCCCAATCCCTGGGAATCTCAATCTCGCGCTGAAACCAGGCCGCGCCCTGGTAATATTTTTCCGGCTGAAGCCAGAATGGAACCTTTACGTTTCCGGTTCGGCGATACTTCGCATATTCCGGCGCGGTGAACCACGGGCTCTGCTTCACGCCGCCCACCCACGGTGTATTCGTCGTGATATCGTCGCCGATGCCCTGCGCGGGCAGCGAGCCTGGCAGATGAATTTTACCGGGCAACCCGCGCTCGAACCAATGCTCCCGAATCCCCGCGTCGGCGCGATCCAATTGAAACCTCCACTGGCCGGCGAGCGAGATCGTGCTGCCCGCGCCCGCGGCGCGGCCAAGAAGGGGAGCCAGGAGAATTGCCACCAGCCATTGTTTCATAAATGTGTTCACCATGTCCGCGTTCCCGCAGGGCACCGCGATAGAATATCCGCCGCGCTTCGCCACCTCCAGCGGAATGGCGCTAAGTTCAATGACAAAAGTTTGTCCCCGTCTTGTCAAGGCTGCCGTCCTCCCGATGATTTAATTTGACGTTTGCGTTCGGCGATGGACTACTTAGCGCGAAATCCGCTTCCTCTGAAAAACAGGTGCATAATTTAAGGTCCGGCAACAATCACATCCTGCCTCGGCGATCCAATCACATGATGCGACGACTCGCTATTTATTCACTCGGTGCGGCCCTGCTGGGTCGCGCGCTTTTAACCGCCCACGCCCAGACCGCCGCTTCTCCCGCCCCGGCGGCGGACTCCGCGAAACGCCCGAACATCGTCTTCGTGCTGACCGATGACATGGGTTATTCCGATCTCAATTGTTACGGCGGAAACTTCGCGCCCACTCCCAATCTCGACCGCCTCGCCACCGAAGGCACCCGCTTTACCCATTTCTACGATGACGCGCCCATTTGTTCGCCCTCCCGCGCCGCCTTCATCACCGGCATGTTTCCCGCCCGCTGGAACTTCACCACTTATCTCGATGATCGCGCCCGGAACCTCGACTGCGAGCAGGCGGATTTCCTTCCGACCTCCGCGCCCGCTCTGGCTCGTGCCTTGAAAGCCTCTGGCTATGCCACGGCTCATTTCGGCAAGTGGCACCTCGGCGGTGGCCGCGATGTCACCAACGCGCCGCCTTTCAGCGCCTACGGCTATGACGAGCACATCGGGACGTTTGAAAGTCCCGAACCCGATCCCAATATCACCGCCACGAATTGGATCTGGTCCCCGCAGGACCTGGTCAAGCGCTGGGATAGAACCCGCTATTTTGTCGACCACGCCCTGGATTTTCTTCGCCGCCACAAGGATCAACCCGCCTATGTCGAGATTTGGCCCGACGACGTCCACACGCCCTGGGTCCCCAACCTCGAACGCGAAGCGGAGGCTCCCCGTTCCGCCCAGGAGCGGGATTTCGCCGGCGTCCTCGCCGAATACGACGTCCAGATGGGACGCCTCTTTGAGGGCTTGAAACAGCTCGGTTTGGACGGCAATACCCTGGTCATTTTTACCAGCGATAACGGTCCACTGCCGTCGTTTCGCCACGCGCGGACGGGCGGATTGCGCGGCAGCAAGCTCAGTCTCTACGAAGGAGGCACTCGCGTGCCTTTCATCGTTCGCTGGCCCGGCCACACGAAAGCCGGACAAGTCGATGAGCGGACCGTGCTCGAAGCCGTGGATCTTTTCCCCACCCTTTGCGCCATCGCCCGCGCACCCCTGCCCCACGGGTTCACCTTTGACGGTGAA
>Ga0105240_10012497_pt1 | contig 11715 bp, 10 predicted proteins | sample KBSC54metaG_FD_80426 | JGI IMG/M metagenome (GOLD analysis project Ga0105240, IMG submission 80426) | Corn rhizosphere microbial communities from Kellogg Biological Station, Michigan, USA - KBS C5-4 metaG | ecosystem: Host-associated > Plants > Roots > Rhizosphere > Soil | place: Michigan, USA...
ACTCGACTATCGCTTCGATGCGAGCTCCTCGAAAATCGCAAGCTTCATCGACGGCGACTATCAAAATCTCAACAACGTCTCGGGCCAGCTCAATTATCGCGTCAACGACGCCTTCAAGGTGTTTGCCGCCATCGACTACAAGAATGACGGCGGCCACGCCTATTGGGGTACGCCGCTGACGACGACGACGTTCTCGGGCCCCTTCTCCACGCATGGTGTCGTTGCAGGCTCCGCGATCTCCACTTTCGACGGCTCGCTGATCTCGCCGGTCACCGCGGACTCGCGCACGCTGACGACCAATTACAACGTCGCCGACAACTCCGTCGGCGCGCACGAGCTATGGCTGCGGGCGGGGTGGGAATGGTCGGTTGGCGACGCCATCACGGTGAAGAACCAGGTCTACGACTACGGCGCCAAACGCCACTGGTACGACAGCGAGACCTATGCGTTCGACACCGCGACCTCGATGATCGACCGCGACCGCTTCTTCGTCACCCACAAGCAGCAGGTGGTCGGCGACAACACGGATATCGCCTGGAATTCCTCCTTTTTCGGCATGGAGAACCGCTTCGCTGGACAATTGCAGCTCAGCCGCAACGACATCCAGTTCCAGCAGGAAGGCAACCCCAACACCTTTCCCGCCGACTCCGTCGACGTGCTCAACCCCGCTCCTGGCTTCTATGGCGTACCCGATCCCAACATCCGCAACGCCAGCCTTCAGACCGCAGCTGGCTCGGTCGAGGATTGGCTGAAACTCACGCCATGGCTGGCGCTGATGGGTGGCATCCGCGTCGAGGACATCCGGCTCGCTCGTGACGGCATCAATTTCGACGGTACCATTCCAACGGGCCAGCCCTTCAGCAAGGACTGGACGCCGGTGTCGTATCGTGCGGCGGCGACGTTCGAGCCAATCAAGGGCCTGATGCTCTACGGCATGTACGCCACCGCATACGATCCCGCGATCGCCAGCATCTTCTCGGTGACGCCGGCGAGCTCGATCGATCTGACCAGCTCGCGCATCTGCGAGACCGGCATCAAGCTGATCTCCAACGACAAGCGTGCGGAAGCGACCATCGCCGCCTACGACATCGTGCGGCAGAATGTCTATGTGCAGGTCACCAACGCGATCGCCACGGAAGCCGGCGAAGTGCACACCCGAGGCGTCGAGCTCGCAGGCGGCCTGCGCCCGATCGAGAATGTCAAACTCTGGGGCAATGTCGCCTTCACCGAGGCGCATTACGGCGATTTCGACGTGTGGAGCGGCAACATCCCCTCGAACGTCGCGCCTGTCATCATCAATGCCGGCGCGTCCTATACCTTCAGCAACTGGCGCTGGCCTGTCGAGATCGGCGGATCGATCCGCCATGTCGGGCAGCGCTATTTGTTCGAGGACGATCTCACCGCCATGCTGCCCTACACGACAGTCGATCTCTTTGCCTTCATGGATATCCTCGGCCGCGATCTTGCCTGGCCCGGCCTGGAGAAAATGCGCGTCGGCTTCCGCGTGCGCAACCTGACCAACGCGCTCTACGCCCAGTTCTCCGACCCCGGCTATCCCGACCAGGTCTATCTCGGCGCACCGAGGACGTTCGAACTGTCGGCATCGGCGAGGTGGTGATGGTTACGGACGTTTGGTTCATGCCTCGATCACCGTCATCGCACACGCTGCCCCTTCTCCCCTTGTGGGAGAAGGTGTCGCGGACGAAGTCCGCGACGGATGAGGGGTCTCTATCCGTGCATACAGAAGACAGTTGGAGCCAGACCCCTCACCCGGATCGCATCTTGCGATGCGATCCGACATCTCCCACAAGGGGAGAGGTGCACCGCCGATTCGGCATCGCCTCGCTCTAATCTCCCCGTGCTCTAGCCATGCGCATCCTCACGACACTGCATCGCTGGTGGGGCATCGCGTTCTGCCTGTTGTTTGCGATGTGGTTCGCTTCGGGAATCGTGATGCACTTCGAGCCGTTCCCGGCGCGAAGCGAAGCCGCTTACACCAGCTCCATCGACACATCACGCGCAAGCACCGAGATCATCGACTACGACCAATGGACCGTCGCTGGAAATTTCGACCGCGATCGGCCGCTGAAGCGCATCGTGCTGAACGACGAAGCCGGCACGGAAGTCTATGTCTCCGCCGCATCCGGCACCGTGGTCCTGACCACGACGCGCAACCAGCGCCTGCTGAATTATGCCGGCAGCATCCCGCACTGGCTCTACGCGACTGAGCTCCGCCATCACAGGCGCGTCTGGACCGCGCTGATGTGGTGGCTGTCGCTCATCGCAACCATCGGCGCCGCGCTCGGGGTCATTGTCGGCCTGCGGCGGCTCGGCAAAACCGCGTCCTACAAGCGCCTGCATCGCTGGCATCACGTCACCGGTCTCATCTTCGCGCCCTTCCTGCTGGCGTGGATTTTCTCCGGCTTTCTCTCGATGGACGACGGCAAGCTGTTCGCCCACAGCGACGCGATATTTCGTGCGTTGCACAGGCTCGACTTCGAGCCGCTGAGTTCGCATCCGTCGCTGCGCGCGAGCGTCATCGTCGCGCTCTGCCTGTGTGGCTTCGCCTTCAGCTTCACCGGCATGGTGCTGGCGTGGCGAAGACTGCGAACAGCGTGAAGAAGCCGACGGCCATCCGTTGGCCGCGACCTCCGCAGTTCTACGGCCTCGGTTGGTTCCAGCTTGCCGGCAGTCGCTGATCAGGCTTTATACCGTTGCGATACAACAGCGGGGCAGTTTGCAACATGGCGACGTTCAACAGGATTTTTACCACGCAGCGGCTCCTTCAGATCATCGTCATCCTCGGCGCCACTCTCATCATGAAGCTGCTCAGCTAGTATCTACCCGGCACGGCAGCGTACGGGCATGGCCGGCGTCGCCCTGGATGGTCGGACGCTTGCCAGTAGAGAGACCGAAGCTCTCCCCATCGCGCCTTAGCCTATTTGGTGGAGTCGCGCGGTGTTGCTCGCACGCAATTTATTGCTAATCATACCACCCTCGAATCTTTTTAAGTTTTGACTTTGTCGGGGCGATTTATATGGCTCGCAATGTTCTTTTGGTCCTCTTGGGCGTCTTCTGCCTGATGGGCACGGCCCAGGCTCAATCCTATTCCCAAGTTCTCGAAAAATGCCGTCAGACCGTCGGCTATCCGATCGTTCATCCCTGCATGATCAGCAAGCGAGGCGATGGTCGCGACCGCGAAACCAAATTGGAAGAATGCAGGATACCTGCCCGCCCCCTCGTTCAAAAATGCGTCGAGGCCGGCATGGCGAGAGCCGAAGCCGCCCACCGTGCGCCGCAGCAGGAAAGGCCCGCCAAGGAGCAGCAAGCCGAACCGCGGGTCGCAACGAAGCCCACCGAGGCTCCCCCAGCAGCGCCGACGGCCGAAGTGAAGCCGGCTACCCAGCAGGCCACGGTTTCACCGCCGCTGGCTGCCCCGATCACGGCGCCGTTCGGCAAGCGCGTCGCCTTGCTCATCGGCAACGGCGGATATGAGCATGTGCCGACGCTGCCAAATGCGAAGAACGACGCCATCGCACTTGCCGCCGCATTGCGCAACGCCGGATTTCAAACCGTCACCTTGAAGACCGACCAGAAGCGGGACGAGATCATGGCTGCGCTAAGCGACTTCGCGCGCCTGGCCGATAACGCAGACTGGGCGGTGGTCTATTATTCCGGACACGGCATCGAATATCGCGGCACAAACTATCTCATCCCGGTTGATGCCCGCCTGCTTGTCGATCGCGACATCGATCTCGAGGCTATCGATGTCGGCAAGGTGATGAGCGCGGTCGAGGGAGCCAGGCGCCTCCGCCTCATCATTCTCGATGCGTGCCGGAACAATCCTTTCCTCGACACGATGAAGCGGACCATCGCCACGCGCGCGATCACAAGGGGCCTCGCGCCCGTCGAACCCGACGCCGGCTCGCTCATTGTCTACGCCGCCAAGGACGGCCAGACGGCGCTGGATGGCGATGGCAAGGACAGTCCGTTCGCAACGGCCCTCATCAACCGCCTTCAAACTCCGAACCTGGAAATCCGCCGCCTGTTCGATCTCGTCCGTGACGACGTGCTGGCGAGCACCAACAAGCAGCAGCAACCCTTCACCTACGGATCGCTTTCAGGCAGCGAGGATTTTTATTTTGTGACGAAGTAGGGAATACCAGTAGAAGATTGTCGCTGGAGATATTTCTCTTTGCCGAAAATCGAAAATCACCTCTATCCAGCACACGTTCTGCTCCTCTAGGAGGGACGGCTCGCGCCCCAATCTATACCTTCTTCCAGTCGCGGCAGCGAATTGATCGTGGATAGAGATTTTCTCTATATGTTCTCTCTATCTAAGTTAATAGCCTTAAGCTAAGATAACTCTCGTTGGCTTAGCGAACGGAGGATTAGATGGAATTGGTTGTCAGCGGTTGGGGGCGAGACCATGGGGAAAAGGTTATTGCTCGTAGAGATTTGACCGAAGCGCGTTCCTCGACTTTTAAAGGCTTTGAGCGGCCCGAGGTCTACATAACCAATACGGAGGGAAAGGAACTGTGGCCGTACGGTGTGCGCGCTATCAAGAACGCTAATGTAGAGGTGCGTTTCTTTGCGAAGATAGCGTTGAACGGCGAGTACCTGGCGCGCCTTACCCTGACTCGCAAGGAAGTCGCGAAGCTGTTCTTGTCGCAATACGACGATTGCGCGATCGAAGAGTGGTTGGAAGTGCTCGCACAAGTCAGAGACGCGCGTGTCAGTCGGAATCTTGCACCGGTAATGACGAAAACCTTGGATGAAGTTGGCCTCTCTGCTGATTCGATCCGCCTTTTGAGGAAAGGCAACATATGGCAGGTCGGCGACTTAGTGCAAAAAACTGAAGCGCAACTGCGTGACCAGCCGGATTTCGACGACCGCACGCTGTGGGAGGTGAAGGATCGTCTGACTCCATTGGGTTTGCAACTCGGAATGAAGGTCGAAAATTGGCCTGGAGTCCCAAAAGTGCTGTACCGCAAGTTAGACGAATTCGAACTGAGTGTTCGGACGAGCAATTGCCTGAGGAACGACAACATCACCTATATTGGCGACTTGATGCAAAAGAGCGAAACCGAGATGTTACGAACGCCAAACTTTGGCCGAAAGTCGCTCAACGAAATTACGGAAACGGTCCTAAAGCCGCTGGGGCTTGAGCTTGGGATGGAATTTCTCAACTGGCGCTCACCCAGCGAATGACGCCTCTTCGCGCGGAGAACGACAGCTCGGTATTGATCTGAACACCGTCCGCCAAGGTTTGTGGATGCTGGGAAGTCGAAGTGCAATAATCTCGAAATGCGGTCGCTATCGCTACGAACTTCGTCGCGTTTGGGACGACAGTCTTGCGCCGTGCGTGGTGGGCATGCTCAACCCATCGACAGCGGACGCGGAATTCGATGATCCGACAATCACCCGATGCATTCGACGAGCAGAAATGGAGGGCTATGGTTCCCTAGTGGTTTGGAACCTAGGCGCGGGTCGCGCGACCGATCCGAAAGTATGGAAGTCGATGAGCGATCCGATAGGCCCAGACAATCACGAGCATATTCGACGAGTGCTAACTGAATGTCGTGAACGTAATGGCCTCGCAATAGTTGGATGGGGTTCGCACGGATCTTTTCGATCGAGTGATATGGCTGCGGTGGCGGTCGCGCGTGACGTCGGCATAGCGCTCTATTGTTTGGGTGTTACGACACGCGGAGACCCAAAGCATCCGCTCTACGTGAGCTATGCTCAGCGCCCGATCTTATGGAGCAAGTAACTATGTGGAAAATTCAGAAAGCTGAATCCAAAGAATCACTTACAATTCCAGCCATCTACTTGAAATTATTAACATTTTGCAGTATATACTGAGTCGGCGAGCGTGTCGGGGAGAGGCAGCATGTATCAGGCAGACCATCTGTTGCGCCTTCAGCGCGAGCAACATGCGCATGATCAGCGCAACCACTCGGACATTTTGCACTTGTCGAAAACTGACCGGCTCAAGCACTACGGACTTCACTTCGCGAAATACGTCGGAAGGTTGGCACGTGGTGCGGAGGAAGCTAAATCGGTCGAGCGGACGCTGGTGGATACGTTTTTGATAAGTCTCAGCGCCGCCAACACTTTGCATCAAGAACTCGGGCGAGCCGAGTGGCCGACACGAGCTTCGTGCAAACAAAATGACCCGATCTACGTCCTTGCTGATATGGCTGGACGATTTGCCGACGCTTGTGAGAAAGTCGACCATATGGAGGAATTCATCTCGATTGCACGACAAGCGAACGCTGAGGTTGTGCAATGGGTCATCAACATGGCTTCCGAGAGAGGAATGGAACTTGAGCCCGCCGTGAAGGCGCGAAGGCGAGAATTGGCCGCCCGACAATTTTACATTTCCCACGACGTATAGCGCATTAAGCCCATGACGTTTTGGAGCGGTGAGAAGCTTGCGGCAAACCGCTCAGTCGTCGATCCATTTGATCAAGACCAAATTGACTGCAACGCCTACACCTTGCGTATGGGGGGCGCCTATTATCGCACTGGCGAACGCGAGACAGGGTACGAGCAAAAGAAAACCACGCTCGCAGATGGAGAGGCTTTTCTGATTCCGGCCGGCCAGTTTGCGTTTTTGCTCTCAAAAGAAACCGTTCGCATCCCGCTCGACACTATGGCCTTCATCTCCATGCGGACTGGAATTAAATTCCAAGGCCTAATCAACGTTTCTGGATTTCACGTCGATCCAGGCTACGAAGGTAAGCTTATCTACGCTGTTTACAACGCCAGTCCGTCAGCTATCCAAATTTGCGAGGGCGATCGAATATTCAAAATCTGGTTTTGCGGAATGAGCGAGAAATCAGCGGCACCATTCCTTTTTGATGGAAAGGGCCTTTCAGATATCAGCGGCGAGATGATCAAGGGAATGAATAAGGAGATTTACTCCTTGCAGAGCCTTGCCGAGAAGATACGCGATCAAGAGGCTGCTATCGACGCAAAATTTGCAGAACAAAAGCCGGTTATCGACAATCTTACACTAGTGTGGCGGACTGCCGTCATGGGTGTCATTGGTGCGCTGATTATTGCTTTCTTGACTTTCGCACTCCCCTCGATCCTCAAAATCGGCGATATCTTTGCGGGCTACTGGTCGCGCCATGTCCAAGCGGAAAGATCGCTTCCCAGCTCAAGAACTGAGGCGCAAAATCCACCGTCACCAACGAGCCCACCAAATCAGCCGCCTAAACAGAAATAATCAGAACTGCTTCCCCGTCGGCGTACCAAATCATTCGAGAGGGGACATCGGCTGCGATCGTCACGAACAGCGGTTTGAAAATCGTGCGCGGCGCAAATCCTCAGGCGTCGGATTCAAATCCTCAGGCGTCGGATTAAAGCCCGCCGGCGTGATCCCGGCGGGCTTTTTCTTTCGTTGGATCCTGATTGGCTCAGGCCGTCTTGGCGAACAGCGTCAGGACGCCATTGGTGATGTTGATGGCGACGACTTGTGACGAATTCAGGCCCTTGTCCTTGAGGGCGGATACGGCCTCCGGTGTCGCGTCGATGGACTCCCGAAGTTTTCGCAGATCGTCTGCGCTTGACTTTGCGGCGACGTCCTCGACCTTTGATTTCACCTCGGGCCTGAGGTCCTTGATGTCGACGACCTGTATGCTCCGGATGACGTTGGACTGATCAGACTGAGCCTGCGGCGGCGCCTTGGGTTGCGCTCCTGGCGCTTGCGCCAAAGCGGGGGTTCCGAGGGTGAGCACTGCAACGATGACGGATGCCGTCGAGATTCGCATAGGCATTCCTTTCTTGGTTGTTCCCCAACACCCCCGCGAGAACGCGTCTTCCGGCCTGGGGTTCCTTACGGTCTGGCCAGGCGCGCGGCGCTACGCTGACAATGCGTAGCTGCCTTGCTTTCATGAGTGCTATCGCGCCAATTCCAACAGCCGACGACAGTCCGCCGGCAGCCGCCGTTCATTGAGGTTGGTCACGCAGAGCAACAGTCCCTGCTGCCGGAGAGGTTGCATGTACCACGCCGACATCGCACGCGGCGCGAGGCCGAACTCTAGCGCGCGTGAAGCGATGTCCACGTCTGACGCGGACTTGGGCAGCAGGATCACCACGGCAAGACCGGCGGTCGCCTGCACCTTGATCGAGTTTGGCGCCATTTCTTCGAGGCAACGAAGCAGGGATTCCCGTCGGGCGGCGTAAAGCCGCTTCATGCGGCGTAGATGCCGAATGTAATGCCCTTCCCGCAGGAATTCCGCCACAGCGCGCTGCATGCCTGCAGCCGGCGCCGGCGCCAGGGAAGCAGCGAGCTCAGCGAACCGACCACTCAGCTCCGGCGGCACGACCATGAAACCCAGGCGCAGCGCCGGGCTGATCGTCTTGCTGAAACTGCCGATGTGCAGCACCCGTCCTCCATGATCGAGAGATGCAAGAGCCGGAGCCGCCCGTCCTGTCAGCTGCAGTTCGCTCAGGTAATCGTCCTCGATGATCCAGGTGTCGTTGCGCCGAGCCCAGGCGAGCAGTGCAAGCCGCCGCGGCAGCGACATCGTCATCCCGAGCGGCGCCTGCTGGCCTGGTGTCACAACTGCCAATTTCGCGCCACCGGCGGTCCGGACACCAGCGGCAACATCCAGTCCTTCCGCATCGACCGGGACAGCTGTCACAGCCATGCCAGCCAGGCCGAGTGCGGTGCGAGTGAGCGGAAAGCCTGGATCCTCGATCCAAGCTCGTCCCATCCTTCCAAGCTGAAGCCCTCCGATCGCGAGGCCAAGCGCGCCGGAGAATCCACCTGTGATGAGCACCTGAGAGGGACTGCACCTGATGCCGCGGGCCAGCCCCAGGTAGGCCGCGACCTCCTTTCTGAGTTCCGGATCGCCACGCGGATCCGGATACGTCACCGGCGCCACCGCAGCCCGCCGGGTCTGACGAGTCAGGACGCGTGACCACAGCTTGAACGGGAAAGCGTCTTGAGCGGGCACGCCCATCTGAAATGCCAACGGCGCGTTTCCGAATTCGTAGAGGACGTCCGGCACAAGCGGGGCTTCCGGCGACCAATCAGGTATTGGGGATCGGGGCTGACGCTCGGCCACACGCGTTCCTGCCGGCCCGAGGCCAATCGCGAATTGCTCCGCGATGAGACGCTCGTAAGCCACACGCACGGTGCCGCGGGAGACGCCGAGTTGAGCGGCCAGATCCTGCCAGGAGGGCAACCGCGCGCCCGAGGCGAGCCGTCCGTTCTCGATGCCGTCTCGGATCGCCGAATAAATCTGGGTCGTCAGCGGAGTCTTTCTGGCCCGATCGAGTTGGATAGGTAGGACAGCCATCATGCAATGGTACAGCCAAAATCGCCAATCTTGGGACTGTTTTATGATCAGGCGCGGCGCATCTATCCGCTGACATCAGCGACCGGAGCGATCCTGATCCATCAGGCCTGGCGGGAACCCCGGTCAAAATGATCGAGGAGAAATCATCATGAAGGCAATCGTTGTGACGAACCGGGCGGCGGGAACCGCGGGGATGAAGCTCGTGGAGCGGCCCAAGCCGCAAGCAGCGATCAACGACGTCATCGTTCAGGTTCATGCGTCGGGCTTCGTCCCGACGGAGCTGGAGTGGCCCTCGACCTGGACCGATCGCCTCGACCGTGACCGAACACCGTCGATCCCCGGCCACGAGCTGGCCGGAGTGGTCACTGCACTCGGCTACGGCACGACGGGGCTGTCGGTGGGACAGCGCGTGTTCGGCCTCGCCGACTGGTATCGCGACGGCACCCTGGCGGAGTATGTAGCCATGGAGGCACGCAACCTCGCGCCGCTCCCGGGCGATGTGGACTTCACGGTGGGCGCGAGCCTGCCGATCTCGGGCCTCACCGCGTGGCAGGGACTCTTCCAGCACGGCCGCCTTCAAGCGGGGCAGAGCGTACTCGTGCACGGCGCGGCCGGCGCAGTCGGTTCGATGGCGACACAGCTCGCGCGAGAGTTCGGCGCCCACGTCATCGGCACCGGACGCGCCGCTGACCGTAAGACCGTGCTCGACTTCGGCGCGAAAGAGTTCCTCGACCTCGACAACGACGCCCTGAAAGATGTCGGCAGAGTCGATCTGGTGCTCGATGGCATCGGCGGCGAGATCGGGAAGCGGTCCGCAGGCCTTGTTCGAGCCGGAGGAACGCTGGTGTCCATTGTCGGGCCGGTCGAGGCACGGCCCGCCGACGGCCTCGCGATCGACTTCGTCGTCGAGTCCGATCGTGCCCAACTGAATGAGATCGTCCAGCGGGTGCGGGACGGACGATTGCGGACGAATATCGGCAACGTCTCGACCCTCGACAATGCCGTCGCCGCCTTGAACCCGACCGAGCGACGCAAGGGGAAGACGATCATCCGCGTTCGTCCCTGAGCGACGCACGCTCATTGATGCACGCAGCCGGCTGGCGCGCGCCGTATACAGCGAAAACACGCCTGTCCTTCAACCTATCCCCTCTCCCACAGGAATCACCATGAGCGATGGAATCACGACGAGCGATGAAATCACGATGACCAACCCCGTCATCGAATGCATCCTGAGCCGCAGCGCCGCCAAATACTACGACCCTGCTGCCACCTTGAGCGACGACCAAATCCGCGAGCTGGTGCGAATCGGCACCACCGCACCGACGTCCTTCCACTTGCAGAACTGGCGCTTCATCGCCGTACGCACGCCCCAAGCCAAGGCTCGGCTACGTCCGATCGCCTGGGATCAGCCCGCGATCACCGAAGCAGCCGTTACCTTCATCGTCTGCGGCCAGTTGGCCGATTCCAGTGTCATACCAGGGCGCCTCGCACCGCTGGTGGAAGCGGGCATCATGCCGGCAAAGATGGTGCCGGAATGGGAAATCCCCGCACGCGATCTGTATATGGAGTACCCGCAGCGCCAGCGCGACGAAGCAGTACGCACCGCTACCTTCGGCGCGGCGGCGATGATCTATGCGGCCCGCTCGCTAGGCCTGGGTTCGACGCCAATGATCGGTTTCGATGCTGAAGCAGTGGCCCGCGAGTTCGGACTGGCCGAGGACGAAGTGCCGGTCATGTTGTTGTCCGTGGGGCCGGAGCGTCCGGGAAACTGGGCGCAGAAGCCGCGCCTGCCGGTGGCCGATGTGCTGGAATTCGCATAGTTGAGCAGTGCGGTCGTAGCAGGGCGGCCGCCGTGTTTCCTCTCGGAGGCAGCATGACACGTTGGAGGGCTAGTGCCGTCGCAATCTTGCTGGCGAGTTTTCCCGGCGTCGCTAGCGCTCAGCCAAACTGCGAGGCGATACCTCACGGACCGGAGCGCACCGATTGCTATCTCGCCCTAAGTCAGGTCTATCGGGCACAATCTGATCTCGCCGCTGCCAGAGCGCACGCGCAAGCAGATGCCGCATGGTATCGGGCAATTATCGGGACGGCCCCTCCAAAACATAGAGTGCGTCGGAGGTAGAGCTAGTTGGGGTTTGCGAGCAAAATTCCTCGCGCGCAAAAGCTTATTTTACGAACAGCTTCAATTAGCTGCGCTCTTTCAAGCCCCTTCACGAAAATATTTCGCTTTTCCAGAAGCTCAAATCACCTGTATGTCCTCACCCGTCCCGCACTCATAAGAGGGGCGGCTCGCGATCGTCACGGACGTTGGGAGCGGGATGCGATGGGCGTGTTGGCGCGCAAGACGAGCGCGACCGATGCGTACGGCAAAATCGTGTGGTCCTGATCTCCCGACGCT
>Ga0105240_10012500_pt1 | contig 11714 bp, 7 predicted proteins | sample KBSC54metaG_FD_80426 | JGI IMG/M metagenome (GOLD analysis project Ga0105240, IMG submission 80426) | Corn rhizosphere microbial communities from Kellogg Biological Station, Michigan, USA - KBS C5-4 metaG | ecosystem: Host-associated > Plants > Roots > Rhizosphere > Soil | place: Michigan, USA...
CTGCATGATCGCGTGGATACTCCGGCGCAAGTGCTGATTCAGCCCCATGCGTCCGGTGACGCCGTTCATGATGATCCCGACAGTGTGTGTGGTCATGACTTACGGCTTCTCCGTGCATTGCGGCCGCGCGCCCTCGGGCAGCGGCGGCGCCTCCACGCCGGCTTTCGGCAGCGTGCCCTCGAGTTCCTGCCGCCAGTGCGCCACATCGCCCGCCGGACCGTAACAGTAGATCATGCGCAACGGAGTATCGCCGACGTTCGTCAATTGATGGAACACGCCATGCGGAATGTACACCGCCTGTCCCGTGCTCAGCGGACGCCGCTCTTCGCCCAGACACATCTCGCCCTGGCCTTCCACGATAAAGTAAATCTCTTCCTGCTCCTGGTTGTGCCACGGCACTTGCCCGCCGTTTGGCTCGAGCGTCACGTGGCCCATCGAGAAGTTCGTCGCCTGAATAGGACTGGCGCCACCCACCAGATTCTGCGTACGGCGCCGCGCCGGATACGTCCGTCCGGCAATTTGCGAAAGATCGGCTATGGTCATGAACGCGCTGTTCCTTTTCGGAAGAAGTCTCCCAAGAAATAGGCTACTACTCTATAGCCCCAGCAACCGCGCGGCGTTGCCGCCGTAGATGGCCGCTTTGTCAGCATCCGAAATCGGCAGGCCGGCGATGCTTTCTTTCATCTGCGGAATGCTGCCGATCATGTGGGGATAATCGCTGCCCGCCAGGATGTGATTGACGCCGGCAAATGCGATCGCGAGTTCGATCGCCTTTTTGTCGAAGTTCACCGTGTCGTAATAAAACTGCTTCAGGTAATACGTGGGAGGCTGCGCCAGATTCGCCCGGCACTCGCTGAACGCGTGGAAGCCGCGATCCAGCCGCTCGGCCAAATACGGGATCGCGCCGCCCATATGACAGAGCGCCCATTTAATATTGGGGAACCGCTCCGGAATCCCGCTGAACACGATCTTGGCCGCCGCCAACGTGGTGTCGCAGAGAAAGCCCACCAGCGGCATCAGCCAGAAGTCCGTCATGGCCTCGACCCCGACCGGGTGCGTCGGATGGATATACATCACCGCGCCCAGATCGTTGGCCGCCTCGTAAAGCGGCAGGAACCGGTCGTCGTTCAACCCGACACCGTTCACGTTGCTGAAGAGCATTGCGCCGCGCAGCCCCAATTGCCGCATCGCCCGCTCCAGTTCCTTCACCGACGCCGCGGGGTCGTTCAGCGGCAGCGTGGCGAGCGCCGAGAAGCGGCCGCGCTTCGTTCGCGCCACATCGGCGAAGGCATCGTTCACCATCGCAGCGAACTTCACCGCGGTCGCGGGCGTCTCGACATGCGTGCCGGGCGTGGTCAGCGTCACGACCTGCGTATCGACGCCGTGTTCGATCAGCACCTGCTCGCGATAGTCGATGTCGCGATGACCCGGCACGCAGATGTTGTAGTCGCCGGGGTAGTAAATGCGCGGATTGCCGTCCTCGTCGATGGTCAATTCGACGGCGCTCGATCCGCTGCGCAACGCATCCAGGTAGACGGGCGGGTAGTAATGGTTGTGAAAGTCAATGATTCGCATGTGAGACCCAAACGTAGTAGACCGGCAATCCTAACACGACGAGCAGCAAGCCCGTCGCGGCCTGGCCGGGATCGGCGGCAATCTGAATGGCGGCCACGACGAGCGCCGCCGCCGCGAACACGACCTGCACCCACGGATATCCCCACGCGCGATATCCGGGCGCGTAACCGGCGGATCGCCGCAACCGGATCAGCCCGATGCTCATCACAGCGAAGAACAGCCACTCCGTGTAGACCACGCGCGTGAACAGCGCACGGTATGTCCCCGTCGCCACCAGCGCGCACGACCATGCGGCCTGCAACCAGATGGCGCGGGCGGGCGTGTGGAATCGCGGATCGACGCGTCCCAGCCAGTCGAACGCCAGCCCGTCCTGCGCCATGGCGAGATACGTTCGCGGACCCGCCAGAATCACGCCGTTCAACACCCCCACCGCCGACAGAATCACGAGCGCCGAGATCACCGCCGCGCCCCGCGAGCCCGCCACCGCATCGGCCGCATCCGCCGCCACGCGCGTCGAGGACGTCACCTGCCTCAACGGCAGCAGATACAGATACGCCGCGTTCAACACGACGTACGCCGCGGTCACCGTGAGTGACCCGATCAGCAGTGCGCGTGGAATGGTTTTCGCCGCGTCCCGCGTTTCCCCCGCGGTGTACGTCACCATGTGCCAGCCGCCGAATGCGAAAAGCGCCGCGCTGACGCCCAGCACGAATTCCCGGAACGTCACCGGCGTCGATGCCGCGACAGGCACACCCGTCTCGGACGCCGCTTTCCCGAACACTGCCGCCATAACCAGCAGCAGCACGATGGCCGCGACCTTGCCGATCGTCACGGCCGTCTGCAATCCGCTGCCTTGCTTCACGCCGACGAAATTGACGAACGACAACGCCAAGATGAATGCGACCGCCACGACTCGAATGCCCGTATCCCCAAGCGGCACGAAGAAGCCCACGTATCGGGCCAGCACCATCGAGGACGCCGCGATGATCCCCGAGTGCGCGCTCCAGAACATCGCCCAGCCCCACATGAAGCCCCACGCCGGCGACACGGTTTCTTTCAGGAAGACATACACGCCGCCGGTCCGCGGATACACACTCGAGAGTTCCGCGCACACGAGCGAGCCGAACAGCGTGAGCACGCCCGCCGCCAGCCACACGCCCAGCACGCCCGCGATGCTCGGCACGTGCCGGTTGATCTCCGATGGCTGGACGAAAATTGACGCGCCGATGATGATCCCCACCACCATGGCGGTCGCCTGCAGCAGCCCGATAGGGCGCAGTAGGACAGGCGATCGTTTCTTGTCGCCTGTCCCCGCAGTCTCGTTCATCTCAAATTCTTCTCGAACAGCCCCAGAATTCGCTTATATTCGTCTGCCCAACTGGTGGGCTGGATGAAGCCGTGATTCTCCACAGGATACGGCGCCACCGACCAGTTCTCCTTGCGCAGTTCGATCAACCGCTGCACCAGCCGCACGGTGTCCTCGAACTCGACGTTGGTGTCCACCATGCCATGACAGATGAGCAGCGCGCCTTTCAGCCCCTCGGCGAAATAGATGGGCGACGACTGCTTGTACGCCTCCGCATCATTCTGCGGCAGATTCAGGATTTCGCCCGTGTAGCCGTGGTTGTAGGTGGCCCAATCGGTCACGGGCCGAAGCGCCGCGCCCGCCGAGAACACGTCGCCCTGCGTGAACATCGCCATGAGCGTGATGAAGCCGCCGTAGCTGCCGCCCCACAGCCCGATCTTTTTCGGATCGACGCCATGCTGCGCCACGACGTATTTGGCGGCATCGGTGATGTCGTCCAGATCCTTGCCGCCCATGTGGCGATAGATCCCGGTCCGCCAATCGCGGCCATATCCGGCCGATCCGCGGTAGTCCACATCGATGACGAGGAATCCGCGCTCCATCAGAATGTGGTCGAACATGTACTCGCGGTAATACGCCGACGACCACCACTTGTCCACATTCTGCAGGTACCCCGACCCGTGGACGAAGACCACCGCCGGACCACCCTTCTTGAAGTTCGCCGGCTTGAACAAGCGCGCCGGAACCTTCACGCCGTCGCGCGCCGTGAACTGCACGATTGGCACATCCTGCCACGAATACTGGCTGAAATCCGGGGCGGGCGACGTGGTCAGTTTTTTGGCCTCGGCCTGCGGCTTGGCCTCCTGCACATAGAGTTCCGGCGGCTTGTTGGTGTACGAGTAAACGTCGCCGATCCACTGCTCGTCCGGCGAAACGGTCGCCGTGTGCTTGCCCGGCGCCGCCGTGAGCCGCGTCAGCGCGCCGCCCTCCGCATCCATTACGTACAGATGGTTTTCGAACAGGCTATCCTTGCTCGCCGTCAGGTAGAATTTGGAGCGGTCCTTCGACTGCCGCACGTTCAGCACTTCCCAATTGCCCGACGTCAGTGCGCGCGGCTCGCCGCCATCGAAGCTCACCGTGTACAGGTGCGAGAAGCCGGTCTTCTCGCTTTGGAAATAGACGTCGTGATCGTTCTTCATCCACCCCAGCGTGTTGGCGCCCGGACCGCCCACCCACGCGTCGTCGTGGATGGTCGTGAGCGTGCGCACCTTCGCCGTGGCCGGGTCGAAGGCGAAGATCCAGCGGTCTTTGAAATCGGCGGCGCGGCCCATCAGCACCGCGCGCGTTCCTTCCTCGTTCCAAACCGGCTGGCTCAATTGCACCTCGCGCTCGCCGCCTGCCGACGTCTTGATGCCGTGGTCGACGAACTTCACGTCGCCAGTCTTGACGTCCAGCACCGCAATGCGGATCTTCGACTGTGCGTCGCCGACGTTCGAGCGCGCCGGAATGTCCTCGACGTACCCCGTGTCGGTGATCCAGTTCGGCACGATGTTGCTCTTCGCATTGCCTGTCTCGATCACGGTGGCGGTCACCCACTTGGCGTCGGGCGAAAGCTGCAGTCCGGCAGCCGCCTGGCGCGCTTGCAGCGTGAACGGCTTGCGCTGGGCAGGTGCGGCCTTCTTTTTGGCGTCCTCTTCTTCCTTGCGGGCGGCGCGCTCGCGCACGGTCTCGAAGAAGTCCTTCTGCTCCTTCTTCAGATATTCCTGGCTGGCGCTAGCCGCCGCCTGATCGCCCGTTGCCGCCGCCGCGCCGGCGCCCTGTCCACGACCTCCACCGCCCTGTCCGCGTCCGCCGCCGAAGCCCCGGCCGCCACCGCCGCCCGCTGTGGGAGGGGCCGCACCAGCCGCCGCCGCTGGCTGGATGTCGGTCATCTGCTCCAGGTAGCCGTTGTCCAGCGACATCACATAGAGGTTGTTGGCGCGCGTGAAGTAGATGCGCTTGCCGTCGGGCAGGAAGTGCGGATTCGACTCGGTCTCACCGGTCTTCGTGATCTGCTGAATCTTTCCGGTCGTATTGTCGAACAGGTACAGGTCGCCGTCGTTCGAGTACACGGTCAGCCGCTTGTCGCGAGTCTGATCGCCACCCGCGGGAGGCAGTGTTTTGATCTCTTCCTCGGTCAACTTGCGCAACCCGGACCCGTCGCGGCCGACCGTGTAGGTGTCCATGGGCGCGTCCAGTTTATCCGTCGACTGCTTCCACTGGAAGTACAGATTGTGGCTGTCGAACGACCATCGCACTTGCGCCGGCTCGTACCCCACCAGCCCCGGACCGCGCATGATGTTATCGATCGTCAGCGCAAACTTTTCGGCGGGCCGGGCCTCGAACAAAAACAGAGCAATGCTGAAGGAGAGAAAGATTTTTCGGGTCAACCAAAAATCATAACCCAACCGGAAACCGCCTGCGGAACGATGGACGGCCTGCCATGATCTCGACGCCCATGGCAGGCCGTAACCACTATTTCGCCGGCAGCATCCGGGTGAAGGTACTCATCAGCGTCGCCCCCGGTCCGAAGTTGTCGACCCGGCGGCGTAGATGGTTTGGCCGCCGTCCGCAATCACGAAATCCTGGTGAGCCGTAGTCCCATCCGCGAAGGTCGCCGACATCGTGCCGGTGCGAGCGCAGGACAAGGACCCCAAAGTTTGCGCTTTCAAGCGCCGCCCACCGGCCCCACCCGTCGAACGTCTGGAACCCCACTCCGGAATTTTCATGGCACCCGCCGTACGATTATGTCAGTGGACCAAGTGAGTGATGCTTCGTTGTACAATTGAGGGCGACACACCTTGTGCCGGAGTGTCGGAATTGGCAGACGAACCGGACTCAAAATCCGGCGCACTTCACTGGGCGTGTGGGTTCAAGTCCCACCTCCGGCACCAACCTTCCTCGACATTTCACGGCGCATAATGGATGCGTGCCGATCCGCCTGCTTGCGATCCTGCTGCTGATCTCTCCACTGCCTGCCGCGACACTGCAGTCGCTGCCCCCGCTGACCGGGACCGCAGCCCAACCCGTTACTGCCGACTGGCTGGTCACTCCCGCGACGCGAACGACCGGCGCCTATCGCAGCGAAACGGGCAAGGAACTGGTGCTCACCAATGGCCTCATCAGCCGATCCTGGCGACTCGCCCCCGATGCCGCGACGGTCGCCTTCACGAATCTGCGCACCGGGGAGTCGCTGCTGCGCGGCGTCAAACCCGAGTGCATCGTCGAGATCGACGGCGTGGAATGGAACGTCGGCGGACTCGCCGGCCAGCCCGACTACGCGTATCTCAAGCCCGCATGGTTGGACCGCATGACCGCGTACGCGCACGCCTTCCACTTCACCGGGTTCGAACTCGGACCGGTGCGCGCACCCTTCGCATGGAAGCCCGTCGGCGCGCCAAAGACCGCGCCGTGGCCTCCTGCGGGACTCACGCTGACGCTGCATTTCGCGCCGCCTCCGCCGGCGCTTCCCGGCATCGAGATCCTGGTCCACTACGAGATGTACGACGGCCTGCCGGTCATGGCCAAGTGGATCACGGTCCACAACGGCTCGACAGCCGCCGTCACCCTGAATCACCTCACCGCGGAACTTCTGGCCGTGGTGGATTACGAGTCCACCGTGGACCATCCACCGCTGCCGCCCGATGTTCTTCACGTCGAGACCGACTACGCCTTCAACGGCATGGACTCGCGCAGCGCCAGCCGCACCGTCAATTGGATCGCCGACCCCGATTACAAATCGCAGGTCAATTACGAGCTGAAATCGCCGGTTCTGCTGCAGGTGCGCCCGCCCGTCGGACCGGCCGCCGTGATCGACTCGGGAGGGTCGTGGACGTCCTTCCGCGCCTTCGAACTGGCCTACGACTCCACCGACCGCGAACGCCGCGGACTCGCCCAGCGCCGCATGTACCGCACCATCGCTCCGTGGGTCGCCGAGAATCCGATCTTCATGCACGTCCGCCGCGCCGATCCCGAGGCCGTGAAACTCGCCGTCGATCAGTGCGCCGCGACCGGCTTCGAAATGGTGATCCTCAGCTTCGGCAGCGGACTCAACATGGAAAGCGAGGATCCCGCCTACCTCGCGCAGATGAAGTCGCTGGCCGATTACGCCCACTCGAAGGGGATCCGGCTCGGCGGCTATTCGCTCCTGGCCAGCCGCCACATCAGCGCCGAAGACGACGTGATTAATCCCAAGACCGGCAAGCCGGGCGGCGCCATCTTCGGAGACTCGCCCTGCCTCGGCAGCGCCTGGGGCATCGACTACTTCCGCAAGATCCGCCATTTCCTGGAGGCCACCGGTTTCGACGTCCTGGAACACGACGGCTCTTATCCGGGCGACGTTTGCGCCTCGACGCGCCATCCGGGCCATCGCGGCCTCGAGGATTCGCAGATGCGCCAATGGGAGCAGATCACGGAGTTCTACCGCTGGTGCCGCGGCCGCGGCATCTACCTGAATGTGCCGGATTGGTATTTCCTGAACGGGTCCAGCAAGACGGCCATGGGTTATCGCGAGGTGAACTGGTCGCTGCCGCGCGATCGCCAGATCATTCTCGGACGGCAGAACATTTACGACGGCACATGGGGCAAGACACCGAGCATGGGTTGGATGTTCGTGCCGCTCGTCGAATACCATGGCGGCGGCGCCGATGCGACCCTTGAACCGCTCGAACAACATCTGGCGGATTACGAACAGCACCTGGCGCAGAACTTCGCCTCCGGCGTCCAGGCCGCCTATCGCGGACCGCGCCTGTATGACTCGGAGAAGACCAAAGCGGTCGTGAAAAAGTGGGTCGACTTCTATAAGGCCTACCGCGCCATCCTCGAATCCGACCTGATCCACCTGCGCCGTCCCGATGGCGCCGACATCGACGCCGTGCTCCACGTGAATCCCCAACTGTCCGAGCGCGCACTGGCAGTCGTTTTCAATCCGACGGACCAGCCGATCACCCGCAGCGTGAATCTGCCCCTCTACTATTCCGGGCTTACCGCGGAGGCGCGCGTCAGCGAACGCGATGCCGCGCCGAAGATCTATCGCCTCGATCGCGACTACAGCATCTCGGTGCCGATGCAGATACCGGCGCACGGTCTGACGTGGCTGGTCGTCCGTTAATTCCAGTAATTGCGGTCCATGCTGCGGTATTGCACGGCTTCCGCGACGTGCTTCGCCGCCACCGTTTCCGATCCGCCTAAATCCGCGATGGTCCGCGCGACTTTCAGAATGCGGTCGTGGGCCCGCGCCGAGAGGCCGAGCCGGCGGACGGCCATTTCCAGGGTACGTTCGCCGGCATCGTCCAACGCGCAGATCTTGCGGATGGTCCGCGCCGGAATGCGCGCATTATCGTAGCCGCGCGCATGTTGCACCGCCCGCGCGGCATTGACGCGCGCCCGAATCTCGTCCGACCCCTCGCTGGCCGCGTGGCCTCGCATTTCCTGGTAAGGCACAGCCGGAACCTCCACGTGGATATCGATTCGATCCAGCAGTGGACCGCTAATCTTGCCCAGGTACTGCTGCACTTGGCCCGGAGTGCACCGGCACTCGCGTGTGGCATCGCCAAGAAAGCCGCAACGGCAGGGGTTAAGGGCGGCCACGAGAATCATCGTCGATGGGAAGTTTAGGGTCATATTGGAGCGCGCAATCGTCACGTTGCCATCTTCCAGGGGCTGGCGCAGCAGTTCCAGCACGTCGCGCGGAAACTCCGGAAACTCATCGAGGAACAGCACGCCGTTGTGAGCCAGGCTGACTTCTCCCGGACGCGGCATGCCCGATCCGCCGCCGATCAGTCCGGCATCGGAGATTGTATGGTGCGGCGCGCGGAACGGCCGTTCCGTCATCAGACCCGCCCCCGCCGGACGCAGTCCAGCGATGCTGTGGATCTTGGTGGTATCGATCGCTTCCTCGAAACTCAGCGGCGGCAGAATACCCGCGAACCGCTTGGATAGCATCGTCTTGCCCGAACCAGGGGGCCCAATCATGAGCACGTTGTGACTGCCGGCCGCCGCGACTTCGAGCGCGCGCTTGGCCGTGGTCTGCCCGCGCACATCGCGGAAGTCCAGGGCCGCGGACAAGGCGTCATCATGTCCATTGGCGCGCGCGGAGACCGGCTGGAATTCCTCGGGACGAACCAGCATCGCCACAGCCTCGGCCAGCGACCGCGCGCCGTACACGCGAACACCCTCGACCACTGCCGCCTCGGCCGCATTCTCCGCGGGGACGATCACCTGGGGAATGCCTTTCTCCAGCGCGCACACCGCCACGGAAAGCGCGCCACGCACCGGCCGGATCGCGCCATCGAGCGATAGCTCCCCGACCAGCAGGCAGTCGGCGAGCCCGGGCACTAATCCCATCGCGCCCAAAATGCCCATGGCGACCGGCAGATCGAAGCCGGCGCCTTCCTTGCGCACATTCGCCGGCGCGAGGTTGATCGTGATCTGCTTGTTGGGATAGCCGAAACCCGAGTTGAACAGCGCGCTTTTAATGCGCTGCCGGGACTCCCGCACCGCGGTATCGGGCATGCCAACGATGGCAGAATCGCGGGGCGAGCCACACGAGAACATGTCGACTTCCACATCGATCAGGTGAGCATCGATGCCGTAGACGGCGGCACTTCGAGTCTTAAACAGCGCCATACAGAGGTATAAGGTCCTTTCCCAGGGTTATATCGGCAGGACCCCTGAGGGACTTTAGTCCTCTGCCGGACGCGGCGCATTCGCCCAGTGGCCGGACGGGTCGCGGCCGGCGACGACGACGCCCTTGGCGTTCCAGCCGAGGCCGGCACGGACGTCGGCGGGACAGTAGCGGAGGGTCAGGCCACAGCGGCGGCGGGTGGACTGATTCGCCTCCGACCCGTGGAGCAGCAGATCGCTATGCAGCGACATCTCGCCGGCCCTCAATTCCACGTTCACGGGGGCGCCGAAGTCCTCCGCTCCGACCACCGTCTGGTTGAGGACGTTCGAATCGTCGTCCTCGCCGAGTGTGTACGTCAGGTGCCCGAGCCGGTGCGTGCCCGGTATGTAGCGCATGCAGGCGTTCTCGACCGAGGCATCGTCGATCGCGAGCCACGCCGTGACCGCCTTGGACGGGGTGAGCGGCCAATAACTCGCATCCTGGTGCCACGAGACGCGCTTGCCGTCGCCCGGCATCTTGCAGAAGAAGTGCGAGCCCCAGCCGATCACGTCCTCGCCGAGCAAATCCTTTATATACGACACGATGCGCCGGTGGTTCAGCAGATCCCACACGCGCCCATACCGCGAGTGCGCGGTGCTGATGGAATAGCTGTTGCCGCCGGCCGCCAACGTCCGCGCCAGCAGATCGTCGAAGTACCGGCGGATCTCCGCCATCTCCCCGTCGTCGAAGACGCGCAGCGGCATCACGTACCCGTCGCGATTGAAGCCCGCGACCTGTTCGAGCGTCAGCGCCTGCGGAGCCGCCACCGTCGCGGGATGGAACCGTAGATCGCGCTCCAGCCCCTTCAACTCGTCCGACCCTGGAATAAACTGTCGCATCGTCACTTCCGTTCCGGTAGCGCGAACGCCACGTACGCGCCCGACAGCTTGCGCGTGGTCGCCGTCAATTCCTGCCGCGCCGACGCGCAGAATACGACGAACTCGCGCCCGCCCACTTCGTACACGGCTGGAATCCCTTCCAGCGCCTCATCCACCGTCTTCTCCCAGAGCGGCTTGCCGGTCTCGACGTCGAAGGCGCGCGCCGTGCGGTCACGCGTACCGGCGAACAGCAACCCTCCGGCCGTCACGACCGGACCCACCTTGGGGTAATGCGAACCCGTATTCTTCACACCTCTGGCCGCCAGTTCCGGGACATCGCCGAGCGCGATCTTCCACTTGATCGTCCCCTCGTTCAAATCGTACGCGGTCAGCGACGACCATGGCGGCCCGATGGGAGACAGCCCGTTGGAAGCGGTCACCAGGCCGAAGCCGCTGGTGTAACGGCGCACTCCTTCGGGCGCAGCGGGATCCGGCACCAGCTTGAGGATCGCCGGCAGATCCTTGGATACGACGAACAGCGTTCCGTTCCCTGGATCGACGGCCGCCCCGCCCCAGTTGGCTCCGCCGTTATTCCCCGGCATCTGGATCGTGGGGGTGGTTCCCGGCGGCGTGAACAGGCCTTCGTTGCGCGCGCTCAGCACCTGATCGCGGAACCGCGCCCGCTCCTCGGCGGGGATGTACGGGTTCAGATCGTCGGCCGTGAATTTCTGGCGCGCGAACGGCGGCGGCTTGGTGGGATACGGCTGCGTCGGCCAGGCCTGCTCGCCGGCCATTTCGCTCCTGGGCACGGGACGCTCCTCGATTGGCCACAGCGGCTTGCCGGTCACGCGATCGAATACAAAAATGAAGCCCTGCTTGCCGACCTGCGCCACGGCGTCCACGATCTTGCCGTCGTGGCGGACGCGCAGCAGTTTGGGCGCGGTGGCATCGTCGTAATCCCAAATGTCGTGGTGGACCATCTGAAAGTGCCAGAGGCGTTTGCCGGTGCGGGCGTCCAGGGCCAGCAGCGAATCGGCGAACAGGTTGGACCCGGTGCGATCGACGCCGTAGAAGTTGTATTTGGCGCTGGCCGTCGGAGCATAGACGATCCCGCGCGCCTCGTCGAGCGAGAACTCGCTCCAGACGTTGGCGCCGCCGACCGTCTTCCAGGCGTCCTTCGGCCACGTGTTGTAGCCGAACTCTCCCGGATGCGGCACCGTGTGGAACGTCCACACCACTTTGCCCGTGCGCACGTCGAAAGCCCGAACATCGCCCGGCGCCGACCCGTATCCCTGATTCGTTGCCGACCCGA
>Ga0105240_10012501_pt1 | contig 11714 bp, 6 predicted proteins | sample KBSC54metaG_FD_80426 | JGI IMG/M metagenome (GOLD analysis project Ga0105240, IMG submission 80426) | Corn rhizosphere microbial communities from Kellogg Biological Station, Michigan, USA - KBS C5-4 metaG | ecosystem: Host-associated > Plants > Roots > Rhizosphere > Soil | place: Michigan, USA...
CAGATCTTCATCGGAGCAAGCGCTGTCAATGTCCAGGCGCTGCGGCAAGAGGCTCATGGAGAGCGCGAGGTCATCGAACACCTCTTCCAGATTCCGGCGCACGGCGCAACGCACCACCCGATCGATTGGGTAGTGCCCCGAGGCAACTCCGAGCGCTTGAACAGCATTCTCTGTACTGAACCGAGATGCCGACAGTGAAGCGCCGCGCTCCCTCGGTCGCAGACTCCGGATTCAGCTTGTGAATCGTCGCTCGGTGGTTCCACTACCGCGAATGCACAAGGGCTTTACGGCACCTAAGGTGTCGCCGCGGTCGCGAACGTCCCGGGAGCGCGCGGCGAGCCCATTGGTTAGGTCGATTCCGGCGGCACCTTGTGGCTGTTTGGGGGGGCGTGCCGCACCGCGACGGGATATAAATCCGTCGCGGCGTGGTTGTCAGGTGGAATGCACCCAGCCGTCGCCGTCCAATTGCACTGTCGTGGCCTGCGGACTCCCGCCGCCTCCATCCACATGTGCAGTACCTGAACCTACAAACAACAAAACCGCAAGAAGCGATGCGAACATGTTGCTCTCCCTTTCAGGTGTTGCTTGCCGACTTCGACCAAACAATGTTCTCCCAGTTGGCCGGGAGATTCAACACTCAGGACGATTATCGACAAGGGTTCCAACACTGGGGACCCCAGCCTGCGCACGACCCTGGAGATCGTGCGCCAGAGGCGGGCCGTGCGACCGTCAGGGCAACTTGTGGCCAGCCTGCTCCTGGATTCTGCCGTGGGTATCGTCGAAGCGCGCGTGGATGGTCGTGCCGTCCGGATCGACGGCCCAGCGCGTGATCTTCACGACTTTGCCGTCCCTCTTGTCCCGCTCTTCGAGCGTCCGGGCATCGAGCTGCTTCACCGACACGCTGGTGAACTCGGGACTTCCCGAATACGGTGCGTCGCTGCCGTCCAGCCGGGCGGAGAACGAGCGTCCCATTTTGTCCGACATCGACAGCGTATCGCCCTCGACGTGCAGCGTGGTGTCCTCGTCGTTGTTGGGAAGATCGTAGTCGAGCCGCTGCCACTCCCCCGACACCGCATGCGACCCCGGTGTTGCTGCTCCAATGCGCGTGGAGCGGATGCGCACGACGACTGGGTGCGCGGTTTCGCCCATGATGGTCTGTAACTCCGTGAGCGTCCTGCCGTCCTCGCTGGCAATCACTCTGGACTCATAAACGATCCTGCCGCCCTTCTTGGCGGTTCTCACGACGGTCCGCGCATCCACTACTTTGATGTTGCGCGCATCGTAGCCGGGGTTGTTGCTGGCCGGGTGGTCCACGCCATCGGCGGCGACGGTGTATGGAGGGGTGCAGGAGCGGCACTCGAACACGCCGCCCTTCAGGTCAATGACATCGTGTTTCTCACCGGGGGCGACTTTCTGCGGATATTCCGGACGCCATGTACCGTCGAACACACTGTGGGCCCAGGAGGGCGCGCTCATGACAAGAACCGCGCCGCAGCACACCAACGTCGTCTTGCGCTTCATGACCGCCTCTCCCAAAGTGGCACGCTGTCTTGAATTTTCAACTGGTTTGACCCACTCGTAAAGCACCGTATGACCCTCCACACCTACCTCCTGTTCGTGTTCGCCAGCGTCGTCCTCGCGCTGGTCCCGGGCCCGGACATGGTCTACATGCTCGCCAGGTGCATTGCGCAGGGACGGCGTGCGGGAATCCTGGCGGCTCTGGGCCTCAACGCCGGTGCCTATGTGCACTTGTCCGCGGCCGTCCTCGGCCTGTCCGCCATCCTGGCGGCCTCCTCGGTGGCTTTTACGGCCATCAAATGGGCCGGCGCCGCCTACCTGATCTACCTGGGCATCGGCGCTCTGCGCAGCAAGGGCGGGCCGCGGGTCATCAGCGGTGCCGGAGGCCGCACCGGCCGGACCATTTTCTGGCAGGCATTCTGGGGCGATGTGTTGAATCCCAAGGTGGCCGTGTTCTTTCTGGCGCTGTTACCCCAATTCGTCGATCCCCACACGACCCATCCGACGCTGCAGATTCTGTTGCTCGGCGTGACGGTCAACATGATCTGTCTGCCGATCAACATCGTGCTGGTGGCCTTCTCTGCCCGCGTCACTCAGGCGTTGCGCGGCAACGAGTCACTCTCCAGGTGGCTGCAGCGAGGCATGGGGGCGCTGTTTGTGGGGCTCGGCGTGAGGTTGGCTGTAGAGAAATCATGAACGCCACGTCTCGTCGCGCCTGAGGCGGATCACCCAGGTGGCCTCGCCCAGCTGGTGCGTCAACCGCATCAGGGCCTGGGAATCCTCCAGGGGCTGCCAGCGGCTGGTCAGCGTCTCCGCCTCGATGTAGGAGCGGTGCGCGCACAGTGCGGACCCGATCGCAATGCTTCCTTGAACGTCGAGTACGATCCGGTCCGACACAGCGAGGCCCGCCTCCTTGCGCGCTTCCTGAACCGTGCGGACGACCTCCCGAGCGAGCCCTTCCAGACGAAGCTCCTCCGTCAGCGTCGTCTCCAGCCCAACCAGGTACCCGGCCGCTTCCGCGCAGGCGAAGCCTGCCGCGGAGCTCGTTTCCACCAGCAACTCGGAGGGTTCGAGTGCAATCGAGTGTCCACCGACCTCCAACGTGATTGCCTCACCGCGCGCTACCCTTGCGGCGATGTCCGCTCCATCGCACCGCAACAGGGTCTCCCGGATGGCCGGAAGGAGCTTGCCGTATCGCTTGCCGACGAGCGGCAGATTCGGCTTGATGCGGTAGGTTACGAGCTTGGCGTCGCGCGGCAGGATCTCCACCTGCTTGACGTTCAGCTCCTCTCTGATCTGCTGTGCGTGGCGCTGGACAGCGTGAGCGGCCTGCTCTTCCGGCACGCGAACGAGAATGCGTGACAGCGGTTGACGGACCTTGAGGCTCGCGTCGTTGCGAGCAGCCCTGCCGAGCGCCACCACTCGCTGCACCACTTCCATCTCCATCAACAGCGCGCGATCCAGGCGCTGTTGCCGGTGCTCTGGCCAGCTCGCCATGTGAATGCTCGCCGGGGCATCGGGATCGGCGCCGCGCACCAGATTCTGGTAGATGGATTCCGTCAGAAACGGCATGAACGGCGCCATCAACCGGGTCACTGTTTCGAGGCACTCGTACAGCGTCAGGTAGGCAGACTGCTTGTCATCCCCGCCGGCGGCCTTCCAGAAACGCCGCCGGTTGCCGCGCACGTACCCGTTGCTGAGCTGGTCGACGAAACTCTCGATGGCCATGCCGGCACGCAGCGCGTCATACTGATCCAGCGCCTCGGTCGTCGTGGCAATGGTGTGCTCCAGCAGCGAGAGGATCCAGCGGTCGCTGTCCGGGCGGCGCCGCGAGATTTCGAGTGGCTGGCCGGGGTCGAAGCCGTCGAGTCGTGCGTATAACACGAAGAACGAGTAGACGTTCCAATAGGTGTTGATAAAGCTGCTGGCAACGCCAGAGACGATCTCGACGGAGACCCGCTTTTGCATGTCCGGAGCGACCCGCGCCGCGAAATGCCAGCGCAGAGGATCTACCCCGACGGTGTCGAACACGTCATAGGGGTTCAGCACGTTGCCCTGTGACTTCGACATCTTTCTGCCGGACGCATCCACGATGTGGCTCAGGCAGATGACGTTGCGATAGGCAACACTGTCGGCCACCATGGTCGCGATGGCATGCAGGGTGTAGAACCAGCCGCGGGTCTGATCGATCGCCTCGCAAATGAAGTCCGCCGGAAAGGCGCTCGCGAAATCGCTGGCGTGCTCGAACGGGTAATGCCACTGAGCGTACGGCATCGCACCCGAGTCGAACCAGCAGTCGATGACTTCGGGGACACGGCGATACTCGAGTCCGTCGTGAACGAAGGTCACTTCATCCAGGGCCGGGCGATGCAGATCCAGCGACGTGAGCTTGCGGCCTGAGCGTTCTTCCAGCTCCGCACGCGAGCCGATGCACAGGTAGCCGCCCTTGCCATCCGTCCACAAGGGCAGTGGCGTCCCCCAGAACCGCTCCCGCGACAGTGCCCAGTCGACGTTGTTCTCGAGCCAGTTCCCGAACCGGCCGTCGCGAATGGACGGGGGTACCCAGCCGATCGTCCCGTTCAGCTGGATCATGCGCTCCCGCAACGCCGTGGTGCGGATGTACCAGGCGTTCTTTGCGTAGTAGAGCAGCGGGTCGCCGGTGCGCCAGCCGAATGGATAGCTGTGCACGTAGGTCTCGCTGCGGAACAGCAGGCCACGCTGACGAAGCAACTCGATGAGGATGGGGTCGGCCTCCTTGAAGAACTTGCCGGCCACCGGCGTGACTTGCGGAAGGAAGTGTCCGTCGTCGCCGACGGCGTGCAGCACGGGCAGACCCTGCTGTTGACCGAGGCGCAAATCGTCTTCGCCGTAAGCCGGTGCGATATGCACGATCCCCGTCCCGTCGCTGGTCGTGACGAATTCAGCCGTGCGCACACGACAGATATCACCCTGTACGGGCAGATAATCGAACAGGCGTTCGTAGGGCGCACCGTCGAGATCGCGGCCACGCGCGCTGCGAATGACCTCGTACTCTTCCTCGCCGAGAACGTGCAACAGGTCTCGCGCAAGAATCAAGGTTTCTGCCTGTCGCCGCACCCACACGTACTCAACGTTCGGGTGGACAGCAAGCAGCAGGTTCGCCGGCAACGTCCAGGGTGTCGTGGTCCACACCAGGAAGTAGGTGTTCGGCGCCTCCAGGGCGCGGAAGCGCACGAATACCGATGGGTCAGCGACCTCTTTATATCCCTGGGCGACCTCGTGAGATGAGAGCGTGGCGCCGATGCGAGGATCGTAGGGAACGACCTTGTATCCCTGATAGATCAGCTGCCGATCCCAGAGTTGCTTCAGCAGATGCCAGACTGACTCGATGTAGCTGTCCTGCAGAGTCAAATACGCGTTCTTCAGGTCCACCCAGAAGCCCATGCGCTCGGTCATCGCCTCCCAGTCGGAGACGTAGCGCGTGACCGAATCGCGGCACAGGGCGACAAATCGCGCGATGCCGATCTCCCTCTCGATCCGGCGCTTGTCGAAGATTCCGAGTGTCTTCTCCACTTCGTGCTCGACCGGAAGCCCATGGGTGTCCCAACCCGCGCGGCGCTCGCAGTGATAGCCGCGCATGGTCTTGTAGCGAGGAAACAGATCTTTGAAGGTACGCGCCAGCACGTGATGGATGCCGGGGCGTCCGTTGGCGGTGGGCGGCCCTTCGTAGAACACGAACTGCGGCCTTCCCTGACTTTGACTCAACGTCCGCTGAAAGATGTTCTCGCGACGCCAAAATTCGAGGATGGCCGCCTCGATCGTTGGACCGTCGTAGCGTGGAGGGACTTCCGTGAACATGGTTCGTGGTGGTCCGTCGCGTGAAAGGGGGTGCCACTCTCCCCCGGTACTGACGTGCCAGGAGTGCGCACCGGGGCGATGGCGTTCGCGGTACCACCCGGGTTCGCCGCGCCCTCATCACAGGGTCGCGACCTCGCGGGCTGACGATCATCAGCCCGGCTCGTTGACGGAAGCCGGTTACTCGTCCCTTTCATCGCTTTGTCCATGGAGTCTACCGCGACAGTCAGCCTAACGCGAGCCTTGGGCGTGGGCGCGCGGGTGCTGCAGAGGTGATGCGCTTTCCAGGCATGTTGTTTTGATTCCTTCGTCGCCGCCGCTGTCGCTTCGCGGAGGACGTGTGCGCGACTACTTTTTTCTCAGTTTTCGCGTCCGTTTTCGTGGGAATCCCTCACTATCGGACACTGGTCGCGAAAACCGCGGGGCTCGATGCATGTCCTCTCTCTCGATCTGAAAACGATCACCTCCGTTTGGCGATCGTGGGTTGATCCCGCAGTCCCCACCTGTGATCAAGCGGACGCGAACGACCGAGGTGAGGCGCCACGGAACCGGCCCGCGTCCGCAAGCACGCGCGCCCTCGCCACAAGCACGCGCGCCCGCGCCACAAGCACGCGCCGGCCCGCGCCGCACGCGCGCCCGCAAGCGGCAACGCCCCGGGCGCGCTACCTCAACCGCCGTGTGGTGCCCAAAGAGAGTTGATCGGTGGCCCGATGACGTATTGTGGTCGAATTCGGCAGCCACCATGACCACGAAACCCACCTGCATTTCTGTATTGATCGCCCTGAGCCTGCTCTCCGGGTGCTCCCGCCAGGCACCGGTCGCGGACACCGCGCCGACCGTGCTGGTGTCCACGCCGCTGCACCAGCAGGTCACGGAATGGGACGACTACACCGGCCGCTTCGAAGCGGTGGACTCCGTTGAGGTGCGCCCGAGGGTCTCGGGCCTGCTCCAATCGATCCACTTCCGCGACGGCCAGAAGGTCAGCAAGGGACAGTTGCTGTTCGTCATCGATCCCAGACCGTTCGCCGCACAACTGGAGCAGTCGAAAGCGCAGCTGGCGCGCGCCCGCGCGGCGCAAGTCAATGCGCAGGCCCAGTTGCGGCGCGGCAAGGCCCTGATCCCCAGTCACGCCTTGAGCGAACAGGACCTGGAAACGCTCTCCGCGACGGCGCAGCAGGCCGAAGCGGATGTGGCCGCCGCGCAGGCAAGCGTCGACGCCAATGCCCTCAACCTGGAGTTCACGCGGGTCGTCGCGCCCCTGGACGGGCAGGCCTCCTACCACCGGCTCGCCGCGGGCAACCTCGTGACGGCCGAAACGACCGTGCTGACCACGATCGTGACGCTGGACCCGATCCGCTTCGTGTTCGACGCCCCGGAACCGGAGCTGCTGAAGTACAAGCGTGAGCAGGACCACTTGCCCAGCGGAAACCGAGTGGACATTCGCTTGCAGGACGAGACCGAATACCGCTGGCACGGAAAGATGGAGTTCCTCGACAATGCTCTCGACACGAGCTCCGGCACCATTCGAGGCCGCGCGCTTGTGGAGAATCCCACAGGGTTCCTGACGCCAGGCATGTTCGGACACATGCGCCGCTTCGCCTCGCGCCCCACGGACGCGATGCTGATTCCCGACCAGGCGGTGGTAAACGACCAGACGCGGCAGATCGCGTACGTGGTGAACGCCGACGGCGTCGTCGGGGTGCGCACGCTGGAAATCGGCCAGCTCATCGATGGCATGCGGGAAATCCGCAGCGGCCTGGCGGCGAATGACCGCGTGATCATCAGTGGAGTGCAGCGCGCGCGCCCGGGCAGCAAAGTCGACGCGAAAGCCGCTCCCATGAGCGCCTTCCCGACCGGCGTCTCTCTGGGCGAGAACGGTCGCCTGCAGATGCCCTCCGGAGCCGCGCGCTAGCAGGGTCCGAAAGTCACAGCGTGAAAATCTCCCACTTCTTCATCGATCGCCCCGTGTTCGCCTGCGCGGTCTCGGTGGTCATCACGCTGCTGGGCGCAATCGCCTACCCCAACCTCGCCGTGGACCAGTACCCGCGCATCGCGCCCCCGACGGTTACTGTATCGGCCAGCTACCCAGGGGCCTCCGCGGAGGTCATGGCCGATAACGTGGCCGCTCCGCTGGAGCAGCAGATCAACGGCGTCGACGACATGCTCTATATGTCCTCGCAGTCCATCGGCGAGGGCCGGGTGAGCATCACGGTCACCTTCAAGCTGGGGACTGATGTCGACATCGCACAGGTGAAGGTCCAGAACCGCGTACAGACGGCGCTGCCGCAGCTACCCCAGGAAGTCCAGGATCTCGGGGTGACGGTGCGCAAAGGCAGCGGCGACACGCTGCTCATCGTGCACATGTATGCGTCGGATGCGAGCATGGACCGCAAATTCCTCGCCAACTACGCCAGTCTGCAGGTCCGCGACCGCCTGTTACGCGTGCCCGGCGTGGGCGACGTCGGCGTCAATGCAGCGCGCGACTACGCAATGCGTATCTGGATCGATCCTGACAAGGCAGCCGCGCGAGATCTGACGGTTCAGGAGATCGTGAATGCACTCCGCAGCAACAACCTGCAGGTCGCCGCGGGAGCGGTAGGAGCGCCGCCGTTCACCGACAATCCTGCCTCACAACAGCTCATCATTCAGACCCAGAGCAAGCTCTCGACGGCCGACCAGTTCGCTCAGATCATCGTGAAGCGCGACAGCCAGGGCCGTGTGACGCGTGTCTCGGACATCGGCCGTGTGGAGCTCGGCGCCCAGAACTATGGAGTGAACGCCTATAAGAGCCGCGACCGGGCGGTTGCCCTGAGCGTCACTCAGGCTCCCGGAAGCAACGCGCTGCAGGTCGCCGAGGACGTGCAGAGCACCATGCGCGAGCTGCAAGCGAGCTTTCCGCCGGGCATCGCCTACGCGATCATCTATAACCCGAGCACCTACATCCGTGCCTCGGTTGACGAAGTGCAGCGCACGCTGCTCGATGCGACCGTGCTCGTCGTCCTCGTGGTGATCCTGTTCCTGGGCCGCTGGCGAACCGCGTTCATCCCCTTGCTCGCCATTCCGGTGGCGCTCATCGGCACCTGCACGGTGCTGTCCGCCTTCGGCTTCTCCCTCAACAACCTGTCGATGTTCGGACTCGTGCTGTCCATCGGCATCGTCGTCGACGACGCCATCGTCGTGGTCGAGAACGTCGAACGCCACATCACCGCGGGCATGAGCCCACGGGAGGCGGCGCATCTGACGATGGACGAGGTCGGCGGCGCGCTGCTGGGGATCGCGCTGGTGCTGATCGCCGTGTTCGTTCCGACCGCGTTCATGGGGGGCATCGCCGGCCAGTTCTACAAGCAATTCGCCCTGACGATTGCCTCCGCGACGCTCATCTCCCTCATCGTCTCCCTCACGCTCTCCCCTGCGCTCGCCGCGCTGATCCTCAAGCCGCATGCCCCCGCCAACCAGGGGCCGCCGGTCCTGCGCCCGTTGATCCGCGCCGCGGCGGCTTTCCAGCGCGGGTTCGATCGTTTCAGCCACTTCTATGGCGAACGCACGCTGCGCATCATCGGAGTCCGGGGACCCGCACTGGCGGTCTATGTGGCGCTGCTGGCGCTGGCGGCCTGGAGGCTGATCGATACCCCGCGAGGCTTCATCCCGCAGCAGGATCAGGGGGATGTGGCGATTTCCATCCAGTTGCCCGTGGGCGCGACGCTGGCACGCACCGATGCCGTCGTCCAGCAGGTCATCGACATCGTCCTGAAGACACCGGGAGTCTCCTCGGCCTCCGTCTACGCCGGCATCGACGGCAATGGATTCAACAACCAGTCCAGCTCCGGGCAGCTGTGGGCCATCTTCGACCCCTTCCCCGTGAGGCTCGCGAAAGGCCTCACGGCGGCGCGCATCACCGCCGAGCTGCGCCAACGCCTTGCCCCCATCACGGCCGCCGATATCCGCATCACCCAGCCCGCGCCCGTGCTCGGACTCGGCTCGGCCGGCGGTTTCCGCATGATGATCGAGGACCGGGGTGGGTACGGTTACGCGGCACTCGAGGCGGCGGCGCGCGACGTCGCTGACGCCGCGGCCAAGGACCCCGCCATCACCAACACCTACGTGAGCTTCAACAGCCACAGCCCCAGGCTGGATGCCGAAGTCGATCGCGACAAGGCCGAGATGCTCGGCGTCCCCGCGGCGGATGTCTACGGCACGCTGCAGACCTATCTCGCCGGTACGTACGTCAACAACATCAACCTGCTGGGCCATACCTTCCAGGTCATCGCCATGGCGGATGCTCCGTTCCGCCAGGATGAAGCGTGGGTCGGCACGCTCAAGACCCGCTCGAGCTCCGGCTCCATGGTGCCCCTGAGCTCCATCGTCAACTTCAAGCCGGCGGCCGGACCCTACAAAGTACTGCGCTACAACCTCTACCCCGCCACCGACATCCAGGGCGATACCGCCCCCGGGGCCTCTACCGGCCAGGCCATGGATGCGATGGAGCGCATCGCCAAGGCACGCTTGCCGGCCGGCTTTGCGTACGAATGGACCGACCTCGCCTTCCAACAGCAGCTCGCCGGCAACGCCTCCGGGGAGAGCTTCGCGCTCGCTGTCGTGTTCGTGTTCATCTTTCTCGCGGCGCTGTATGAGAGCCTCACTTTGCCGCTGGCCGTCATCCTGATCGTGCCGATGTGCCTGCTCGCGGCCATGCTGGGAGTGAACCTGCGGGGCACCGACAACAACATCCTCACGCAGATCGGCATGGTCGTGCTGATCGGCCTCGCCGCCAAGAACGCCATTTTGATCGTCGAGTTCGCGCGCCAGGCCGAGGAGCACCTGGGGATGGCGCCGGCGGCCGCCGCCGCACATGCCGCTCGAACCCGCCTGCGGCCGATCCTGATGACCTCGGTCGCCTTCGTCGCCGGTGTCGCGCCGCTCGCGTTCGGCTCGGGCGCAGGCGCGGAGATGCGCCAGGCCTTAGGGATTGCCGTGTTCTTCGGAATGATCGGGGTCACTCTGTTCGGCTTGCTGTTCACGCCGGTCTTCTATGTGCTCTGCCGTTGGATCGCAGTCCGCTTCAAGCGAGTCCCCGCGATCTCGACGTCAGTGCCTCGATGACCGACACGGCCTTCTCGAGGCCGTTTTCTCTCGCCATGCGCACGCCCAGTGCAGTGGCCCGGAAGCGCGCCTCAGCGCTCTGGGCGAAGGCGATGCCTCGTGCCAGAGCCGCGGCACGTACCCGCCCTGCGCTCACCGCTCGTGAGGCCACGCCGAGCCGGCGCAGCCGGTCGGCCCAGAAGAATTGATCCGCAGCAAAAGGAACGACGACCGAAGGGACTCCCGCGCTCGCAGCGGAATGCGTCGTACCTGAACCTCCGTGATGCATCACGACCGACACGCGCGGGAACAGCCAGCTGTGCGGCGTATCCCCCACCACGAAGAAGTTCGACGGCAGCGCGGACGCCTCCACACCGCTCCACCCGGGGTAAAACAAAGCGCGGCGACCCGCGACGGCTGAAACGACTTCCGCGAGCAGGCCTTGGTGATCGAACCCCGCCATGCTCCCGAACCCCACGTAGATCGGGCCCTCACCCGCCTCCAGAAAGTCCTCCAGGGCTGGCGGCGCTGACCATGCCCCTTCGGGTGGGAGCCACTGACCACACAGGTGGGCGAACGAGGGCCAGTCCGCAGGCCTGGGCAAGAGGCTCGGTGAGACTCCGTAGAGAATCGAATGATCCGTCCACACAGCCTTGCGGGGAGGCAGTCCGCAAACCCGCGCGCGTGCTGCATTCGTGGCCGTGCGAAAGGCGCGCCACAGCGTTGCGTTCACGAAATTGTGGCTCCAGTGGTTGAGCCAGCGCGGCAGCAGACCGGGACGCAGGAAAGGCGAGGAGAACTCGCATGTCGGCGTGATGGGAATGAGGCCCGCACCGATCGCCGTCACTCCCAGGTACTCGGCGACGGACAAACCCGCAAACGCGGCCAGCCCCGAGAGGATGATCGCGTCACACCCCTTGCCAGCCGCCGCGATATCCCTCATCCAGGTTTCTGTGTTGGCATTGGCGAGCTCCGCCAGGGCACGAGCCGTGTCGGTGAAGCGGCTCCCGCGACGCACCAGCCTGGACAGACCTCCGGTGGAGTGCAGCGCCCCTTTGATGTCGCCGGCGAGCGCTTGCGCGGGGACGCCCAGCGCATGGGCACTCCCGAGTGCCGAGCGGTCGCCTAAAAGCAAAGCCTCGTGGCCGGCCTCCCGCAGCGCGTGACACAGCGCGGCGATCGGCCGTGTGTCCCCCTCCGTTCCATACGTCACCGCGACGACTCTCATGGCGCTGTACTCCATGCCATTGGTAGCGCTACCATCCAACGCAGGCTCGGCTCCC
>Ga0105240_10012502_pt1 | contig 11714 bp, 9 predicted proteins | sample KBSC54metaG_FD_80426 | JGI IMG/M metagenome (GOLD analysis project Ga0105240, IMG submission 80426) | Corn rhizosphere microbial communities from Kellogg Biological Station, Michigan, USA - KBS C5-4 metaG | ecosystem: Host-associated > Plants > Roots > Rhizosphere > Soil | place: Michigan, USA...
CCCTGTGGATGGCGTGTATTCGTTCAAGGTCAAAGGCGGCGGCGGAATCCCCTACGACAATCGCGTTTCGAAAATCGAAGTGACTGTGGATGGTGAGAGCGTCAGTTTGGTCGAGGTCGGATACTACGTGACCGCGGACTTTAAGCTCACGCTGAAAGCCGGCAGCCACGCTCTCGGCTTCGCGCTGCTCGAAAAAGATCCGCAGGAGATCAACCACACCTGGCGCGTGGTTCCAGGCAACGTCAGCGTCACTAACGTGGCGATCGCGGGGCCGCTTAGTTCCACAGGTCCGGGCGATACGCCCAGCCGTCGCGCGATCTTCGTCTGTCATCCGCAGGCTGGCACGGATGATGTCCCGTGCGCGAAACGAATCCTCTCCACGCTCGCCCGCCGCGCGTACCGGGGTCCCGTGACCGACGGCGAACTCGAGACTTTGCTCGGCTTCTATCAGCGTGGTCGAAACACCGGCAGCTTCGATTCCGGCATCCAGCTCGCGGTTCAGCGAATGCTGGTCTCGCCGCGCTTCGTCTTTCGATTCGAGGAAGAGCCCGACAAGATACCCGCGGGCGCCGCGTATCGCATCAGTGACCTGGAGCTGGCCTCGCGTCTGTCATTCTTCTTGTGGGGCAGCATTCCCGACGACGAACTCCTGAATCTAGCGTCGACCAATAAGCTGAGCGATCCCTCGGTGTTGCGCCAGCAAACCCTCCGTATGCTGCGCGATTCTCGTTCTGATGCGCTGGTTAAGAATTTCGCGGGACAGTGGCTATTCCTGCGCGAAGTGAAAAACGCGCCCGGCCCGGCCAATACGGAATTGAAGCAAGCCTTCCAGCACGAAACCGAGCTGCTGTTTCAAAGTATCCTTCGGGAAGATCGCAGCACACTGGACCTCCTGAATGCCGATTACACCTTCGTGAACGAACGGCTGGCCCGCCACTACAGTATTCCCAACATCTATGGAAATCATTTTCGCCGCGTCCAAGTGACAGATCCGGCGCGGCGAGGTTTACTGGGGCAGGGAAGTTTGCTGCTGGTGACCTCGGTTGCCGATCGCACCTCGCCCGTCGCGCGCGGCAAGTGGATTCTGGAAAATCTGCTGGGCGTCAACGCTCCCGTGCCGCCCCCGAATGTTCCCGCACTCGAAGAAAGCGCCAGCAAGAACGAGCCTCGCTCGGTTCGCCAGCAGATGGAGCTTCATCGCCGGAATGCCGCATGCGCCGGATGCCACAAGATCATGGACCCGATCGGGTTGTCGCTTGAGAATTTCGATCTCACCGGGAAATGGCGCGATGCCGATCAGGGTGTTCGCATCGATGCTTCCGCTGAGCTGGTGGATGGAACCAAACTCAACGGACCCTCCAGCCTTCGCGCGGCGTTGCTCGATCGCTCCGATGTGTTCCTGACCACCATGACCGAGAAGCTGATGACCTATGGGCTCGGCCGGGGTGTTCGTTATTTCGATATGCCGGCGGTACGCAACATAGTCCGTGAAGCCGGCAAGAATGACAATCGCTTTTCATCTTTTGTTCTAGGTATCGTCGAAAGCACGCCCTTCCAGATGAGAGTAAAGAAATCGGCGGGAGAAGAATAATGTTTATCACCAAACAGTATTTGTCGCGACGGACGCTGCTCCGCGGGCTGGGAGTTTCGATCTCCTTACCGTTCTTGGAATCGATGGTGCCGGCGCAAACCGCCCTGCGGAAGACCGCGGCGAATCCCAAGACCCGCCTGACCTGTATCTACGTGCCGCACGGCGCCATCATGGGCAAGTGGACGCCGGCCACCGAAGGGACCGGCTTCGCATTCACTGAGATCCTGAAGCCGCTCGAGCCTTTCCGCGACTACCTGAATGTCGTGAGTGATCTGGCTGCTCCCTTGGCCGGCGGCGTCGATAGCGATGCAGGCGCCGATCACCAGCGATCCGCGGCTGTCTTCCTCAGCGGCGCACATCCGGAAAAGGGCGTCGAAGCCCACGTCGGGAGAACCATCGACCAGGTCGCAGCCGATAAAATCGGCCAGGACACGCCTCTTCCGTCGCTCGAACTCTCCATTGAAGATGTTTCCCTAAGCTGCGGAGCCGGTCTGGCTTGCGCGTATATGAATACGCTGGCGTGGAAGACACCCACCACGCCGCTCCCCATGGAGAACAATCCGCAGGTCGTTTTCGAACGATTGTTCGGCGATGGGCGCAATACTGCCGAGCGCAATTCCCGCCGGGATCAGTCCAGCAGCATCCTGGATTCAGTGAAGGACGAAGTGGCCGCCTTGAACAAGAAGCTGCCAGCCGCCGACCGCAGCCGCCTTACTGAATACCTTGAGGACGTTCGCGAAATCGAGCGCCGCATCCAGAAAGCTGGGAGCGCGGTACCGACCGACGTAACCGTGCCGGATGCGCCCGTAGGCATCCCGGACTCATTTGGCGAGCACCTGAAGCTGATGTTTGATCTCCAGGTGCTCGCGTACAAGGCCGAGATTACCCGCGTATCCACGCTTATGTACGCCCGAGATACCAGTACCGTGGTGTATCCGGATAGCGGCGTGCGCTCGGGTTTCCACAGCACCTCGCATCACTCTGACGTACGGGAAAATATGGATCGCTTCGCGCTGATCAATAAGTATCACGCCAGCCTGCTCGGCTACCTTCTGGAAAAAATGAAAGCGACGCCGGATGGTGATGGCTCGCTGCTGGATCACTCCCTGGTGCTCTACGGCAGCGCCATGAGCGACGGCAATAAGCACAATCACGATCCGTTGCCGGTGCTCCTGGCCGGCGGAGCTTCCGGCCAGCTTAAGGGCGGCCGCCACCTGCGCTACGCCAAGCACACCACCATGTCGAATCTGCTCCTGGCAATGCTCGATAAGGTGGGCGTGCCCATGGATCGCTTCGGCGACAGCACCGCGAAGCTCGAGATCTAACGGGCCTGAAGACCGTCGAAAACAATTCTGCCGCCGACCATCGTCATCACCGGCTTGATGTCCTTGATCTGCTCCGCCGGGATCGTCAGATAGTCGCGATCGAGCACCACCAGGTCCGCCAGCTTACCCGCTTGAATCGAGCCCAGGTTGTTTTCCTGAAACACGAAGTACGCATTCTTGCGCGTGTGGGCGATCAACGCGTCCTCCCTGCTGATGGTCTGCCGATTCACCTTCGTGCCGCCCGCCATCTTTCCGGTGACGGCGAAATACAGCGTCGTGAATGGTAGCGTCTGATTGGCCGCGGTACCATCAGTTCCCAGTCCCCATACGATGCCGCTATCTTGAAGCGTGCTCAATGGCGGCATGTCGTAAGCGCTATCTCCAAACCCTTCGTGCATGATCGCGCCGTTAATCACCGCCCACGGATGCACCGCGGCATACATTCCCAGGTTCTTCATCCGCTCGATCTGCGAGGCGTTGATCTGGTTCACGTGCGCCAGCGCCCAGCGCAGGTTTTTGACGGGATGTTCCTTGTTCACGGCCTCAATCTGATCCAGAAACGCGTCAATCGTTCCGCTTAGCTCCGCGTGCACGTGCAGCGGAAGCCCAGCCTGGGCAATCGCCGTCGCCATCTTCCGCCACTGCTCAAGCTGTTCGGCCGATGGATTCGACTTCAGCGCGAACATTGCGTCATGCAGGGGCGAGTATACGCTCTCTCCGAAGGATACGTTGTCGATAAAGCTGTCGCCCTGAAACAGTTTCATCCGTGAGAGTTGCTGGATGGATCGGTCGACGGCGTCGGGACTTCCGGCCGCCGCGCCGCTGATACAAAACACCCGGACGTTGAGATGCCCCGCGGCCCTCCATTTCTCGAAAATCGCGAGGACGTCTGCGTCGCAGCCCGGCACGCCGAACGACGTGAGCCCGGCGCGATTCATATCCTTAAGCAGTGCCTCAGCACTCGCCTCAAGCTGGTCCGGCGCGACCTTGGGCAGCTTGTTCGCTACCGCGCGCGTCGCCGCAATATCGCCTCGAATCACGCCTGTCGGGTTTCCGCCCGCATCTCGCAGAACCGAGCCTTTTACGAACTCTGGCGGATCCGGCGCGTTCGCCTGAATCTTCAGACTCGCCAGTGCTTTGCTATTTAAGAAAACCTGATAGTACGATTCCTGCAGAGCGACAGGATTGTTGGGCGCAAGTTGATCGAGTTCCTCGCGCGTGAACGGCCGGGGATCGTCTGTGAACTGTTGATGGGCCCAGCCCCCAATATTGTAGATCCAGTCTCCAGTATTTCCGTCCGCTTTCACTCGCGCACGCAGCATGTCAACCGCCTGCTTACGCGAATCCACGCCATCGAAACGCAGCTCCTTCGACCATGTCGACGCCGCGCGCAGCAGATGCATGTGATTGTCGATCAGCCCGGGAATCACTGGCCGGCCTCTCAGATCGATCCTGCGTGTATTCGGCCCGGCCATCTGGCCGATTTCCTGGTTGGTGCCGGCGGCCACTACGCGGTCGCCCCGGATCGCTACCGCCTGTGCGATCGAAAAGCGTTCATCGACAGTAATGATTTTCCCGTTTGAAAGGACCAGATCCGCAGGCGGCTGTTGCGCAAATAAGCCGACTGCGAGCAGCGCAACCAAAGAAATCCTTAACATCGCTATCGCCTCGCCTTATACGTCTTGCTGAAGCCGTTGCGCGCGTTGGTCACCGTGAACGACCCATCCTGTTGCGCCGAGAGTTTGATCCAGTACGCCATGCCGTTGTGAGCCGGCGCTGGCGGTGCACCTGGCCCGGGCTGTGGCGCGGGCGCCGGAGCGATCGGCATTCCAGCCTGCTGGTCATCAACCGTATTGGCGATGAACATTCCCGGAACAGTGTACTCCTGCCCGCTCAGCGTCGAAAAGTGGAGTTGCCAGAGATCTTCGAGCCCTGGCGAGGAATGCACCGTCTTCATCACGTCGGGTTCGCCGCCTTTCCGAGTACCGTTGTTCATGATGGCGACTCGGGGATGCAGCGCATGCACCAGCACCTCCGAGTTGGAGCTTGCCTGTCCGTGGTGCAGCCCCAAAAGCACATCCACCGTGCCAAGACGGTTGTTGGGGCACATCAGCTCGAACTCCTTGTTCTTGGTCAGGTCGCCTAAGTGAACAGTGCGGAATCGTCCAAACGTAACGTGGATCCCCACGGACTGCGGATCCTCCGCATTGTTGTCTCCCGCCTTGAAAGCGGCACAATAGGGATTCGGCTGGCCGGCGCCCGGCAACGCGGTCTTAATGGTCTGGCCGGCGGAAGTAACCACGCGCACATCCATCCCCGTCATGCCGATCTTGTCGCCCGGTTTCGCAACGGTGTGCTTAGCCTTCGCGATCAAAGGCGCATAGGTCTTCTGTAGAAACGTGTCCGCGGCTTCGCCCGGCTGGACGTTCGGGCCATGATCGATGAATTCCTTAATCGGAATCTTCGATGACAACTCCGCCAAGCCGCCAAAATGATCGCCGTGCCAATGCGTGATGATCAGATGATCGATCTGTTGCAGCCCGGCGTCTTTAATGGCGTCCATGATGCGGCCCGCATCGCGAGCTGCTGCCGCCCCTGCGTTACCCGTATCGATGAGCAAAGACTCATGCGAAGGGGAAACGAACAGCGTCGCGTTTCCACCCTCCACGTCGATCACATACACGTCCAGCGTGCGAGGAGCAGGCGTTTGCGCCACCAGGATCGTCGCCGCCAGCACAAACGCGGTAGCTATCCTTCCTATTTCCAAGAGTCCATCGCCTTTCTCGGAAGCGAATCGGGAAGAAAGTCCAGCAACTCCAGCCGAACCCCGTTCGGATCGGTTGCATTCGTAATTGTCGTTTTCGTTGCACCTGTTCGCGGATCGTCCACCTTAACTCCGTGCTCCCGCAGCGACGCGACCGTTTTATTCAGATCCTCGGGCCAGATCCCCACATGGCTCAATCCCGCAGGACGTTCCGCGGTAGCCGGAGCCAACTCCAGGAATGTGTCCTTGCTGATCTGAAGATACGTTAGCGTCGGTTTGCCGTTTGCATCCTTAATGGTGAAAGCTTCCCGCAGCCCCACCGTCTGCGTATAGAAGCGCATCGATTCGTCGTAATCCCTGGCATAAATTCCGACGTGGTTCAGCCGAAGCCGCGGGTTCCCATTCTGCTGTGCCGCGCTCGGCTGCATGAGGAAAACGCCCACGCCAATCCCTGCCGTGAAAAACATGAGCCGGCCAATCAGTGTACGCATGAACGCCTCCATCGGATTATTTGCCCACCATATGCGGAATGTCTTTCTCGTTTTCATTGCAGATGAATTCGAGAATGTCGGTATTCAGTTGCAGAAACATTTTTTGGGTCGTAGTGGTCCACGGCTTGGCGTATGCTTTCGGATCGTTGATGGTGGCCACGACTTCCAGCGTTCCGAAATCTTTCCGCCGGAACCGTTCCGTCACATGCAGAGCATCGCTTGCGGGACGGCCTTTCTGCGTGTCGAGCCACGCTTTTCCGTTCAGGCCCGAGGTCTCGATCACCAGTGTGTCGCCGTCCCACTTGCCAGTCGAATAACCCAGCCAGGTCGGATTCACGTCGTTCGCCAGCTTCCGGCCGTCTGTGAATATTTGCCGGAACAGATTCAACTGTTCGTACAGGATCACCACCAGCCCGGGCGTCTGGATAATCTTGAAAGGAAACAACCCGTTGGTGTTGATGCGCGGCACGCCGTGCGGCAGGCAGCGGCCCAGCGGATCGTCGCCGTGCTCATGATCGACGTGCTGCTGTTGAAGTTCCTTGGCCCAAGGTAGCATCGTAACGTCTTCCGGCTTCAGGCCCGCCGCCAGGTCGAAAAAGTATGTTTGACCGTCGGCCATCCATACTCCCGAAAGATCCGGCTTCCCATCCGCGGTTTTCGGCGCAGGCGCGGACATATTCGGCTTGCCGTCCGCCGTGCGAGGAATCCCCGCGGTCGGATAATTCAACCACTGAGCGCTTGCGGTCGCGGTTATCGCCGCTAATCCCAAAATGTAAAGTTTCATTTTCCTAATCATTTCCCAACGAGGTGCGGAACATCCTTCTCGTTTTCCTTGCAGACGAACTCCAGCATATCCGTATCCAGCGCAATCGATTGGCTCACCCGGATGCTCCACGGTTTCGTGTAGGCCTTGGGGTCGTCCACGGTAACTTCAATCTCCAGCTTGCCGAAATCAGGCCGCCGATATCGCTCCGTCACCTTGGCGGCGTCCGTAAGCGGAGTTCCGCTGATGTCCAGCCACAGCCCGTCCTTGAACCCGATCGATTTCACCACCAGCGCGTCGCCGTCCCATTTCCCGACGGAATAACCGTTAAAGCTGGGTTGCGGATCCACCGGCAGCGGACGCCCGTCCATGAAAATCTGCCGGTAGTTTGTGTCGCGCTCGAACAATATCAGGAGTAGACCCGGAACCTGGACCATCTTCCTCGGATACGGATGCAGGTGCATCTTGACCAGTCCCAGCGGCTGGCAGTGCCCGTCGGGATCGTCTTTGTTTTCGTCCGCCCGTCGCGCTTTCACCAGCTCCGCCGCCCACGGTTGAAAAGGCAGACCGCCTGGAAGATTTTTGGCGATATCCAGGAACTGCGGATCGGCTCCCTTGGACACGGATTCCCATAGTCCGGAAAGATCCGGCTTGCCATCGGGTGTCCTGGGTGCAGGCGCAGCAAGATTCGGCTTTCCGTCCGCCATCCGAGGAATCCCCGGCGTCGGATACTTCGTCCACTGCGCCGAAAGCGACGTCGCGAGCAGCACGGCAGGCCACATTTTCGACAGTTTCATCACTGTGCCGCTCCTTAGCTTATCCCATTATTTAGAGATAGAATACCGACATGACCAAGAGCTATCTGTTCGTGCTTTTGACCGCATCGGTTGCACTGTATGGCCAAGTCAAACAGCGCCCGCTGCCTGCTGGCCCCGCCAAGGCCATCGTCCAGACCGCTTGCACCACCTGCCACGAGATCACGCTGATCACCAGCGCCGGGCACACTTCAGCCGATTGGAAGCTGCTGGTCGAGCGCATGGTCGCCGCAGGTGCCGAGGTCCCCAAGAATCAGATCGCCACGGTCACCGATTACCTCAGCAAGAGCTTTCCCGAAGGCAACGTCCCGAAAGCCGTCATCATTCCTGGGAATGGCCCTGGTTCCGTGAAAGTCAGCTTCAAGGAATGGACAGTTCCCACCATTGGCTCGCGTCCGCACGATCCCCTGGCAACTCGAGACGGTTATATCTGGTATACCGGCCAGTACGCCAACGTGCTCGGTCGCATTGACCCCAAGACCGGCAAGATCCAGGAATTCCGTCCGCCCACGCCGGGTTCCGGTCCGCACGGGTTGGTCGAAGACAAGGACGGCAATATCTGGTTTACAGCGAATTCCAAGGGCTATATCGGGAAGCTGGATCCGAAAACCGAGAAGTTCACCGAATTCAAGCTTCCCGCGGGCGCGCGCGATCCTCACACACCTTTATTCGATCAGAAAGGCATTCTCTGGTTTACTGTGCAGAATTCCCAAAAGGTAGGCAGGCTCAATCCCGCCACCGGCGAGATCAAAGTAGTGGATTCACCTACCAAGCCATCGAATCCCTATGGCATGGTGGTCGACTCCAAAGGCACTCCTTATTACTGTGAGTTCACCGCCCCCAAGATCGCCGCCATCAATCCCACCACCATGGCGATTAAGGAGTGGACTCTGCCCAATCCGGAAGCTCGTCCGCGGCGCATCGCGATTACCAACGATGACCTAATCTACTATGCCGACTATGCTCGCGGTTATCTGGGCCGGCTCGATCCCAAGACGGGCGCGGTGAAGGAATGGCCTTCACCCAGCGGGCGCGATTCCCAGCCCTACGGCATCACAGTGGTCGATGGAGCCGTCTGGTATAGCGAATCGAACGTGAAACCGAATACACTGGTCCGTTTCGATCCCAAGACCGAGAAGTTCCAGACTTGGGCGATTCCGGCCGGCGGCGGTGTGGTGCGCAACATGATGACCACTCGCGACGGTAACAACATCGTCATGGCCGAGAGCGCCCTCAATATCGTCGCCCTGGTGACTATCTCCAAATAGTCAGAGCAGGATCTAGCTCGCGGCCGCCTTCAAGGCTGCTATATCCAGCTTCTTCATTTGGAACATCGCTTTCATTACTCGTTGCGATTTTTCTGCATCCTTAATCTGCAGCAGCTCGACTAAGATCGTCGGAACGATTTGCCACGACAAGCCGAATTTGTCTTTCAACCAGCCGCATTGTACTTCTGCTCCGCCTTCGGTCAGTTTCTCCCAGTAATGGTCGACTTCTTCCTGCGATTCGCAGTTCACTACAAACGAGATTGCCTCTGTGAATTTGAAGTGAGGTCCACCGTTTAACGCAACGAATTCCTGGCCCCCAAGTTGAAACGCGATCGTCATCACGCTGCCTTTGGGACCGGGCCCTGCGTCGCCATAATGAGTCACCAGCTCAATCTTCGAATTCTTGAAGATGGAGGTATAAAAATGCACTGCCTCCTCCGCTTGATGATCGAACCACAGAAATGGACTGATCTTCTGTATGGGGGTCTTCATTTCGTCTCCTTAGATTGTGCCCATCGTGAGGACCACGCGAAACCGCGCCTTGCCGTTCGCCATGCGCTCATATCCCTCGGCTGCGCGTTCTAAAGGGAAAACTTCGTTCATCGAACGGACGCCTGCCATGGCGCTGAAGGCCAGTGTATCTTGCGAATCGATCGAGGTTCCCGAATACCAGCCCTTGATCGCCAGGCGGCCTCCCAGGAGTTGGCCGGGAACAACCGTCAAGGACGGCGCAGCCCCGATTACCATGAGCGTTCCATCGATGCTAAGACCGCCGACTACAGCCGCCATTGCATCGCCGTTCGTTACAGTCGCCAGGATCACCTTCGCGCCGCCCAACTTGCGCAGTTCCGCGGCCGGCTTCTGCGCCTGACTATCAATGTAATGCTGCGCGCCGAGTTGGCGAGCCAGCGGCTCCTTATCTTTACCGCGAGCGATTGCCAGCGTCCGAAAACCTGCCTTGGAGGCAAACTGCACGGCAAGATGGCCGAGCCCGCCAAGTCCCAGTACCGCCACCGTTTCTCCCGGCCGTGCACCGCTATTGCGCAGACAGTTGAACGTCGTAACGCCGGCGCACATCAGCGGCGCCGCCTCCACCGCCGACAAGCCTTCGGGAACCATGGCCAGCGCTTCAGCGCGCGCGATCATGTACTCGCCGTAGCCGCCGTCATATGTTATGCCGGTGATCGCAGTGAAGGTCTGGCAAGCGAAGAAGTCACCCCGGCGGCAGGCGTCGCAGTAGCCGCAATTTCCGCCGTGCCAGCCGACTCCGGCGCGCTGCCCTGCGGACCACCTCTGGACGCCCGATCCCACGGCATCCACCAGGCCGACCACCTCGTGTCCGGGGACGCGCGGATACGTCACCAGCGGAAAGGCTCCTTCTTTGGTGAAGATGTCGCTGTGGCAGACTCCGCAGGCCTGCACTTTGATCCGCACCGATCCCGGTCCCGGCTCGGGAATTTCACGCTCCACAATCTCGAAAGGCGCCTTCGGAGCGGCCACTTGCACAACGCGCATCTTGGGCATAAATGCCTCCAGTAATGATCTTGCCATGGGTTGCAGGTGCAAGCTATTTCTTGCCAGGACTGACGAATCCGAACGACTGGCGAGCCGGTGCTGGAGATGGCTCCAGTAGTGTACGCAATATGGCGAGAATTGCCTGGAGATCCGCGTCGTGCTTTCCCACCTTTTTCTCTATTGCTTCGATCTTCCCCGCGAGCTGCTCGTTGGTGGCGAGGAACTGGCGCAAGTGGACGAATGCTCGAACGACCTGGATGCTGGCGCGGACCGCAATGGCGCTTTTAAGAACGTTTGCGAGCATCACCACCCCGTGCTCGGTGAAAACGTACGGCAGGTACTTTATGTTTTGACCCACCTTCAAGGTCACAATTTGTGACCTTGAAATTAATACCCCTTTAGTCTCATCTGAAGTGAGCCGGAACATGAAATCCTCCGGGAACCGGTCCTGGTTCCGCTTTACGGCCTGATTGAGGGCTTTGGTTTCGACGCCGTAGAGTTCGGCCAGATCGCGGTCCAGCATCACCCTGTGGCCCCGGAGGATGAATATCTTCCCGGCGATGACTTCCAGCGGGATCAGGGCGTGCTCGATCTTCTTGGCCATTGTTTTCAGATAGTGCAACTCAGCCATGGGAAATATCGGGGAAAAGTTTGATTCACCCAACTCCCGTTCAAGCATCCCCATCCAATCCACCGACTTCCACTCCGGGCGATCCTTCCATCGCCCCTTCCCGCTACCCTCTCTGCGGAGTTCAACCGCATGTCGTCCGATCTCAAAAGCAATCTCAAGAGTCATTCCAAGACCCAGTCCGCCCGCGCCAATGGCACCAAGTCTCGCGGCCCTGCCACTCCGGAAGGCCGAGCCAAATCGTCCCGCAACAGCCTTCGCCACGGCCTCTCCGCCACCTCCGTCCTGCTCCCCGCCGAATCCCACGAACAATTCCAGCTCCTTCTCGACGCCCACATCCAACAGTTCCAACCCGCCAACGATCTGGAAATGGAATTGGTCGAGGCCATGGCCGTCGCCCGCTGGCGCCTTCGCCGCATCTGTGCCATCGAGACCAGCCTGCTCGCCAACGAACTGACGCGCCGCGCCGAAGATATTGACGAGGAATTCACCGAAATGACCGGCTACGATCGCCTCGCCTGTATCTTTCAACGGCTCGCCGACGGCGGACAAAC
>Ga0105240_10012503_pt1 | contig 11713 bp, 10 predicted proteins | sample KBSC54metaG_FD_80426 | JGI IMG/M metagenome (GOLD analysis project Ga0105240, IMG submission 80426) | Corn rhizosphere microbial communities from Kellogg Biological Station, Michigan, USA - KBS C5-4 metaG | ecosystem: Host-associated > Plants > Roots > Rhizosphere > Soil | place: Michigan, USA...
GTCGATCGTTAAAAGCGCGCAAGCGCAAATTAATTGCGGGCGAAAGCTCCCCGTACACTTCTGTAGGCAGCAATTGAGGACCTTTTTCAGCAAGCGGCAGAGCTTTGCGGAGTGCCAGAGCCCAGACGCAAATCGACGCGAAAAAGGCGGACACGCGTACTACTCCCCACAAAACGTTCGCATGCTCAACCCGTGGCTGCAAAGCGCCCCACAGCGCAGCGTACCTGGCAAAAAGCCAGTAGGACAAGCTTCCCGTCAGTATGTGGCGCAGAACGGTGTCGTTCACGACATCCACCGCGCAAATCATGAACATGCCAACTGCAATCCAGTGGTGTAGCGGTTCGGTACGCAAACGGTAGTAGTAGCGGATCAAAACGATGACCAGAAGCAGAACGACTGACGAAATTGCGAAGTCGCGCTCAATCGTTAAGCCATAGATGGCGATTCTGTCGATCTGCCCCCAGGCATCCACGGCCGCATTTGCGATCAATAAAATTGCGAGCACGCCAAGCAGCCGCCAGGTGAGTGCCCAGATACCCGGATAGGGACGGAGTGCAACACGGCACAGCTCCGCAACGGCGAAGGCGCGGGCAATCATAATCAGTCCAGCCATAACCCAGTAGGTGTCATAAGCCGCAGTGGAACGAAATCCAAAATTGCGATAAATGGCCAGAAGGCTCATGGTACCCACTAACAAAATGACTGAATGCGCGGCAAAAAACGGAAGGCGTCTCTGCAGGTTTCTCAGATACACAAGTGCGCAAAGCAATATCTCGAACACAATTGTCAACGCATAAAGAACTTGCTCTTGATGATTCATAAGCCGGGCCGAGAAAGCATTCTAGCACGGGTGTCACTCTTAGAAACTAGTAACATCTTACGCCCGTGTTCTGCTGCCCCGGCCCGGCTTGAGGAATCTAGTGTCCTCCGCCCGGCGGGATTGGCGGCGGCGGCCCTTGCAGGGCAGATGCATGATTAACGGAAGCGGCGTTGACTGAACGTGCAACTGGGAGTAGCATTGTCGCGGCAAAAAGTGTTAGGAAAATTGTGGCGCTAATTTTTTTCACGGTGATGACCCCTCCAGGATCACCACCTAGATACCTGAAGCGCTTCTAATTTGGGCAGAACGGTTACAAAAGTTCAGAAATCGGAACAGGTGATTTTTGGAAGCCTTCTTGCACTTTCAACAAAGCCGGATGGTCATCGAGGATTTCACTTCGCGGACCCTCGCGGTGATTCCGAGCGATTTCGGCCGGCTGTATTACGTGAGTTCGCTACTGGATGTCGACTCGCGACAATATCAGCACGATGGATTACGTGATCTGTATCCGGAAAGCGCCGTTCAGGAAGGACTTAGCCATTGTCACCAGGAACTGTTTTCGCGAATCCTGGAAACGCCCTTGCCCGAATTGGAGCGAGATCTGCGCAGGTGCTTGCAATCGGCGGGCGAGCAATTCTGGGCGGTGGTTCGATCCTGGAGTGAAAGCCGAGTCTTCGTAGCTATGTGCCCTCAAGGATTGCCTGGATATTTGAACGATTTGTTTTCGTCCAACATGACCGCGCTGCTCGCCATTTTGGCGGCTGGCGAAGTTAACTTGGGCCTAGCCTCATAGCGACTCCCACCACCTGCCCTATCACCTCAGCCTCGTCGGGAAATCTGTAAACCTCTGGAGCACAGGAAGATAGCGGATGGGGAACAACCATCAAACGTCCGGCTTCGCATCTGCACCAGCAGCACCTGAATCCCTCTCTTAGCTCCACGAAATAGACGGGCCGCTCATACTCATTGTTCCATCCAAAGTTCTGAACTTGCTGGAGTTTTGGGTCGACCAGCACCAAACTGCCCGGACGGATCAATGGATCCATGCGGCGATCTTCCAACCCGACATAGCCATACAGGTGCCGCGAATCGCCCTTAAGTAGTGTTCCCTCAAGGTCGCCCCAGCGCTCCACCATGCGAGTGAGAAACTCGGTTCTGCTGGGATCGAAGGCCGGATCGAACCGCAGAGGAAGCCGCAGGCGCTCTGGTCCCGCCGCCAAATGCGTGTTGGGGGCGCATAACCTGATTCCATCTGAGAAATGACCGTCGAATGGCACGTCGTACCATTGGCAAACTTCCCTGGGATCCAGGTGGTAAATCACTGCTAAGGCGTAGAGCTTATACAGGCTTGGCGTCACGTCGCGGTTCTCAATATCCGCAAGTCGGCTCAGGTGCAGGATGAAATCCGGACGTCCCCGCTGGCATGCCAATTCATAGCTGGCGCTTTCCACGTCGCGATAGGTCAAGCCCAGTCGTTCCCGGGCTTTGCGCAGCCGAGAGCCAGGTTGCAGCTCGGGACCGGGAATTTCGCGGGGTTGAGTGAGATTTCGAATGGCCATAGATTTTGATCGCCTCTCTGTTACGATTCCGGAACGTGCCGGAAACATTCATACGTCTCTGGCTGATGCGGGCTCGTGTAGAATGTCCGGGCGCAACCAGATTACGCTTTTGGCGCTGGGCGTGGCTACGGGAATTTCAAGACAGAAATGAGTGTATTCGAGTCTTGCCTAAAAAAAATGTCATTTTCTTGAACAATCCAGGCTGTCCCTCTCGATATAAATCCTCAGTTACTTTTGCCGTCGTCTCGATTTTCTTCGTCTTCGCGCTTTTCTCTCTATTCCAGGTTGTAATGGCCCAGACCAGCGACACCTCGAATCCGGAGTTCAATCGGCTCATTGCGGAACTCTCGGCCGCTCGTCGCAGTGGATCTGCAGAAAACCAAATGGAGCAGCAAAAGGCCCTTAGTTCCCTGGATGATTTAGTGTCCTCGCTTCTGGCCGGATCTGCGGTTCCGGATCTGGAGAATATAAACCAGCATCTCGCTTCTCTGAAATCGGACGCCCAGTCGGTCGGGGAAAATTACCGGCTGGTTCATCTCGACGGTAATTCGAACACCTTTGCGCTGGTCGTCAATTTTGGCCTGAGCGGACCCGCCGCGATCCGCATCTATACTCGAGCCTCCAATCGCTACAGTTTGGCGGCCGGGATCGATCGCTATTCGCAAAAAGAATTCTTAGATAGCGATGTTGAATTGCTGCCGGTTTCTTCGCCGGAATCTATTTTTGTGACGATCTCCGGAAGAACCGACGACAGAGCCACCGGACTTTTTGTCGCCTGGCGGTTTGACGGACGCCAGATAACTCCGTTGTGGAACTCCGATCTGTTGCAATTTTCCAGTTATGAAGCCGACGGACGTGACTTCTTACTGACTTACTGCGCCGACCCGGACGACGATCATCCGGAACAGTGTCCTCGCATGGTACAGGATACCTACCGCTGGCAAGAAGGGAACTGGAAGCGGACGCGGAGCGCAGAGCTGGGTCCCAGAAAAGTCGCGATAAAATAATTGCTCTGGAATCATCGAGTAGGATGCGACGCGGGGCCGGAGCCATCCAATACCAAGAAAGTAACCTGCCAACTACATCCCGCAAAGCCAAAATCTCATCGAAATGTTAAGGTGAAGAGTGCCCCGAACGAATTGGAAGGACGATATCGCGTGACCCCCGCCCTTAAGAAAATATTTGCCGGAATCGCCGTCCTATTTCTCGCCGCATTCGGTGTGGCGGCGCAACAGGCTACCCCTCCCGCCGCTCTCCCGCCGCCAGCCATGCCACAAAGTGCCGAGTTCCTGCAGGCGGCCGATGAAGTGCTCGCTGAAATGAGTAAACTGATTTCACTGCCGATTGTCAGCCCGCTGAAAAAAAGTATACGGTCTCGCGACGAAATTCGGGCTTATCTCCTGCAAAAGATGAAGGAAGACAAGGACGCCGACAAGCGCTACGCGGACCAGAAGACCATGGAAAAATTCGGATTGCTGCCCAAGGGCTATCCGTTGGAACAGACCATGGTGAAGATTCTGACTGAGCAAATCGCGGGTCTCTACGATCCCGACAGCCAGGAGTTTTTTATAGCCGATTGGAATAGTCCCGCCGATCAGCGCATGGTAATGTCTCACGAATTGACCCATGCCTTGCAGGATCAGCATTTCCACATCGACAAGTGGACCGATGCCGCCAAGCCCAACGACGATGCGGAACTTGCCCGGGATGCGGTAATCGAAGGGTCGGCGCTCGCCGCCATGCTCGATTACGTATTGCGCGGGAAAGGCAGCGTCAGGGATTTGGGCGATCTGGATGCTTCGCTGTTGATCGGAGATGTGGACAGCAGCCCGGAATTGTCCAAGGCCCCCAAGGTACTCCAGGATGAATTACTGTTTCCATATCTGGCGGGAACCACATTTACGCAACGCGTGCTGAAACAATCGAGCGGCTGGCCGGATTTTTATAAAGTTTTTGCCCGGCCTCCGGTATCGACGCAGCAGGTTATGCATCCGGATCTATATATGAGCGATGTGGAACCTCCGAAAATTTCGCTGCCGGACACCTCCGGAGTGCTGCCGGCCGACTGGAAGCGCCTGGATGAAAATCGCATGGGTGAATTCGGGCTTTTGGAAATCCTGAAGCAATTTCTGGATAAGGCCCGATCGAAATCCCTGGCGGCGACATGGGCGGCGGACCGTTACGCTATTTTCGAAAACAGCAAAAACAAGCGAACGCTGTTGCTGTTCGATGTTCGCTTGGCGAGCGACGCGGATGCGGCCCGATTTTTCGGCGCATACAGCGAACTGCTGGAGTTGAAGTATGCCCAGCGAACGAACCTGATGCGGCGTCCGAATTTCTTTTCATTTGAAACGCCGGAAGACGGCGTGTTCTTGCGCTGCGTTAATAGCAATTGCCTGGTGCTGGAGGGCGGGACGCGAACCGCGTTTGACCGATTGGCATTGGAAATGGGATGGTCCGGAGATCCAGCCGTTCCCATCAAACCCACCGAATACCACATTGATACGACCGCAATGCCCGTCCCGGCAGGGGTAATCGCCGCGTCGCTAGAACCCTCGATGCTCCCTTAGTTTTTCGATTCTACTTCAATCGCATAGCTTTAGCCCCGGGCTCGTTTGCGCTTGTTAATCCGCCGCGCAAGGTTCGAATCCTTCTGCAATCCCTCCCCAACTAGCTTGCCCGTCTTTATGAGTTCTTTATGCCTCCCCGTGTATCTTTGATTTCATTGTCAGCGGCGGCGGATTGCCGCCGTCATTTTTCAGGTTTTCCCTTCCGCATGCGCAAAAGCCGGTGCTGTGGTTGGGTGAACGATGAATAGCCGCTGTCACCGCGCGTAATGTCGGAGAGTGATTTATCAACGAAGGAGAATGTTCCGCGAAGGCCACGCCGCCAGAGCGTCTAACAACCTGAATCTATGCCTGCAAATACAAATCTAGTTCCCACTGCGCCTGTCGACGCGCAGAAGCCCGGCCTTCCAAAGGTAGTCATCGCCACTACCGCCATGCTTTCTTTCATTTCTTTCTGGCGCGCGGCTGCCATTGTTCTGAACGACCTGGGTTCCTCGGCGTTTTATGCCGGGGCCATCGCGGAGCAGGCCATTGGTAAGGCGGCGCCGTGGTTCATTCTGGCAATCATGCTGTTTGCCTATGCCGTTCGTTCCATGTACATCGAGAGCTGCAGCATGTTCGTGCGCGGCGGTGTATATCGCGTGGTCAAAGAGGCCATGGGCAGCACGCTTGCCAAATTTTCCGTTTCGGCGCTGATGTTTGATTACATTCTGACAGGCCCAATCAGCGGCGTCTCCGCGGGACAGTACCTGACTGGATTCTTTAACGAATTGTTCGGGCGCTTGCACGTTAATCTGGTGCTTCCTATCAATTCCACTTCAGCGGTATTTGCGATTGCGGTAACGATTTATTTTTGGTGGGAGAATATCAAGGGCATACCGGAATCCAGCGGCAAGGCCCTGCGCATCATGTATGTCACCACGGTCATGGTCGTTACCATGATCGCCTGGTGCATTCTGACGATCTGGATGCGCGGCGCTCATCTTCCTCCGCTGCCGACAAAAGCGAACCTCACGTTTGCGCCCGATGCGCTGGGCTGGCTGCGATTCAGCGCGTTGCCTCATACCGTCGCCGTTATCGGAATTCTGATCGGCCTCGGACATTCCGTACTTGCCATGAGCGGCGAGGAGACACTGGCGCAAGTCTACCGGGAGGTTGAGCATCCCAAGCTGCCCAACCTCGAAAAAGCCGGCCTGGTGATTTTCGTTTACAGTTTGATTTTCACCGCGGGTGTCTCCTTCTTCGCTTCGATGATCATTCCCGACGCGATCCGGCCGCAGTATTTCGGCAACCTGATCAGCGGACTGGCTCTAAATTTCGTGGGACCCTTCAACCTGAAACTGGCGTTTGAAGGATTCGTGGTCATCGTTGGCGTATTGATGCTGGCCGGAGCCGTGAACACCGCCATTGTCGGCTCCAACGGCGTGTTGAACCGGGTGTCCGAGGACGGCATTCTCCCGCACTGGTTCCGACGTCCTCATCCGCGGTTCGGAACGTCTTATCGAATGCTTAATCTTGTAGTAGGCCTGCAACTTCTCACCATTATTCTGAGTCGCGGGGACATTTTTATTCTGGGGGAGGCCTACGCTTTCGGCGTGATGTGGAGTTTTTCCATGAAGGGGCTTGCGGTATTGGTACTCCGCTATAAGCAGCCCGGCAAACGCGATTTTCGCGTCCCGTTGAATTTCACGATTGGCCGGACGGAAATTCCCGTAGGCTTGGGCCTGATTACCCTGGTGCTGTTTGCGCTCAGCATTATGAACCTTTTCACCAAACAAGTAGCCACCATCGCAGGCGTGGCCTTTACCTTGTTCTTTTTCACCGTCTTTGAAATATCCGAAAAGATCACCCTGAAGCACGGCGCCAAGCACCAGGAACTCGATATGTTCAATTTGCAGTCCGACGAAGCGCTGAACGCAGAGACCGTGGGCGTTCGTCCCGGAAACGTTTTGGTAATGGTGCGCAATTCCAACGCACTCTATAACCTGAACGCCGTGTTGGATCGTATGAATCCTCGACAACAGGATGCCGTGGTCCTGCACCTTCGCGTCCTGAGCCGCGCCGGTTCGGGAGGCAATGAACTGACCAAGGAAGATTTATTCAGCGTTAATGAACAGGAGCTATTTACCCGCGCTTTGGCATTGGCCGAAAAGCGCGGCAAATCCATTCACCTGGCGGTCGCGCCGGCAACGGAGAAGTGGGAAGGCATCTTGCGCGCCGCGCAGAATCTGCAATCGTCAACCATCGCTCTGGGGATGTCCTCCTGGCGAGCGGTGCCGGACGAAGCTCGCATTGCCGGATTGGCCTGGGAGGCGCTTCCTGAGCCGCGGCCCCAATTGACCCTGGAAATTTACGCACCCAACGGACAAGAACACATTTTCTATCTGGGGCCGCACGCTCCTCGATTAACCTCTAAGGTGATTGATTTGCTCCACGGCCTGTGGCTGGAGCTCAGCAACGAGGTCGCCCCGGAAGAATTGCATCATCACGACGTCGTGCATCTTGCGCTGGAGGAATTATCCCAGGATCTCCATGACGGCCCTCGCAGGGAAATCGTCGATAAGATCCGTCGGCACTTGTCCATGATTCGCCAGAAAAATAAGAGTAGTTCGTGAGTGTTCAGAATTCCTTGCTCGCTTGTTCGTTGCGGCGCTTCATCTCGCGAACGCGAAGCGGACGGTTTTCCATCAGGATTTCCACACGCCGGCGTGACTCTCCGCGTTGAAACTCTTTGCATGCCTATATAATGGTGCGCCCAATTGCGGACACACCTTTACCGCGATCCGGCGGAGCCAAGATGAAAGCTGTCCAGGTACAACAATACGGCGGTCCGGAATGTCTGCTGCTCGCCGATGTTCCAACTCCATCAGCAAAGCCAAATGAAGCGATCGTAAAGATTTCGGCTGCGGGAGTTAACTTTATCGATGTTTATTTTCGCGAGGGGCGCTATCCCTCCAAGTTGCCTTTGATCTGCGGCCAGGAGGGCAGTGGCGTCGTAAGCGAAATTGGTAGCGACGTACATTCGTTCAAGCCCGGCGACCGCGTTGCGTACACCAGCATTCCGGGCGCCTACGCCGAGTATGCCGCCGTCCCTGCCGACCGCCTGGTGAAAGTGCCTGAGGGCATCAGCGACCAGCAGGCCGCGGCCGCCATGCTGCAGGGAATGACCGCGCACTACCTGGTCTATGACACGTTCCCCTTGAAAAAAGGTCAAACAGCTCTCATCCATGCGGCTGCGGGAGGCGTGGGCCTGCTGTTGGTGCAATTGGCGAAAAACATCGGCGCAAGGGTGATTGCTACAGTCGGCTCCGAGGAAAAAGGCAAGCTCGCACGATCTGCCGGCGCGGATGAAGTGATCCTGTATACGCAGCAGGATTTCGAAGAAGAGACCAGGAGAATGACTCACGGAGAAGGCGTGCACGTCATTTACGATGGTGTGGGCAAAACCACGTTTGAAAAAGATTTAAACGTTTTGCGCCGACGCGGCTATCTGGTTCTTTTCGGAGCATCCAGCGGTGCCGTACCGCCTTTCGATCTCGCCCGGCTCGGCCAGAAGGGCTCGCTGTTCGTAACTCGGCCAACACTTGGCAGTTACATCACAACGCATGAAGAACTTCAACAACGCGCGACCGATGTATTGGGTATGATCTCCAGCGATAAGTTGAAACTGCGCATCGGTCACACGTATCCGCTGGGCGAAGTACAGCAGGCACATCGCGATCTGGAAGGTCGCAAGACGACAGGGAAGCTGCTGCTGCTGCCCTAGAGATTTAAAACGGGCGCGAATGGCAGCAAACAAGTAAAGGCGAAGTCCCAATCTTCCGATCTATATGGATACGGAAGTGGATGCCGGAAAAAATTGTTGAACCGAGAAACAACGGGGAAGTACAGCGGTACAGAAACACCAAGAAAGCCACTCCGGGAAAGACACGCCGGGAAAGAAACGTAGCGGCAGCATCGCTGGGCAAGCTAGAAATCGATGATGCCCGTCCCGATTTTATTAGTACTGGTACGGCAAAGATTCCACTACCGTAGAAATTTTGGAGGTCGGGCTGGGGCAGTGCCAACCTCCCTAACGCAGTAAGAGTATAGATTTTAAAGAGTTAGACGGCGCGCTTCAAATGGCAGCAGTCGTGCGACGCCTCTGTGCTCCTAGGAATATAGATGAATACCTACTACATCAGTCAGAGTGACTCTGCCATCTCCGCGATAAAGCGGCACCTGGAATCTCCAGACTTCTACGACGGCGGCCACTGCGCGCGCGTCTCGAGTTGGGCAGTTCGTTTCGGAAAGAGCCTGCACCTCAGACGGCACGATATTGAGGGACTCCGTGTCGGGGGATTGGTTCACGACATCGGTAAAATGGCCATTCCGGATGCAATACTCAATAAGCCCGGTCCTCTGAACCGGGAAGAAACCCATATAGTGCGGCAGCACACGGTCCTTGGAGAGCAAATGTGCGCGCAACTTGCCTCTCTTCACCCTATCTTGCCAATGGTTCGGAATCACCACGAACGAATGAACGGCACGGGCTATCCGGATGGATTGCAGGGCAATGCAATCCCTCAAACAGTTCGCATTTTGCAGATGGTTGATATCTTCGACGCGCTCACAAATGACAGGCCATATCGGAAGAATCTGTCCAGGCAGCAGGCGTTATCCGTGCTTTATGACGAGGCGGACCGAGGCTGGCTGGATCGCTATCTGGTGAATCAATTCGCGTCCTTCGTGATTGCGGCGGAAAATACGATTAATTTTCGGAATCGCAAAGCAATCCCCGTACGCGAGGAAGCCCCCTCCCGGAAGTCCGCTATCAGATCTTCAAGACATTAATTTCTGCGCAATCTGTCAGGTGAAATGTCAGGGAAGCTTTGAATGCCCTACACTTCTAAGGGGCCATCCGGGTCCACCACAGGATCCGTCCAATGATCCGCCAGCCTCGATCACAACCAAGCGTAACCGGTTGGTACTCACGATTCTCCGCTTCCAGAATCTGCACTCCGCGATAGCAGCGAAATCGAGAGACTGACAAGCCAGTATCCTTATGCCAGGCGATCACGACTTTCCCGTCCAGGGTAGCGTGGTTCGTTTGGGAATAATCCACCGCCATGATATCGTCCTCGGTAATCAATGGGGCCATGGAGGTGCCTTTTACACGCAAACATGTTGTGGAAGAGGGATTCGGACACCAGGATGCCAGCGCTGCGACCATTTCTTCGGCGCGAGCCGCCTCCAGATCCAACTCTTTGTCACCTGCCGTGCCGTGCGAGCCCGCGTACAAACTCAGAAGCGGGATAGCAACCAGCTGACTCTTCTTTCCATTAGCAATCTTTGCCCCGCTCCCGGCAATAACAATGTCAAACTCCGGGAAGGTTTCTTTCGGCAAAATTCTCTTGTTTTTAGGGAGAGCGCTGATTACATTTGAACTCCTGAAACCGGCGCGTTCCCAGAAATACCAGCAGTCGGGATTGCCCGCCAAGTCGCCCAGGCGAATATAGCAATCCGCAGGGGGTTCTTGCAGTCCACGCTCCCAGCGGGATACGGCCATGGCTGAGTAGTGCAATTGCTGACCAAGGCTGGCCTGAGTTAAAGATAGTTGAAGACGTAGGCTGCCAATGCGCTCCGCCCAATCGGGAGCCGGTGATTGTTTGACGGGCTTATTGGCCATTGTGCTATTAACCTCGGTGAGATAACATTCGAGTTCAAGTTCGGGCGCTACTGATCGGCGCAGCAACAACCTCGGTACTAGAGAAGGAGAGTCATGAACCGTGACAAACGCGATGTTAGCACAACTCCCTATAACTTGGCATCCGTAGTCCGCGGATTATACGGACGTGTGGCGCGTCAGCTGAACCTGGATCCATCCTATGTCAGCCGCGTGGCCCGGGGAGAGCGACAGTCGGAGGAGATTGAGCTGGCCCTTGAAAAGGAAATGAAACGGATTTTTAGCCACGCGAAGCTCAGTCACAATGGCACAGGACATAACGGAACAGGCAAGAAACAATCCACAAAAAAAATGAAGAAAAAGCGGTCTTAATCCGTCAGCGTCAACTGCGGGGCTCCGAAGCCTGATCCGCCGTGCAGCCGCAATATCCGTCTATTTTGAACACCCGAATTATTGGTGCTGTTGTGCCGGCTGTTGCGATCGTTCGGCGGTCGGGTGGCGTTCTGGCGCGACCGCCTTGTTCTCATTCAACTGTTCGCGGCCCCCGTCGCCATGTTCCATTTTGTGCAACATTCACGGGATATTACCGTCATTGCAGGCTCCTGTGAGTAGTGGTGTTACAACGCCGGATTTGGTATTGTTCCCCACCGGGACTTTATTCCATGACAAAACATCTACTTTGGCTATGCGTTGCTTCGCTTCTTTGGATTTCACCCAGCCCCGCTTCCGCACGTACACTCGGCGTGCGGTCATCCGCAATGATCCAGGTGGCGCCGGACATACGCACCGATCCGGAACGCATTGCTGCCATGGAACAGGAAATACGCGAGGCCAGAAGCGCGGCGGATAACTCGTGGATGCTGGTTAGTTCGGCTCTGGTGTTGCTGATGACCGGCCCGGGCCTCGCATTGTTTTATGGCGGGCTGGTTCGGAAGAAAAACGTCCTGGCTACCCTGATGCAGAACTTCGCCATGATGTGCGTGGTGACGGTGCTCTGGGGAGTGTTCGGGTACAGCCTGGCATTCGGGACGGGGAATAGTTTTATAGGCGGGTTCGACTACCTGTTTCTCCGGGGCGTGGGCGCTGCTCCTAATAGCGACTA
>Ga0105240_10012505_pt1 | contig 11712 bp, 10 predicted proteins | sample KBSC54metaG_FD_80426 | JGI IMG/M metagenome (GOLD analysis project Ga0105240, IMG submission 80426) | Corn rhizosphere microbial communities from Kellogg Biological Station, Michigan, USA - KBS C5-4 metaG | ecosystem: Host-associated > Plants > Roots > Rhizosphere > Soil | place: Michigan, USA...
AGGAGATGATCAACTTCTGCAAGACCAATGGCGCGTTCAACCCGGTCACCATGGGCACCGTGCCCAACGTCGGCCTGATGGCGCAGAAGGCCGAGGAGTACGGCTCGCACGACAAGACCTTCGAGGTGCCGGAAGACGGCGAGGCACGCATCGTCGACATCGCGACCGGCGACGTGCTGCTGGTGCAGAACGTCGAGGCGGGCGACATCTGGCGCATGTGCCAGGTGAAGGACGCGCCGATCCGCGACTGGGTCAAGCTGGCGGTCACGCGGGCGCGCAACTCCGGCATGCCGGCGCTCTTCTGGCTCGATCCGTACCGCCCGCATGAAAACGAGCTGATCAAGAAGGTGCAGACCTACCTGAAGGATCACGACACCAGCGGGCTGGACATCCAGATCATGTCGCAGGTGCGCGCGATGCGCTACACGCTGGAGCGCGTGGTGCGTGGGCTGGACACGATCTCGGTCACCGGCAACATCCTGCGCGACTACCTGACCGACCTGTTCCCGATCATGGAGCTCGGCACCAGCGCGAAAATGCTGTCGATCGTGCCGCTGATGGCCGGCGGCGGCATGTACGAAACCGGGGCCGGCGGCTCGGCGCCGAAACACGTCAAGCAACTGGTCGAGGAGAACCATCTGCGCTGGGATTCGCTGGGCGAGTTCCTTGCGCTCGCGGTGTCGCTCGAGGAGCTCGGCATCAAGACCGGCAACAACAAGGCCAAGCTGCTGGCCAAGACCCTGGATGCCGCGACCGGCAAGCTGCTCGACAACAACAAGTCGCCATCGCCGCGCACCGGCGAGCTGGACAACCGCGGCAGCCAGTTCTATCTCGCGATGTACTGGGCGCAGGCCTTGGCGGAGCAGACCGAGGACTCGGCCCTGCAGTCGCAGTTCGCACCGCTGGCGAAGGCGCTCGGCGAGAACGAACAGAAGATCGTCCAGGAGCTGGCGGCGGTGCAGGGCAAGCCGGCCGACATCGGCGGCTACTACCTGCCGGACGCGGAGAAGTGCGGGGCGGTGATGCGGCCGAGTGCGACGCTCAACGCCGCACTCGCCGCGGTGGCTGGCTGATCGGCCTGCGGGCCAGGAGCCGCCGACCGGCCCGGCCCGCGTTCAGGACATGAACATGCCGCCGTCGACGTTGATCGTCTGCCCGGTGATGTAGGCGGCATCGTCCGAGGCCAGGAAGCTGACCAGCCCGGCCACGTCCTCGCCGGTACCGGCACGCCCCATCGGGATGCCGGCCACCCACTCGGCCATCAGCTCGCCCGGCTGGTAGTTGCCCATCAGCTTGCCCCAGGCCGCATCGTTGTAGGCCCACATGTCGGTCGTGATGATGCCGGGGCAGAAGGCGTTGACGGTGATGCCGGTCTTCGCCAGCTCCTTCGCGAGGCTTTGCGTGATGCCGACCACGCCGAACTTGCTCGCTGCGTAGTGCGGCGTGTAGATGAAGCCCTGGCGCGCCTGGCCCGAGGCGGTGTTGATCAGGCGGCCCTTCTTGCCGGCCTTCTTCATGCGCAGCGCGGCCTCCTGGCAGCACAGAAACACGCCCTTGGTGTTCACCGCCATGATCTTGTCCCACTCGGCTTCCGTCAGGTCCTCGAGCCGCGCGACGGTGATCACGCCGGCGTTCTGCACCGAGATGTCGACCTCGCCGAGCTCCTGCGCGACGCGTTCATACATCGCCTTGACCTGCTCGGCGCTGGTCACGTCCACCACCACCGAGATCGCCTTCGCGCCGCTCCGGCGCAGGCCTTCGGCGGTCTCGTGGACCAGCGGCTCGTTGGCCGCGACACAGATGCTCGCGCCCTCGCGCGCAAAGCGCTCCGCGATGCCCTTGCCGATGCCGCGGCTGCCGCCGGTGATGACGACGACCTTGCCTTCGAATCGTTTGCTCATCTCAACGTCCTTTCAAGCCTTGCTCACCAGCAGACGAAGCCACCGTCGACGATCAGGTCGACGCCGGTGCAGAAGGACGCAGCCCGGCTCGACAGGAACACCGCCGGCCCGACCAATTCGTCGACGGTGGCCATGCGGCCCATCGGCGTGTCGCGCTCGAACACCTTGACCTGCTCGGCCACCTCCGGCCGCGTGTTCATCGGCGTCGCGGTGTAGCCGGGGCTGATGCTGTTGACGCGCAGGCCGCGGTCCGACCACTCCATCGCGAGGCTCTTGCTCAGATGGATCACCGCGGCTTTCGAGCTGTTGTAGTGCGCCTGCATCAGCCCGCGGTTGACGATCGAGCCGGACATCGATGCGATGTTGACGATCGCGCCGCGCTTCCGCGGCAGCATCACCCGCGCCTCGGCCTGGCACGACAGGAAGACGCCGTCGAGGTTGATCGACAAGGTGCGCTGCCATTGCGCGAGCGGCATCTCCTCGGCCGGCGCCGCGTTGGCGATGCCGGCGCAGTTCAGCGCGACCGACAGCGCGCCGAGCTGGCTCTCGACCGCATCGATCGCGCGCGCCAAGTCGTCGGCCTGGGTCACGTCGCCGGTCAGCGTGATCGTGCGGCGGCCGGTGCCGCGGATGCGCTCGGCCGTGGCTGGCAGGCCGGCGCTGGAAGGCAGGTCGAAGCAGGCCACGTCGGCGCCGGCTTCCGCCAGGCCGACAGCGACTCTCTGGCCGATGCCGCTGCCGGCGCCGGTGACGAAGGCGATCTCGCCTTGCAGATCGAACAAGTTCATCTGGGGTTCCTCGGGTCGAAAGGGCCGGCGCGATGCCAGCGAAAGTCAGGGTTGCGCGAGCAGCCGCTGCGCGGTGTTCAGGTCGGTGATCAAGGTGCTGATCCAGCCGCCGCGCAGCGCGGCGCGGATCGCCGCGAACTTGCGCTGCCCGCCGGCCACGCCGATGCGGCGCCGCGTCCTGCGGATCTGCTCGACATCGATGCCGAGCACACGTTCGTCGAAGGGCGTCGCGACGTGCCGGCCGGCATCGTCGTAGAAGCGCATGCAGACGTCGCCGACCGCGCCGGCGGCCTTCAGGTCGGCCAGGTCCTGGTCGGTGAAGACGTTGCCGCTCTCGCGCAGCATGCGCGACGGCGGGATCGCGCCGATGCCCATCAAGAGCGCGGACAGATCGCCGAAGCGCTCCAGCGCCTGGCGGCACGAGGGGTCGGTCAGCAGCGCGTCCTTCGCGGCCAGCGAGCTGACCACGCCCGGCGCCAGCATGAAGATCGCCTCGGCCTTCGAGAGCTGGGCCAGGCGCTCGGTGAGCCGCGTCGCGAAGCGCTGCGAGTTCGCGAAGCCGACGCCACCCAGCACCTGCACGATGCGCTGCGTCTCACCCGGGCCGGTCGGGCGCATCGCGTTGACCGCGGCGAGCAGGGCCGAGCTCCAGGACGACACGCCGATCGACGGCAGGGTCGGCACCATCAGCTCCAGGTAGCTGGCGACGGTGGAGGCGAGCTCCTGGTTCATCAGCTCGTCGTCGCTGAGCGCCGCCTCGGAGGTCTCGACGACGATCAGCTCGTCGAGGCCATAGCGGGTCTCGAGCTGCTCCTCGATGTCGGCATGCACGCCCTCGGGCACATGCACCGTGATGCGCACGATGCCCATGCTCTCGGCCTGTTTCAGCATCCGCGAGACACGCGCCTGCGAGAGGCCGAGCTGCTCGGCGATGCGCGTCTGGCCCATGCCGCGCTGGTAGTACATGCTCGCGATGCGCGTCGTCAGACGCTGCAGGTCATGAGAAGGCGAACGGGACTGGGTCATGGCGCCGTTGATTCTGTCAGAGGGGCTGGCCAGGGGCTGGCTCAGGACGGCGCTCATGTCTGCCCCCCGATCGTCGAGTACGCCAATCGACCCCCCGGGGGGGTGCGTGCCGGCTTGGGAGCGGCCCGGCGCTCGGCCCGCGGCCGACAGGTTGACACAGGGTGTCTCATGACACCGCCAGCTCCATCACCCTCGGCCCCGTCGCCTCGGCCTGCGGCAGGATGCCGCGCGTCTCGCCGCGCGCCAGCACCATCACGCGATGCGACAGGCCCAGCACCTCGTCGAGATCGGAGCTGACGACGATCACCGCCATGCCTTCGCGCGCCAGCTCGGCGATCACCTCGTAGATCGCGGCCCGCGCGCCGACATCGATGCCACGCGTCGGCTCGTCGAGGATGATGATCTTCGGGTTGCGCGCGACCCATTTCGCGATCACCACCTTCTGCTGGTTGCCGCCGGACAGCGACCCCGCCGCCTGCGACGGCCGGCCCTTCACGCCGAGCCGGCGGATCAGCTCGGTCGCGAACGCTGCGGCCTTGGCCGGGTTGATCCAGCCGGTCGGCGCGACGCGGTCGAAGTTGCTGTAGGCGATGTTGTCGGCGATCGAATGCGGCAGCACGACGCCGAGCGCCTTGCGGTCGTCCGGCACCAGCACCAGGTGTTCGCGGATCGCATCCAGCGGCGATTGCAGCTGCACCGTCTTGCCGCGGATCACGACCTCGCCGCTGGCGATCGGGTCGACCCCGGCGATCGCGCGCACCAGCTCGGTCCGCCCGGCGCCGACGATGCCGGCCAGGCCGAAGACCTCGCCGGCCTTCACCTCGAACGAGATGTTCTTGAAGCTGCCGTCGGGGGCGGTGAGCTTCCTGACCGACAGCGCGACCTCGCCGCCGGCCGGCGGCGCGGGGATCTGCGGGAACAGCCGGTCGACGCTGCGGCCGACCATCTCGCGCACCAGTTGCGCGGTCGGCACCTGCGCGGTCGCATGCCGGGCCACCTGCGAGCCGTCGCGCAGCACGACGATGCGGTCGGCGATGCGCGCGATCTCGGCCAGGCGGTGGCTCACGTAGATGAAGGACATGCCTTCGGACTTGAGCCGCAGCACCTGCTCGAACAGGCGGTCGGTCTCTTCTTCGCCGAGCGCGGCGGTGGGCTCGTCCAGAATCAGCAGGCGCGCGTTCAGGGTCAGCGCCTTCGCGATCTCGACCTGCTGCTGCGCCGCGACGCGCAAGGTGCCGACCTTGCGTCTCGCCGAGACGTTGAGGCCGAGGCGCTCCAGCTGGCGCTGCGAGCGTTCGACCATCGTCTCCATGTCGATGCGGCCGTTCTTCATCAGCAGCCGGCCGACGAAGACGTTCTCGGCGATCGTCAGCTCGGGCAGCAGCCGCATCTCCTGGTGGATCAGACCGATGCCGGCATGCAGCGCATCGGCCGGCGCCTGCGGCGCATACGGCAGGCCCTGCCACCACATGCTGCCGCCCGGATCGGGCGGCGTCAGCCCGGCGATCACCGACGACAAGGTCGACTTGCCGGCGCCGTTCTCGCCGAGCAGGGCGACCGCTTCGCCGGGGCGCACGTCGAGGTCGATGCCGCGCAGCACGTTGTTGGCGTAGTAGGTCTTGCCGACGTTGCGCACCACCAGCCCGGGATGGTCCGCCGGCGAAGCCGGATGGAGGGTGGTGCTCATCGCGCCGGCTCCGGGATCAGGGATGGTTCTTCAGGAACTTCTCGACGTTCTCCTTCGTCGTCAGCACGCCGTCCATCGGCTGGTCCGCAGGCGGCTTCTTGCCGGCCAGCAGGTCGGTCACCGCGTCCACCGCCATGCGGCCCATCGTGAAGGTCGGCTGCGTCACCGTGGCGTCGAGGCTGCCGCTCTGCACTGCCTTCAGCCCGCCGACGTCGCCGTCGTAGCCGACCACCCAGACCTTGTTCGCCGGCTTCGCCAGCTTGACCGCCTGCGCCGCGCCGAGCGCGATGCCGTCGGCCTGGCCGAAGATGATGTTGATCGTCGGGTCGCGCTGCAGCATGTCCTGCGCGATCTTGTTGCCCTCGTCGGCGGCCCAGCGCTCCGTGAACTGGTTCTGCGTGATCTTGATGTCGGGGCACTTGGCGAGGCCGGCGGTCCAGCCCTTCATGCGGTCGACCTCGGGCGAGGTGCCCTTCTGGCCGTGGATCACCACCGCGTTGCCCTTGCCGCCGCTCTGCTTGCAGATCCATTCGGCCAGTTCGGTGGTGGCTTTCACCGATTCGCCGTGGATGAAGGTGTCGCCGGGGGCGCCGTCGGCATTGCGGTCGACGTTGACCACCGGCACCTTCGCGGCGCGTGCGGCCTTGACCGGCACCGAAGCCGCGGTCGCGCCGGCCGGGATGTAGATCAGCGCATCGATCTTCTGCGTCAGCAAGTCCTGGATCTGGTTGACCTGCGTGGTCGCGTCGCCCTTGGCGTCGACGATGATGACCTGGTAGCCCTTCTCCTTGCCGTAGGTCTCGACCGACTGCTTGATCATGTTGAAGAACTCGGCCTGCAGGTTGGCCACCGCGAGGCCGATCTTCTTGCCTTCGGCATGCGCGCCGGTCGACAGGGCCAGCGCGGCGATGCCGGCGGCGAGGGCTAGTTTCCTGAACTTGAACATGGTTGTTGGCTCCATTGGGGTGCTGGTTGTTGTCTCTTTGTGAATGCGGCGCAGCGAGCGGCCGCGGGTCGAACGGATTGGCTTTCCAGGGCTCTCCTTTTTGTTTGGCTCAGCGAATGCGGCGCCTGTTCGAATCGACCGCGACCGCGAGCACGATCACGCCGCCGATCACGATCTGCTGGATGAAGGGCGAGACGCCGAGCAGGTTCAGCCCGTTGCGCAGCACGCCGATCGTCAGCACGCCCATCAAGGTGCCCCAGATCGAGCCGACGCCGCCGGAGAGGCTGGCGCCGCCGATCACCACCGCGGCAATGGTGTCGAGCTCGTAGCCGAGGCCGCCGCTGGGCTGGGACGAATCGAGCCGGGTCGACATCACGACGCCGGCGAGGCCGGCGAGCATGCCGCAGACGGTGTAGACGACGAGCGTGACGCGCTTGACCTGGATGCCGGCGAGGCGGGCCACTTCCGAGGCGCCGCCGATCGCGTAGAGCGCCCGCCCGCCGGCGCGGTACTTCATGTAGATCGCCGCGAGCACGGTCAGCACGATGGTCAGCAGCACCGTCACCGACATGAAGCCGAAGTAGCGGTTGATCGAGAGCGCCGAGAACCACTCCGGATACCCGACGATCTGCGAGCCGTCGGTCACCATGTTGGCCAGGCCGCGCGCGATCGACATCATCGCCAGGGTCGCGATGAAGGCCGGCAGGTTGGCCTTCGTGATCAACAGCCCCGAGCCCATGCCGCAGAGCGCGCCGACGACCAGCGCGGCAAGCATCGCGATCGGCATCGGCAGGCCCATCACGTTCGAGAGCCAGCCCATCACCATCATCGACAGCGCCAGCACCGAGCCGACCGACAGGTCGATGCCGCCGATCACGATCACCGCGGTCATGCCGAGCGCCATGATGCCGAGCACGGTCAGCTGGTCCAGCACGTTCAGCAGGTTGCGCACGCTGAGAAAGGTGCTGGTGGTCAGCGCGAACGCGACGCACAGGATCAAGAGGCTCAGCTCGGGGCCGTGTGCGATCAGGCGCTCGCCCCAGCTGGGACGGTGCACGGCATCGGGGGCGCTCTTCGGCGCGCTGGGCGATGCGGAGGAGGGGTTGATGGCGGCCATGATGTCTCCAGGGCGGGCGGTCATTGGGTGCGTGCGAGGCGGGACTGCCTTACTGCGTGTGACCAGCGCCGGCGCGCTTCGCTTGCCGCGGCGGCGGTCCACGTGGTGCCGAACGCTTGCTGGGCGCGGTGCAGCTGTTTCAGCGCGGCCCAGTCCCACACGCCGGCGCGCAGGCCGGCCAGGTGCGCGACGCCGAGCGCCGAGAGTTCCGGGTCGGCGCACTGCACGACCGGCCGCGCGATGCAGGCGGAGAGCGCGTCCAGCAGATGCGTGTTGCGCGACGGGCCGCCATCGACCAGCAGGCGGGCGATGCCGTCGACGCTCTGGTCCATCGCGTCCATCACGTCGGCCACCTGGTGCGCGATCGATTCGACCGCGGCGGCGAGCAGGGTGCCCTTGTCGGTGCCGAGCGTCAGCCCGCTGACCAGGCCGACCGCGTTCGCGTCCCACCACGGCGCGCCGAGGCCGGTGAAGCCGGGCACCAGGCAGACGCCGGCGCTGCTGCTGCGTGCGGCGAGATTGGCGGCTTCGTCGCTCGTGATGCCGAACAGCTCGGCGATCCAGCGCAAGGTCGATCCGGCCGCTCGGATGTTGCCCTCGAGTGCCTGCACCGGGCCGTTGCCCGCATCCCAGGCGATCGTCAGGCACAGGCCCGGGTGGGGCGGCCGCCGGCCGTCGGCGAGGCCCATCACCGAGGAGCCGGTGCCCAGCGTGGCCTTGACCTGGCCCGGGGCATAGGCGCCGTGTGCGAACAGCGCGGCATGCGAATCGGCCATCACCGCGTTGACCGGCACGCCCTTCAATGACGCATGCACGGCGCCCGCGTCCGCGAAGTGCGCGATCGACGGCAGCACGCGCGGCAAGGCCTGCATCGGGATGCGGAAGAGTGCCGCCAGCTCCTCGTCCCAGGCGAAGCGGTTGACGTTGAAGAGCTGCGTGCGCGAGGCGTTGCCGACTTCGATCGCATGCGCGGCGCCAAGCCGGCTCAGCAGGAACGAGTCGACGGTGCCGACGCAGAGCGCGCCGCTCGCCGCGAGCTCGCGCTGCGGGTCGATGTCGTCCAGCAGCCAGCCGAGCTTCAGCGCCGAGAACATCGGGTCCAGCGGCAGGCCGGAGCGTTCGCGCACCAGGGCTTCGACCGCGTCGTTGCCCAGCATGTCGCGCAGGCCGACGGTGCGTTGATCCTGCCAGCTCAGGAGCGGGGTCATCGGCTTGCCGTCGTCGCGGCGCCAGATCATCGCGGACTCGCGCTGCGTGCTCAGGCCGACCGCGACGATGCGCGCCTCGGGCTGTTGCGCGAGGCACTGCGCGGTTGCCTGCTGCACGCTGCGCCAGATCTCTTCCGCATCCTGCTCGACCCAGCCGGGCGCCGGGTAGCGCTCGCCCAGCGGAACGCTGGCCTTCGCGACCATCGCGCCGGCCGCATCGACCAGCAGGCATTTGGTCGCGCTGGTGCCCTGGTCGATGGCGAGGACGAGGTCTTTCATTGGTCTGCCAGCGCGTGCGCCGCTTCGGCGATGCCGTCGGCCGTCAAGCCGAAATGCTCCAGCAGGAACTGCGTCGTGCCGGTCGGGGCGAAGCCGGGCACGCCGAGGATGCGCATCGGCACGGGGTGGTGCTGCGCGACAAGCTCGGCCACCGCCGAGCCGAGCCCGCCGGTGACGATGGCTTCTTCGACGGTGACGATGCGGCCGGTCTCGCGCGCCGCGGCAAGCACCAACTCGTCGTCCAGCGGCTTGACCGAGGCGGCGTTGATGACGCGGGCGTCGATGCCTCGCCCGGCCAATTGCGCCGCCGCATCGAGGGCGCGCGAGACCATCGTGCCGATCGCGATCAGCGTGACGTCCCTGCCTTCGCGCAAGGTCACTGCCTTGCCGAGCTCGAAGCCCTGGCCTTGCGGCGAGACGGCCGGCACCTTGAAGCGGCCAACGCGCATGAAGGCCGGCTTGCCCGAGGCCGCGACACAGCGCATCACCGCACGTGTCTCCTGCGGGTCGGCCGGCACGATCACCGGCAGGTCGCCGATGGCGCGCATCCAGGCCAGGTCCTCGATCGAATGGTGCGTCGGCCCGAGCTCGCCATAGGCCATGCCGGGGCTCATGCCGCAGAGCACGACCGGGAAGTCGGAGTAGACGACGTCGGCCTTGATCTGCTCCAGCGCACGCCCGGTGAGGAAGGGCGACGCGGCGCAGACGAAGGGCAGGTAGCCGCCGTTCGCGAGACCCGCCGCGACGCCGACCATGTTCTGCTCGGCGATGCCGACGTTGATCACGCGATCGGGGAATTCCTTGCGGAAGTTGATCAGGTTGCTGGAACCGACCGAGTCGTTGCACACCGCGAGGATGCGGCTGTCCTCGCGCGCCATCGCCGCGAGCTCGTCGGCGAAGGCCTGGCGGCAATCGAAGCTGCCGGCGGCACTGCTCTCTTCTCGGCTCATCGTGCAAGTTCCTTCAAGGCTGCTTCGTATTGGGCCGCGCTCGGCACCTTGTGATGCCACTCGACGCCGTTTTCCATGAACGAGATGCCCTTGCCCTTGATCGTGTTGGCGATCACGGCGCGCGGGCGCTCGCCGGCGGGCGCGCTCAAGGTCGCCAGCAGTTCGGCATGCGAGTGGCCGTCGATGACATGCACTTCCCAGCCGAAGGCGCGCCATTTGTCGGGCAGGGGTTCGAGATCGTTGGTGTCGGCGACGCCGGCGCCTTGCTGCAGCCGGTTGCGGTCGACGATCGCGGTCAGGCCGCCGAGGCGGCGCTGCGCCGCATACATCGCCGCTTCCCAGTTGCTGCCTTCCTGCAGCTCGCCGTCGCCGAGCACGACGAAGGTGCGCAGTCCCTGTCTAGACAACTGTGCCGCGGTCGCAATGCCGACCGCCACCGGCAGGCCGTGGCCGAGCGGGCCGGTGTTCGTCTCGACGCCCGGGATCTTGCGCCGGTTCGGGTGGCCGTTCAGCGGCGAGAGGTTGCCGGCGAAGTGGCGCAGGCGATCGGCCGGGAAGAAGCCGCAGTCGGCCAGGGTCGCGTACAGCGCGGCGGCGCAATGGCCCTTGCTGAGGATGAACCGGTCACGCTCGGGCCAGGCCGGCTGCGTCGGGTCGATGCGCAGCACGCCGTTGAACAGCGCGACCAGGATGTCGGTGACCGACATGTCGCCGCCGACGTGGCCCAGGCCGGCCGTGTCGATCGTCTCGAGGATGTGGCGGCGAATGCGCGTGCTGATGGCGCCGAGCGCCGCGACCATTTGCTCCGTGGTGGCCCCATCGAACTGGCCGCGCCGCTCGCGCCAGGCGGCCGCGGCAACCTCGTCGGTGACCAGCGGCGCGGCGACATCGGAAGCACTCGTTGTTTGCATAAATATTCATTAATGAATAGACAGACAAAGTCTAGGCAAACTGCTGGCGCTTGGGTACTAGGGTTTTCGCGGTATCAGGGGCGGCTCGGCCCAGCTGCTCGCAGGCACCTGGGCTTTCGCAAGTCACGAGGCCGTGCCCTGGCACGTCCTCGTGCCGGGGCTCAGCGCCCGGTGGCGTCCGTCGGCCGGCCGGCCTCGAACAGGAACCAGGTGCGGCGTTCGGTCTCGTCGATCCAGTTCTCGATCAGGCTGGCGGTAGCGATGTCCTGGCCTTCGTCGCAGACATCGTGCGCCTCGCGCAGGCGGGTGCTCAAGGACTTGTTGTCCTCGCACAGTTCGGCCAGCATGTCCGACGGTTCGACATACTCGGCGTCGTTGTCGAGGATGCGCTGCGTGCGCGCGATGTGGCCGATCGAGCGCAAGGTCTGGCCGCCGAGCTTGCGGATGCGTTCGGCGATCGGATCGGTCATCGCGTAGATCTGGTCCGACTGCTCGTCGAGCAACAGGTGATAGTCGCGGAAATACGGCCCGCTCATGTGCCAGTGGAAAGTCTTCGTCTTGAGGTACAGCGCGAACACGTCGGCGAGGATTCCATTCATGCCGCCGGCGATGTCCCTGGCCGCCTTCGGCGCGAGGTCGGACGGAGTGACGAGCGGCGCTTCGCGGCGGCGCTTGAGGTCGTCTTTCCGGTCTTCTTTCTTGGGGGCGATTTTCTTGGCCATGCTGGCGGTTCCTTGTCGGTTGAAGTGGAGATGTGCGGCGCTGTTTGGAATGTTGCGGCGATCCGTCGCGCGGCTGTCGTGCGGTCGGCATTGCGTCCACGCCGATACTATCGCGTCGTTGCGTCGATTGCTGAACGGCGGGACGAAATGGGTCGCTCGACGCGTCGAAAACGGCGC
>Ga0105240_10012506_pt1 | contig 11708 bp, 13 predicted proteins | sample KBSC54metaG_FD_80426 | JGI IMG/M metagenome (GOLD analysis project Ga0105240, IMG submission 80426) | Corn rhizosphere microbial communities from Kellogg Biological Station, Michigan, USA - KBS C5-4 metaG | ecosystem: Host-associated > Plants > Roots > Rhizosphere > Soil | place: Michigan, USA...
CCGCGCAGCACCTGACGCGGCCGGGCAGCGGCAAGGCGGCCGGCATCCTCAATGCGGGAGGCTCCTTCGGGCAGTTCGTCTTCGCACCCGTCGCGCAGGCCCTCATCCAGTCGATCGGGTGGATGGGCGCCATGTGGTCGCTCGCGGCGCTGTCCCTGGCCTCGCTCCCGCTCGTGCGCCCCGTGGGGACGAAGGCCGCGATGCCCGCCGGCACCGCCGCGCACGTCTCGTCGAAGCCCTGGGCCGCCGTCCGCGACGCGATGGGCGACCGGAGCTACCTGCTCCTGCACGCCGGCTTCTTCACCTGCGGCTTCCACATCGCGTTCCTCGTGACGCACCTTCCGGGCGAAGTGAGCCTGTGCGGATTGCCCGCCTCGGTCGCGAGCGTATCCCTCGCCCTGATCGGGCTTTCGAACATCGCCGGGAGCCTCCTCGCCGGCGCCGGCACCGCGCGCTTCCGCAGCAAGCACATCCTCGCGCTCATGTACGGCTCGCGCGCGGTGCTGATCGGTCTGTACGTGATGGCGCCCAAGACGCAATGGACGTTCTACATCTTCGCGGTGGGCCTGGGCCTCACGTGGCTCGCGACCGTGCCGCCGACCGCGGCGATCGTGGGGAAGCTCTTCGGCGTGCGCTACCTCGCCACGCTCTTCGGGCTCACGCTCCTCTCCCACCAGGTGGGCGGCTTCTTCGGAGCGTACCTGGGCGGTGTGGCGATCGCACGCACGGGCAGCTACGACTGGATGTGGTACGCGGACATGGCGCTCGCGGCGATGGCGGCCGTGGTGAACCTCCCGATCCGCGAGGCGCGCGTCGAGCCCGCCGCGGTCCCCGCCTGATGGCGCACTGATTCCATCGGCGCATCCGGGCGCCGGGCAGGGCTCGAACTTCGTTTCCCGGGGAGCTTCCTACCTGCATGCCCCATTTCCGCAGGAGGTTGCCATGACACGATTCCAACGCGTTTCCGGTGCCGCGCTCGCCGCGGCCCTGGCCGTCGCCGCGGCGCCGGCGCTCGCCGCCCAGGTGGTCGAGCTCTCGACCGCGACCACCACGCCGGGCTACTACGCGCCCGGCTACTACGCTCCCGCCGAGCCCGTCTACTACACGGCGCCGGCGACGACCTACTACTACGAGACCCCGTCGAGCGACACGTACTACGCCGCTCCCGTGACCGACCATTCGGTCGTGGTGGGCGACACGTACTACGACGAGCCTCCCATCATCGTCACCGCCCCGCGCGCGAGCGACGACGTGCTCATCACCGACGACGTGGTCGACCGCATCGCCTCGGATCCGCGCGTCTCGGGGAACATCGGCGTGGATACCTTCCGCGGCGACGTGACCCTCACCGGCCGCACCGGCGGCACGGTGCAGAAGGACTTCGCCGAGCAGGACGCGAAAAGCGTCGACGGCGTGATCGGGGTCGAGAACTACATCCGCCCGCGCGTGGGCGAGATGTGAGCGGCCGCGGGGATGGCCGTCAGCGCGTGAGCCATCCCCGCGCCCGCACGGTGATCACCGAGTACGGGAAGATCCAGCTCAGCGCGAAGAACGAGTAGTAGCCGTAGAGGATCCCGTAGAGGAAGTCCCACGACCGCTCGCTGCGCAGGTAGTAGAGCATGTAGAACGTCGAGACGGCGCCGATCGCGAAGAGCATCCGGACGAGCGCCGCCGGCTCGGTGAGCGCCTGGGATAGCCAGAAGGCGATCGAGAGATAGGCCACCGGGTAACGCAGGTTCGTGACCGTGGTGTCGATGAGCGCGAGCAGGCCCTTCCCCGCGGGGCGGTTCCACACGAGGCGCGCGAACCGCACCTCCTCGCGCACGTAGCTGCGGTTCCAGCGCAGGTACATCTTGCAGAGCTTCGAGTACGTCTCCGGCACCACCGTGTGCACGACCGCGGTGCTCTGGTAGACCGCGTCGTAGCCGCGTTCGAACATGAGGTTCGTGAGGGCGCGGTCCTCGCCGTAGGTGCACGGCACGCCGAGGAAGCGCTGGCTCTCCCAGCGGCCCAGCACCTCGCGGAACGCCTGCGTGCGGTAGGCGCTCAACGCCCCGGGGCAGCAGTACACGGTGCCGAACGTCGACTGCACGCTCCGCAGGAAATCGAACGAGAGGATGAATCGCACGTGGAGCATGCGCGCGAGGATGCTCTCCCCGCGGTTGTACACCGCGACCTTCCCGGCCACCGCACCGATGCGAGGGTCCCGGAACGGCGCGGCGATCGAGAGGAGGCTCCCGGGCTCGATCACGCTGTCCGAATCGATCGTCACGAGGATGTGCCCGCGCGCGGCACGGCACCCCGCCGCGAGGGCGGCACGCTTGCCGCCGTTCTGCGCCATCCGCATCGCACGGACGAGCCCCGGGTGCCGCGCGGCGGCCCGCTCGATGTATTTCCACGTGTCGTCCGTGCTGCCATCGTCGATCACGAGGATCTCGAGCCGGTCGCGCGGGTAGCGCGCGGCCGCCACGGACTCGATCGAGCTCTCCACCATGCGCCCCTCGTTGTACGCGGGGATCACCACCGTAAGCGGCGGCGCCTCGTCGTCCCCGAGCGACGCGCACGGGCGGTAACGTGTCCACATCGCCGTGCGGATCGCGAGGAGGAGCGTGCCCATCGCGATCCAGGCGACCGTCGGGCGCACCAGGAAGGTGCCCCAGCGTCCCGCGCGCGCCGCGGTGGCGAGCGGATCCATGAGGGGCGTCGCGACCGCGAGCCAGAGGAGGAAGAGAAGCCCCACGCTGATCAGCACGAGGATGAGCGCGTCCCAGCCGCCGGTGGCGGGACGCGAGAGCACGGGAACGGGAGACGTCGAGAGATCCACGGGGCGGGGGCGAGCGAAGCGAGACGCGGAAGCGGGTCATGATAGACCCGCCCACCGTCCGCAACCTTGCCCGGTTATTTCAAGAAGTTTCAGGCAAGCAAGACGCGCGCCGCGTCGTCGGGAGGCGCTAGCGCGCCCGGCCCCCGCCCTTCACGAAATCGATCGACGCCTGGAAGAGCTCCAGGTCCTTCTCGTATTCCGCCGCGTCCGCCCGGTCGATCTGGATCCACTCGCGCGTGGCGGCCATGCCGCCCGGCTGGAACGGCACGACGTTCTCGCGCGCGAACTGGAGCTCCGTCGCGACGGCGACCGGGAGCCGGAGCCCCACGCCGCCGCCGCTGATGCACGCGAACATGCGGTCGCTCACGAAGTACGCGTCGAGGCCGTTGATCTTCCTGCCGGTCACGCCGGGAAGCTTCAGGAGGAGCGCGTCGATCTGCGCCTTGCGGGGGTTGGTTTCGGCCTTGGTCACGGCCCCATTTTCGCCGATTCCGCGCCTTCGGGGGTTTTTCTCGCGGGCAGCGGCACCAGCATGCCGACCTGGCGGCGATAGGCGCGGTAGCGGTCGCCGAACTGGGCGATGAGGTCGCGCTCCTCGAACCAGATGCCGATGAGGATGTACCCGGTGCAGGCGACGGAGAAGAGCAGGTGCCCCGCGGTCATCACGGGTGCGGCCCAGAATGCGAGGAGGAACCCCACGTAGATCGGGTGGCGCACGTAGCGGTAGAAGAGCGGCGTCCGGAATTCCGGCGCCGGGATCGCGCGGCCGGTGAGCCCCGTGTACACCTGGCTCAGGCCGAAGAGCTCGAAGTGGTCGATGAGGAACGTGCTGAGGAGCAGCACCGCCCATCCCAGCCAGAAGAGCGCCTGCAGCACCAGCGACGCGGCGCCCGGGCCCACGTCCCACGCCACGGGCTGCGCGATCGGCCGCCACTGCCAATCGAGGAGCGCGAGGGCCAAGGTCGACGCGAGCACGAAGGTGCTCCGCTCCACGGCCGGCGCGATGATGCGCGTCCACCAGCGCTTGAAGGCGCGCCGCGCCATCACCGAGTGCTGGACGGCGAAGAGCCCCAGGAGCAGGAAGTCCACCCCGAGGGACGGCAGGAGCGGGCCGGAAGGCCCGCTGTCGATCGTCTTCGGCACGGCCACGCCGCCCACGAATCCGATGGTGTAGACGAAGGTCGCCAGGAAGAAGACGTAGACCCCCACGCCATATGCGAAAGAGACGAGCGCTTTCATCGAAACCTCCTTTGAAAAGAATGCCGCGTCGCGGCCTATCGCCGGGCCCACCCGCGGTTGTCGAGCACCTCGGCGATGCGCCGGGCGGCGCGCGCGGCGCCGTCCGTCTCCACCGGTTTGTAGCAGACCGGCGCGTGCATCGCGGCCAGGGCCTTCTCGGCGAGCGTGGCCGCGGAAAGGCCCGTGTAGGCCACGGACCGGTCCGCACCGTAGTTCGCGAGACGCTTCCTCACGTGCACGGACTGCTCGAAATGCCCGCGCAGCGGAAAGCTGAGGAAGGGCCTTTGCGTCGCCACGAGCTCCATGCACGTGCTCAAGCCCCCCTGCACGAGCGCGAGATCGCAGCAGGCGAGGTGCTCGAAAAGGTTGTGCACGTAGGACCTCACCTCGAGGCCGTCCATGCGCGGGAACGCACCCGGCGCGATGCGGGGGCCCGCGACGAGGACCATGCGCAGCTCCGGCACCTCGCGCTTCATGGCGGGGAAGGCCTCGGCGATGCGCCCGAGGAGCGGGCCGCCCACGCCGGTGCCGCCCACCGCCGCGATCGCGACCTTCTCGCCTCGCGCATAGCCCAGGCGCGCGCGAAGCCGCTCCGTATCCGCGTATGCCGCGGGATCGAACGGCAGCGCGTACCCCGCGTAGGAGAAGTTGCGGTCCGTCCACGCGCGGATCGCCGGCATGCCCGGTCCGAACGGGTCTTCGGTGACGTCCTCCGGGTTGCCCACGAAGATGGCGGCGTCGCGGACGTACGGGAAGCGCTCCACGTGCTCGATGTCGTCGGCGTTGCGGTCCGCGCAAAGATGCGCCTCCCGCGGATCGGCCTCGTGCACCGGAACGCAGCCCACGAAGTCCGTGAGGAAGACGAACGGCTGGCGCTTGAGCTCCGGGTTCTCGTGGTAGTAGTAATCAACCTCCCAGGACTCGTCGCCGATCACGAGGTCGTAGTGCTCCTCGTCCATGAGGTCCGAGAAGGTCATGAAATTGTTCGCCATGATCTCGTCCATGGTCCGGAGCGCGAAGAACGCGTGGAGGTCGTGCTCCCCCGCGACGCTCTCGAAGTGCCGGCTCTCGTTCGCGAGCCGCTTCGTGATCGGGTGGACGCGCTCGCCCTCGCGCTCGAGGTACGCCGCGGCGGGATCGACCGTGAACCAGTCGATCGCGAGGTCGGGATGGAGCTTCCGGAGCTCGCGCGCGATCGCGAGGTCGCGCTGGACGTGCCCCAGGCCGATGGGGCTCGAGATGAAGAGGGCCTTGCGCTTCCTGCCCATTCCGCGCACCCACCTGCCGCCGCGCGGGGCGCCGCCCACGAAATCGCGCACCGCGCGGTTGAAGACGACGGGGTCGCGCGCGGCGGTGAGATGCCCGCCCTCGCCGATCGTGAGCATGCGCGAGCCGGGAATGGCGCGATGGATGGCCTGCCCGAACTGGAAGGGAACGCGCTTGTCGCCGTCGCCGTGGATCACGAGCGTGGGGGAGCGCACGGTGCGCGCGAGATCGCCCAGGTCCTGGCCGACCCACCCGTAGCGCGACCAGTTCACGACCTGCCCCGTGGTGGCCCAGCCGTAGCGCACGCCGTCCTCGTAGGCCTTCGTCGAGTGCGGCTCGGTGAAGCAGATCGAGAAGAACTTCTCGAGGTAGCCCGGCCAGTCCGCGACCATGCGGTCCGTGTCCGCCCTGAGGCGCGCCGCGTCCTCGGCGCTCCGGTGCTTCGACTCCATGTAGCCGCCGGCCACGATGAGGTGGGTCGTCCGATCCGGGTGCTCGGCCGCGAACCGGATCGCGATCATCGTCGCGGCGGAGATGCCCACCACCGCGAGCCGGTCCGCGCCCGCCGCCTCGACCACGGCCACGAAGTCGCGGTAGTAGTGCTCGAACGCGTAGGCCTCCTGCCCTTCGGGCCGATCCGAGCGGCCGTTCCCGCGCGAATCCATGATCACGACGCGGAAGTGCCGCGAGAGGTAGGGCACGACCGCCTTCAGCATCTGGCTGTGCGCGATCTGGTAGATCGGCGCGAACGCGATCCACGGACCGCCCTCGCCCCACACCGAGTACCAGAGCTTCACGCCGTCGCGCTCGACCATGCCCTGCCGCACGGGCGTCACCGTCTCGAAAGGGGGCGAAGCGGGGTCCGGAGGACGGCCGCCCTCCCCCAGCTCGCCCACGACCTTCCGGAAGAGATCCGGGAGCTTCGCGCTCACGGGCGCGCCTTCCTCGCGCGCGTCGCCTTCGCCCGGGGCTGCGCGCCGCTCGCGGCCGCACGCGCATCGAGACGCTCGAGGAGGACCTGCATCGCATCCAGGGCCGCCCGATGCTGCGTCTGGTCCGCGCGGGCGCCCAGGAGGTCGGCGAACTCCATGCCGAGCCAGAATTCCGAGATCCACGTCGCGACGACCTCCGGCGTGAACGGTGCCGGAAGCGGGGCGCCGCAGGACGCGAGCGCATCGAAGGCGTCCCGGACGCCGAGGAGCACCACCTTCTTCCACGCGAAGAGGCGCGGCATGAACTTCTCGCGCAGCTCCGGGTTCGAGAGGCTCGCCGCCCAGAGCTCCGCCTGCACGCGCACGAAACCGGAGGCGAGGTCCCCCCGATAGAACGCGCGCGCCTGGGCCCACTTCTTCGCGAACCGGCCGGGCTCGCGGTACATCCGCTCCTGGCGCTCGAGGAGCCTGCGGTTCGCCTCGTCCAGGACCGCGATCACGAGCTGGTCCTTGGTGCGGAAATGGTAGTTGATGAGAGCATGGTTCACGCCCGCGTCGCGGCCGATCTCGCGCATGCTGAGGGCGGCGTAGCCTTCCTTCGCGAGGCGGCGAAAGGCGGACTGCAGGATGCGCGCCTTCGTGTCGCCGTGCCGGGCCTCGGCCGGGAGGGGATCGCCGGAACGAACGTCGAGCATGGGCATTTGACCGCGTGGTTTAACCACGTGTTCAATATGAGCCGCCGTCGTCCCGGGTGTCAAGTCCCCCTTGCCGCCGGCGGGATTCGCGGAGACAATGCGCGCCCCGCCCCAGCCCCCGCGAAGGAGAACACCATGCGAAACGAACGAACGGTCCGCGCCGCCTTTGGCGCCGCCCTGCTCGCCTCGACCGCGGCCTGGACGGCCGATGCGATCTACATGAACCCGTCCGAGGTGAAATGGGGCGCCGCCCCGCCCGTGCTCCCGAAGGGCGCGAAGATGGCGGTGCTCGAAGGCGACCCCGGCAAGGAGGGGGCGTTCGTCGCGCGCCTCATGATGCCGGCCAACTACAAGGTCGCGCCGCACTGGCACTCGAAGGACGAGGACCTCACGGTCATCTCCGGCACGTTCTACCTGGCCGAGGGCGACAAGCTCGAGACGAAGCACGCGCACGCGATCAAGGCGGGCGGCTTCCACCACCTGCCCGCGAAGACCCACCATTTCGCGTACTCGAAGGGTCCCGCGGTCGTGCAGATCAACGGGCAGGGCCCGTTCGACATCACCTACGTCGACCCGGCGGACGATCCCTCGAAGGCGGAAGCGAAGAAGAAGTAGCGCGGGAAGCGCAAGCGAAGGAGGCGACGATGACGCGTGCCTGCACGCACCTGGACCACGTGGTCACCGAGACGCCGAGGACGCCGGAGGGCTGCGAGGAGTGCCTCGCCACGGGCGGCACGTGGGTGCAGCTGCGCCTGTGCAGGACGTGCGGCCACGTGGGGTGCTGCGACAGCTCGCCGGGCAAGCACGCGACCAGGCATTTCACGTCGAGCGGGCATCCGATCATCACGACGATGCAGCGCGGCGAGAGCTGGAGCTGGTGCTACGTCGACGAGATGATGCTCGAGCTCGACTGAGATCCGCTGTCGCCCCGCAGCGACGCATGCCGTGGTTCATTTGGCGCACCCCGCGCGGAACTTCGCCGCCGCTTGCGCTTTCCTAGGGGAATGACGCCCCATTCCCCCAGGAGACCTCGATGACACCCAGCAAGAAGCTCTCGGCAGCGCTCTTCCTTTCGCTCACCGCCGTCGCCGCGACGGGCTTCGCGTACAAGTCGAACATGACCACGTCGCAGGCGACGCCGTACGCGACGCCCGCGGTGACGACCTCCGCCGCGGTGCCGATCGCGGAAGAGCCCGCGATCGCGCCTGCGAGCGACGACACCGTCCCGCCCGCCGCGCCGGAGCGCGCCGCGTTGGAGCACTACTCGCTTCCCTCCGTGACCGTCACCGCGCCGCGCCCGAGCAACGACGAGCTCCTTCGGAACGCCGTGCTCGATCGCCTGGCGAGCGACACGCGCCTCTCCGGCCAGATCGGCGTCGAGGCCTATCGCCACACGGTCTCGCTCACGGGCCGCGTCGCGAACACGATGCAGGTCGACCGCGCGGAGACGATCGTGCGCGGCGTGGACGGCGTGTGGGACGTGGACAACTACCTCAACGCGCGCGTGGGACGCAGCTGAGCCCCGCGGCATGCACGTGAAAACGGCCGGGATTTCCGGCCGTTTTTTTCGTTCGCGAAAGCGCGATCGTCAGCAGGCGCTTCCCGCAACCCGCGCCCACGCGCCGTTCATGCAGCGGTACTCGTAGCCGGCCTGGCACGAAAGCGTGCCGTCCGAATACACCGCCGCCCCCATCGTGCAGCTCGCGGGAGCCGCCACGACCGTCTCGCGGGTCACCGCGGGCCGCTCCACCACCGTCTCGCGTTGCACGACGGGTTCCTTCTCCACGACGGTCTCGCGCACCAGCGTCCGCCCGCAGCCCGCGAGGGCCACGACGCACAGGCCGGTCACCAGGATGAAGCTCTTCATGGTCGATCTCCTTGTCGGATGTCCGCCCCTTTTTTCCCTCAGGGTGGACTCCCGGCGCCGGGCCGAGTTTTCGCGCCGGGCGCCGATGCGCTGGTCCGTCAGGACCACGCGTCCGGGGCGGAATCGACCGGCGCGTAAGATGGGACCATGCCGAAAGATCCCGCCACGCCGCGCCAGGACGGCTTCGCCGAGCTGGGCCTCGACCCCCGCATCCTCGAAGCGCTGACCGTGCTGGGCTACGAGGAGCCCACGCCGATCCAGCAGCACACGATCCCGCCGCTCATCGAGGGGCGCGACCTGCTGGGGCAGGCCGCGACCGGCACCGGGAAGACCGCGGCCTTCGCGCTTCCCATCCTGCAGCGCCTCGCGGCCGAGGGCCGCGGCGAGGGTCCCATCGCGCTCGTCCTGACACCCACGCGCGAGCTCGCGATGCAGGTGGCCGAGGCGGTGCACCGCTACGGGAAGGCGCTGGGCGCGCGCGTGGTCCCGATCTACGGCGGGCAGCCCATCGGACGGCAGCTCCACGCGATGCGCGCGGGGGTGGACGTCGTGATCGCGACGCCGGGGCGCGCGCTCGACCACGTGCGCCGCGGGAGCCTGGTACTCGCGAAGCTGCGCATCGTCGTGCTGGACGAGGCGGACGAGATGCTCGACATGGGCTTCGCCGAGGACATCGAGGCGGTCCTGCGGGAAACCCCGGCGGAGCGCCAGACGGTGCTCTTCTCCGCGACCATGCCGCCGCGGATCGAGGCGATCGCGAAACGCCACCAGCGCGATCCCGTGCGGATCCGCATCGCCAAGGCGGCGGCGAAGGCGGGGGAAGCGCCGAAGGTGCGCCAGCAGGCCTACCTCCTTGCGCGGAGCGCAAAGATGGCGGCGCTGGGCCGCATCCTCGACCTCGAGTCGCCGGCGGCGGCGCTCGTCTTCTGCCGCACGCGCACCGAGGTGGACGAGCTCACGGAGACGCTCAACGCGCGCGGCTACGAGTCCGAGGCGCTCCACGGCGGCATGACGCAGGGCGAGCGGGACAAGGTGATGCGGCGCCTGCGCGCGGGCGAGGTACAGCTCCTCGTCGCGACCGACGTCGCCGCGCGCGGGCTCGACGTCGAGCGCCTCACGCACGTCATCAACTACGACCTTCCCCACTCGCCGGAGGCCTACGTGCACCGCATCGGGCGCGTGGGACGCGCCGGCCGCGAAGGCGTCGCGGTGACGCTGGTCGAGCCGCGCGAGCAGTTCCAGCTCCGGAACATCGAGCGCATCACGCGGCAGAAGATCGAGATCGTGACGGTGCCGACGGTTGCGGACCTGCGCGCGCGGCGGCTCGAGGTGACCCAGGCGTCGCTTCGCGAGGCGCTGCTCGCCGACGACAAGGAGCATTTCCGCGTCGTGGTGGACGCGCTCTCGGGCGAGTTCGACCCGGTCCAGATCGCCATGGCGGCGGTGCAGCTCTACCACCAGGCGAGCGCGGGCGCGGCGACGCAGGACGAGGACGCGCCGTCATCGCCTCGAAAGCGCGAATCCGCGGCCGGCGCGAAGAAGCCCGGTCCCGCGCCCTACGGCCTCGGCGCCGACATGGCGAGGATCTTCATCGGCGCCGGCCGCCAGGCGGGCGTGCGCCCGCAGGACCTGGTCGGCGCGATCGCCAACGAGGCGGGCGTGGCGGGCGGCCTCATCGGCGCGATCCAGATCAGCGACCGCTTCTCGGTGGTCGAAGTGCCCGGCGAACTCGCGGGACAGGTGATCAAGGCGCTGGGAAAGACGACGCTGCGCGGCAAGAAGGTCCAGGTGCGGCGCGACAAGTCGGACTGACGGCGCCTCAGCGCCCGCGCGCCATGCATTGCCGGTGCCGCGCCGCAACGCGCTCGGCGAACTTCGCAAGATGTGGCCATTTATCGAGGCCGATTCCGGTCGGCTTAGTCCAGGTCGAGACGACAAACAGATAGGCGTCGGCGACGGAGAATTTGTCGCCCAAGAGATGGGCACGTCCATCCGAGAGAACACGCTCAAAATGTTCGAACTTGCGCTCGACATTGGTGACGGCAGCCTGCTTGCCCGCTTCGCTCGTGTCGGGTGAGAACAACGGAAGGAAGGCCTTGTGCAGCTCAGATGCTGTGAAATTGAGATGCTCCTGCAGGCGGGCACGCTCAATGGTTCCAGCTTTTGGGGCAAGGCCACTATCGGGCTGTCGATCCGCGATGCACTGGACGATGGCGGCGCCTTCAGTCAGGATCTGGCCGTCGTCAAGGCGCAGCACCGGAACATAGCCCTTCGGATTGATCTGCAGGAAGTCCGCACTAGTCTCCGTTTTCTTTGTCGACATGTCGACACGCTCAAGGTCGAATGCGACGCCCGCTTCGCGCAGAACGATATTGGGTGAGAGTGAGCAGGCACCGGGCGAGTAATATAGCTTCATTGTGGTCGTTCCTTTGGTTGGTGGTGCGATGATAACGAGAAGTGATCCAGTTTAAGATCCCATGAAATTCTTCTTGATGTTCGGTTTGCGTGTGTCTGGAGCAACGCCTCATTTGGTTTCGGCGTCTTGCTTTCGATATTCATCGACGGGCACGCCGCCAATGCCCCAATCGTCTTTTTCGACTTCGTCAATCACGACAAATGTCGTGGCTGGTCTCTTATCGAGCACGTGCATCAGTAGGTCGGTCACGCCGCGGATCAGCTCGGCCTTTTGGCTCGCGGTTGCACCCTCGCGCGTGATCTTGATGTTGACATAAGGCATGCTCTAAGAACCCTAGTTGTTAGCTTGGAGTAGAGTTTGGTCGTTCTTCGCGAATGTCGAAGTGAAAGACCTTGGAAATGATGCACCACTGCTGATCCATAAAAATCAACGTGAGGACGTCATTGAAGAATTTGACGCCAATCGCGCA
>Ga0105240_10012507_pt1 | contig 11708 bp, 14 predicted proteins | sample KBSC54metaG_FD_80426 | JGI IMG/M metagenome (GOLD analysis project Ga0105240, IMG submission 80426) | Corn rhizosphere microbial communities from Kellogg Biological Station, Michigan, USA - KBS C5-4 metaG | ecosystem: Host-associated > Plants > Roots > Rhizosphere > Soil | place: Michigan, USA...
GATTTAGAGGGCGCACCCCATGCCCCAGTCGAGGACTTAGACGAAGTCCCGAACGCCGAAACTTCCCATCAACTGCTGAGCCGAGCGGAAAAAGCCCTTCAGTTTTTAGAAGGTCTGCAAGCTGACAACATACTTGTTGTCAGCCACGGCACATTTGGGCGAGCTCTGCGTCATCATATAATCGATGATATGCCGTTCATCAATAAAATCAGCAACGAGACAATACGCTTGCCTAACGGCGAAATAATCTGCTGGGTCTAAAAGCTTTTAGTCGGCCAGCGCACCTATCAAAGCCTTATTGAAAGCCGGGATATCATCAGGCTTACGGCTGGTAATCAGATTACCATCCACTACTACTTCTTCGTCTACCAACTCAGCGCCAGCATTACGCATATCATACTGAATAGTAAAGAAACTAGTGAACTTCTTACCGCGGGCTAACCAGGCGGATGCCAATATCCACGGTGCATGACAAATTATAGCTGTAGGCCTACCTAGCTCATCCATGATTTTTACCAAAAAGTCTTTAGCCTTTTCGTCCATCCGCAAGCGGTCGGCATTGATCGCTCCGCCCGGAAAAACTGCTGCATCATAATTAGCAGGGTTGGCCTCATCAAGCGTCTTGTCGACCTTGACTGCCTGCCCTGGGTCAGTATGCCTCAATCCCTTGATTTCACCACTTTTAGGAGCGATAACTTCTACTTTAGCGCCAGCTTCTCGCAAGGCCTCGACCGGTTCTGTCAGCTCCGCTTCTTCAAAATAATCGGTGGACACTACAGCTATTTTCTTCCCAGATAAAACTCCACTCATAGATTCTCCCCCTTTTCTGTATTTTTAACTCTAGCCCTACCCCCTATTAACCTCTGTTAGATATTTAACTAATGAGATGATGAAGGTTGTGATTAAATGGTTTTGAAACTTTAGAAGGAGGTTCTTATGTTGCAACCGTTTGACGAACCAAACAATGAAGAAAAAGAGGAACAACTACCGCAAGACTACTCCACGCCCTTCTCGCCACCAAGCGGTGTTCAAGATACCACGGACGACACGCAGCCTAGCGCCGACAGCGGCCTTGATGTCCAAGAACATTACGACGCTGGTATATCGGCCGCCTCCGGTGCCCAGGATCCGGGCAACAAGGGCATTTTGGGCTATGATCCAGAAAAAAAAGACAAAACCAAACAAAAAGATAGTTCTTAGGCGGCTGATTTACCGTGATGCCCTCGGCGCACCAGATGTCGACGATACTCTTTTTGGGTCAAGTAAATGATTATTAGATCGAAGATAGTCAATAGAAAAAGGCTAACTGAGAATTTATCAAATGTTATCCGATACACTTGATAAACCACGAATAGAGCCGTCACTACTATAAGCCCTTTGTATGCCCATAAATGGTCACGAAGTACTTCAAACACCAGGACTAATTTCACGACGCCGTGGCTAAGTAGATAAGCTGCCCCAAAAATCAATGATGATCCGGTTAGTTCATGTGCTGTCTTTAAAATGTGGTTGGCAATAAAATCATTGGGGTCTTGGCTTAGTTCGCCTTGCGTCAGCCATTTTGCCAAGTGGTCGATTTGTGCGGGTTTTACCAGAAGCAGCAAAATACCGCCGATAGTTTCAAGTAGACCGTCTATACCCTTGAACAGCAGTCCTATCCTAAATGCCCGGTCGGTTAAATCTCCCTTTCGTAAATCGCTTGGCACTAGGTCATGCGGTTCTATATCCATAAGGTTTATTTAACCACAGCCCGCCAGCAAATGCTGGGTATATAATTGTTATAGCTTTTCGTAGAACAAGGAGGATATATGTTAGAAACTGCTCACGCCCTAATTACCCGCGCCGGGAAAAAGCTTGGACTGGACTCCAAAACAATAGATGAGCTCGTAAAGATAGATGCCGAGCATGTCTTCAAAATTGAACTATCGAGTGGCAAACAGTTTGATGCCTACCGCGTCCAACACAGCAACAGACTTGGGCCATATAAGGGTGGTATCCGTTTTCATCCGGAGGTGAACTTAGACGAAGTAAGAGCCCTGGCCACCCTGATGAGCTTTAAAACGGCGGCTGTTGGATTGCCTATGGGTGGTGGCAAGGGCGGCGTAATTGTGAATCCTCGTCAACTCGACGATGAAGAATTGGAGGAGCTTAGCCGCAAGTACGCCCGTCATCTTACATCGCATATTGGCCCCGATAAGGACATCCCAGCACCCGACGTGAACACTAACTCTAAGATTATCGACTGGATGGTAGATGAGTACGAGCAGGCTACCGGCGACAAGACTAGGGCTGCCTTTACAGGTAAAAGCCTGGGCAAAGGTGGTAGCCAAGGCCGTAATGCCGCTACTGGCCGTGGTGGGGTGATTACTTTGCGCCAACTTCTTAAACACTTAGGTAGAGAGGAGGAAGAAATCACCTACGCCGTACAGGGTTTCGGCAATGTTGGTTCATTCTTTGCCACTATTGCCCAAACTGAGCATCCCAACTGGAAGTTAGTAGCCGCCAGTGATAGTAAAGCCACTCTTTACTCTGCTTCGCCTCAAGGTTTGGACGCCAAAGAGCTGGAAAGCTATAAGGCTGCCGGGAAGAGCTTTGCTGATTATAAAGACGATGCAAAGGTAATCTCTGGCGAGGAAATACTGACACTAGATGTCGATATCCTAGTGCTGGCTGCTCTTGGCGATGCCGTCAATCAGTCTAATTACGAATCTGTGAAGGCCGATATTGTTCTGGAACTTGCCAATGGGCCAGTCAGTGAAGTGGCATACGATAAACTGACGGAGCGTGGCGTCATGATCGTGCCTGACATCATCGCCAATGCCGGTGGCGTAATTGTCAGTTATTTAGAATGGATGCAAAACAGAAATGGCGAACGCTGGACTGAGACGGAAGTCAACCAAAGACTCGAAAACTATATGGAACGTGCTTCCGATGCCCTTTTCAAGACCGCCGATGAACAAAAGGTACCTCTGAAAGAAGCTGCTTTCATGAATGCTATTAAAAACCTGACTAAGAAGTCTTAAGGCTTTACCAGCACGGATCTGGCTGCGGTTTTTTTAGTTTTCAGATAAGCTCTACGTTGTCGGTAGGTTTTGCGAGCGGCTCATAGTTACTGGGGTCATGCTTCTTGGCTTGCCTGACGCTCAAAGCAGCTCTTCCTAACCAGATACCAGTAGTGTTTAAGCGTCCTTCTAGCCTTTCGTGGCGCGCGGCATTGATGGCATTGCTTGTCTGATAGTACTTATTTACTCCTTCACTCAGGAAGTTCTGGTGAGCTGTATCGTAATACTCCTCGGCTTCGTATATATCGTGAATTGGCACCTGCACCACCTCACATACTGTTGCCAGCCTGCCTAGTAGCCCCAATGTGGCGCCATGTTCTGAAAGCAAGAATTTCCAAGCATCAGCTGAATATATATGCTGTTCCCGGTGTACTAGCTGAGCTGACATCCTTTCCGAACTTATCAGCGAATGATGGGCATCATCCAAATGTCCGTAGTCGCCGGTGTGCAGGCCTTCGCGAATGGAAGTAAAGCCTTTATCCCTGATTATTTTAGCCCGTTGAAGAGTAAGAGAACTATCTTTATAAAGCTGTCTGCTAAGTGGCACACTTAAGGATCTTAGAGCTTCATCGAATAAATTATGGGCGGCTAAGTAGTCTTTGCGTTCCAGCGCCGCCTCTAGTCCCAGCCTGTGTAGATCCGCAGCTCGTGAATTCTCCGTAAAAGACACTCCACTAGTAGTCATTTAGATACGGTACAACATTCAGCAACTAGTTTCAAACGCGGTAGCGGAGGCGAAATCTGAACAAATGCTCAGGCCTGAGAAATTGTAGCCCTTCGCTATGCCAATCAAATTATTAATTTGATTCCAGTCTGCGACCTGATTTCATGAATCCCAGCACTTTTTGGTAGCAGCGACAGGAATTGAACCTGTGACCTGAGGCTTATGAGTCCTCCGCTCTAACCAACTGAGCTACGCTGCCACTAAAAAACGCTGGGCAAAAACTGGTGTTCCGACCAACTGAGCTACTCTGTCTTGCTACGGAACAGGGTGATTATACCACAAACAACCCCTTAGAAGGGGTTGTTTGGTCTTTTGATAAATCCGCTATAACAACAGTTCGTCTACTGCTAGGATTTCCGAGTCGGTGGTAGGCACTAACTCATATGCGAGAGTTGGCATTTTTAGTTTTCTTTCTTTTTATTTTTGTCAGCCTTGATTATCATTATACATGTTTTTAGGTAAAAGTCAATACTGTTTATGCTTACTCTATACATCTACTTGCATTTTAATTAAAAAGGTGTTTAACTTACCTCTGTTAGGTTCTTATCTGTTCTTGGTCTAGAGTTGTTCGAGGTTACTTACCAACGCACCGAAAACCAGACTGTAAGGGTCGTACCTAGCGAGAAGTAATCTAAAAGGATTCTAGATGTACAAACTATTTGTAGGTGGTCTACCTTTCGCAACTACCGACGATGAGCTTCGCGAAGTTTTCGCAGCTCACGGTACTGTAGCTTCTGCTACAGTTGTGCGCGATCGCGATAGCGGCCGCAGCAAAGGCTTCGGATTCGTCGAGTTCGAAAAAGACGAAGAAGGTAAAGCCGCAGAGAAGGCCTTAAACGGCTCTGATCTTGGCGGACGTACTATTTCCGTCGCTGAAGCTCGTCCAAAAGAGGACCGCCCAGCTCGCAATAACTGGTAATCTTACCATTTATTCGATAAAGAGCTCCCCCACCGGGGGAGTTTTTTATTGGCTGGGAACTTTAGTATAGTTATAAGAGAAAGTCGCTAAAAAACGGACGCTAAAATAAAGACCAATGGCTAAAGATATAAAGTCCTACAATAGCTCGCGCGCAGAAACTGAAGATCTGAGACGTGTTTTCTTGCCGAGCTTACTGGATTTCTCTTTTTATATATTCGCGGGCAGCTTGGTTCTGTTGCTCCTCAACACGTCGGTCATCTGGCATTATTTCAACAATTCCGTACCGAGCCAAGAAAGCATACGGGATACAGTCTCGCAAAACTTACCCCTCGTGAATAAATTAGGCGATGCGGCTCAAGGGCGAGTGTTCTTAGTGCTATTTTGGATGGCGATAGGTTTGGGTGTTTACCTTTTATATTGGTTTCTTAATAGCGTAATCATCAATTTTAGAAATAACATCGTCGTTGGCCACTACTATCTGCACCCCAGTAACTTTAATAAGACCGGCTATTGGCTATCGATACTAAAGCGAAATTTAATCTTCAGCATGAACGTCGTCGTACTTCTGGCCTATGTCTATGCAGCCGTCAGACTCATGCTGGCACTTAGCAAGTTCAGCGGCTCCGCTTTTTCGAACTTTGAAACTACCCACGCACTTCCTAAGCTCGGGCTTTCGGTTTTATGCGCGGCGTTCGTGCTGCACTTTTTCTTCATGCTGACGCATATAACCATCCGCTCCTGGCGACATGTAGCTTAAAAGCAAGCGGTTCTATTACATCAATGTCAGCACTAGCAAGTTCTACTTGGAACTTGCGGAGGGATATATGAATTGATTCGGCTAAGTCTTATCTAGAATATTTATTGCCCCAATCGGGCAACAGAGGATAGAACGATCCGCTAGCCTACTTACTACCTCGGACTAGAACCTACTATTGACATTTAATTATACTTATGCTAATATATAGTGCATTATACGGCCAAAGAGCCGATTTCTCTTAAATCAACATCCAACAAATAACAACTAAAAGGAAGCTCTTCTTGCTGCAGAGCTCTTAAGGATTTTTAATGAACGAAATAATATTGATATTGGCTGCCCTTTTATTAGGGTTAGCTTCAGGTTTTATTGGTGGAGTAGCTACTGGCGGCGGCTTGGTGTCAATTCCAGGTCTAATGTTTATGGGTTTGCCGCCTGCTGCCGCTATTGCAACCAATAACCTAAATGCAATCTCAGGTATCACTTCCGCACTGAGGTTTCACAAATCACAAAAGCTACAAATTCGTAGAATGTGGCCCCTACTTTTTACTTCTTTCTTTGGCAGTTTAGCTGGCTCAAAGCTGCTACTGCACTTAAATCAAACCGTCATTCAAAAAACTTTTGCTATTGTTTCAATAGTTTTAGTTATTACTTTTGTATTGAATAAAGGTCCGCATTCAGCCAAGCGAGGTAAAATTCATTCCTTACTTGGAATTTTTGCAGTCCTTTTAGGCAGCATTTTCGCAGGTTTGTTTGGAACTGGCGGCGGCTTCTTCGTGGTTTATATACTTTGCTACTTTTACGGTCTAAATATTATGGAAGCCAATGCCAACACGAAGGTGATCAATATCGCTGGAACAATTTCTGTAATTGCCGTGTTCCTGCACGCCGGGTTAATTAACTTTCAGGTAGGCATTCCCATGATGGTCGGCTCAACAATCGGAGGGTATATAGGCGCTCACACAGCTCTAAAAAATGGTGAGGACTTAGTGAAAACTATTTTTCTACTGGCTGTATTTGTCTCTGGCATTAAGCTACTCCTAGAATAGAGTGGTAGCCTAGGTACATTCGAATTAGAGCCTTATCTTCCCTGAGATATTAAGATGGAAGAGCTTATATCTTGGAAATTAAATAATTAATGATAATAGCTCAGGCTTTATAAGCGCTTTGGCTTCTTGATTTCTTTACGGCCTTTATCTTTAGGCATTCTTGACTTTGCAGAAGGGCTCCAATTAAACTGGAGCCCTTCAAGCAGACTACTTGGCTTCTGCAGTTTCCGGAGCGACACTTTCAGCTGGTTTGGCAACCTCATCGTCCGCCTTATTCACAGTACGAATATACTCTGAAGAGTCTACTTTATTATGTTCATTGGTTTTAATAGGTGTAAATATTGACATAGTTATGCCCTTTCGTTAAAGATTTATTGTTTATTAGGCCAACAACAATCTTTGCGATAGCTCCCTACGAGTTTTTAGTGTTGAGGTGGTCTAGCTACTCTTAACTATACTCCTTAGTTTGACATGTTCCTAATCTCATATTATGACATATATTTCTGAACCTAAATAACAGGGGTGAAATAAAAATACGGATTCGCTTTTATGCCAATCCGTATCTGTTATTTAAGCTTGGTAGCGGGGAGAGGACTCGAACCTCTGACCTCATGGTTATGAGCCATGCGAGCTGCCGCTGCTCCACCCCGCGGTAATTTCGAAAGACCACCTACCTTTTCTTGATAAACAAGAAAGAGCAATTAGTTATTCTAATCTGTTATTGGAAGTTTGTCAATCTGTAAATAACTTACGGCCCAGAAGAAAATCACGCCAATTTTCCATATTTTTTACATATTTGGAACGATTGTCAGCAGTGCTCTCACCTAGCTTTGAGGTGCTGATAATCAAAGAAGGGTCAGCATATTTTAAGGCTACGCTTTTTGGCACCAATATTATCTTCTCGCCAGGAGCAGCCAGTCCCAGATTCTGGCGAGCGGCAAGGTCCAGGTATTGATCAGTTTGGTAGTATTGATTCTGCAAAGCGGCATTCTGATTTTGCAGTCTTAGCACATCGTTTTGCTGCTTTAGCACGGATATCTTTTTCTGCAGCTCATAATTTGTCTGCACGGTTTTTATACCGCTCCAGGTTATTGCCAGCACGATGACGGCAAAGATATAAAGCACCACGTTACGGATATCTCTAAACTGATTTATAAAATTTTTTATATGCGGCTTTATTTCATCGATCACAGGGTTATTATATATTACTCATCTGTTATAATTGTCTGCGTATCATTTCAAAGGCCGAGGGGATGTAGCTCAGTGGTTAGAGCAGTCGGCTCATAACCGATTGGTCCCTGGTTCAAGTCCAGGCATCCCCACCAAAATAAGCACTATGCAGTAGTGTTTATTTTTTTGGCTGCAAGAATTTTTACGGAAACAAAACTGGACCGTATGTAAAGTTCATTATATGGAATTAAAACCTCATAATTACCAGCGAATGCTATTAACTTTTATCGGCCTAGCTCTTTTAATACTGGTACTTGTGCTTAATCATCTTCACCCCCGAGACCAGGGTGTAGCTGACATTACTCATGGTTCTATACATAAATTAACTCAGGGTATAAGCTTTGCAGTCCAGGCTGACAGCTTTTCTGGAGGTTCAGTATATAGCTTATCGCCAGGTCAATTTTCTAATCGTACGCAAAATGAGCAGCAAGTTAAGGCTAGCACCCAAGCGCCCACATCTGCCAGCGTGAATCTGACAGGCGCTCTAGCACGGTCAGAGCCGTGCAGTGGCTCGGAGCCTGATGTGACTAAAGGTGCTAGAACATCTAGCCAAAAAAGAAACGACAACGCTATATCGACCCATAGTCACATCTTAGGCAGCTGTTAATTTTTTTACATGCACCTAGATATTTAATAGCTAAGATAGCTGTATGAAAAAATTCAGGCGGAGTATCGAGCGCGTCAGTATTGGGGCCAGCTTAGTCGTCTTCCTAGTTTTCCTACTTGCCATTCTCATTTGGACCATCAGCCCCCATACACCCAACTTGCCCAGTCCAGCGCTCAAAAATCTAGCGGCCCGCCATAATGTCCAGCTGGGCAATTTTGCCGATCTCAAGATGCTTAATCAAAAACCATATGCTGACATACTTACTTCCCAGTACGCCTTTGTAACTATAGACGGCGAACCCAACTGGACATTCAACGATGGATCGCTGCGGCCCGGACCGAATACTTTTGATTTTTCAAATATGGATAAAGTCTTCGCTTTCGCCAAGGATTTCAACATGCCCGTGCAAGCACATCATTTGGTTTGGGGAGAAGATAAATGGCTACCAGCCTGGCTTAAAGATGGTAAATACACTAAAGCTCAGTTGCTTAACTTAATTCACCAGCATATTCAGACCGTGGCAGGCAGATATAAGGGCCGAGTCCGAGAGTGGACCGTGGTAAACGAGGCATTCACGCGGAGTCAGCATATTTATGGCCTACACGATTGGTGGGCTGATCACATCGGAGACCAAAGCTACATAGACCAGTCTTTTATTTGGGCTCACCAGGCAGATCCAAACGCTAAATTGCTACTCAACGATTTCAATAACGAATCCGAAAACAGCGTCTCGAATGCCATGTATAACTACATCAAGACCGCCAAGGCCCGCGGCATACCGATTGACGGTATTGGTATGCAGATGCATATAGACGGCACCAATCCACCTAAGAAAGACGACGTTATCAAAAATATGAAACGTTTTGGTGGCCTTGGTGTAAAAGTTTACGTTACAGAGTTCGACGTCAACATGGGAAATGTGCAGGGCACGAGTCGGCAACGGGACCTGAAAGAATCTGCTATCTACTATGACATGGCCAGAGCTTGCATTGAGTCGGCTGTCTGCCCTAGCTTTGCCGAACTTGGTATAACAGATAAGAAATCCTGGTATAACGACTTAGGTATTAAGAACGCCGACCCGCTGCCGTTTGATGGCAAATATCGCCCCAAGCCTGCATTTTATTCGTTCCGCCAGGCCTGGCAACAGAATTAAGATTCAGCGGCTGCTTTAAATTCGCCCCAAGCCAATGTGCGGGCGTTTCTAAGATTTCTGTCGAAAGTAGCGTAGCTTGGCTCACGACGGCGTGGGATTTTCCAACCTAGGCCTTGCCTAATTAATTCAAAGCGCAGCTTTGCTATGAAGCCTTCAATGCTTCTGGGTTCCGGAGAGCTCATCATGCCAAGTAGTTGCTGCGCTTCATCGACGCTCTCGAACACAGTTTCCCGGAGAGTCTCATCTTGCCACAGCTCGCTCGGGTAGTTGTGGCCCGTAAATTGCTCAACCCGCTCCTGGCTACGCTCACCGCCTGTTTTTGGCAAAAATTTTAGAGCGTTATCGAGCACTCCTAGCGAATCATAAGCTCTGACGACAGCGTTTCTCTGTGCCTGTTTGTCACCAAGTTGCTGATTCTTTTCTACGGTGGTGGCCACATAGCGCTCGATACTCCAGCCAGGTGTGTCAGCGATACCCACTACTGCCAGTATCCCTTGATGCAGCATATAGGCATTTTGATCCTGTTTATGCCCCAAAAGATATTCGCTCTCTATGAAAGCCATGTTGGATAGCAAATTATCTTTCAGGTAGTCTAATCGGCGCTTTTCGGGGTTGCCGCCACCTAAATCTTCGTACACATCAGTACGCTCCACGGTGTCACCGACTATCCGCATAGCTGCTCGTCTGGCTTGGGCTTCAAATTCAGGCTCTACACCTTGACTGCCTAGGGCAGGGTCAGGCCCCAGTTCTTTATCGGCTTGCTCTTTGTTATCATGAACTGCTTGGATTTCTTCTTCGGTTGGCAAACGTAGCTGTTCGTTTTCTGGCGGCTCTTCGCTCATATGACTATTAAACATGCTTGTCTAGAATTTATCTAGTAAAGCTAATGCTTCCTGCGGTGAACTTGAGTGCATAAACTCGCTCCGTAGCTCCGCCGCACCATCAAAACCGTTTATATAGACTTTGCAGAATTTACGCAGAGTCTCGAACCGGCGCTCACCACTTCTATAAGTCTGTAGGTGTAGATTTATATGTTTCTTAAACAAATCTATCTTTTGCTGGGGTGTCCAGCTTTCCCAAGGACTATTTTCGCTAAATAAAAACGGATCGCTAAAAATTCCTCGACCGGCCATTATGCCATCCAGTTTAAAGCGTTCTGCTAGCTCTAGGCCTTGGACTCGTGATTCAACGTCGCCGTTACCAACAATTTTGATGGCGGGCGAAAGGGAATCGCGCATCTGCCGGGCCTGGTTAATTAGTTCCCAATTAGCTGGGACCTTTGATAATTCTTTGGCGGTCCTGCCATGAATACTTAACATGTTAAGTTTTTTAGTAAGCAGAAATTCAATCCAACTCATATCGATGTTGTTAAAACCAACACGGGTTTTGACGCTGACAGGGAAGTCCTTGCCCACCGCTTCCCTAACGGCGTTGATTATTTCACTGGCTAATTCCCTATTATTTATTAGAGCTGCACAGGCACCGTTCTTAATCACCGTTTTAACTGGACAACCCATGTTTATATCTACTCCAGCAAACCCCATCTCAATCAACTCTTTAGTCGTTTTGTAGTAGTTATCGGGATTCAGACCCCATAGTTGAGCGATTACTGGTTTCTCGTTTTCTGCTAGTAAGAGTTTATGTAGCAGTCTTGGCCGACCAGGGCTCTGCAGCCCATCAACATTAACGAACTCCGTAAAAAATAAGTCGGGCTGGGCGCAGCTAGCGACGATTTGACGGAAAGCCGTATCGGTCACGTCATCCATCGGTGCCAGGATAAAAAATGGGCTAGGTAGTGAATCCAGGCTCATCATCCGCCCCCAGCGCCTCCCATTCAGCTTGTACTTGTTGTTTGTATCTTTTTTCTTCCAATTCCAGATAATCTAGCGTCAAAGGATGAGCTTTAGCACTGTCTATTTCTGCGTTCCAGACAGAAACTTCCCTAAAAAACGAAAGTTTTGCTCGTTGATAAAGTCGCCCTACTAGCTCGGGGTCAGCCAATCGCAACGCCGTCATGTTGTTCTCTAGGTTGTTCTGGCGGCTTTTGTTAGGCTGGCCGTTACGCTGCTTTGGTTGCCACGAATTTCTATTCAGCGAACTATGGGCTAACATAAATTCGGCTAGGACTTCCCTTGCCTGTGGGTCGTAGATGATTTCTGTTGGCGTTGGCAAGCGGTTTTGAACTTCATAAAGCCTATGTAGCACGGCCA
>Ga0105240_10012508_pt1 | contig 11706 bp, 7 predicted proteins | sample KBSC54metaG_FD_80426 | JGI IMG/M metagenome (GOLD analysis project Ga0105240, IMG submission 80426) | Corn rhizosphere microbial communities from Kellogg Biological Station, Michigan, USA - KBS C5-4 metaG | ecosystem: Host-associated > Plants > Roots > Rhizosphere > Soil | place: Michigan, USA...
GCGCATCCGCTCAGTACCGAAGCGAATACGTTGCTGAACTTCGCACGGATGATGAACGCAGCCAGATCCCGGCGAGTGGAGATAAAGTCCGGGCAATAACGGCGCGCTACACCAGCCGCGCAACCCGAAGTGTATCCACGCCGCGCCATGACTTCGATGTACTTGAAGCCAGGATCGGTGGTCGGAACATCAGCGAACGACGTACCGGTGATGCCCGCCGCGCCGGTAAGCGCAAACGAGTTGGTCAGGTAAGCTGTGATCGCCGCTTCATCCATTTGGCCCTTCACGATCCAGTACGCCATCTCGCGACGCGTAATCTGATCGTTCGGTCCGAAGCTGCCTGCCGCCGGAGCCGCACCCGGAGCCGTCACACCAGCCGGAATGGTTGGATAGTCGACTGCGTTGACTCCCGGGAACGGAATGCAAGTGACGTTCGGAGGAGTGATGGGCGTTCCTGCTGCTGTGCAACCGCCGCCGGTGAACGACGAAGGCGTAAAGCCCAGGTTGACGGCCATCTGGATGTATGGGAATTCCGGAATCGGCACGCCGCCCGGAGCCACATCGTTGAATAACACCGTGCTGTTGTTGTAAGCATCGGTGAGCGGGAACGAAAGCTTGTAGTTAGCCGCAAACGTTCCAAAGTGAGCCAGAGCCGCTGCGCCGCTGTCACGCTTCTGCGCATACGCGCCGAAGTTCCAGAGGCTGCCATCGTTCGGATCCACCGCTTCTCCGCCACGGAACGCCAGGGCATATTGTGCGCCCAGGCTACCGCTGCGAGGATCGCGAAGAACCGGATTGATGTCGGATACATCTTGACCGCAACGCGTGTCAAACAAGCTGACCCACGCTAGCGGATTGTTCGCCACACCCGAAGCCGGAGCCCCAGGGCTCAGCGCGTCGCTGTAGCAGTTGGCCATTTGCGGCAACTGCGTCGAAGCTACGCCCGAGGAGCCGAATGTTTCACGCGAACGAGGATCGCCGCCCACAAAGTCGGGCTGCAAAGCGACCGGTGTACCGCCCGGAGCCGTGTTGAAGCTGGTGTCCGGCAAGCCGGCCAGCGGAGGATTCGTCGTGCCGACAAACAGCTTTTCGAGGAACGGCAGACCGTTGATAGGATTGCCCACGCCGAACGTGTCTACGTTGGCAGGAACATCGAACATCGGAGCGAACGCCGTCTGATTCTGCCAATTGCTCTGATAAACCGTGCTGGCAACGGTCGTCGGACCAGCTCCCAGTTTCTGCACGATTTCGTAAGCCACTGTCGTCGACAGCGGAGTATTCGAGCCACCGGGGAATTGACCCTGACCAGGGAATATCGCGCTAATCACACGGGCATCGTACAGATGTCCTTCACGGAAGATCACCGCGTGTGGACGAGCGTCACCTACGAACAGATTGGGAGCAGCCCCGCCGGAATTGCGATAATTCTGCTGCGGCGCCATCGCTGCGTTGCGGTAGTAGTTTACCGTAAACCAGCTCGGGAAGCCCTGTCCAAGGTCGGTAGTAATGACGTTTTGGTTCTGCAACACCGGATAGAACGGAACCGGACCAAACGCATTGGCGGCCTGTGTGGTGAATCCGTATAACTCGCGGACTCCCTGAAGATAAAGGTACTGAGTGGAGGTGCCATCGTAGGAAATCGATCCTACCAGGTAGGTCTGCGAACTCTGCGTTGGGCCAGTCGCATTGGGCCCTCCTACCGGCAGATTGGAGTAGGTCGCCATAGCCCGGCCACGGAGATGCGCCGGCTCGTAGAAGACCGGTGCGCAACGGGTCGTGCCGCCGCCAAAGCCCTGACCGATACCGATATTACATGCATTGTCACTGGCCACAGCCGTGAAAGGCATCGGCGGACCCGCATTGGTACCAACCGTGTTATTCACTGGTTGTCCATTATTGGCCGGACTGCTGAACAGATCGTAGTAGTCGCCCGACGGTCGGCTGGCCGCAGTGCCAGGCTGACCACCGACACCGGCAAACTGATTACCGGCTACCAGCGCAGTGGTCGTGGGCGGAAAGATCTTGATGTACAACGCAGTCTTCTTGATCACACGGATGCGCGTTCCCGCAAATGCTGGAAACGTCTGTGCCCCGCCCGCTGTCAGGGGGTTGTAAGCCAGGCTCAGATCCGCGCCGTTGATATTGGTGTTTACTACCGCCGAAGCGATGGTCACTGTGTCGTTGTCGACACCGAGACGCGCGCTGGTCGGGAAATAGCAAACCTTGGTTCCAACGGTCTGTGTGGCATATACTGCACCCGCGCTGCAATCGAATGCGTTCAAAGTGTTGATCGCGCCAGTGGTGAAGGCGGGCAATGAGTTGATGTTGCCGACACCGACGAGTTCACCGTTGCCGGGCGTAGCCGGAAACGCTAAGTCGCTACCGAAACCGTCGAGGGTACCGCTGTTGGACTGCGTGCCAAGCGAATTGCCGTAGATGATGGCCCACAGGTTGGTGTTCACATTGCCTGTATTGGAAGTGGTCGAGGGAGTCGGCGTAACAAACGCAGACGTGCCAACCGCGTTCGGAGGAGTAACCGGAGTAGTCGCTTCCGTTCCCTGGAAAACCGCCTGATCGAGCAATACGGCGTAGCGGGAAACCAGAAGCACCCAGCTCGCTTTGCGAGGCCGAGTCAGACTGTAGGCGCCGGTATTGTTCGCCGTGAGGCCGGTGTCGACCACCGTGAACAGCACCAGGAAGCGGCCTTGCATCTGATCGTAAACCACCGTCGCGTTATCAAACTGGCAAGTGGTGGCGTTGCGGCTATTGCCCGGATCTGCAAGTACATCCGGAGCTTCTGCTCGCGGCGCGCCAGTGGGGCAAAGATGACCGAGAGGCTGCTCACCGATCCAGTTGTCCAGGAACACGCGCTGGGCGCCAAAGGGCTGGCCGCCAGTCAACTGCGCTCCGGGATTCAGGCCGGTGGGGATAACACCCGGCGCATTGCCGTTGGGTAAGCGCCAGATCGAGGAGTTGGCGACAAGGAGAATATCCTCGGGACCAACGGCGATCTGCGCACTGCCCAGGGGGCCTGCGCCAAGAGTGGAGTTGCCGTTTAAGAAATCCACTTGCGATGGGCCTTCAAACTCCGCGCGCGGAGTAGAAGGTGTCACGAGTGGATTAGCGGTGGGATACGGTGCTGGAATCCGTGCTGGAACGGCGGCACTGGCGATATTAGCCGCCAGACCCAGGGAAACCAAGGCCGCAAGGGTGAATAGCTTGGACCAACTAAGACGTTTCATTCAAGTTCCTTTCCTCTCATTACTCAGGTTTTTCATCGGGACACAAATTTCCTAAGGGAACAGTCTCTTATATCCGATCGAAAACCAATTGTCAATACGAATGTTTTAACCCCCCCTGCAATGGGTCGCGAGGAAGATAGACTGCTACCCTCCCCACTTCCTCCGAAACGTACGCTCGGAAGGTTGTCATTCTTGTTACTAAAAACTTGCCCGATTAATCCCCGTTTTGGGGTCAGACCGAACCAGTGAACATACTAACATCTTTTCGTCAAGTTGACCTAGATTTTTTTTTAGAACGAAACATTTCCCGTGCGGAACGCTCCGGGGCTAACTTGAGCGATTATAGGCCCCGGCAGAATTCCTCGAACGGCTGCACCGGAACGCGCTTTGCGATATCGGAAGCCGCCGCGGAAGCCGCCACAGAGTGTAGTGATTCTACCGACCAATGCGTTGCATTGCGAAATTGGGCCAGATAGTTTTGCTTGTGTTGTTCGATCAGCGCTTCATGCTCTACGGCTGTCAGTTCTTCGCGGATGTATTGCTCCACCAGCTCGCGCTTGTAACGCTCGTAACTGACCTCGAGCTCCAACCGCCTGCGGCATTCCTGCTCCAGACGGTGCTCTTGCTCCACGCGCTCGGCCCGCTTGCGGCTATTCTCAAAACTCTCCGGGACAGGCGTGTTGTCGCGAATCACGGATATATAAAAACCTGGGGGATTACGGAATGTTCCGAGCGGCTCGCAAGCGATGCGATAGTCCGCATACTCGAGCTGCTCGAGCACCGCCTGCCCTTCCCGCACTTCCGCGAGCAGAGCCTGTGCTTGTTTCTCGCTGATGCCACGCTTCAACATCGCGGCAATGATTTCCTGATCGTATTCGCCGGGTCCCGAACTGGGTGCCGGATCCGCTACGGCTCCCGCCGTCACGCCCGGCGTACACTCGGCAAAAATTTCGGGCGACTCTTCCAGCAGGCCTGGCTTGCCCATGAAAAAATCGTACTCGTTTCGCGCCTTCGGGCCAGGCACATAAAGCATCATCCAGTCGGGACGTCCTTCCCCATCCAGCATCGCCTCGTAGCTCACTCCGGCAAGATACGCCGACTGCTTGTGTGGCTGATGCACTTTGTACATTTGCTTCTTGAAATGTTCGTAATCGAAATAGCGCTGCTGCGCCGAATACGAACAGTATTCCGAGTAGGTAATCCGGCTGGCGTTTGGATTGTTGAACCGGAATGCGTTGTAAAACTTCACGCCCATGATTTCGTAGAAACGCTGCGCTGACGGTGTGAGAGATTTCAGGTACTCGTAATCCTGCGGTCGGAAGGGCGCGTCATTGAGCATCGACCAGTACACGTCGTTCAGGCTGATGTACACACAATCGGCGCGGCGCTTGTCCGGCAGTCTCTCGCCGGTAAAGATCACGCTGTAGCGTGTGAAATCGGCCTCCAGCGTTTTCTCGATTCCCTCGATGTTCGTGTAGCGGACTTTGACGGTAATGAATGCGCTCGCATTCTGACGCAGCGCCCGCTTTATGACGCTCGTGTTGCCTCCCATCCCTAGCTCGGTCGCAATATCCCGCAAGCTTCCCAAGCGAATTAGTTTTGGTATCGGTCTTCCCTGCTCCTCGATCCGGCGATTGATCACCAGCGTGTCGAGCTTGTACGCCATCTGCCGCGCCTGGCCATACCGGTCGTTGTACGTGACCTCCCACCGGATTTCAATTTCACCCTGCGCGTTGCGCTTCACGATCTCGATGTCGATCTTGCCCTTCTTCGAGAGGTTGTGCGCTGGAAACCGCGACAGCACATGCTCCGTCCGAATCACGTTCAGGGGAGGTGGTGGCGAGCCCTCCTCTGGAGGGGTCGCGATCAGTCGTTCAACAGCGGTTTTCAGGGATTTCGCCATGGGATCACCGTCAGCAGCAGCAGCAGCAACAGCAGCTCTGCTGCTGCTGTCTAAATACTCTAAATACTCTAAATACTCTAGCGACAGTCATATATATGATTATAAAGGAGATATTAGCAAAATCGTCTCCTCTTGTTGTGCAATTCGTCTCCTCAAGTGTTGCAACTCGTCTCCTCAAGTGTTGCAATTCGTCTCCTCAAGTGTTGCGCGTCTCCTCAAGTTGTGCACCCCGTCTCCTCAAGTTGTGCACCGGCGTCTCCTCTTGTTATGCACCCTGTCTCCTCTTCTTATGCAGCCAATTGCGGCGTGTCTCCTCTTCTTATGCAGCCAGTCTCCTCTTTTAAGCCAGCCAATTGGCCTCCGCCTCCTCTTCTTATGCAGTCCAATTCCGTTGTCTCTTCCACTCCGTCTCCTCAAGATGTGCACCCCTATCCGGTACTGTTTCAGTACCGGTTACCGATACTGAAACAGTATCGGATACTGATTCAGTACCGGATACTGATACGCCCACTTTCGGCAGCAGCCGGGCACCCGTTTTCGGATCGATAAAAGAGACTCCTTTGGTCCGCACCACCCACTCCAATCCGGCCGCTTTCCGGCGTTTCATTACCGTCGCGCCGTTGTATACAAGATAGGTTTTTCCCACCTTGTTTTCGCAGTCCTCGGAACCGATTTCTTCGATGGCCAACTTGCGTATCAGCGAGCGAATGTTAAGGCGGCAATTGTTGAGCGATAACCGCGCGAGTCTCGACATGGCGCCGAAGCCCATGGTCACTACCCGTGCATCTGGAGTATGCGGTTCGCCTGCTTCCCAAAGAGCCGTATAGACGGCATGTTCGCTATGCGAATGACCATCCTGAATATGCTTGGCGGCACTGGCATTCGGGCGGTGGTATCGGGCCGGATTATGAGGCTTGTTTTTGCCCGGAACCGGAACCGTATCAGTATCGGATACTGTTTCAGTATCGGGTACTGATACGGTCCGTTCCCTTAATATGATGTGCTTCTTCGTATCAGTATCGGATACCGTTTCAGTACCGGATACTGATACGCGTGCCCCTCTCAGTCCTAAGAACGCAATACTCGGCTGTAGAGTAGGGTCCGCCATGAGTTCGGCGAGTTCTTCTTCCACCGACAGCGTCGGAGTTTTTTTACGGATTGATACTGGTTGGTTGCTCGATTTCATCCGTCTTTTCTTCCGGCTCTATGCTTTCCACTTGCTGGTGCTGAACGGCCACGCCAAAGAATTCCAGAAGCTGGGTGGCTACTTGTTCGTAGTCCTCGAGTGCCTTCGATTTCGGATCGAAATCAGCTAGAAACTGGTGAGCCCGGTGAGCCTTGCCGACCGCTGTATCCGTACGAATTGGACCTATGGTCGGAATATCGTTCTGCTGCCCGAGCGCGTGAATCATGTTCATCACAATTTCAGTGAGGCCGATCCGCTTGTTGACGATCGTCGGGAGCAGGGCAACGGGCTTGATAGGAACACGGCACGCTCTAGAGATCGTGCTGGCGTAAAAAAGCGATGCGCCGGCCCCTGAGACACTGAGGCTATCCATAGCTACCGGAATCAAAAAATGCCGTGCGTAAACCATCGCGCAGGCCTGCATCAGGCTGATGGAAGGCGCCACGTCAATCAGCACGGCATCGTAAACTTCATCGAAGTTGGTGAATACATCTTCGAACAGGCGCTCGCGGGCAACCACGCTGGTTACCTGCTGCTCGGCATCCGTCGTGGTGCGGCCCCCGCAGAGTACATCCAGATTCGGTCGCACATTCATCACGCATTCACGCAGGTGCAATTGCTTCAGAAGGAAGTCAGCCAGGTAGTATTCAGGACGCAGTTTGAGCACACTGGCGATAGACCCCTGTGGGTCGGCATCAATCAACAAAGTCCTGAGATTGCGATCGGCCAGGCAGCGCGCCAGCGTAAGCGCAGTCGTCGTTTTTCCAACTCCGCCACGCTGATTTCCAACCATCAATCGGATCATTTGACGAGGACTTCCTTGAGCTCTTGAACCTCTTGCTGCGTCCAGATACGCCAATTGTTTCTGTTGTTCCTCGCCGGTTTAGGAAGCCGCCCGTCCGCAATCATTCGACCAAGAGTCTTTTTGCTGACGCCAAGGATGTTCGCCAGTTGACTGGCTTTGTAGAGATGAGGACGTTCATAGAGAGGCATAGATTGCTTAAGTTATATTAAGGCTGGCCGTAGATGTTTACAAAGAAAAAACAGGGACAAATTCAACTTTTTTCGATCCAGGAGCAAAAACTATCGTAATCGTTACTAATCACCTGTGAGAACTCAAAAAGCTGCCGAAGCAACTCCTCCATACTCCCAAAGCGGATTTCGAGTCTTCGGCGCTCTAACCTCACTCCTGAAGGTAAATTTGCAAGCTTTCGGTCTCCCACTTTAGATGTAACTTGTATTACTATTCTTTTCTGAAGCGCTTGGTCGAGACGCTCACGCCGGCGGGATTCCCACTGATAAGTGTCGCCATCCCGGATCGCTTCAAGCTGCCGTAACAGGTCCTCGCGAGCAATCAAAAAGGTCCGGCCCGCCTGATATCCCCCAAACCGATGCATGAGCCGAATAGCCGCTCTCCGGCTTACATGGAGAAGGATTTCCAATCCCGCACGGTCCACCACGGGAGCCGGAAATGTGCGAATCATAGCCAAAGCAGTAGGAAGTTGCTGATACCATTCAGGTTGTCGTGGCATAAGTAAGGAGAGATCGCCTCCATGTTAAGGCACAAGTGTGCCATCTAGGGCGTTGATATTACTTCCGATAATGATTATTATCATGATATATTGAGTTTTGCCCCCTTTCCGGAACGAACCCAATTTCAAAGGGCTCCGCCAAGCCGTTCTCGATCAGTTGGCGTCCACCCACTCCCGCCGGGCCTACGCCCACGCTCTGGACAGCTTCTTGACCTGGTTGGGAACACAGCCACTCAATCGAGCCGCGCTGTTACGATACAAAGCCACGCTCGCCGACCGGCTTTCCACTTCCTCCATCAACCTGCATTTGGCTGTGATTCGCAAACTAGCCGCTGAGGCAGCCGAGCGCAAAGTACTCGCCCCGGAAGTCGCCGCCGGGATTCGGAACATTCGAGGAGCCAGGCAGCAGGGAACCCGGACAGGAAACTGGCTAACTGCGGACCAGGCAAGGGAACTGATCCATGCTCCGGACCGGTCGACCCTTAAAGGAAAGCGTGACCGCGCACTCCTCGGACTGCTAGTCGCCTGCGGGTTACGCCGCTCGGAGGCAGCCAATCTGAATGTCGAATCGCTTCAACAGCGCGAAGGCCGATGGGTAATTGTGGATCTAAAAGGGAAGGGAAACCGGCTGCGCACCGTCCCAATTCCCGGATGGCTAAAGGAGACGATCGACCAGTGGACCGGAGCCGCCGGCATTCACCAAGGCCGGCTGTTCCGTTCCATCAATAAAGCCGCAGTCATATGGGGCGAAGGTCTGACAGAAAAAGTGGTCTGGTCCGTAGTTCGTGAGTACGCGCCCGCTTCCGGTCTGGCGCCGCACGACTTGCGGCGTACCTGCGCGAAACTATGCCGACAAGCGGGCGGGGAACTGGAGCAGATCCAGCTCCTGCTCGGTCACGCTTCCATTCAAACGACCGAACGGTATTTGGGGAGCCGCCAGAACCTGGCGCAGGCAGTAAACGATCATCTCGGGCTGGAATAACAAAAACAAAAGCGCCACCGCCGGGGGTAGGCGGTGACGCTTCGACTGTAGGTATTAGGATGGGCCTTTACCGTCCTACAGAGACTGGGATACTGACCAAAGCCATCTGCTTCGGGTCGTCCGAGTTACTTCGCGTTTCACGTTCCAGCTTAGTGGGCACTACCTTGCCGCACAAGCCGCCGTCCGCGGTCCAGATCTCGGAGAAGAAGTAGCGATCGCCGTAGCGATGGAAGATCACTTTCGCTTGGACATTATCCTTGCTCTTATAGGAAGCGTTGCTGGCCGAAGCGAGAACCAGTGCAGACTCACCGTTGGTAACACTCTGGACCCGGACAACGCCCTTAGTTGATAGCGAAGGCTGTTGAATGGTGTATTGTCCAGCCGGCATTGTCTTGTCAGCCACGGTGAAAGCGAATGGAATGTTGGCGATGGCTTTTTCTTGCGCGTAGAGGCCGGTGCTTCCCAGCAAGGCCGCCGCGGTAATCGTCATAACGAAAGTCTTAAGCGTTTTCATGGTAGTGAACCTCTCCTTTTCTATTTCCCTCAAGCTCTTTTTTCTTGTGGGTTACGCCAACTAATAGGGCAGCCATAAGACCAAACCGTAAGTGCTTGGTTTTGTTGGAAATCTTCTTTGGGGTAGCAAGAGAAACGAACCTGCAGGTGAAACCAGTAACCAAAAGGTGAAGAATAGAAGGACTATGAATCCCAGGCTGCTGGTATTGGCCGGCCCGCGCCAAGGCGCCGCGTGCCCGATCGCTGTAGATACCTTCACCATCGGCCGTGACGCGCAGAATCAGCTTTCTCTACTCGACTCCTCCGTTTCCCGCGAGCATTGCCTCATCATCCGGCAAAATGGCGGTTTTCTGATTCGCGATCTGGGGAGTCACAACGGCACCCTGATCAATGGAGTGCAGAGTCAGGATCAGCTACTGGCGCACGGCGACCTAATCAAACTGGGCCGCAGCGTTCTCCAATTTCTAACTGGCGCCGATGTCGTCTTCGAAACTCCTGTGAATAACGACGAGGTAAAGACAGTGGAGCTGTTGCGCGCCGATCAAGGCGAACTGGCGCAGAAACTGGAAGCTCCGGACCATCTGCACGCCCTATTACGCATCAGCATGATGCTGCATTCCTTCCACGCCATGTACAAAGAGCGTGGCACTCCTGCGCGGGATTTACTCGAGCGGCATCTATTAGAACTCATCCTCAGCGTGATCCCCGCCGAGCGCGGCGCCATCTTGCTATACGAAGACAATCTCGACGAGCCATCTTCGTTGTGCGTGCAAAGTCAGGACGCGGCCCTCTACCGGCCGGTAGTGATCAGCCGGACGTTGGTAAAGCGCGTATTGAATGAGCGCTGCGGCCTGTTGATAGAGAACACATCGAAAGAAATCGATGAAGTGGAGAGCCTGGTTGCCGTGCCGGGGAAATCGTTGCTGGTGGCGCCGCTGCTGATTCGCGAACAGGCTTGCGGCATTGTGTACCTGGAAGGGGTTATGTTTCTGGAAACGCATCTGCAGCTCCTCGTGGCCATCTCGCAAATTGCCTCGATGGCAATGGAGAACGCGTTTCATCTCGAATGGCTGGCGGCCGAGAACCAGCGATTGGAATCGGAGCTTCACCCCGGTCATCACATGATCGGCGAGAGTGAAAAGCTGCGCGAGTTGCAACGCAACATAGCCAAGGTCGCCCAGACGAATTCGACGGTGTTGATCATCGGCGAAAGCGGAACGGGAAAGGAACTGGCGGCGCGTGCCATTCATCAGAACAGTCCCCGGGTAAATAAGGCGTTTGTAGCAGTGAATTGCGCAGCTCTCACAGAAACGCTATTAGAGAGCGAACTGTTCGGCCATGAGAAAGGCTCCTTCACCGGTGCCGTGGCGCAGAAGAAAGGCCGTCTCGAATTGGCCGAAGGCGGAACAATGTTCCTCGATGAGATTGGCGAGATGCCACCGCTGTTGCAGGCCAAATTGCTGCGTGTTCTGCAGGAGCGGCAGATGGAACGGGTGGGCGGAACACACACAATCCGGCTCGACATCCGGCTGATCGCGGCAACAAATCGCAATCTCGAAGAGGAGGTGCGCGCCGGACGGTTTCGACAGGATCTGTATTACCGGCTGAACGTGGTGACGCTGAAAACGCCGCCGCTGAGCGACCGGCAATCCGACATTCCGGCACTGGCACTGCAGTTCGCGGCAAAGTTCGGAGAGCAATGCGGCCGGCGGGTAACGGGCATCACACCGGAGGCGAAGGCGTACTTGCTGCATTACGACTGGCCGGGAAATATCCGCGAGCTGGAGAACGCCATCGAGCGAGCAGTCGTGTTGGGCATGGGCGACATGATCCAGGTGGAGGATTTGCCGGAAAGCATACGTGAAATCAAAAAGCCGGCCGGAGTGAGCGGAGCAATGCAGCTACAGGAAGCGATCGACGAAGCGAAACGAGTCGCGGTCGACCGCGCCTTCGAGCAGGCGAAAGGCGATCACGCCGGCGCGGCCCAGCTGCTGGGAGTTCATCCTAACTATCTTTACCGGTTGATGCGGAACTTGGGAATGCGGTGAGGCGGATGAACAACCGAACGATCTGGCCGCTCTTGATAGGGGCCAAGCTCATACCCCAGCTAATGAGTTAGGCCGTTTTCAGCCCTTCCCGCAGGTTGGCCGTACAATTGCGAAACGTGTCGCGCCAAAACCCCATTCAGGTGATTCTCGTAAGACATGTACTGACGCACTGGCCTTGGTTAGCCTAAGTTCGTCACCATACCGGTGAAAAACCATCTAAGCCCTTAAGAATCAGTTCAGGCAATGGCTGAGTCTACACTACATTTGCGATTGAGTTCGAACCGCTCTGGGAGGGTCACA
>Ga0105240_10012511_pt1 | contig 11706 bp, 8 predicted proteins | sample KBSC54metaG_FD_80426 | JGI IMG/M metagenome (GOLD analysis project Ga0105240, IMG submission 80426) | Corn rhizosphere microbial communities from Kellogg Biological Station, Michigan, USA - KBS C5-4 metaG | ecosystem: Host-associated > Plants > Roots > Rhizosphere > Soil | place: Michigan, USA...
ATGGGATCGGCGGCGACTTGCTCAGGCGGCGTGTCGTCGTCCAGGAGCAGATGCACGAAGCTGGTGTTGGCGCCATTCTCCAGCAGCCGCCGCACCAGATAGGGCAACAGATCCTCATGCGCCCCCACCGGCGCATAGGTGCGCAAGGTGAGCGGCCCGAAACTTTCGTCCGCCGCGGCGTAAAGCGCTTCACCCATGCCGTGCAGACGCTGATGTTCGATGGTCACACTACCCGCCATGGCACGCACCGCCGCCAAAGTATGGGCATTGTGGGTGGCGAATTGCGCATAGAGATAAGGGTGCGCGTCGATTAGAGCGCGGGCCGCCGCCAGATAGGAGAGATCAGTGGCGGGCTTGGTGGTGAAGACGGGATAGCCGCGGCGACCGCCCACCTGGGCGCGCTTGATCTCGCTGTCCCAATAGGCGCCCTTGACCAGCCGCACCATCAGGCGCCGCCCACTGTCTTTCGCCAGCGCCGCCAGCATGGGGATCACGTCTACCGCGCGGGCCTGGTAGGCCTGCACCGCTAAGCCCAGCCCACGCCAAGTTCCCAATGCGGGTTCGCGCGCCAGCCGGTCTAGCAGCTTCAGCGACAGCACCAGGCGGTCGGCTTCCTCGGCGTCGATGGTGAAGTTGATGTCGGATTTTGCCGCCATCTCCGCCAGCCGTTTCAGGCGGGGATAAAGTTCGCTCCAGACGCGCGCTTCCTGCGTCGCCTCGTAACGCGGCGACAAAGCCGAGAGCTTTACGGAAATACCGTGGCCATGCTCCGGTCCCGAGCCTTTGCCGATGGCGGCGATGGCCGCTGCGTAAGCCCTTTCATAATGTGCGGCATCGGCCTCGGTGCGCGCACCTTCGCCTAGCATATCGAAAGAGCAGAGAAGATTCTCTTTCGCCGCCCGGCCGATGGCGTCTTGGATGGTACGGCCCAGCACGAATTGCTCGCCCATGATGCGCACCGCCTGCGCCACCGCCGCGCGCACGATGGGTTCGCCCACCCGCGCTGCCAGCCTCCTGATGGTGCCCGACGCATCATCCAGGCCTTCAACATCGACCAACCGCCCGGTCAGCATCAGGCCCCAGGTCGAAGCATTGACCAGCAGCGAATCCGATTGCCCCAGATGTGAAGCCCAGTCGGCGGCGGAAATCTTTTCCGCGATCAGCCGGTCGCGCGTGTCGGCGTCGGGCGTGCGCAGCAAGGCTTCCGCCAGACCCATCAGCGCCAGGCCTTCGGGTGTGGAGAGCGAGAATTGCTGCAGGAAGCTTTCGACCATGCCGGGGCGGCGATCCATCTGCCGCGCCTTGGCCACCAGCGCGGCGGCTTGCTTCTGCACGGTGGCGCGCATCGTAGGCGACAGCGGTTGGGATTTGAGCAAGGCGGCAATGACCTCGCGCTCATCGCGATATTTGCCCGCGTCCAACCGGTCCCAGTCGAGGATCATGGACGCCTTTATAGCGGAAGCGGCCGGCGCCGCACTCACCTGAGCACGGCCGCGAATTGTTCTGTGATCCAATCGGCCTGGTCCGCCGTCAGGATCAGGGGCGGGGCGATGCGGATGGTGTGGTCGTGCGTTTCCTTGGCGAGAAGCCCTCGCGCCACCAATTCCTCGCACACCGGGCGGGCGCCACCCGCCGCGGGGTCCAGCTCCACGGCGATCATCAGGCCTGCTCCGCGCACTTCGCGCACCATGTTGGAGCGGATGTCGGCCAGGCTGGTTTTGAGGCGTTCGCCGATCGTCGCGGCATTCTCGATCATGCCTTCCTCGACCAACACCTTCAGCGCCATGCGGGCGATGGCGCAGGCCAGCGGATTGCCGCCGAAAGTCGAGCCATGTTCGCCGGGATGCAGCACGCTCATCGCTTCGGTGTTCGAAAGCACCGCCGACACCGGATAGAACCCGCCCGACAGTGCCTTGCCGATCAAGGTAAGGTCGGCTTCCACACCCTCATGTTCTTCCGCCAGCAGCTTGCCGGTACGGCCAAGCCCGGTTTGAATCTCATCAAGAATGAACAGCACATTGTGACGGGTGCAGAGTTCGCGCGCCTTCTTCAGGTAACCGGATGGCGGAATGATCACCCCGGCTTCGCCCTGGATCGGTTCGACCAGGAAGGCCACCGTGTTGGGCGTGATCGCCGCTTCCAAGGCGGCCGCGTCGCCGAACGACACCATCTTGAAGCCTGCCGCATAAGGCCCGAAGCCTTCACGCGAGCCGGGATCGCTGGAGAAGCCCACAATGGTGATTGTGCGGCCGTGGAAATTGTTGGCGCAGACAATGATCTCGGCTTGACCGTCGGCCACGCCCTTGACCGTGTAGCCCCATTTGCGCGCCAGCTTCAGGGCGCTTTCCACAGCCTCGGCGCCGGAATTCATCGGCAACACCTTGTGTGCCTTCGTGAGGGCGCAGATTTCTTCATAGAAGGGCGCCAGCTGGTCGTTGCGGAAGGCGCGCGAGGTCAGCGTCAGCTTCGACGCCTGCTCCGTCATCGCCCCCAGGATGCGGGGATGGCAATGGCCCTGATTGACCGCGGAATAGGCCGACAGGCAATCCATATAGCGCTTGCCGTCCACGTCCCAGACATAGACGCCTTCGCCGCGGCTCAAGACCACGTCCAGGGCCTTGTAGTTCTTGGCGCCGAATTCCGCCTCGCGGGCGATATAGTCGCCGGCGTTCTGCAACCCCCCTGATGTGAAAAGATTGGGCGTGAAATGATTCACGTTTGCCTCACTCCGCCGCGCGGATCACGGTGCGCAGCCCGCTTTCCCGGTTCAGTCGCAAAGTCATGCAATAGGCGCCGCCGCCGGAGAGGATAAAGGGCGAAAGATCCACTTCGGCGACAGTGTAGCCCAAAGCATTCAACCGCTTCTTCAGCGCGGCCGGCGCTTTCGCCATCACGATATGGCGGCCGATATTGACGGCATTGACGCAGAAAGCGGCGGCATCTTCATCCGTCGCCTCGATGCGGTCTTCGGTGCGCACATGGGCGTGGATGGTGGCGAGTGCTTCTGCCGTGAAGGCCGGCGGGTAATACAGCAGCTTGCCGCCCGAGAGCGGGCAGAAGCAGGTGTCGAGATGGTAGAAGCGATCGGTGGCGAGTTCGAGGCCGACCACCGGGCGCCCGAAGGTGTCGGCGATCACCGGCAGTGAATTCTTGGTGGAACGCTGGCCATAGCCGACCCAGAAGAAGCCGCGATCCCTGTCCCAGATGCAATCGCCCGCGCCTTCCTGCAGCACGTCTTCCGGCAAGTCGATGACGTCGTTGACCAGGCCGCGCGCCTTGAGATCCAGGAAAGCGTCGCGGAAAATCTTTTCTTCGCCTTGACGCTCGGGATACCGGAAGCGGGCGACCAGCACGCGGCCGTCCAGCACGATAGCGGCGTTGGCGGGAAAAACCAGATCGGGCAGGTCGGCCACGGCGGGCACGGTTTCGACCTTCGCGCCGATGGCTTCCAGCGCGCCGCGCAATGCCGCCGCGCTCTTGAGCGCCGCAGTCTTCAGACCGGACTGATCGGCCTGCCAGGCATCGGGCCGCATCCAGGGATTGATCTGATACGTGACGCCGAAATGGCGGGCATCGGTCATCAGGAACAGAGCGTTTTCTCTCATTGCCAAGCCTCTGGAATCGCAAAAGAATTTTGACGCCAGTGAGAGCTAGCGAAAAGTCCGCAAACTGATAATATTCGCCAGTTTTATGGCATTTCGGTAGGTTCTGGTGACGATGTGTTAGATGAGGTTGATCGCAATCTGCTGGGACTGCTGCGTGCCAATGCTCGTGAGCCGGCCGCAAGTCTGGCCAAGAAGCTGCGCGTCTCGCGCGGCACGGTGCAGAACCGGATTGCCCGGCTTTTGGCGGAACGCATCATCCGGGGCTTCACCATCAGGACCGCATCCGAAAATGAAACCGGCCAGGTCCGGGCGGTGATGTGCATCGCTATCGAAGGCGAGATGTCTGCCAAAGTGGTCCGCGCGCTTTCGGGTTTTCCCGAAGTCGAGCATATCCACACCACCAATGGCCGCTGGGATCTGGTGGCGGAAATCGCCACCGACACGCTGGCCGGATTCAGCCATGCGCTGGATCAGATCCGCTTGATCGAAGGCATCGCCGCGACGGAGACGTCTATTCTGCTGGCCAGCATGCGGTAGCGAAAGCGCCGCGAGCGGCAGCCGCGTGGTGCGCGGCTTGACGGGCCACGAAGTACCTCTGGATCACCCGACGCCCATGCAATAGCGTCTTGAGGGGGCATGGGGTCATAGCGGTATGCTGGCAGGGTGGCGTTTTCCGGCGGTGTTTATCTGCGCCCTGTCGCTGTGGAACTCTGCCGCCTCCGCGACCGAGACGATAGAGCTGAAAGAGAACTGGGCGCTGGCTTCCGCCCGGCAGGCGGCGGATTCCGGAGAAATCATTTCCCGCGCGGGCTATGTTACCAAAGGCTGGCATCCAGTGCGCCAGGTGCCCGCCACGGTGCTGCAGATCCTGCAGGAAGACGGCACCTATCCCGATCTTTATGTCGGCAAGAATCTGCGCACCAAGGTGCCGCAAGATCTCTACAAGCAAGATTGGTGGTACCGCACCAGCTTTGCGGCGCCGAAGGATGGCAAAGTCTATTGGCTGGATTTTTCCGGCATCAATTACCGGGCTGAGATCTGGCTGAACGGCAAGCGGCTGGCGGACAGCCGGCAAGCGGTCGGCATGTATGTGGCCAAAGCGTGGAACGTCACGGATGCCATTCTGCCGGGCGCCGTGAACGCGCTGGCGGTCAAGGTGACGCCGGAACGCGCCATCCAGGATATCAATGGCGTGGAGCTGGCGGACAGCTGGTTCGACTGGCTCAACGGCGAATATCTGGGCTATGGCCTGCCGCCCGGGAAGAATAACGGTATCCCGATTTCCTTTGTCGCGGATCGCAATGCCGGCATCTGGAAGCCGGTCACGCTGAGGGTCACCGGCCCGGTGCGAATTTCTCATCCCGCCGTCACCACGGTTCTGCCCTTGCCAAGCACCGCTTCTGCCAAACTCACGGTCTTCGCCGATCTGAAAAATGGCTCGCCGCACGCGGTGCGGGGGCGGCTGGCGGGCACGATCTCGCGGCCGGGAAAGCCCACCATTGCCTTCGAGCAGGCGGTCACGCTGAAGCCGGATGAAAGCCGCGAAATCGCGTTCACGCCGGAACGCTTCCGCCAGCTTGCGGTCGAACATCCCGATCTGTGGTGGCCTTACACCATGGGCCGGCCGGATCTTTACGATCTCAAGCTCGAATTCCGGGAGGATGGCGCAGGCGGAATTTCCGATCAGCAAGCGATCCGCTTCGGCATCCGCACCGTGACCCAGCAGCGCGACAAGGACGAGCAATTCGCGGATGTCGGCAAAGGCGGCAATTTCTATCTCAAAGTGAATGGCAAGGATTTTCTGGTCAGAGGCGCGGTCTATACGCCCGACCTGCTTTATCGCGACGATCCTAAGCGGGAGGACGCGATCCTCGCTTATGTCAAGGATATGGGCCTCAACATGCTGCGCTGGGAATCCAAGATTTCCAGCGAGCGCATTGTGGGGCTTGCCGACGCGGCAGGCATTCCCGTGATGTTCGGCTGGATGTGCTGCAATCAATGGGAAAAATGGGATCAGTGGGACAAGGAAGACCAGAGTGTGGCGCGGGACAGTCTTCGCTCCCAGATCGCCATGCTGCGCCCTCATCCCGCAGTGTTTCTCTGGGCCAATGGCAGTGACGGCCTGCCGCCGCCCCAAGTGCTGAAGGATTATCGCGCCATCCTGGGCGATCTGCATTGGCAGAGCGCGACGGTCGATACGGTTTCCTCATTCGCGGAAGACGGCGCCGGCAACAAATTGTGGAGCGGCATCCATATGGAAGGGCCCTATAGCTGGCGCCCGCCATCCTATTGGTTTGCCGGCCGCTATCCGCCGGCGCGCGGCGCTTCGGCGGAGCAGGGCGACAATGAAATCATCCCGCCTTATGAGAGCCTGAAGAAGTTCATACCGGCCGACAAGCTCTGGCCCATCAACGACACCTGGTTCTTCCATGCCGGCGCGACCAAGGGCAACAACCGGCTGGCCAATATTCAGCGCGTGATCGAGAAGCGCTACGGTCCGGCGCACAGTGCCGAAGAATTCGCCGCCAGGGCGCAGCTTGCCCATTATGAAAACGCCCGCGCCCAGTTCGAAGATTTCGCGGCCAATGGCTGGGCCGATCACAAGATGACGATCTATTGGATGTTGAACAATCATTGGCCTTCCTTCTTCGGCCATTTGTTCGATTATTATCTGAAGCCGGGCGGCGCCTATTTCGGCGCCAAGATGGGATTGCGGCCTTTGTCGGTGGTGTTCGACTCCTACGCCAAGGACCGGCAACAAGGCCATGTCCGGGTGGTCAATCAGACACTTCAGGCAAGGCGCGGCCTTCAAGTACGGGTGCGCGTCTATGATCTCGGCGGCAAGACGATGTTCGATCAGCGCCGTACGATGGAGGTGGGCGCCCAGACTGCGGCGGAGGCGATCGTCCTTCCGGCCATGAAAGACATCACGCCGGTCTATTTCGTCCGCGCCGAACTGTTCGGCCCCGGCGGCGGGAAGATTGCCGAGAATGTCTATTGGCAATCGATCCGTCCCGACGATGTGGGCTCGCGCGACAATGATACCGCCTTTGTCGCCAAGCAGGACAGCTGGGCCGATTTCACGCCCCTGCAATCCATGGCCAAAGTGAATCTGGAGATAAAAGGGACCGTCCGCAAAGCATCGGGTGAAAACGACGCGGTGGTGTCACTGCACAATCCGACCCGGCAGATCGCCTTCTTCGTGCGGGCCGAAATCACCGGAGGCTGGGACGGCAACGAGATTTTGCCCATCATCTACGACAATAATTACGTGACCGTGTTTCCTGGCGAGACGGTGCAGATTCGCGGCCAGCTCAAGTCCGGCGATAACGGCCACGGCGCCCCCTGGCTCAGGGTCGAAGGCGTCAACGCGCCCAAGCAAGTGGTCGCACTGCCGTAGAACGCAGCGCTCTAACCGCCGAATGCGATGATGTGCTTCTCGCTGCCTGCGGTCAGGGCGATAGGCTGGCTCTCCTTCACGCCGGCCCCCAGGCTTTTTCCATCCACGGTGATGGCATTCTTGAGGCGCGGGCGCAGCCAATCGGCGACATTGAGATCCCACTCCGAAGGCTTGGCGATCAGCGCCCGGCCGTAATGCGGGTCATAAGACACCGTCAATTTGCCGTCCGGCGCCAGCGCGATGTCGGTGTGCTGATAGCCGATATATTCGTCCAGACCGGTGAAGACATGGCCGGGATATTTGTCGAAGACTTTGGCGAAACCTGCGGGATCATGGGCGATGCCGCGGTCATGTCCGTCCGGTAGCGCCGGCAGCAGCAGCGGTACATCGTCGGTGCCGCCGAAGTCGGCGTTGGAATCGGCGCGCCCTTCCACCGCCAGGTCATGCCCGAGATAGCCGCCATAATAACCGAAGCCCAGTTCGGCCGCGATCCGCCAGGTGTTGTTGTCGGGGCTGCGGGAAATGGCGTTGCCGCCGGTCGAGAATTGCAGCGGCGTGATGCCGAACTCGTGTTTGATCCAGTCCGCCGATTGCTGCATGTGAAATTTCTGCTCGGCGGCGGGCACTTCGCGGTTTCTGGGAATATCGTAGAATTCGCGATACCAGCCGACATCGGCACGCGCCTCCATCAAGGGCGATCCCCACCAGGGTCCGGGCTTGGAGTCCAGGTCGGGCTGCATATGGGTCCAGCCATGGCTTTCGATCTCCAGCACGCCCGCCGCGACACCTTCGTCCAGGCCGCGCTTGGTGGAGACGTAATCCTGCTTCGTCCCGAACTGGTCAGTGAATTGCGCATGCCAGGTGGGGACAATGCGATGCTGCGCGTCATCGACAAAGCCCGGCACGATGTTGAGAGACAGGATGGCGTGATGTGCCTTCAAGGGCTCGATCATGGAATGGCGAATCTGCTCGGCACTGAGTGCGGGATAGTGCCAATGCTCCAGCCAGACATTCTGAGCATTGCCCATATCGTCCATGGTGAGGATGATGGTCTTGGTCCAGTTCTTGGTCAGCGAATACCCGATCGCTTGCGTCACCGCCCGTTTGAGCGCGGTGCGAATGGGCTGGTAGAGCAGCATCTGGTCCGGATCGCCGCCCATCCAGATGGCGCGGGTGTCGGGATTGATCTCCCGTTCCGTGATTTGGGCTATCCCGCCCGCTTCGGCCAGCACCTTGGCGCCGGCGACATCCACCTGCGGGCGTTGCATGGAGATAATGTCGGGACCTGGCTGCCTAAGGTCTGATGGAAGCCCACGCAGAACAAAGGATTCACCTTTGACGGTCTGATGCGCGCTGTTCATGTGGGTATTCTTGTAGCGGATGCCCAGAAGATTCTGGATCGCGGGCTGGCGCACGCGGTCGCCCAGCGCGATCAGCGAGATGTGCAGCTTCTCGACAGCCTCGGTCACCAGCGCCTGGTCGGCCGGCGAGATGTCGTTCGGCGCATCCCACAGGATCGCGCCATAGCGCGCCTTGTCAGCGAAATCGGTGAAATGGCTGGGGTCCATCAACGTCTGATCGAGCCTCAGAATGTCGAACGGAATGCCCCAGGATTTGAACAGGGTGACCAGGGTCTGGAATTCGCCACCGCCCGTAACCAGAAAGCTGCGCGGATCTTTCCATTGGTCGGAGATCACGATCAGGACGCGATAAGGCTTGAGCGGTTCGGCAGCGTGCGCGGGCAGCAGTGCCGCCAGCACAAAGAAAGCCGCGAGCATTTTTCGCAACATGGCCAGCCCCCCAACGACAAGTCCCGCGTCAGGCTACAGGGAGTTGGCGGACCCGTCACGGGCAGACTTAATAAGGCGTGCCGTCCTTGTGCACAAAGCGGCCGTCGGAATTGGCGCTCATCATGTCGATGTCGGCGCACATGGTGAGGTCTTCAGGCGCGCGTGAGCCGATCTCGAGATAGACCGCGGTGCCGTTCGATCGGTTGATCATGTGATGGCCGTTGCCGCTCGCCTTGGGAAAGGCGGCGCAATCGCCCGCCTTCAATGAGGTCTCGCCGCCATCCTCGATCAGCACCAGCTCGCCTTCCAGGACGTAGACGAATTCGTCTTCGTGCGAATGCCAGTGACGCTGACTGGACCAATTGCCAGGCGGCAAGCGCATCAGATTGACGCCGAAATCGGTCAAGCCTCCGGCATTGCCCAGCCGCTGCCGGATGCGATCCCGGGAGGGCGCAGCGAAAGGCGCCGGATAGCCCGTGCCCTTGCGTTCCGGCACGGCGGCGATGTCGATTTTTGGCATGGACATTTCCCGCGATTGCGAACGCCAAATGCGCCGCGGCTGGCGGCAACATAATTGCCTGGTTAAGCGCCCGGCAACCACGAATTTTTTGCGCCAAAATGTACACAAATTGTTGGAACCGCCGCAGCGATCCGCAGTTATGTCTCGAATCCCTTGCAATATTGCGGACGCTCATGACCACCCGCAAAATCATCGTAAAGGTGGACCACCGGCCCCATAGCGCGGGTACGGATTTCGCGGCGTTGGCCGATCGGCTGATCCAGGAAAGCTGGCATTTGCCGCCGGATGGCGATCAATCCTGGCGCGAGCAGGATGCGTACCGGATCTTCAGCGAGCAAGGCGAAGATCCAGTTGACCACGGCGAAGCTCCGCCCGCGGAAGAAGCGGAGGCGGATGACACGCGACCCGAGCCCGACTTTGGAGTGCCAAAAACATTCGGCATTGTATTGCCCCTCTCGCTTGCCACATTTGTCACGGTCCTTGCCGTGACCTTCTCCATGCCGGAGATCCTGACCGCGGGCTTTTGGAGCAACGCGCAAACCGAACGAGGCCCCAAGGCCGCAATTGCGCCTGTCAGCATGGCCAGTGCGGCCCCGCTTATGCCGGTCGGCCATGAGGCGGCGCCAGGCAAATTGCGGCCGAGCCTCGCCGAAGACGTGCGTCCGGCCGCTCGCCCCGTCCGCTTGGAGGACAAGGCCGTGGTCGCCCCCGTCCGCGATCAGGTTGCACAAGCTGCTCCGTCCGTGGTTGCAAACACCATGGGGCAAACACCGCAGAAGGCCCGCGCCAAGCGGAGCCGCCTGCCGCCGATCGGTGAGGCTTATTTTGCGAGTCACGCCCCGGCAGCTTCAAGAAAGGTCGCTTCTACGGAGTGGAAAATTGAAGCGGCCAGGTGGGACGAGACGGCGGCCAAAATCCAGGCACGGCGTGAAAAATATCAAAACAGCGGCGATGTCATCGCGGCGAAATCCCGCGCCGGAGATTCCAGCGAATTTCCGTGATGAGCTCCGCTTGCTCTAGCTGGCCATTCTGGAAAGCCAGCGCGCCAGATTCCCGGCATATGATTTCGTGGATCGCATCGCTTCCGGCGTTTGCGCCAGGCTCGTGCCGGGCGGCTCGCTGACAAAGCTGGGCGCGCCGGCTCCGATATCCCAATTGTAATCGGCGAAATGGTGGAAGGTGGACTGCGCCAGCGCGGGTCCATTCTCCTGATCCGGCTCGAACGCCACCGCGATGTTAAAATCAACGCCGGTGACTTTGCTTCGTCCTGTGGCGATGACGCGGGCGTTTGTGGCGCCGAGCGGCGCATCCACCGCGCCTTCATGGGGATGGGCAGGCAGGAAGCGAAGCGCCTGGCCGGGGTTGGCGGGATCGCGCAAAACCGGATGCAGATCGCCCAAAGGCGAAATTTCCTGATAATCGCCATTGGCGCCGGAATGGTAATTGGGCCACTGGATCGCCGCCGTGAAAGGGTCATCGTTGCGGCGGCGTTTGGGATCGCTTTCGGGATTCTGGGTGTGGAAATGGTTGGCGAGGCCCACGCCTTTCAAGGAGCAGACCGAGGAGCCCAAATCCATATGATCGCGGGCAACCAGTAGACCGCCACCGCGCTGCCGGAACCGGGCAATGGCGGCGCAATCTTCGGGCGACAGGCCGTGGCCGGTATCGACAGCGAACAGCCACATCTGGTCGAAATCGCTTTCGTCCAGACGCGGCAGCAGGCTGTCGGAGCCGGTATCGCTGTCCCGGTCGCGCGCCGTGACTTGAAACAGCTTCGACCCATCGGCGGCCCGTTGTCCGTCCAGGAATTCCGTCAGAAGATGAAAGCGCCCGATATTCCAATCATCGGCTACGGTGGGGATGGTCGTCTGCAGCAGGATCTTCTTTGGCATTGATGCTTTCCTTCGGCGGCCAGCCTCTGTCAATCAGGCTTCTGTCAAATGGTATCGCGCGGAACGGCTTCAAGTGACGGCGCGATTTACCGGTATCCGACGCCGCTGATGAAATCGCGCAGCAGATTGTCGTCGATCTCGACTTCCTCCAGCAGGCATTGCAGCGCATCGCGCGCATAGACGATGCCGACGGGACCGCGGCTCCCATCGACGATAGGCACGCGGTGATGGCCACGCTCCTTCATGGCTTGCAGAACATCGCTAAGCGCATCCGATGAACGGCAGGTGGTGACGTCGCGCCGCATGATCGTATCGACCGGCCCGTTCAGATCATCGCCACGGCTGATATGCTCGACAATATCGGTCTTGGTGACGACGCCGGTCACCGCGCCCTCACGGCAAACCACGACCAGATCGATCTCGGGCCGCGCCATGAGACAAGCCGCATCCTTGACGGAGGCCGCCGCATCGATAATGGCCAGCCTGTCATTGGCGCGGG
>Ga0105240_10012515_pt1 | contig 11705 bp, 7 predicted proteins | sample KBSC54metaG_FD_80426 | JGI IMG/M metagenome (GOLD analysis project Ga0105240, IMG submission 80426) | Corn rhizosphere microbial communities from Kellogg Biological Station, Michigan, USA - KBS C5-4 metaG | ecosystem: Host-associated > Plants > Roots > Rhizosphere > Soil | place: Michigan, USA...
AATCGCGCGCAGAAGAGCGGGATCACGGTCATGGCGACAAAATAGGAAGCAAAAAGAGAAATGACCACGGCCAGCGCGAGGGCCGAAAACAGGAATTTGCTGACGCCGTAGAGGAAGGTAACCGGGAAGAAAACGACGACGGTAGTGAGCGTTGCGGCAAGCACCGCCAGGCTCACCTCCGCGCCGCCGTGCTCCGCCGCGGCCTCCGGCGATGCGCCCATTTCCAGATGGCGGTAGATATTTTCGAGCGAAATCACCGAATTGTCGATGATCCGCGAAAAGGCGAGCGCCAGTCCGCCCAGGATCATCGTGTTCACCGTGCTCCCCATGGTGTAGAGAATCACGAAAGTGGTTAAAGCCGAAAGGGGTATGGAAAGGAAGACTGCGACGGTGGCCCGCAGACTGCCCAGAAAAATCAGGATCATCAGACTGGTGAGCACGAGCCCGATCATGCCTTCATCGAGCAGGGTGTGGATGGCTTGTTTCACGAACGCCGATTGATCAAATACCACCGATGCTTGCAGTTGCTTGGGCACGTCGAAGAGTCGGGGAATCATGTCGCGGATACCGTTCACCACCGCGATCGTGTTCGTGTCCCCGCCCTGCTTCATAATCGGAAGATAGACGGACCGCTGCCCGTCCACCCGGACCAGGTTGTACTGAATCTGGCTGGAATCCCTGGCTTCCCCGATGTCACGCACCGAAACCCATCGCTGGCCCACGGTCTTGATGGGAATGTCGTTCAACTCCTTCACCTGATTCACCAGGCTGTTGGAGTAAACGTAGTAATCGAAGTCGCCCATCTTCACGTCGCCCGCCGGCAGGATCAGGTTATTCGAGTTGACCGCTTTCACCACGTCCATGGGACTCAACTGGCGCGAGAGAAGCTTATAGGGATCGACGTAGACCATGATCTGGCGATATTTCCCGCCAAAAGGGGGAGGAATCACCGCGCCCTGCACCACGGCGATCTGGTTGCGGATGGTGAACTGTCCGATATCGTGGAGTTGCGTCTGGTCCAGCCCCGCGCCCTTGAGCGTCACCAGACAAACCGGCAGGCTGGCGGCATCAAATTTCAAAACCACCGGAGGCAGCGTGCCTGGAGGGAGCCGTTTCAAATCCGCCAGGGCGAGGTTCGATAGTTCCGTGACGTCCGCGTCGGAGTTTGTGCCGGGCTGAAAAAAGACCTTGATGATGCTGACGCCCTGCAGAGAGCGCGACTCCATGTGGTCAATACCGCTGGCCAGGGTGAAGAAGCGCTCCAGCGGGTCGGTGATGTCCGTCTCAATATCGCCCGGCGGCATGCCCGAATAGAAGGTAGCCACCACTACTTCCGGCATGTTGATGGTCGGAAACAGATCTACGGGCATCCGCGCCAGGCTGGTGACGCCGATCACCATCAGCACCAGGCAGATTACGACGATGAAATATGGGTTGCGGATTGAGAAGCGTGCCATGGAGCGGCTCTATTCCTCGCCCTGGTTCGCTTTGTACTGCATCAGCGTAACTTCCTGCGGCTTCACTTCTTCCCCTGGCTTCAAACTGCTCCGGTCGCCGACAACGACCATCTCTCCTTCGCTGAGGCCGGCGGTAATTTCGGCATCCGTCGCGGTCTCCAGTCCGAGCGTTACGGGTCGCTGTTCGACGCGGTTAGAGCCGTTCACGACAAATACGCTCGCCTGGTCTCCCTGCCGGGTGATGGCCTGTAACGGCACCGAGAGCGCGTTATCGCGATGCTCCAGGGAAAGAGTCGCCTCGGCATAGAGTCCCGGTATGAGTGCATGATTCGGATTCGGCACGTCCACTTCCGTGTGCATCGTTCGCGTGTCTTCCTTGACGTCCACGGAGAAGCGGGCCACCTTCCCGGGAAGCTCCCGATTCAGAGAAGAGACATTCACGCGCACCGGGCTGCCGACGTGAATGAAGCGCACGTAGGACTCGGGCACGGGAATCACCAGCCGGAATAGATCATCCTGCGAAAGCTTCACCAGCGGCATGGCCTGGGTGCTCGAAGCGGTGCCGGCCTGCATCAGAGTGCCCAAATTGGCGTACCGCTGGGTAATGACTCCCGCAAACGGCGCGGTAATTTTCGAATAATCGAACAGAATCTGATCGTGCTCCTTCTTCGCCTTCATGGCCACGATCTGGCTTTGCGCGCTCTCGAGTGTCGCTTTCGCCGCTTCCACCTGCGCCTCGGCCGCAAGGTCACGCCCGTGCGCGTCGTCAACTTCCTGTTGGGCCACCATCCCCGGCCTGGTGGACGCAACGCCGTTCAAGCGGGAGAACTGCAGATGCACGGCCTGATGTTGTGCTTCCACCCGGCCGAGTTCGTGCTGCGCATGGTTGACCTCCTCGCCGGCGTTCTGGATCGCGGCGTCGTCCTGGCGCAATTGGACTTCGAGTTCGGGAATCTCGAGAATGGCGAGCGTCTGCCCCGCCCTGACTCGCGTCCCGTAGTCCACCATCAGCTTCCGAACGTAGCCGGATTCCTTGGCATAGACATCGATCTCCTGGAAGGGCACCAACTCGGATGACATCGTCAATTGGCGGTCGAGCGGCTTACGGACCACCTTGGTCACTCCCGCCGTGACAATCGTGGCGACGCCTCCCGCCGCGCTCGCGTGTCCGTTTCCACAGCCGCCGAGCAAGGACGCAAGACCGGCAATCGCAACGGGACAAAGCCAGGCGCTCAGGAACTTTACTTGCATGGCTGGGCCAGTTTCATCGCTTCGAATCTCTTCTCCAACTCGTCCAGGGCAAAACCCGGCGAGCTGCAAAAATCGATCAGCTGCCGCTCCTGCCCCAACAGTTGCTCCGCCACGCCCGGGATGTCCGCGGCAATAGCTTCCGGAATGCAGTGAACACCATGCCGGTCTCCATGAATCAGATCGCCGGGCCGCACTCTCAGCCCTCCCACTTCTACAGGCTCGCCAAAATCGACGATGTGCGCGTAGGCATGAGAGACGGCGACATTCCCTGCAAAGAGATGAAACCCGGTTCGCTCTACCGCGTGCAGGTCGCGCACGGAGCCATTCGTCACGTAGCCCGCGCAATTCAGCGCCAGACCAATCCGGGCGTGAATCTCGCCCACCAGCGCGCCTAATCCCGGAATGGGGTCGGTGTCTTGCAGCACAAGCACCCGGGGCGCGGGAATGGTCTCGACATAGCGCCAGAACTCGATGCGATCGTAATAGCAGTTGCCTCGCATGGGATGGGAGGACGTGCGTATCGATCCGGTTACCGCATATCCGAGCATCGGCGGAAGCAGCGGAAACTGGCAGCGAACAGATGCATTCGCGAAGCCCTCGTTCCGCAAGCGGACGCGGAATGTCTCGATCGCATTGGAGACGGTGCATGTGTCCAACGCCTGGAGCTTCTGGAACTGTTCTTCCGAAAGAACAGGACCGGGGTTATTCATAGCTTTGGTTTCATCCGTTGTTTCGTTCCGTTAAACGTCCCCTGGCGCGGACTTCGGAAAGCCCGGCAAAAACAGGACGGCCCGGCCGCCCGCAAGTCACGCAAACGCGCGGCGTGGACACCAGCCCGCTTCTTAAACCTTAGAGCAGCCGCGTCCGTTCCCACATACCAGCGCGTTGGTATTTTTGCGCCAATCGTCTGGTAGAGGGCATGTCCGGACTTGTGTTTCACGTGTTTCGGGTTAGCCTGAAAACAGCAAAATCTTGGGACCCGAGTGCATGAAACCGATCCGCATCCTACTGGCTGACGACCATAACGTCATTCGCGGGGGCCTGCGCCTGCTGCTGGAGAAGCAGCCCGGCTTCCACGTTGTGGCGGAAGCGTCCGACGGAAGGCAGGCTGTGGCTCAGGCGGAGGCGACCAGGCCCGACGTCGCGGTGCTGGATATTGCCATGCCGCAATTCAACGGCGTGGAGGCCGCGCAGAGAATTAACGAAGCCCTTCCCAACACGGCCATCGTGATCTTGAGCATGCACTCTGACGAGGGGTATGTCCTCCGCGCGCTGAAGGCGGGGGCCAAGGGCTATCTGATCAAGGATTCCGCGGAAGGCGACCTGATCGAGGCCATCCGGGCGGTGAGTGAAGGAAAAGCTTTCTTTAGCCCGGAGATCAGCAAGATGCTGGTAGAGGACTACATCCGGGAGATCCGGAATCGTGGTTCGGAAGACAGCTACGATTTATTGACGCAGCGCGAGCGGGAGATCCTGCATCTGCTCGCCGAGGGGAAGGCGAACAAGGACATCGCCGGCCTGCTGGGTCTCAGCCTGTACACAGTAGAGACCCATCGCAGGAATCTGCAGGAGAAACTGAATCTGCACAGCCTTGCCGAGCTGATCCTTTACGCCGTGAGAAAAGGCGTCATCTCCTGACGCGGCGGATTTCTAGCTCGGCCGTGGCACGGGCTGGAGCGCGATTTCGCGGCGCAGCCGGAAGGTGAGTGGCGTCTCCGCATGCAGCGATACATTTCGTTTCCCGGTGATCAGAGCGCCGATGGTCCCAGCCCCAGCGCCCGCTCCTGCACCGATCAAAGCTCCAGCCCCACCACCGGCGACTGCGCCCAGTGTCGCTCCCAACCCGCTTCCACCCCCAATTAAGAACCAGTTGCGCTTTCGATGGCGCCGGCTCACAGCCGTATCCGCGGACGTGTTAACCGGGTGGCGAACCCCGCCCATCCAGAAACCATCGAGCGCCAGGCTCAATACGGCTCTCCCTTTCAGCCTTCCGGAGGGCCGCGCCTCCACAACATGCCCTTCGAAGAGCGTGCCGCGAGGAACTGCCATTTGTCCGCGGACCACCAGGGGAGTCATCAAGGTGGCTTGAAACCGGTCACCCGGGCGGTTGTGCCTGGTGCCGATCGTTTGCTCCAGCCGCACACGGATCAACGTCCCGGCAGGAATCCCAACGACGTCCGCGGCGACGTCCGGCACAGGCGCGGGTTGCGGCGCCGTTGCGCCGGGCGACGGCCTGGCCGCCGAAGGCTTCCGGAGCGCTTGCGTGGATTCCGAGGGTGGAACTTGCGCCGCAGGGGGATTTGCTGTCGCGGCCGCTGCTGGCTGCGCAGGTGCAGGCGCCGGCCCTGGTTGTGCCGGTGATGCCGGCTGGCCGGCAGGCTGCCCGTTTTCGTCCAGTGGCGGCTCGGCCACCTGGCGGGACTGAGGATCGGCAGGTGTCGCATCCGCCACCTGCGCGGGCGGAGTTTGCGCCGACGGTTGCGGTTTCGATCCGCGTCCACAACCCGCCAGCAGTGCGGCCATACAGGCTACCGATAAGAACGTTCGCATCTCGTAATCTCCCTCCTGGAAATTGCCGAATATGCAACTGAATTGCCAAGGCGATTTTTCGCGAAAATGGGCATTTTCAGTACCGCCGGCGGAGCAAGCCGGTAAAATCTTTCGGAAGAATTTACCGTACCGGAGCGTTCGGGGCGCGCCGCCGCAATGGAATGAAGAGCCAGAAACCAGCGCCGAGCAGCGCAAATAGCGATCCCGAAGCGAGGGCTCCGAACCAGCCAAAGGCGTGCACCAGAACCGGCATGATCGCGGTGGACACGACGCCTCCAAGGTTGCCGGCCATGTTCATCAGGCCTCCCGCAGCGCCCGCATTGTCGCCGGAAAGATCAATCGCGTTCGCCCAGTATGGTCCCTCGGTGCTGAGCAGGAACGCGACGCTCAGCGAAATCGCGGCCAGAGCCGCCCATGCCGTCGGAGCCCAGGCGCCGAGAAGGAGCAGCGTGCCCGAGGCGACCAGGCAGCCCATCGCAACAACCCGCCGCCCGGATACTCCTTGGAACCGCCGGGAGAGATGGTCGCTCAGATAACCAAAAGCCGGAACAGCCAGCGTGGCTAGCGCAAAGGGCAAACTCGTCGCCCACCCCCCGGAAATCACGCTGAATCGCCGTACCTCCACCAGGTACTTGAAGAGCCAGAAGACGAAGAGGAAGAGGACATAGCTGTCGAGAAAGTAGCTGACAGACAGGAACGCAAGATCCCGGTTCCTGAACAGCCGCCACCAGGGTTCGGCGGCCGCGGCCACCGGATCACGGGATGAAAAATGCTTCGGGACACTCCGCCACCACAGCACCACGATCACGAGGGGGACCAGCGCAGTCCAGTAAAACGAAGCTCGCCAACCCTGCCGCTGCATCAAGTGGGCGATCAATGGAGCCGTAAACGCCGAGCCGAGTGTGGACCCGGCAATCACCATCCCGTTTGAGAACGCATGGCGCGAAGGCGGAAGCCAGAGGGCCACGGCCTTCGCCGCAACCGGATAGGTCGCCGCCTCTCCCACTCCGAGGGCGAACCGCAGGACCAACAGAGCAATAAAAGACGCAGCGGCGCCCTTTACCAGACCACCGGGAATCAAGCCGGTCAGAAGCGTGGTGATAGTCCCCACGACCCCGGCGGCAGCCAGCACCAGCCGCGGACCAAAACGGTCGCCCCACATTCCGGCCGGAACCTGGAACAAGGCGTACCCCAGCATGAAGGCGCTGAAAATCTGCCCGACTTGAACATCGGTAAGCCCGAGTTCCGGAGCCATGTACTGCTGCGCAACGGAGATGTTCATCCGGAGCAGATAGCTGGCGAACGCAAAACCCGAAAGCAAAGGCAAGAGCCGGGCCCCGGAAGGGAGCGTCCCGGCCCCGGTCAAGGGTTGCCTGAGTTTACCGACAGCACCGATCTGTGGTTGCATAGGTGTAACCAAACTGTATAGACTACAGGGTATTAATTGTCGATAAGCTCGCTTGTCATTTCCTGGCTGGCGTTGGGAGGCTGTATGTCGTCGGATTCTTTCTTTTCGTTTTGGCTGAGAGCGCGCTCCATGGGAGCCGGCGCTATTTTCGCTCTTTTCCTGCTTGCCGCATCCACCCCGTTCGTGCGCGCACAAGCCGTTTCAGGCAACATTATCGGAACCATTACCGATTCCACGGGGGCCGCTGTGGCCAACGCTCAAATTTCCATCACCGATCGGGACCGTGGAACAACGACCCAGGCAACCAGTAACGATACCGGAAATTATTCGCAGACGCACCTGCTCGCGGGCCGCTATGAGCTGAAGATCAACGCCCCCGGCTTCGCGCCATTCACAGCGGAAGTGGTGGTGCAGGTGGATGCGACCACTCGTGTGGATGCGGCGCTGGCGCTGGGGACCACGCAGAGCGCAATCACCGTCACCGACGAAATCCCGCTCTTGAAAACCGACCGCGCGGACGTGAGTACGACGTTCACCAGCACCGAGGTCCAGAACCTTCCGATTCTGGATCGCAACCTCACTTCCCTGGTTCTATCCGTGCCCGGCGCTCAGTTGAACTCCTGGCAGCACGCGGCGGCCGAGAATCCACAGCAGGGATTTCAGATCAGCGTCAACGGACAGGCTTTCACTTCTAACGGATTCCTGCTGGACGGGACCGAAAACGAAAGCGCCATCCTCGGTATCGCTGTGATCAATCCCAACCTCGATTCTCTCCAGGATTTCAAGATCACGACGAGCAACTATGACGCGGAATTCGGCTCCGTATCCGGCGCTTTGCTGCAGGCCACCACGAAAGGCGGCACAAACCAGATCCATGGCACGCTCTTCGAGTTTCTGCGGAACGACGTCTTCAACGCGGCGGACCATTTCACCGCCCTGAAGCCGCCATTGCGCTGGAATCAGTTCGGCGGTTCGGTGGGCGGCCCCATCCGGAAGGACAAGCTTTTTGCTTTCTTCGACTACCAGGGTACGCGCCGCAGCGACGGCGGATCTCTGATCGCCACGGTACCAACAGCGGCGGAGCGCAACGGCGACCTTAGGGGGCAACTCGGTAACTACATCTGCGCGAACGGATCGACGTCGGCCGGCCCTTGCGCAAACCCGGCCATGGTAACCACAACCGAAAACCTGCAGGTTCCCGCGCGCGCCGGGATGGTGTTTAACCCGAACACAGGCGACCCGAACACCGGGGCCGGACGGCAGGTTTACTCCACCAACGGTCAGGTGAACGTGATCCCGGTGGCCGCTCCCATGCAAAAGATTCTGGGCTACCTGCCCCTGCCCAACAACGGGTCGGACATCTTCAACAACTACATAGCCGGATTGTCGCAGAAGTTCAATGTGGACCAGTACGACGGCCGTGTGGACTACACGCTGAATGAAAAGACGCACCTCTTCAGCCGCTACACGATAGCCGATTTCAACCGCAACTCGCCGGGTGCATTCGGCGCCGAGGCAGGCGGACCTTCGCCCTTCGGTTTTGCCGGGCAGGCCCTGGACCGGAATCAGAGCGCCGCGGCCGGTTTTGACCACGCGTTCAGCCCGACCCTGATCACGGATTTCCGCATGGGCTTCTATCGCTATCGCATCCGCACCCAGCCCAATGGCGTGGGCACCACCCCGGCCACCGATGCGGGTCTGCCCGGTCTGAATACCGGCACCCCGGAAACCAGCGGCATGCCCGCCTTTTATGTGAATGGCGATGGCGGGTTCAACTTCGGTTATGCGCTCGGAGTGAACCAGTGCAACTGCCCGCTCAAACAGACCGAGAATCACTTTCAATGGGTGAACAACTGGACCAAGGAATGGGGCAACCACAGCATCAAGTTCGGCGCGGATCTCCGCCGGGCCCAGCAGCAGCGGGTTCCGAGCGACTCACACCGCTCCGGTGAAATCACCTTCAATAGCAGCACGACCGGCGATCCAACCCTCGATACCCTGGCAAATGGCAATGCCACCACGGGTTCCGCGCTGGGATCCTATCTGCTTGGCCAGCCATCCAACTTCGCCCGTTATTTCACTCCTTCCGGTCTGTATCCAGGCCTGCGGCAAACCCGCCTGTTCTTCTTCATTCAGGACACCTGGCGGGTTACGCCGAAGCTCACCCTGAGTTACGGCCTTCGCTGGGAAGACTATCTGCCCCAGACCGCCGCCAAGCCGGGCGGCGCGGGCAGTTTCGATCCAAGCACCGGCGACGTATTGGTGGCGGGAGTGGGAAGCGTACCGAGCAACGTAGGCATCAAGCCTTACAACGGAGCTTTCGCGCCGCGCATCGGCATCAGCTATCAACTCACGCCGAAGACCATTGGACGCATCGGATATGGACGCAGCTTCAATCCGGCCGGCCTGGGTTCGATCTTCGGGCAAGGCTACGACTACGATCCGCCTATTACGCTGCCCCAAAGCGTGAACCAGAACAGCCCGTATACTCCGGCGTTCAATCTCCTGAATGGCCCTCCCGGAGTCCCCGCGCCGGTAATCCCGGCCAGCGGCCGCTACCCGCTCCCGAACAACCTGAGCGTTTACTACATCGTCAATCCCCTCGACTCTTACCGCATTCCCGAAGTAGACTTCTGGAACGCCACCGTGCAGCGGCAACTCACGTCGGATCTGGCGTTGGAGGTTGCCTATGTGGGCAACGTGGGACGCCATCTTTACGAGAATCCGAACATCAACCAGGCTGTGCCGGGTCCCGGAAGCTACGACTCGCGTCGGCCGTTCTATCAACTGTACGGCCTGGAACAGGGTCTTTACGCCGTTTGCAACTGCGACACGTCCAGCTACAACGCCCTTCAGGTGAAATTGCAGAAACGCTTCGCCCGCGGCCTGGACTTTCTGTTGACCTACACCTACTCGCGCGCCCTGGGAACCGCGGAGGCCGGCGGCGGAGGATGGGACAACAACTATGACATCGCCGCGAGCTACGGGCCCATGAGCTGGGACCACACGCACGCGGTAACGCTTACGCACAACTGGGATCTCCCCTTCGGCAAGAACCAGCGCTGGAACCTGGGCGGCAACCGGGCTTTGGATCTGATCGCAGGCGGCTGGCGCTTCAGCGGGGTAACCACCATTCTCTCCGGCTCACCGTTCTCCGCGACGGTTTCGAATGCGCCGCTGCTCAACGCTGATTTCAACGGCGTCCGGGCCGACATCATTGGCGATCCGAACGTGTCCAATCCCAACTCGAACCTCTGGTTCAATCCCGCCGCTTACACGGCTCCGCAGCAGCCGTATCGCGACGGCACGTCTTCGCGCAACTCCCTGCGCGGCCCGTCTGAATTTGTGGCAAACTGGTCGCTCGCGAAGTCGTTCGCAATTACCGAAAAGAAACAGCTTGAGTTCCGGTGGGAGACCTTCAATACGTTCAACCATCCAAACCTCGCCAATCCGGCCAGCACGATCGACGAATCGGGCGCCGGACAGATTACCGCAACCGCCGTGCAGATGCGGCAGATGCAGTTAGGCCTGCATTTCTCGTTCTGAAGATGAATAAATTCTGGCTACACATCGCGGCTTCGGCTGCGCTCTTCACAGGTTTGTGCCAGGGAGCCGAGAACGGCTCCCTGCAACCCAGGACTCCGGCGCCGGATGACCGCTATAAAGCGGATATTCTGTTGATCGTCGCCCATCCCGACGACGAAACGGAAATTGGCGGCTATTTGGCGCGAGCCATTTATGAGGAACACAAGCGCGTGGCCGTCATCTTCGGCACCCGCGGGAACGGCGGCGGGAATTCGATGGGAATGGCGCAGGCCGCCGCGCTTGGGGCAGAACGGGAAATCGAGGGCCGGAAGGCGCTGGCGTACTTTGGCGTGATGAATGTCTGGTTTCTCGGTGGCCCGGATACGCCCGGCCAGGATGTTCTGCGGTCGCTCGAAACCTGGAATCATGGCAACGCGCTGTGGCAGGCTGTACGCCTGGTCCGTCTCACCCGGCCAGAGGTGATCCTGACATGGCTGCCGCTGTATTCGGCCGGCGAGAACCACGGCGACCACCAGGCCGCGGCCGTGATCGCAACCGAAGCCTTCGACATGGCCGGTGACCCGACAGTGTTTCCCGAGCAGGTTACCGCGCCCCGGGATAGGAACGGGATCAGCAACCTCACCGAAGGCCTGCTGCCGTGGCAGCCGCAAAAAATCTACTACTTCTCCGACGCGTCCCACTTTGAGTTTCTCGACGGGAAGGGGCCGCAGTATTCGAACCAGGATGTGAGCCCGGCTCGGGGCAAGGCCTACTACAAGCTCGCGGCGGAGGAGATGGCGTTCCATCTCACACAGGGAGATAGCGGCCAGGTGGCCAAAACGGCCGTGGAAAAGAACGACTACACGGGATTGATGGATCCGACGCGCTTCGTGTTTGGAAAATCGCTGGTGGGCGGGGATATCACCGGAGACATTTTCCAGGGAGTGGTCCCGGGCCCGATCCCCTACGCTGCGCCCCCGGGCTATCGTCCTCCGGAGCCTCAGGGGATTTCCGCGGAATTGGGCGGGCCCTGGGCCTTCTACCGCCGCTTCTGGACAGCACACGGGATCGATCGCCTTGGCGAGTTGCTCAAGCCGGAAGTGAGCGTTGGCGTTTCCTCCCGCCTCTCTCTGCCGGTCCTGATTCACAACAAGAGCAAGGAAGAGCGCGTCGCCTCCGTCACGGTTGACATGCCGGAGGGCTGGAAGGTCGAACGCGGGACGGGACGCTACGCGTCCGGGCCGGAGGAAACCGTGCCCGTCGAGTTATACCTCGCAACGCCTTCGAAAACCGAGCCCGCGTGGCACACCGTCACCGTACACGTTGAAGTACCCGGAACTCCAGCGATCGACCTTCCCTTGAAGGTGAAGATGGAACCGGGCGTTTTACCGCAGTAGCCCGTCTACCGGTGGCCGGACTGGCCGTCCATGGCGCGCAGAATCTGTTCCGCGAGAGTATTCAGGCTGTTTGTGATGCGGTCGGTTTCCACATTGACCAGGGCATAGCGAGCGGTG
>Ga0105240_10012523_pt1 | contig 11702 bp, 11 predicted proteins | sample KBSC54metaG_FD_80426 | JGI IMG/M metagenome (GOLD analysis project Ga0105240, IMG submission 80426) | Corn rhizosphere microbial communities from Kellogg Biological Station, Michigan, USA - KBS C5-4 metaG | ecosystem: Host-associated > Plants > Roots > Rhizosphere > Soil | place: Michigan, USA...
GCGCAATGCGCGCAAGTGGGTGGGGTAAGCCTGACTTTCGTGTCTCTTGTATCGTGGCGCAAAAAAGCACTCTTCGGAGTGCTTTTTTATTGGGCGTGATTCAGCGTTAATGTCGGGATTCTTTGCAGGATTGTCCGCCCATATCATCCTGTATCAACTGACAGGCATGTGCGGTCGTGGGCGAGTGTGCCGTCGGAGGAGCCACAGGCCGTGCATCGTCGTGGCAATGACGCCCGCCAACAAAAGCCAAGTGCCTGCGACAAATTCCATCGGCATACGGTGCGAAGACGCGCCGGCAAATTTATCGCTGTATAGCATGATCACCAGTCCGACCCAGATCAGGGCTGAATATATGCGCCAGAGCCAGCCTTTGGTTTTACTGCGAAAAGCTCGCCAGGTGGAGAAGGCGATGGAAAACAGCAACAGGCACGCACATGCGCCGATGTTGAACAGTTCGATTGGCGACCAGTTATTGGGATTCATTAATGCATAGCGAAAGTCATGAAGAAGTGGTGTGACTCAAGAGAATACGATGGGGTTCTCTTACGTTACAAAAGGAAGCAAATCAGAAAGTAATGCGAAGGATCGTCGATATGAGATTGAAAAATATCGAGATTATTCTGCAGGCATTCGAACGACTAAAACAAAAAACGCAGATCCCGAAGGAGTCTGCGTTTTTAAATTTCCCAGCCGCACGTTACACCTGTGCGGTGTTTTTCAGCCGAAAAACAAGCTTAGAAAATGTGGCGAATGCCGACGCCGAGGGTGGTCTGGCTGTTTTTGCCCGATGCAGAGTTGGTCAGCTCATACACGGCTGCGTCTCTGGCCTTGTTGTAGTCGATCGTAGTGTACAACTGGGTACGTTTGGACAGTGCATAGTCCGCCCAGCCGACCACGGCGTAACGCTTGCCATCGCCGACATTGCCCAACGTGGTGTAAGACACGTTCTTGCTCTTGTCGTAGTAGAACGCGCCGGTCAGGGTCAGGGCGTTGGTAGCCTTGTAGCTGGAGCCCAGGAAGAAGCCGTTGTCCTTACGCTGGTTGCCAGCAGTTGCTGTGACGGTGCTTGCAGTGGTCCAGCCAGTGGTATCGCTGTCGGCGGCCATATAGGCGCCGGTCGTGCCAGTTCTGTCCTTGATGTTGAACCAGCCGCCGAATACTTTGGCCGGGCCGAAGTCATAGGAAGCCGACAGGTTCCAGACGGTATCCTTGTAGCTGGAGTTGGTGGCGCTCACAGTTTGCTGGTAGCCGCCGCCGATCGCGAAGGCGCCTGCGGTATAGCGCAGGGAGCTGCTGAACTGGCTGCCCGTGCGCACCGAACCGGCTTGCTCACCAAAGGCCCAGCTAACCGCAGCCGACACAGGACCGAAGTCGTTGTCATAGCGAACCATGTTGGGAGTACGAATCAAGGTGCCGGCAGCCGGCAGCCAGGAGTTGCTCGCATAGTTGCCGACGGTCAGTGGGTCGAAGTGGTCGGCCAGCAGGTCGAACAGCGGCGTGTCTTGCTTACCCACGCGAATCTTGCCGAAACCGCCTTGCAGGCCAACCCACGATTGGCGGCCGAACAGTGCGCCGCCTTGCAACATTGCGCCGTTATCGCTGCTGAAGCCGTTTTCCAGTTGGAACATGGCTTTCAGACCGCCGCCCAGATCTTCGGTGCCCTTGAAGCCGATACGGCTGTTGGCAATGGCGCCGTTATCCACGCGGACGTTGCTGTTGCCTTGGGCATTGGCGTTGCTGAGATAGTGGATGCTGGTGTCGACGATACCGTAGATGGTGACGTTGGATTGAGCAAAGGCGCTGCTGCTGGCGAGGCCGGCGATGACGAGTGCCAAAGAAGTTTTTTTCATGCATTTCTCCTGAAACTTGCTGTTTTTTATGGTCCGTGCAAAGACATGATCGCTATTGTGTAGCGCCTGTTTTTACACCTTCATCACCGCATGTGCTTTTGTATTTTTCGCTTGAATGCGGCGTTACCCCTATCGGGTAGGCGAGAGAATATCAGGAGATTTTTCGGGTGAAAAAGGAATTAAATGACGGACGTGCTATTTGTAGTTTTTCGGTAAATTCGTAAATTATTTCGTCGTTAATGTTGACCTGGATGCGTGTTTCGCGCATGCCGGCATATTTTTTTTATATTTTTACGCATCGATTGTCTATTTTTGTACAAAACAAAAAAACAATCGTTTAAATTAAAAAAACGCCCAAAACCGATGTCGGTGATGGGCGTTTTCTTTGCGGATAGGACGCTAAAATCGCATCCCGCCGAGTAGCTTGGGCCGTACTTCCAGCTTGCTGAATTACTGAACCTTGGCTTTCTTGCGCAGTTCTTCCTGATACGCTTGCAGCTTCTTCTGTTGCAGCGCTTCAGCGATTTGCGGCTTCACTTCTTCCAGAGTTGGGACCTTGGCTGGGCGTGTGTCTTCCAGCTTGATCACGTGGTAGCCGAATTGGGTCTTCACCGGTGTTTCAGTGATTTCACCCTTCTTCAACGCAACCATGGCGTCGGAGAATGGCTTCACGAACGAAGCTGGTGTTGCCCAGTCCAGATCGCCGCCGTTGGCTGCGGAGCCGGTATCCTTCGATTGCTTTGCCAGGTCTTCAAACTTGGTGCCGGCCTTCAGCTTGGCGATGATCGCCTTTGCATCTTCTTCCTTGTCGACCAGGATGTGGCGAGCGTGGTATTCCTTGTCGCCCGCTTGTGCCTTGAATTTGTCGTATTCAGCCTTGATGTCGGCGTCCGCAACCGGATGCTTCTTCAGGTAATCGCCGATCAGTGCGCGGATGACGATGCCTTGACGCGCCAGTTCCAGTTGGTTCTTGACGTCAGGGTTGTTGCTCAGACCTTGCTTGTCGGCCTCTTGCATCAGGATTTCACGATTGATCAGCTCTTCCTTGACGGCGCCGCGCAGTTGCGGGCTGTCAGGCTGACCTTGTGCTGTCATTTGCTTGACCATTGCATCGGCACGCGAGGACGGAATCGACTTGCCGTTAACCACGGCCAGATTTTGCGCCATGACTGGCAAAGCAGCAGTTGCAAACAGCAGTACCAGCAAACGAGCAGGTTTGAATGTCATTATTGAATCCTAAAAATGGAGGTAATAAATCGGGAAAATAAACAGAAATGAGAGATATAGAGGGGGGATAGTCTTGTTAGTTCGCTATTTCAGATGGCGCGATGGCGATGATCGCCAATGCGTGTATATCCTTGTGCATCATATCAGCCAGACAATCATACACCAGCCGATGGCGAATTAATCGATTTTTGCCCTCAAAAACGCTGGAAATCAGGCGCACCCGGTAGTGTCCGCCGCCTGACGCCGCGCCCGCATGGCCTGCATGCAAGGCTGACTCGTCTTCAACCAGACACTCGCTGGGAGAGAAAGTTGCAAGCAGGCGTTCTCGGATGACGTCCTGACGTTCGTTCATTCGAGGCTCGCTCATTCCGCGTCTTTCATGTATTTCGACAGGAACAGGCTCTGCGCGATGATAAAGGCAAACATCAGGCCCATGGTGCCGAACATCTTGAAATTGACCCAGGTATCGATGGCGTAATTGAAAGCCACATAGAGATTAAGCAAGCCCATCACCACGAAGAAAATCGACCACGCCAGATTCAGCTTGCCCCAGATCGGTTCAGGCAGAGAAACTTGTTTTTCCATCATCACGCGCACCAGGTTTTTCTTTACAAAAACTTGACTGATGATCAAGGCGGCGGCGAAGCACCAGTACAGAATGGTCGGCTTCCACTTGATGAAGGTATCGTCGCGGAAATAGATCGTCGCGCCACCGAAGACGACGATGATGGCCAAAGACACCCACAGCATGCCGTCGACTTTCTTGCGGCGCGCCAGCAGATAGCCGATCTGTGCGAGCGAGGCGACGATGGCGACGGCCGTTGCAAGCAGGATAGGCGCCAGCGTCGGTGTCACGGCGCCGCCGGACATGAAGCCCGACAGATACTGCGACACCAGACCCTGAGCGGCATCGGTATGACCTTCACCCCATTTGAAAACACCAAAAAAGAGGAGGACAGGAAAGAGGTCGAACAAAAACTTCATCGGTTAAGTCTTTTCAAAAGATTGCGGACATTGCTCGGACAACTATTGTTCGGACAACATCGCGCAGAAAATCAGGTTATCAGGTCGCCGGATCAAACCGCAGCGAGGCGGAATTGATGCAGTATCGCAAGCCCGTCGGCGGCGGACCATCAGGGAACACGTGTCCCAGATGCGCATCACAGACGTTGCAGACGATTTCGGTACGAATCATGCCATAACTTTTGTCCACGATCTCGCGGACATTTGCAGGATCAAGCGCTTTGAAATAGCTGGGCCAGCCGCAGCCGGAGTCAAATTTCGTGTCCGATGCAAACAGGGGGGTGTTGCAGCATACGCAGGTGTAGATGCCCGCTTCGTGATGATCCCAGAATTTACCCGTAAAGGCCCGCTCAGTAGCCGCGTGGCGGGTCACCTGATATTCCATCGCATCCAGTTGGGCACGCCATTCGGCGTCGGTTTTTTGGACTTTGGCAGTCATGCTGATGCTCCGTGGTAAGAGTGGAAAATAGAATGTAAAAAATTGTTTGATACTGACCGGCGGCATAGATTAGTCGTTCAGAGGCGCCCGATCTTACGTTTTGCGCTTATGAGGAGCAGCTCACCTCAAGATGGCTGGCCCAGTCAGGCGGCAGGTCGGCGTATTTGTCGTGCTCCGGTTGCTCGTCAAAAGGCCTGCGCAAGATTTCTTGCAGCTTGGCGACTTCAGAGAAGTCCTTGTTCTGCGCCTTGTCGATAGCGACTTGTGCCAGGTAATTCCGTAGCACGTATTTGGGGTTGCTTGCGTCCATTGCAAGTTTCCTCGGTGCATCCTGGCTGTTTTCCTGCTGCAGGCGGGCGCGGTATTGTTCGGCCCAGGCGTCGAAAGCAGGCCGTTCGATAAACAGATCGCGCAATGGCTCATCGCCGGCGTTACCGCCGGCTTGCAGGTCGCTGAGACGGCGGAAGAACAGCGTGAAATCGACATGGCCGGCTTGCAGGATGGCAAACATGGATTCGAACAGTTTATCGTCGTCCGGCTGATGTATTGTCAGCCCCAGTTTGCTGTGCAGCAAGGCATCGTTTCTGGCGGCGAATTGCGCTTCGTATTGCGACAACGCGGCTTCGGTATCTTCCACGCTGCCGATCAGCGGCAACAACGCCTGTCCCAGCGCAAAGCAATTCCACTGACCGATGCGTGGCTGCATCTGGTACGCATAGCGGCCTTGCTGGTCGGTATGGTTGCAGATGTGGCGCGCGTCGAAGGCTTCCATGAATCCGAACGGACCGTAGTCCAGCGTCAGCCCGAGGATGGACATGTTGTCGGTATTCATCACGCCGTGCATGAAACCAACCGCTTGCCAGTGCGCCATCAGGTGAGCGGTGCGGCGCGTCACTTCCGCCAGCAGTTCGCGATAAGGATTTTCGGTGCCGAGAAATTCAGGGTAAAAATTGGCAATGACGTTGTCCGCCAGCAGTTTCAGTTCGTCGTGGCGTTTGTTGTAATACCAATGCTCAAAGGAACCGAAGCGGATGAAGCTGGGCGACATGCGGGTCACGACCGCAGTGGTTTCCATGGTTTCGCGGCGGACTTGCTGATCCGACCCGGTCACGGCTAGTGCGCGTGTGGTTGGAATACCCAAGCCGGCCATTGCTTCGGAACACAGAAATTCCCTGATCGATGAGCGCAACACGGCGCGGCCATCGCCCATGCGCGAATAAGGCGTCTGACCGGCGCCTTTGAGTTGCAATTCCATCCGGCCACCGCCACGCGCCGGCAGATCGCCGAGCAGAATCGCGCGGCCGTCGCCAAGCTGACCTGCCCAGACACCAAACTGATGGCCAGAATACACTGCCGCCAGCGGCTTGGAGTCGCGTGCAATGGTGTTGCCGGTAAAGACGTCGACGAAGCTGCTGCTGTTCGCCATCGCAGGATCGAGTCCGATCAACGCTGCCGCATCAGTGCTGATGCCAACCAGATAGGGCGCACGCAGAGGCGTCGGTTGCAAGTGCGTGTAGAACGCCGGCGGCAGTTCTGCAAATGCATTGCCGAAGGGAAGCAATGCTGCGGCATCGTCGGTGCTGGTGTCTGGCGTGGAGGCTGGAGAATTCATGAAAAGAAGGTGGGGGTGCACATGACAGCTGAAAGCGCCATTTTGACAGAGAAGCGACGATCCCATAGGATCTCGCTGTTTTTTACGGCATCATGCTTTTCTGATCAGGCCGGCGGCCTCACAACAAATCGCAATAAGGAATACATGAAAGCAGACAAGCAACTTCGCCGGTTAAGCATAGTAAGCATGGCAATCGCGTTGGCGGCGATCTGCATGGTGACCAATGCCCTCGCTGCAGATGCCGTAGCGCCGGCTGCAGCGTCTGCTTTGCCGGCCTATGCGCCGGTCAAGGCGCAAGTCTGCACCGACTGCAAGATCAACGTCCCGGCCGGGATGATTCCCCAGCGTGGCGTGGTTCTCTCCAATGGCAGTTTTGCCACGCCGGTCGGCTATTGGGAAATGGTCGACATCGATCAGCGCAAAATGACCCGCTTCATCACTCAGCTCAATGCCTCGACACAAAAACTGGATGTGGTGCAAAGCCGCACCGTGCCCTTGAGCGATGGCGATGTCGCTGCGGTGATTGAACTGGCGAACGCGGTGTGGCGTTTTCCGCAGAAACTGCCTGCAGAGCAGGCAACCGATGTTGTCTGGGGTGTGGATTTGTTCGATGGTGCCGTCGCCAGAAAGGAATTCGGTGTTGGGCAAGTACAAGGAGACGGCGCCAATCTGAAGGCGGCGCTGGCGCAGATCTGGCAGCGTCTGGCGCGTTAAATCATTTTGCTGTGTGCTTTGCCGGCAGTCGAAATCTGACCGGCTTTTTCGCTTAATACACTTCCCCCTTGAACAGGGCAATCTTCTTCTCGTCATTGTCCGGTCATATGGTGGCGCTACTTTGCTATGCAGGAAGTTCTGCAGGGCAGCGAGTCGCAGGTTTCTGATCATCGGATGGCCTCGGATAGGAGATGTGTATGCAAAATGCCGTAGCGTTCGCCGACAACGACGTTGTCGTGATTGCATGGAGTTATGGCCGCAAGCTCCCCGGGTGCATGGGCTTCGCGGTGTATCGTATCGACGCCAAAGGCAAGGAGACGGCGCTGCCTTCGATGGCCGTGTTTCCCGGTACGAAACGCCAGCCTGCCCAGACCACTGTCCAGTTCCCGATTCAAAAGTTCTATTGGAAAGATCCCTACGCCCGTCTGATCGCCGGCAAAGAAAGTCGTACCTTCCGCTACAAGATCGTGCCGCTGGAGGGCCAGCCGGGAAACCTGAAGCCGATGCGCGTCGGTTTTGCCATCTCCAATGAAGTCACGCTGAGTCCGCAGGTCGCACCGGATTTGCAGGCTTACTTCAATCGCGGCCTGATTTCGACGCAACGCGTCTCACGTGCCATGGATGGTCATCCTGACAAGGAAAGTCTGCTGAGCATGGTGGCGCAGCCCGGCAACGCCATGCGCAAGAGCCTGGCGGGCGACATGATCGCCGCCTTGCTGGGCTTTGTGGCGCGCGCTGGCAACGGCAAGGGTGGCACACTGTACGCAGCCTTGTACGAACTGGGCGACGACGAGCTGATCAGCGCGCTGGAGAAAGCCGGCAAAAAACTGCACCTGATCCTTTCGAATCCCAAAGCCAGCGACCAGCAAAGCGCCAGCGGCATCACCGACGGCAACGACGCCTCGCGCAAGCGCCTGCGCAAGACGGCTGGCACTCTGATCGATCGCATGGTGGCGTCCAACCACATCGCTCATAACAAGTTTCTGGTCTATGTGGATGCCAAGGGCAAGCCGAAGGCCGTCTTGTTCGGCTCGACCAACTGGACGTCGACCGGCCTGTGCACGCAGACCAACAACACCATCGTCGCCGACGACACCGTGTTGGCAAAACGCTATCTCGACTACTGGAACCAACTTGCGGCCGATACCGAAGCCGCAGGCGACAACGTCAAGGCCTTGCAGGGAGCGAAGCTGCGCGCCTGGGACGCCAAGCCGAAAGTGATCATGCAAGCCGACAGTTCTACCGTGACCAGCTGGTTTTCTCCGAATACGTCCAAAGCGCGTGGACGTTCACGAACCAACGAAGCGCGTCCGCCCGATATGGAAGAGCTTGCCACACTGATTGCCGGCGCCCAGCATGCGGTGCTGTTTCTGGCGTTCTATCCGGGTACGCCCAGCATCGTCAACTGGGTAGCTGAGGCACAGTTGACCAATAAGGATCTCTTCGTGCGCGGTTGCGTTACCAATCCATCCACAGCGGCAGGCTTTCTGTATGAGCTGCAGGGCGTGGAGCAGCCCAAGCGCAAGAAGGGCGATCCGCCGGGGAAGCAGGATCCGCGAGTGATTTCCGCCAAGGCGCTGACGTCTGTGGTACCCAGCGGCTGGCAGAAGGAAATCCTCTCAGCCGGTTTCGCCGTTACGCATGACAAGATCGTGGTTATCGATCCGTTTTCCGACAACTGCGTCGTCGCGACCGGTAGCCATAATCTCGGCTACAAGGCGTCTTACGACAACGACGACAATCTTGCCATCTTCAAAGGACAGCAAGCGCTGGCGCAGGCTTATGCGACGCACGTTCTTGATATCTATGACCACTTCTCATGGCGTTGGATGGTGCAGGAAAAAGGACAGAAGGCCGCTGACACCATGCTAAGCGTCAAGCCCGACGAGTGGCAGAGCAAATATTTTGGGGATAAAGGAGAAATTCGTTCGGCGCAGTTGCGGTTCTGGCTGGGAGCCGTGCCGGTTACGCGTTAGGAAGATGTGGATAAACGAAGGTAAATTGCGCCCGGCTGAAGCGCCGGGCGCGAAAGATGACGACTATTTATTGACCAGCTTTGCCGGCACCGCCAGCGTCAGCAGTCCGCCCAGGAGCAGCGAGCCCGCGAGCACATACATGCCCATGTTGGTGCTTTGGGTGGCATCCTTCAACCAGCCGACCAGATACGGGCTGACGAAACCGGCCAGATTACCCAGCGAGTTGATCAGCGCGATACCGGCAGCCGCAGCCGTACCGCTCAGGAAAGCGGTCGGCAGGCTCCAGAACAGCGGCAACGTGGTCAGAATACCGACCGCAGCCAAGGTCAGCGAGGCCATCGCCAGCAGTGTGTTGTGGTCATACACGGTGCTGAACAGCAGACCCACGCAACCGAGGAAAGCCGGGATTGCAACGTGCCAGCGACGCTCGCGCTGCTGGTCGGCGCTGCGGCCGATCATGATCATCGCAATGGCCGCGATCGCATAAGGAATCGCCGTCAGCAAACCGATGTTGAGCGGATCGCTCACGCCGGTCGTCTTGATGATGGTCGGCAGCCAGAAGCTCACGCCATACAGGCCCATCACGAAGCAGAAATAGATGATCGCGCTCAGCCAGACCTTGCCGTCGGCGAACATCTGGCCCAGCGACACTTCAGTCTTGTCGGCTTGTTCTTGTGCGATTTGGGATTCCAGCAAGCGCTTTTCATCTTCGCTCAGCCAGTCTGCATCGCGGACGCGATCCTTCAGATAAAAGATCACGACCACGCCCAGCACCAGCGAAGGAATCGCTTCCAGGATGAACATCCATTGCCAACCGGCCAGGCCGTGCACACCTGGGAAGGCATGCATGATCCAACCCGACAGCGGGCCGCCGATCACACCCGAAATCGCGATACCTGTCATGAACAAGGCCGTGATTTTGCCGCGGCGATGCGATGGATACCAGTAGGTCAGGTACAGAATCACGCCAGGGAAGAAGCCGGCTTCGGCCACGCCCAGCAAGAAGCGCATGACATAGAACATTTCAGGCGTCGTCACGAAAATCATCGCGCCGGAAATGATGCCCCACGTGATCATGATGCGAGCGATCCAGAGGCGTGCTCCGACCTTGTGCAGGATGATGTTGCTGGGGACTTCGAAAATGAAATAGCCGATAAAGAAAATGCCGGCGCCGAGACCATAGATGGTTTCGCTGAACTTCAGGTCTTGCAGCATTTGCAGCTTGGCGAACCCGACGTTGACGCGGTCCAGATAGGACGCGACATAGCAGAGAAACAGCAGAGGAAGCAGACGCCATGTGACCTTGGAAAAGGTCGCTTCTTCAAACGATACATTGTTGCCGGGCGACGCGGCAATGCCTTGTGCTGGGGTATACGACATGTCTCACTCCATACGTATTAAAAATGGATCAGTCTTGTTGTTATGAAAATCCAGTCTCTCTGGACTGGATTTATTTAAGTACTGATTACTGTGGTTCTTCTTTTTTTATTGCAGCGTGATTATAGACACAAATTTTGTCGATTTAATGTAAAGCAGCTCGTCGCTGACAAAACCCTGACAAGCAGTCTGTCGGCGCGACTAGATCCTCGTCACTGCTTTACACGCAGCGACCGCCGTCTACCTCAAGACACGTGCCCGTAATGAACGACGCTTCGTCCGAACCCAGATACAGGCAGGCGTTGGCGATGTCGTTCGGCGTCGAGAAGCGGCCCAGTGGAATCGTCGCGGTAAACTTTTTACGGTTTTCCGGGGTATCCGGCACGCCCATGAACTCCGTCAGCAGGCCGGTTGCAGAAATCACAGGATTGACGCAGTTGACGCGGATGTTGTCCGGGCCGAGCTCTGCCGCCATCGATTTGCTGGTTGTGATAACAGCGCCCTTGCTGCCGTTGTACCAGGTCAGGCCCGGACGCGGACGGATGCCTGCGGTCGATGCGATGTTGATGAAGGCGCCGCCGCCAACCTTGCGGAAGTACGGCACGAAGGTCTTGGCGCTCAGGAAGATGCTCTTGACGTTGATTGCGTAGATGCGCTCGAACTCGTCTTCTTCCACTTCCAGCATCGGGCGGTTGCGGTGCGTGGTGCCGGCGTTGTTGACCACGATGTGGAGGCCGCCGAAGGCATCCAGCGCAGCTGCCAGCATGGCCGCCATGTCGGCGCTTTTGGATACGTCGGACTTGATGAAGCGCGCCTGGCCGCCGGCAGCGTTGATCTCGTCGGTGACGCGCTTGCCGGACGCTTCATTGATGTCCGCCACCAGAACGCGCGCGCCTTCGCGTGCATAACTCTTGGCGATGCCTTCACCGAAACCTGAACCTGCACCGGTCACGATGGCTACTTTGTCTTTCAATCGCATGTCTTCTCCTTGTGGTGTTGACTGTTTTTTTTATTCGTGTTTGATGGCAATGGTCTTCAGGACCGTGAAGCCGTATAGCGCCTCGAAACCTTTTTCACGTCCATGACCGCTGGCCTTGACGCCGCCGAAAGGCAACTCCACGCCACCGCCTGCGCCATAGTTGTTGATGAAAACCTGTCCGCTGCGGATCGCGCGCGCCAGACGCATCTGACGCCCGCCGTCGCGTGTCCAGACACTGGCAACCAGGCCGAAATCGGTGCCGTTGGCCAGACGAATGGCATCGGCTTCATCTTCAAACGGCATGGCCGCCAACACGGGGCCAAACACTTCTTCCTGCGCCAGACGATGTTGAAACGGCACGTCGCGCAGCAAGGTCGGCGCCTGATAAAAACCACCGGCAGGCGCACCATCGGCGATGCGTCCTTGCGCGACGACCGGGATCTTGCTGTCAGCCGCTTCGCGCAGGAAGCCGGCCACGCGCTCCTGCTGTGTCTTGCGGATCAGC
>Ga0105240_10012526_pt1 | contig 11700 bp, 8 predicted proteins | sample KBSC54metaG_FD_80426 | JGI IMG/M metagenome (GOLD analysis project Ga0105240, IMG submission 80426) | Corn rhizosphere microbial communities from Kellogg Biological Station, Michigan, USA - KBS C5-4 metaG | ecosystem: Host-associated > Plants > Roots > Rhizosphere > Soil | place: Michigan, USA...
CGTGATGCTCCCGCGCGTGCGCGAGTTCTACAGTCTCGAGCGGCTCTGGGAATCGGATCCGGCCGAGGCGAAAGCGGCTCCCGCGGCTCGCCGGCGGCGTACCTCGACCTGACGTTGCGCATACGCGTCCTCGCAATCGGCTCGCGCATGCCCAAGTGGGTACGCGAAGCCTACGACGACTATGTCACCCGCCTCGGCTCGAGCCTGAAAATAACCCTGACTCAGATCGAGCCGGGAGCGCGGAGCGGGAATCGCGCGAGCGAGAGTGCGATGCGCACCGAGGGCCAGCGTCTCCTCGCTGCGGTGCGCAAGGACGACTACGTGGTCGTCCTGGACGAACGCGGCTCCGAAATGACGACTCGGGAGCTGGCAGCCTGGCTCGGCACGCGCATGCAGGAGGGACGGGACCTTGCGTTCCTGATAGGAGGGCCGGACGGGCTGGCCGCGGACGTGCTGGCGCGTGGCAATCTTCGCTGGTCGCTTTCCCGTCTCACATTCCCGCATGCGCTCGTGCGGGTCGTCCTTGCCGAGCAGCTCTATCGCGCACATGGCGTGTTGGCAAATCATCCGTATCATCGCGACTGATGCCTGCCGTGCCCAAACCCGTTGTCTGCCTTGCTTCCGTGTCGCCACGGCGGCGGGAGTTGCTCGCTCAGATCGGCGTGCCACATACGATCGTGGGCGCTCATATCGACGAAAACGTCCTGCCGGAGGAAGGCGCGCGCGAATACGTCATTCGCATGGCGCGCGAGAAGGCACTCGCGGTTCGCGCCAAGGGCGAGAGGTTGCCCGTGCTGGCAGCGGATACCACCGTCGTGCTGGATGAGGTGATTTTCGGAAAGCCCAAGGGGCGCTCCGATGGGCTGGCGATGCTGGGCCGGCTGTCCGGTCGCACCCACTCTGTGCTCACCGCGGTGGCTTTGTCTGCCGGGGAGGCGCTTGCCGTCAGTGTGAGCGCCAGCGAAGTCCGGTTTCGGCCGCTCTCCGCCGAAGAATGCGCCGCCTACTGGGAAACCGGAGAGCCGCAGGATAAAGCCGGCGGCTACGCCATCCAGGGATGTGGGGCGGTATTCATCGAGTGGCTGAGCGGGAGCTACTCGGGTGTGATGGGTCTGCCGCTGTACGAGACCGCGGAGCTGTTGCGGGCCGCCGGTGTGCCGTGTTGGTACGGAGCGTAGCGGTGACGATCGAAATCCTGGTCAACATCGCGCCGCGCGAGACCCGAGCCGCCATCATCGAGAACGACGTCCTGCAGGAGATCTACGTCGAGCGAACCAGCCGCCGTGGGCTGGTGAGCAACGTGTACAAGGGACGGGTCTCCCGAGTGCTGCCGGGCATGCAGGCGGCCTTCGTCGATATAGGCCTGGAGCGCACGGCGTTCCTGCACGCCGCCGACATCGCAAACGTACCCCCTCATGACGCCACGGTCGTGCTCCCGGCGCCTCTGTCTCCGGCGGAGGACATCCGGCGCCTGGTCAATCCGGGCGATGACATTCTGGTCCAGGTCATCAAGGACCCCATCGGGACCAAGGGCGCGCGGCTCACGACGTTCGTCGCCCTGCCGTCCCGTTACCTCGTGTACATGCCTCGCGGTGAAGGCATAGGAGTCTCCGCCCGCATCGATGACGAAGGAGAGCGCCAGCGCCTGAAGGCTGCCGTTGCCTCCCTCATCACCGCTGAGGCACCCGGCGGATATATCCTCCGCACGGCAGCGCAGGGGGTGACTGTCGAGAGCCTGCGCGAGGACATGGCCTATCTCGACAAGCTGTGGAATCACGTGCGGGTGCGGGCCACCGAGACGCAGTCAGGAGCGATCGTCCATGAGGATCTCCCTCTCGCCCTTCGGGTTCTGCGCGACGAGCTTTCCCGCGGCGTGAGCCGGGTGCTCGTGGATTCACCGCGGGAGCATGCTGACATGGTGGCGTTCGCGGCGGCGTTCATGCCTGATGCGGCCGCCCGCATCGAGCTTTACCCGGGGCCGCGGCCGATCTTCGACCTGCACGGCATCGAGGAAGAGATTGGCAAAGCGCTCGACCGCAAGGTGACCTTGAAATCCGGCGGGCATCTGGTCATCGACCAGACGGAGTCGATGACCACCATCGACGTCAACACGGGTGCCTATGTCGGCCACCGCAATCTCGAGGAGACGATTTTCCGCACCAACCTCGAGGCGGCGGTCACGATTGCGCGCCAGCTGCGCCTGCGCAACCTCGGTGGCATCATCATCATCGACTTCATCGACATGCACGATGAGCCGCATCGCCGCCAGGTGCTCGCTGCGCTGGAACGCGCACTCAACGACGACCGCGCGCAGACCCACATCGTGAGCCTGTCACCGCTGGGGCTGGTGGAGATGACCCGCAAGCGCACTCGGGAGAGCCTGGAACATCTGCTCTGCGAGCCGTGTCCAAGCTGCGAGGGACGCGGCTTCGTGAAGACCCCCGAGACCGTGTGCAACGAGATATTTCGGGAGATTGTGCGACAAAGCCGGCAGTTCGCCAGCCGCGAGCTGCTGATACTCGCCCATCAGGACGTGGTCGAGCGTCTCCTCGACGAAGAGTCCGCCACGATGGCCGAGCTCGAGGCGCAGGTAGGCCGGCCCGTCCGCCTGCAGGTGGAAGCGCTCTACGGAGTCGATCAGTACGATGTGGTGCTCGTCTAACGGGCCGGATCCGGCGGTGCAGCGAGGGAGCTGGGCGCGCGTCACACTGATTGGCCTCTCCTCCGCGGCTGCGCTGTTCAGCGTCGTCGTTCTCGCCTATCAGCTCGCGCTGGCGCGCGTTCCCGAGCATCGGGCGACGCTCGAGCGCCTGCTCCAGTCACAGACGGGGCTGGACGTGCGCTTCAGTCAGCTGGGCGTGCGGTGGGGCTGGTATGGCCCGGAGGCCGTGTTTCGCAACGTCCAGCTCGGCGAGCCCGGCCGGGCTCACGTGCTGCTGACGGCCCCCGAGGTGACGATCGGGTTCGACGCCTGGCGGACCATGCGCAGCGGGCATCTCGAAGCGGGCCGCATCTCCCTCGTCGCCCCGGATATTGACTTGCAACGGGTGGGCTCGGAGATGGCCACCCCCCGCGCGACTGCTGCCTCGCCTGGCGCCCCAATTCACAGCGGCGGCCGCGCTACGCCCAGCGGGCGCGCTGGCTACGGCGCCAGCGCGGCCCCTTCGCGCACAACTCCTGCCCTGGAGCGAGCGCACTTGCTGCAGCGCTGGCGTGACGGTCGCATCGACATCGAAGGCGGCACGCTGCGGCTCCCGGATCCCGCAGGCGCTCCCGATCCACTCCTTCTGCAGATCCGCCGAGCTTCCGTGCGGCGCGCAGGCGATGAGTGGAATGTGTTCGCGCTGGTATTCCTGCCGGAGCGTCTCGGGCGCACGGCCCGGGTCGCCATGCGGCTGGAAGGTGCGCTCGATCGACCGCAGACCTGGTCCGGATCGCTGCGCTTCGAAGGCGGCCGCCTGGCGTTCGCCGGGTGGCGCGATCTGGGCAGCCTCGCTCCCGAGCTGGCCCGCTATGTGCCCGTCGCAGGCGGCGGCGACGTGAACGTCGACCTGGACTTCACCCGCGGCCGCATCGAAAAAGCGCAAGGAAACGTCTACGCGGGAGGGCTTGCTCTGCGTTCCCCGGGTGCTTCATCGGATCGCAGACTCGATCTGGATCGGTTGCGAGGGCGTTGGTGGCTGACACGGCATCTCTCCTATTGGCGCCTGCACGTCGATGAGCTGCAGTTGGGCGCGCCGGATGACACTGCGGCGGCCGATAGCGCCGTACTGACCGCCGATATCGGTGACGGCTGGACACACGGCAAAATCGAGACGGCTCCGCTTCACTCCATAGCGGCTGTCGGGCTGTGGCTGGCGCCGGATCTGGATTTCGGCGGCGTGAAGCTGGGAGGTATCGCACGCGAGGTGAGCTTCAATTGGGACGATCGCCGCGAGCCCGGCAGGAGGTTGCAGGCCTCCGCCCGGCTGGCTGATGTCTCCGTCGCTGCACCTTCGGATGGATTCGTGCTCACGGGCATGACGGCGCGAGTTTCGGGCAATGAGAATGAGATCGAGGCCGGCGTGCAATCGGACACAGCTCGCTTGCAGCTGGCCGGCGCCACGCAACAACCGCTCGAGCACGTGCGCGTTGCATCGCGGTTGCGCATGACCCGCATGGCCACCGGCTGGCGCATTGCGACGGAGCGAATGGAGCTGCGCCATGAATCGACGCGGCTGGAGCTCTCCGGAACACTGACCGGAGGAGCAGAGCCGGAGCTGGCGGCCCGCGGCAAGCTCACCGCGGCCGATGTCTCTTTGCTGCAGGCAGCATTGGGGACCGGCGTGTCGCAGGTCCTCGGCAACGTGTCGCTGACGGGCGGCCGTGTCGAGCGCGCCCAGTTCGAAATGCGCGGGCCGCTCGATCAGCTGCCTTATGGAAACGAGGGCGGATCGTTCACCGGTGCGTTGACGCTGCAGGATGCATCACTCTCCGGAGGCGAGCGCTGGCCCGACGCGACCGGCGTGCATGCCCGCCTCGAATGGCGCGGCTCGCTGGTTCGAGCCCAGGTGGACGGCGGGCAGGCGGGACCCTTCCAACTCTGGAGCGCCACCGCGGAATGGCGCTCGACGGGGGAGGGCGGCATGCACGCCGCCGGGCAGGTCACGAGCCGCATGGAGGAGGCGATGGCGTGGTTGCAAGCGCACCCGGGGCTCGACGAGTACGCCCCGCGTGTGCAGAGCATCGGCCTGCAAGGCAAGGCTCGTTTGAATTTCAACATCACGGTCCCGGCCGAGGGCAACCCGAAGGCGCGCGTGGTCGCTTCGCTGCAGGGCGCGCGCTTGAACTGGGCATCCGGTGCGGAGCCGATCGAGGACCTGACGGGCTCGCTGGCGTTTGACGGCGGCCGTCTGCAGGGCTCGACGTTGACGGGCACGTGGCTCGGCGGCCCCGTCACGCTCAGGCTCGATGAACGGCCCGATCACGGCCAGACGGCTCTTGTCATGCAGGCGCGTGGCAGCATGGCGGCGCAGCAGTTGGCAGCCCTTGCAGCAATCGATCCGCGTGGACGGCTCGCCGGAAGCGCCGAGTGGGCCGGAGACCTGACTTTCTCCCCTGCGACCGCAGCACAGCCGGCACGATGGCGGGTGCGCGCGGACTCCACGCTCGTCGGCGTCGACAGCGAGTTGCCCGAGCCCCTGGAGAAAATGACCGACGGCACGCTGCCGCTGCATCTGGAGCTGTCAGGGACCGACTCTGTTGCGCAGCTGCGTGTAAGCCTCGCAGACCGCCTCAGGAGCGTTCTCGCGCTCGAGCGAGATGCTACGGGCTGGAAGGTCGAACGCGGCGCCGTGACCTTTGGATCGGGCGTGCCGGCGCTTCCCGCGCAGCCCGTCGTGCTCATTCAGGGACGGGTCAACCGCCTCGATCTGCCGTCGTACCTCGCCCTGTGGCAGCAGGCACGATTGGACCCGCGTGCGCCCCACTTCCAGGCACAACTGGTCGCCACGGAGATGGTCGCCGCGGGACGCACCTTTCCGGAGGTCACGCTCACGGGCGAGCGCACCGACTCCGGTGTTGAGCTGAATCTCGACTCCGAGCGTCTGGCGGGAGTCGCTCATTGGCCTGCCGCGGGCAGCGCCGGCTCGGAGCCCGCCGAGCTGCACCTGACGCGCCTGAGCATCCCCCAGGCCAGCGAGCAGGGCCAGCTCGCGGCGGTGCTGGGCGCCGTGGGCAGCTCCGCCAGCGTCTCAGTCGACGATCTCATCTGGGAGGGCCGGCACATCGGGCAGATCACGGCAACACTCGTTGCGCGCGATGGCCTGGACCTGGAGGACGTGCGCGTCTCCGGGGGCACGCACGATGGGACCGGCTCCTTGCAGTGCGAGCCGTCGATGAGCACCTGTCGCGCCCTGTTCACCCTGGAGAGCAGCGATGCGGCGGCGACCCTTGCGGACTTCGGGTTTCGCCCCGATGTCTCCGCGGCGAGGGCGGCGGTGAGCGGCCAGCTGCAATGGCAGCCGGACTCGCCGAGGCCCTGGTCCGCGACGCTGACGGGACGCCTGAGCCTGAATCTCGCCGACGGCCAGACCCTGGCTGCCGCCGCCTCTGACGAACGGCGCCCGCGGCTGGGGGAGGCGGCGACGGACGAGGCCGGGCAGCCCACGGTGGGTCAGCTCGCGATGGGCCAGCTCGCGGCGCGCCAGCCCGGGGCGGGCCAGTTCGCGGCGAGCCAGCCCGGGGTGGGCCAGCTCGCGATGGGGCAGCCCCCGGGGAGCCAGCCCGCGAAGGGCCAGCCCAGTTTGGGCCAGCCGTTTGCATTGCTGGCCGTGCCGGCGCTGGTGGATGCCATGAAAACGTTGCAGCCGGGCGGGGCGCCGGCGCACGACCTCAGGTTCACGCGGCTGGACGCCGACTTCGAGCTGGCCGACGGCGAGGCTTCGACGTCCGACCTGCATTTCGATGGCGACGCGGAGATACTGATGCGCGGCCGCACGGGGTTGCTGGCGGAGGACTATGACCAGGAGGTGTGGGTTTTGAAGGGCGAGGACCGATTGCCTGCGGCCGTGCGCCGTTTCGCGCCGACACCGCGCGTGGCTGCGGCGTGGTTGACGCTCCGCGACCTGTTTGCGGCGACCGGTGAAGCACGCCCGCGTGCCCTGTTGCATCTGCAGGGCTCCTGGGATGACCCGATCGTGGTGTCGGATGCCGAGTGAGCGATGAAAGTTGCCGCGTTGCAGATGACTTCCGGAGCGGACGTGCAGGCCAATCTCGAGCAGGCACGCACTTCGCTGGAGGAGGCCGCCCGCCTCGGGGCGCAACTGGCGGTCCTGCCGGAGAACTTCGCGTTCATGGGCCTGGCGGATGCAGACAAGCGCGCCGTGGCGGAAGCGGAGGGCTCCGGGCCGATCCAGGATTTTCTGGCGCGAACGGCGGCGCGGCTGCAGATGTGGATCGTGGCGGGCACGATCCCGCTGCGTGCGGGAGCGGACGGGCGCGTCGCCGCGGCCAGTGTTGTGTACCGGTCCGACGGCACTCCCGCCGCGCGCTACGACAAAATTCACCTGTTCGATGTCGACATTCCGGCGCGCAAGGAGAGCTATCGAGAGTCCGCCCACGTCGCGCCAGGGTCACGCCCGCAGGTAGTGGATACTCCAGCGGGACGCCTCGGGTTATCCGTGTGCTATGACATCCGCTTCCCCGAGTTGTATCGTGCTCTGAGCGCCGCCGGTGCCCAGATACTCTCAGTGCCTTCCGCGTTCACCGCACCGACGGGACGTGCGCACTGGGAGACCTTGCTGCGCGCGCGTGCGATCGAGAACCTCTGCTACGTGATTGCTCCTGCGCAATCGGGGTTTCACGCCAACGGACGGGAAACCTATGGCGACAGCATGGTCGTCGACTACTGGGGACGCATCCTGCGGCGGCTGCCCCGTGGCACGGGGTGCGTGGTGGCAGACCTGGATCTTGCCGCGCAGGCGGAAGTTCGAGAAATTTTTCCGGCACTGCGGCATCGAATTTTCTCCGCTGCCGCCCGTGCCACAGAATGAGCGAGGCCTCGAGATGAAAGATGTTCCGGCCACGGCCGACCCGTTGGGTGTTGCACGCGAGCTGATCCTGCGCCCGAGCGGCCTCGATGACAGCCGCCTCGATCGGATATTCGGCGAGGTGCTGCAGCATTCGGTGGACTTTGCGGACCTGTATTTCCAGTTGGCGCGCCAGGAGGCCTGGTCGCTCGAGGACGGCATCGTCAAGGATGGCAGTGCGAGCATCGAGCAGGGCGTGGGCGTGCGCGCGCTGGCCGGAGAGAAGACGGGATTTGCCTACTCCGACGAGATCGTGCTGCCGGCTCTGGAAGAGGCTTCGCGTGCGGCGCGTGCCATTGCGGCTCACGGCGGTGACCGCCGTGTCAGCGCGTGGCAGGCCCGAGCCGGGCACCGGCTCTATCTGCCGACTGACCCGGTCACTGCGCTGACCGACCAGCAGAAGGTCGCCTGGCTCGAGCGCGTCGATCGCGAGACGCGGCGCCTGGATCCCCGCATCGTGCAGGTGACGGCCGGGGTCACCGCGGTGCACGAAGTGATTCTGATCGCAACCAGCGACGGGCAACTCTCCGCGGACGTCCGGCCGCTGGTGCGCTTCAACGTTTCCGTGCTCGTCGAGCAGGATGGCCGCCGCGAGCAGGGCTACGCCGGCTCCGGAGGGCGCTTCTCCCTGGAGGACCTGGTCGCCGGAGACAAGCCTCTCGCGCTCGGACGTGAGGCGGCGCGCCAGGCGCTGGTGAACCTGGAGGCGAAACCCGCGCCAGCCGGAGCGATGACCGTGGTCCTGGGCCCGGGCTGGCCGGGAATCCTGCTGCATGAAGCGATCGGCCACGGCCTGGAGGGAGACTTCAATCGCAAGGGGACCTCGGCTTTCGCCAACCGCATCGGTGAGCGGGTGGCGGCGCCGGAGTGCACGGTCGTAGACGACGGCACGCTATCGCGGCGCCGTGGCTCGCTGAACGTGGATGACGAGGGCACACCGACCGAGTGCACCACGCTGATCGAGAACGGTGTGTTGCGCGGGTACATGCAGGACAAGCTGAACGCTCGTCTGATGGGCACGCGTCCGACAGGCAATGGCCGGCGCGAGTCCTTTGCGCACGTGACACTTCCGCGTATGACCAATACATACATGCGCCCGGGCCCGCATGCCCCGGAAGAAATCATCCGCTCGGTCGAGCGTGGGATCTACGCCGTCAATTTCGGTGGCGGCCAGGTGGATATCACTTCCGGCAAGTTCGTGTTCTCCGCCAGCGAGGCGTACGAGATCCACAACGGCAAGCTGGGAGCGCCGCTGAAGGGGGCCACGCTGATCGGCAACGGGCCCGACGTGCTCACGCGAGTGAGCATGGTAGGGAATGACTTGAAGCTGGATGACGGCGTGGGTACCTGCGGCAAGGACGGACAGAGTGTTCCGGTGGGTGTGGGACAGCCGACGCTGCGAATCGACGGATTGACGGTGGGCGGGACCGGCTAGCGGTCGCGGGCGCGGCGCGAAATTGCAATAACCGCGCACAAATGCGCACTGCCCAAGAGCTCGTCCGCGCTTCATTCTCTCGAGCGCGGGACGAAGCGGAGACTCTTCACTGTGGCGCGACGGATTCGCGTGCCCGTTGTGCGACCGGGCGGCAGGCGTGAGCAAATTCGCGTGCGCCTGCTGTCCGTGTCGTCAAACATAATCATCTGAAAGTTTGACGTTGCGTCCGCGTTGCGTCGCACATGCGCGACGCTCGCGCGGGAACTCTCGAGAGCCCTCTCGAAGCTGTGACGGCGTGCACGACGCGCTCTCGCCCGGGTCCGTACTTTGCTCCGCAGCGCTTACTTTGAACTCATCCAAATCCGAGGACCCGAAGATGCACGCCGAGCCCGCGACCGTGGAAGTGCCGCAGCTGAAGCTGCCGCCGGATCTGCTCACCGAAGTCACCCGCCGCGGGTCGGCGAAAACGGATTTCCGGGTCGAGGGCTGGAAGCCGTCGCTGTTGGGCCGACTGGTCGCCAAGCTGACCGGGGTGAAGGGCTCTGGCTGAGACAGGACCCTTCTAGGAGCCCGATCCCGATCCGGCATGCGGCCGGGTGCACACCAACGCGGCCGTGTACTTGGCCGGGCGTTCCCGGACCGCTAGGATCGGAGGGATGAGACTCTCACGTCCCCTGTATGAGGGCCTCCCATGGGTTTATATGGCCTGCGGGTTGGCTGCCCTGGCCGGGAGCTATCTGCTGTCCTCCCGGGTCCTCAGCCTTTTCCTGGGCGTCCTGGGGCTCGCAGGGCTGCTGGGAGGGAGTGTCATCGCGCTGCGCCGGCGCGACTATCGCCAGCTGCGAGCCAACTATGCGGATCCGGACCAGTTGACCGGTGACCGGGACGACTAAGCCCGAAATGGGCCAGCCCGAAATGGGCCAGCCCGAAATGGGCCAGCCGTTTGAACGCCGTCGTCCGCGACGGCGGCCCGGCAGGGGCGAGGCCCAGGGAGGGGCCGAGTACTAGGACGGCTCCTCGTCGCCTTCGGTCTCCGTCTCCTCCGTCGGTGCGGGCACATGCAGCCCCGGAACCGTCTCGGTGAGCGAGGCCCGGGTGCGCGCCAGGCGTTCATCGACGTAGATCAACTCATGCTTGCCGATCACCACCACGTCCCCGTCGTTGAGGTAGTGGCGCCGCACCCGCTTGGACTTCACATAGATCCCGTTGGTGCTGTTCAGGTCCTCGATGACCGACGAGTTGGCGCTCGTGACGATCTGACAGTGGTGGCGGCTGACGAAGCGGCTGTCGATCTGCAGGTCGTTGTCGGGGGTTCGTCCGACGATGATCCGGCCGATGCGCAGCGGGATCTCCTGCACCGTCCGACCGTCGGTCGCCACCAGCATACGTGCCTGAGTGACGTGCGGCAGCTCCAAGGCAGGCATCGGCGGCATCGTCCGCTCGATCTGCGCCTTCAGATGGTGCGCGGTGCGCGTCGCATATTCGACCCACTGCAGCTCATCGACCGCGCCCTGCACGTCCTGCAGCGTGACGCTGTCGCGCTCGCCGGCGAAGGCCGCCATCATCGAGGTATCGCACAGCGTGTTGATCAGCCGCGGCACGCCGCCGGTGTAGCGGAAAATCTCCGCAAAAGTGTCCTCGGCGAAGATCTGCCGGTCGCCGGCGCCGGCCACTTCCAGGCGGTGTTGGATGTAGGCGCGCATCTCCGTCTGTGACAGGGTGCTGAGGTGAAAGCGCAGCCGGATGCGCTGCGTGAGCTGCACCAGCTCCGGTGCGTTGAGTTTCTCGTTGAGCTCGGGTTGCCCGCACAGGATGATGCGCAGGACTTTTTCCTTGGTCGTCTCCACGCCCGAGAGCAGGCGGATCTCCTCCAGCACGCGCATCGAGAGGTTCTGCGCTTCGTCCACGATCAGCAGCACCTTGCGCCCGGCGGCGTACTGCTCGATCAGGAAAGTGTTGATGGTCGCGATCAGCTCGGCCTTCTTCATCTTGAAGGGCGAGAAGCCGAACTGCACCAGCAGCGCCTGCAGGAAGTCGATCGCAGAGACCTGTGTCTGGTTGATCTGCGCGACCACCACGTCTTGCTGGATCTCCTTCAGGAACGACTCGATCAGGGTGGTCTTGCCGGAGCCGATCTCTCCGGTGATCACGACGAAGCCGTCGGTGAACCAGATCGTGGACTCCATGTACGCCTTGGCGCGGGCGTGCTGTTTGGACAGATAAAGGAACTGCGGGTCCGGGCTCAACCGGAAGGGCAGCTCCTTCAGTTTGAAAGGATCGAGATACATGGTTCCTGGGTGCGCCGGTGACGGCCTTGTTGGCAACCCGCCATCCCGGCGCCGATCCGTTCAATCTTACGGGATGCGCACCCGCGGGGCCAATTGAGACAGCAAACGGCGTGCCTGTCGGTCGCGCGAGGGGGCGCTGGGCGCGACCAGGGTACAGTGTCCGAGCTTGCGCCCCGGCCGCGGCTGCTTGCCATAGGAATGCAGGTGCAGCCCTTGCTCGGCCAGCAGGCCGGCGCGCGCGGGCATGTTGCCGATGAGGTTGATCATGGCGCTGTAGCCGCGCGGCCGGGTAGATCCCAGCGGCAGATCCAGGATGGCGCGCAGGTGGTTCTCGAACTGGCTGGTCTCGGCGCCCTCGATCGTCCAGTGGCCGGAGTTGTGGACGCGCGGCGCCATCTCGTTGGCGATC
>Ga0105240_10012527_pt1 | contig 11699 bp, 8 predicted proteins | sample KBSC54metaG_FD_80426 | JGI IMG/M metagenome (GOLD analysis project Ga0105240, IMG submission 80426) | Corn rhizosphere microbial communities from Kellogg Biological Station, Michigan, USA - KBS C5-4 metaG | ecosystem: Host-associated > Plants > Roots > Rhizosphere > Soil | place: Michigan, USA...
ACCGCAGACACCACCGCGCTGGATGCCATTCTGGTGCGGCTGTCTGAGATGGTCGCGCGGCGCCTGCGCGATCATCGCCTATGGGCGCGCACTCTTCAGATCAAGCTGCGATACACCGATTTTTCGACGTTCACGCGGTCCCGAACACTGGATCATGCTTCGCAGATCGACGCGGAACTCGCGGCTGCGGCGCGCGATTTGTTCCATAAAGCGTGGAACGGTAAACCGATCCGGCTGCTGGGCGTTTACGCTCAATCGCTCGAAACGAGCGAAGGGCAGACCAGCCTGATCGACGAGCCGCGAGCCGAGGATTGGCGGCGAACGCTGGCCGCTGTGGACAAAATTCGCGAGAAATACGGCGAGGACGGAATCATCTCACTGGCCTCGGGGATGAAAGCGGGCTTTCGCGCCAGAGTGCATGAGAATCCTGAAAATCTGCCCGGCAAGGAGCCCAAAAAGGACTAGCGAGGAAGTACTACTAGGACTAAACGCGCCTCTTTCTAATTGGGTCGTGCGCTAAATGTTGGTTGATGGAATTTAAGAGGGCTGATACCCGTTGCCGGATTGCTACACCGGAATCGAACGCTTGCCCGGCTCTTCGGCACTATCCGGTCATGTGCACGGGAGGGCCCAGCCCTCAAGCGGCCCGCACTATTCTAGCCCGAGCTCTCGTGTAAACAGAAGAGTCCAGCCTTTTCGGCTGGGCTAGTGGCTTTGGCGGGGGGACTCAAGCGCGGGCTGCCATCGGATCACGCCGCCTCCAGGAGTTCCCACACGCATGTCCCACCCGTCGTAAGGGCCCATTCCGGGCCTCTGCTATCCTGGGACGGTGCCTACGCTGTCGATCGTCGTACCGATCCACAACGAGGAGCCGTCCATTCTCCCGCTGTACGACCGGCTGACGGCCGTCCTGGAAAAGCTCCGAAAACCGTACGAAATTCTGTTCGTGGATGACGCCTCTACCGACCGAAGTTTCGATCTCCTGGCGAACCTGGTGGAGACCGATCCGCGGCTGAAAGTCATCCGCCTGCGGCGCAATTTCGGACAGACTGCGGCCCTGGCCGCCGGGTTCGACGAATCGCAGGGGAACATCGTCATCTCGCTGGACGGCGATCTGCAACACGCCCCCGAGGACATCCCCGCACTGCTCGAGAAAATCGACGAGGGCTACGACATCGCCAGCGGATGGCGCAAGAACCGGCTGGACAATGCCGTAACACGCAAAATTCCCTCGCGGATCGCCAACTGGCTGATGGCCAAAGCGTGCCACGTAGAGCTGCGCGACTTTGGAACCACCTTCAAGGCGTACCGGGCGGAGATTCTGAAGGACATCAATCTTTACGGCGAGCTGCACCGCTTTATTCCCGCTCTGGCGTCATTCTATGGCGCGCGCATCGCCGAAGTCCCCATCCGCAACCTGCCGCGAGCCAGCGGCGGATCGCATTACGGCTTGGGACGGACCTTCCGAGTGATGTTCGATATTTTCACCATCTGGTTCCTGCTGAAATATTTCACGCGTCCCATGCATTTCTTCGGGAAGTGGGGTCTGGCGAGCGCGGGATTGGGCGGTGCCTTGCTGACGGGTCTGGCGGCGGAGAAGATCTGGACCAGGATCGATATCATCCAGGAACACGGGCCGCTGATGCTGGTAGGGGCGCTGGCGCTGGTCACCGGCGTGATTTTGTTCTGTACCGGTCTTCTGGGTGAAGTCCTCACCCGAACGTATTTCGAAAGCCAGGGCCGGCGCATCTACGCGGTACGCGAAATCCGCACCAGAAAAGAAGAGAAAGCCGCCGGCGGCGCCCGCTAACCTGCATGACGCAGGCCGTAATCTTCGATTTCGGAGGCGTGCTGTGTTTCCATCCGGATCCGCCGCGCTGGAAACGCGCCGCGGACACTGCCGGGTTGCCCGTGGACAAATTCATGCGGGCCTTCTGGGCCGACCGCATCGAATATGACGCCGGCCGATGGAGTCCAGCCGAATACTGGCAAGCCGTTGCGCGTACCGCCGGCACCCATCTTGAGGACAGCAAAATTCCCGCGCTGATCCGGCGCGAAATCGAGCTCTGGAACAGCTACGACTCGCGCGTGCTTAGATGGGTCAACCAACTGCGCGCATCGGGATTCCGCACGGGGATTCTGTCGAATCTTCCGCGGCCCTTGGGCGAGGAGCTTCGCGGCACCCCCGGCTTCCTGGAGCATTTCGATCACGTCACGTTTTCCTACGAACTAGGCGTGGTCAAACCCCAGGCGGAGATTTATCGGGATGCCATCGGTGGGCTGAGCGTCGAACCCGCCCAAGTGCTGTTCCTGGATGATCGCCGCGATAACGTGGAGGGCTCCTGCGCAGTAGGATTGCGCGGGGAGTTATACACCACCTGGGAAGATTTCCTGAGCAGCGGTCTGCCCGCGCGCTATGCCTTGCCGGCACCGGCGGACGCGCGGCGCCAGTAGTCCTCGAACAGGCTGTTCATGGCTTCGGCCATGCCCTCATGCTCGAATACGACGGCCGTCCAGGAGGGTTTGGTGGTCACCGGGTCCACCAGCGCCAGCAATCCGCAGCGCCCGTCCATCACGGCCATCTTCATCGGTACTTTTTCGATCTGGCGGATCTCGACGCCGGCCGCCTGGTAATCCGCCAGGAATCGCTGATGTGCTGCATCCAAAGTGCCGCGCTCCACAATCAGCCGGCAGCGGACCGCACGAGAACAGGCTTGCAGCACCTGCTCGGCATCCAGTGGATCGACGGCGTAAGGCGGACGCGAGAACTCCAGATATTCCGCGCGTGCTTCGGACAGCATCCTTCGAAACTGGGCAGCGGTCTGGCCCGGATCGTTCACGATGCGAAGAAAATCGAGTGTGCCGCTTCCCTCCTGCCCTTCCGTGAACGCGGCCATCAGCTCGTTCAGAAGTCCGGATGCAGCTTTGTTTTGCTCGGCCAGCTCAGCTTCGAAGACGTGGGCCCGGCGGCTGAGATAAGCAGGCAGCGCCTGATCCGGCGGAATCGCCGAGAACAGTTTTGTACGATCCTGAATCACCCGCGCAAAGCCTTTTTCCACCAGACTGTCCAGCACTTCGTAGATCTTCTGGCGCGGCACGTGGGCGCGGGCAGCCAGTTCAAGAGCCTTAAAGCGCGGATGCCCCACCAACACCAGGTAGGATCGGGCCTCATAGGCGTTCAGCCCCAGGGCCTGCAGGCGCTGCCAGAAGCGACGGAATTCGAGCTCGGGTGGTTGTTCTCGCGGCACGTGAATCGCCCGTAAACGATCCGGGAATGGTCGAGGATAGCAAATTGATACAATCGCCGTTAGGAGCAAGGTGTTCATGAAATCTTCCGCTGGCCTTCCCGAGACTCTAGGAGCACTTCGAAATTACAAGGATCTGGCCACCAAGCTTCCCCAGCGCACTGTCAAAGACGAGTTGCGCGAGAACCTGATCTGCCGGCTGCAACAGCGCGAGCCGCTATTTCCGGGCATAGTGGGATTCGACGATACCGTGATCCCACAGGTGGTCAACGCCGTGCTCTCGCGCCACAACTTCATTCTGCTGGGTCTGCGCGGGCAGGCCAAGACGCGCCTGATCCGCATGCTGGCAACGCTTCTCGACGAGCGGACTCCCTACATCGCAGGCTGTGAGATCCGCGATAACCCATTCGCTCCGATCTGCAAAGCGTGCCGCGATAAGCTTCGTGAAATGGGTGACGCCACGCCCATCGCCTGGCTGACGCGGGACGAGCGTTATGTCGAAAAGCTGGCTACTCCGGACGTCACCATCGCCGACATGATCGGCGATATCGACCCGATCAAAGCGGCCCGCGCGGGGCAGAATATCGCCGACGAATTGACGGTGCATTACGGCCTGCTGCCGCGGGCCAATCGCGGGATTTTCGCCATCAATGAGCTGCCTGATCTGGCCGGAAAAATCCAGGTCGGTTTGTTCAATATCATGCAGGAAGGCGACGTCCAGATTAAAGGCTATCCCGTACGCCTGCCACTGGACCTGATGCTGGTTTTCACCGCCAATCCTGAGGACTATACCGCTCGCGGCAAGATCATTACGCCGCTGAAGGACCGTATCGGCAGCGAAATCCGCACGCACTATCCGGTCGCGCTGGATCATGGCATGTCGATCACCGAGCAGGAAGCCTGGTCCGCTCGGACCGCGCCCATGGAGATCCGCGTACCCTCTTATATCCGCGAGGCGGTGGAGCAGTTGGCATTCTCCGCGCGCGATGATAAGCGCGTCGACAAGCGGTCCGGCGTCAGCCAGCGTCTGCCGATTTCCGTGCTGGAGAATGTCATCTCGAACGCCGAGCGCAGGGCTCTGGCCATCGGCGATTCCGTCGCTGTGCCGCGAGTGATGGATATCTACGCCGCGCTGCCGTCGATCACCGGAAAGCTGGAGCTGGAATACGAAGGCGAGCTGAAGGGCGGCGACGCCATTGCGCGCGAGCTGATTCGTCTGGCTGTGGGCAAAGTGTATACGCGGATTTTCGACGGCGAAAATATGTCTACCGTGATCCAGTGGTTTGAGATGGGCGGTTCGCTGAAACTGGATGAAACCGCACCCTCCGCCGAGATGATCAAGCAGCTTAGCGGCATTCAGGGTCTGCTCGAAAAGACCAAGCTGCTGGGGCTTGGTGCGAGCGAGCCGGATTCGGTGCGGTCCGCCGCGGCCGAATTCATCCTGGAAGGACTCTATGCGCATCGGCGGATCAGCCGGAACGAGGAGATTGGATTTACCGCCGAGCCTCGCCGCCGCGATCCCGCTGCCGACGATCCTAAGGCCAAGGCGCAGCGCAGGAATTACCAGTGAAATCGGTACGCTATTCGCGCTATACCGGCGAGGACTTCGGCCTTAGCGCGGAAGACCTGATGAAGGCCCTTTCGGATTTCTTCCTCGAAAGCGGCTTCAACAAACCCTCCATGCAGTTCAGCGAGTTCAATGAGCACTCGCTCGAGGATCTGAAGCGGGCTATTGAGGAAGCGCTCCAGCGCGGTGATTTTTTCGATCCCGAGCGCGCCGACCAGATCCGCCAGAAGCTCGAAAGCATGAGCGAGGAGGAGATGGACCAGTTGCTGAGCAAGCTCGTCCAGAAACTCGTCGACGAAGGCTATATCAACACCGAACAGCAATCCGGCGGCGCCGGCCAGAAGGATGCCCGGGTGGACGTCAAGGTCACCGATAAGAGCATCGATTTTCTAGGCTTCAAGACCCTTAAGGATCTGCTCGGGTCGCTGGGACATTCCAGCTTTGGAGCGCACGACACGCGCGATCTGGCCACCGGCGTGGAGACCACCGGCGCAGCGAAGCAGTACGAATTCGGCGACACCATGAACCTGGACGTCTGCCAGACGCTCTTCAGCGCCATGCAGCGCGAGGGCGTCAAGCTTCCGCTCAATCTGGAATACGAAGACCTATACGTGCATCAATCCGAGTATCAAAGCTCCTGCGCCACGGTGCTAATGCTGGATTGCAGCCACAGCATGATCCTGTACGGCGAAGACCGCTTCACTCCCGCGAAGAAGGTCGCCATGGCGCTGTCACACCTGATCCGCACCCAATACCCCGGCGATTCGCTGCGCTGCGTTCTGTTCCACGATTCCGCCGAGGAGCTGCGCATCGAGGATCTGGCGCGCGTCCAGGTAGGCCCATACTACACCAATACTCGTGAGGGCTTGATCCTGGCGCAACGCCTGCTCAACCAGGAACGCAAGGACATGAAGCAGATCATCATGATCACCGACGGCAAGCCCAGCGCGCTGACGCTGGACGACGGACGCATCTACCGCAACGCCTTCGGTCTGGATCCGCTGGTGATCAGCCGGACCCTGGAAGAAGTCAATCGCTGCAAGCGCCAGGGGATTCTGATCAACACCTTCATGCTGGCCAGCGATTACGGGTTAGTGCAGTTCATCCAGAAGGTGACGCAATTGTGCCGCGGCAAGGCGTATTTTACGACGCCCTATACGCTGGGACAATACCTGCTGATGGACTACATGAATCGCAAGACACGCACGATCCACTAAGGGCATTTACGCGATGTACTCGCGCGCGTAATCTGCCGCAATTCGAGACTGTGGACATCGGGAACGGAAATTCTTCAGACACTGCTCAGCGGCAGGCACCAGACTGAACCTGCGCGCGACCTCATCTTCGGCTCTTCGGTATAATTCCAGATCGCACTGATTGAGCTGAACCAGCGTGGCGAACAGCTCCGAACCCCAGGAGTGTCGGAGCCACTCCTGCCGGTCGATGGAACTTGCGCCCAAAGGACGACTGACGTTTTGCGGGCTGTAGTCCAGTCTCAGCCGTGGAAATGCAGGTTTCAGAAAATACTCCGCGGCCACCAGACTCTCATCGAACCTTTCGATCAATCCCGGAATCGCCATCTTTGCGAAAATCTCCGCGGCGGCCTCTACGTCGGAAGTGTCGGCAGGCCGCGTAAAGGCACCGCCCTGCGCCAGGAACGTTACCTGGACGTTGCTGACCAGGTGCGGAGCGTTCTCAATCAGCTTCTTGAAGAAAGACCGTGAGTGCTCCTGACGAGCCAGCCGGCATAACGGATCAGGAGAATCTATACTTTGAAAATAAGAGTACACAGACTGCAATCGGTCCAGTGGATGCCGCAGAAAACACCAGTCGAAGATGACGGTGTTGGGCAGAACCGGTTTGGGGTAGCGAAGATGATGGCTGGAGATAGCCTGGACGGCCGTGTGGTTTAAAACAAATTGTGAAAGATGCGTATGATCCAGGACGGAGATGTCGTCGGGTCCATGGACCGTCGCAAATGCATTTTTAAACTCACGCTCAAGGATGGACGCGACTGTGCTGCCGCCATTCTTGAAGATGTGGTAGTGAACGATTAAGAACCGCGTCGGAGAAACCGGTAGCCGGATGTCCATGCGCCCTCTCAGTTAACTGAACGCGTCAGATGAGAAAAAGTTTCCTCTTATAAAGCTCTAGCGTCGTATTTTTATGAATATTTAATGCCCCTCTGCCCTTTGGCAGACCCTTACAGGGGGTAGAAGGAACAGGCGCCCGATTAATTATCGGGAGAAAGCAGGATAAACCTCAGTCTAAAACAATTAGACGTCTTTACGTATCACTATTTTCTATCGGCGTCATCAGTTTTGACGCCATTTAGACGCCCGGCCGAGCCGATAGACTCCGGTTGCCAGCCGCACTATACTTGGGGGGTGTTTTTCCGAACTGCGGCAGCTCTCTGCTTCATCTTCTCGGCGGCGCCGGGGCGTGCGCAAAACGCCGATCCAAAGGCGCTGGTCGATCGATACTGTGTCACGTGCCACAGCGAAAAGCTGCATACAGGCGGGCTTTCTCTTCAGGGCGCCAACCTTGCCGACGTTCCCAAGGGCGCCGAGACGTGGGAAAAAGCGATCCGCAAGCTACGCGTGGGCGCGATGCCTCCGCAAGGCGCGCCGCGGCCGGATCAGGCCGCTTTAGACGGGTTGGCGTCGTTTCTGGAAAGCTCGCTCAACCGGGCCTATGCGGCTACTCCTCAGCCGGGCCGGGCGACCATGCATCGCCTGAATCGGACGGAGTACGCGAATGCGGTTCGTGACCTATTGGCTTTGGATATCGATGCCACCGCGCTTCTACCTCCGGACGATGAAAGCAGCGGCTTCGACAATATCGCGGATGTTCTGCGCGTATCGCCCTCTCTGATGGAGCGCTACCTTTCGGCGTCCTGGAACATCAGCCGCCTCGCCGTCGGCAATCTGACCATCTCACCTTCCACCGCGACCTATCGCGTCCGGCCGGACCTTTCACAAGATCAGCACATCGATGGGCTGCCTTTGGGAACCCGCGGCGGGATTCTGGTAAAGCACACTTTCCCGGTTGACGGCGAATACATCATAAAGGTCCGGTTGTGGCGCAATACCTTCGACCTGCTGCGCGGCATGGAAGACCCCCACCAGATCGAGATCAGCCTGGATGGCGCCCGGGTCCGCCTAGTGACCGTGGGCGGCAGAGAAGATTTCGTCAAGATGGCTGAAAATCCCGGCGCGTTTGGAGCGGACCTGGATCAGCGGTTGACCGTCCGGCTGCCCGTCAAAGCTGGTTCACGAACGGTTACGGCAACCACCATTCTCAGGAGCGAGGCCCAGAAAGACGACCTGATCAAGCCCTTCCTGCGGACTACGGTGGACGGCCTGGATATCACCGGCGACCCTTCCGTCGACCGCTTGAACATTGAAGGTCCGTTTAACCAGACAGGCGCCGGCGACACCGCGTCGCGCCGCAGAATTTTTATTTGTCAACCAACTTCATCTAAAGACGAGTTGCCGTGCGCGCGGAACATCCTCTCAACGCTGGCCCGGAGAGCGTACCGCAGGCCGCTCCACGACAGCGATCTGGAGGCTCTGCTGAGCTTCTACCAGCGCCGCCGCAATAACCACGGGAGTTTCGACGCCGGAATCGAATCGGCGCTCCAGTTGGTCTTGGCGAGCCCCGAATTCCTGTTCCGGTTCGAGCCCGATCCCGCTAGCGTTGCCGCCGGTGCGGCGTATCGCATTGACGATGTAGCGCTGGCTTCACGCTTGTCCTTTTTCCTGTGGAGCAGTATTCCCGATGACACGCTGATGAACGTGGCCGCGCAAGGAAAATTGAAAGATCCGGCGGTGCTCGATCAGCAGATCCAGCGCATGCTGGCCGATCCGCGCGCCGAGGCCTTAGCCGATAACTTCGCCGAACAGTGGCTGTTTCTTCGCAATCTGAAGAACGCCGCGCCCAATCTGGATGCGTTCCCCGACTTTGACGACAATCTCCGCCAGGCCATGCGCCAGGAAACCAAGCTGTTCTTCGACAGCATCCTGCGCGAAGATCGCAGCGTACTCGACTTGTTGAACGCAAACTACACGTTCGTGAACGAGCGTCTCGCGCGGCATTATGGAATTCCCAATGTATACGGGAGCCAATTCCGGCGCGTCCCGGTCACCGATGAGGCTCGCCGCGGATTGCTGGGGCAAGCCAGTATTCTCACCGTGACCTCTTATCCCAACCGCACTTCTCCGGTCCAGCGTGGGAAATGGATCCTGACCAACATTCTGGGAATTCCTCCTCAGCCGCCTCCGCCGAATGTGCCTGAGTTAAAGGAAAATGCCGAGGGCTCGCAGCCGAAATCGGTACGAGAACGCATGGAGGCGCATCGTGCGGATGCGGTGTGCGCAGGCTGCCACAAGGTTATGGATCCGGTAGGCTTCGCGCTCGAAAACTTCGATGCGATTGGACGGTGGCGCGCATCCGACGATGGCGTGAAGATCGATCCTTCCGGAACCCTATTTAACGGCGCCCGCGTGGATGGAGCCGTCGCCCTGCGGCAGACCCTCACCAGCCGCCCTGAAGTATTCGTGGGCGTCATGACGGAGAAACTGCTGACCTACGCTCTGGGACGCGGCGTGGAATATTACGATATGCCCGCCGTGCGGAAGATCGTACACGATGCCGGGACGCGCGATTTCAAATTTTCCTCACTTATCGCGGGCGTCGTAAAGAGCACGCCGTTCCAGATGAAGCTCAAGGCTGCTGCCTTAAGCGCGGACGCGCGGTAGTTGGCTTAAACTATTCCTGAGGGAGATCCGTTCATGAAAGACCGCATGGTTAGAGGTAAGACTGTGTCGCTGGTGGCGCTGTCGCTGGGCGTCCTGGTGGGCGTCGCGACCCTTCCCCTCGCCGTGCAGGGCCAGCCGCAAAACAAGGAAAAGAAGCAGAAGGCCAAGGCGACTGCGGTCAAAACGACCACCCTTGCAACGGGACTATGGCATCCCTGGAGCCTGGCGTGGCTCCCCAACGGCGACATGCTGGTCACCGAGCGCAACGGCAAACTTCGCACGGTTCGCGATGGCAAGCTCGATGCCGATCCAGTCGTGGGTGTTCCCCCGGTGCACTCTGTACGCTTGTCCGGACTGATGGAAGTCTTGCCGCATCCCAATTTCGCGCAGAACCACTTGGTCTATCTCACCTACACCAAGGACGTTCCTGAAAAGGGTGAAGGACAGGTCGCCACTACGCTCGCGCGCGGCCGTCTCGAAGGGCGGCAGCTCGTCGATGTCAAAGACATTTTGATCTGCGATCCGTGGGCTGGCGATGGAGGCTCGGGTTCACGACTCGCATGGGGCAAGGACGGCATGCTGTACATGACCACCGGCGCTTCGAATGGCACCGCCGCTCAGGAAGGCGGCAGCCTTCGCGGCAAGATCCTCAGGCTGAAGGACGATGGCACAGCGGCTCCCGGAAATCCCTTCGCGGGTAAGCCGGGATACAAGGCTGAGATTTACTCGATGGGGCATCGCAATTCGCTGGGACTCGCGTTCAACCCCGTTACGGGCGATCTTTGGAATAACGAGAACGGTCCTGCCGGCGGGGACGAAATCAACGTCATCAAGCCCGGCGGAAACTATGGATGGCCCGAAGTGAGTTTCGGCCGCGACTATTCCGGACCGCAAATCGTCAATTTCAAGGAAGGCATGATCGGACCCATCGTATTCTGGGCTCCGTCCATCGCTCCTTCGGGAATGGCGTTCTACACAGGCAGCAAGTTCCCGGACTGGAAGAACAACGTTCTGGTGGGCGCGCAACTGGGCGGAACCGTGCCCGGCTACCCGCACCTCGAACGGCTCGTGTTTAACGACAAATGGGATGAGACGTCCCGCCAGTCCTTGCTGGTTGATCTGCACCAGCGCATCCGCGACGTCCGCCAGGGTCCCGATGATCTGGTCTACGTCCTCACCGACGAGGAGAACGGCGCGCTGATCCGGCTGGAGCCGGCTCAATAGCGCTGACGGTCACGTTGTAGGGGGAGGCAAGCCCGTCCTACGGCACAAATATCACGCTGCAATATTGTCCGGATGATCATCGTCGAATCCCAAATTCTCGGATCGCGTGACCCCCGAAATTCGCCACGACAAAACGAACCCAGCAAGTCATTGAAAACACCCGGCCCACCCCCCCTATCCACCGAGCCTCCGGAGAGCGATAATATCTAGCGAAGCCTCAGGAGGCGAGACCCATGACCTTCATCAGCAAACGGCACCTGCCGCGCCGGACGTTCCTCCGTGGTTTGGGCGTAACGATGTCGCTCCCGCTGCTCGACTCGATGATTCCCGCGCAGACACCTCTGGCGAGGACTGCCGCCAACCCTCAGATCAAATTGGGATTATGCTTCATTCCGCACGGCGGCGTCATGGCCAATTGGACGCCCGCCGAAGAAGGGCCGCTCAAGCTTTCCCGCACGCTCGCCCCGCTGGAGCCGTTTAAGGATCAGGTAGTTGTGGTCAGTAATCTGGCCCACAAGATGGCTGCCCCAGCCGGACCCGGCGATAATGGCGGAGACCATACTCGCTCGCCTGCCGTGTTCCTGAACGGCGTTCATCCCAAGCGCACCGACGGCGCCGATATCCACGCCGGAGTCACCATCGATCAGATCGCCGCGCAAAAGATCGGGCAGGAAACTCCGCTGCCTTCGCTTGAACTGGCCACCGAGGATTACAGCGGATTAGTGGGCTCCTGCGACGTGGGTTTCAGTTGCGCCTATATGAATACGATTTCTTGGCGCACGCCCACCACGCCGATGCCGATGGAAATCAATCCCCGCTTGGTCTTCGACCGTCTGTTCGGTGACGGCGCGACCGCGGCCGAACGGCTGGAGCGAATCGAACAGCAGCGCAGCATTCTCGACG
>Ga0105240_10012529_pt1 | contig 11698 bp, 8 predicted proteins | sample KBSC54metaG_FD_80426 | JGI IMG/M metagenome (GOLD analysis project Ga0105240, IMG submission 80426) | Corn rhizosphere microbial communities from Kellogg Biological Station, Michigan, USA - KBS C5-4 metaG | ecosystem: Host-associated > Plants > Roots > Rhizosphere > Soil | place: Michigan, USA...
AGGACGGAGACGCAATGAGTACCAGTGTGACCGAAACTTTCCCAAGTACCGGCTCCCGATGGGAGCCAAGGAGCGGGATTGCTGACGCCTACTTCAAAAGAAGCGTTAGAAACCAAGTTTTGTCCGATGCACCGCGCGCCAAGAATCAACAGAACTAGAAAGGCAAGCCTCTCCGAACGCCAGCGACGGAGAGTTTCCACACAATCGGACATGGCATCTCCTCAAGGCCCAACAACGAGCCTGAAGTAGCGACTGGCTCCGTTGGTGGTCGAGACTGGCACGAGCACATATCCGGCCGAGGGTGTCGCCGTATAAAAAGAGCTCCAGTTCACCAAATTAGTCGAAACGAGGATGGTGCGAGTGCGATTGTCGGGATCCAGGGACAGGATCAAATCGGTACCCTGCCGATAACCGACAACTCCCGGCGGCTGGTTCGTATAATTCGGCATGCCCTGAAGGGAAAGTATCGCGGGCGCACTGGTGACAGCGCCGACAATATTGGTGATGCGAACGACGTAGCTGCCCGTCTGTGCCGGTTGTACATTGGTCAGCGACAGAATGCTGCCATTGGCGCCGGTCAGCAGATTCGTGTTGTTGAAAAACCACTGGTAACTAAATGGTGCGGTGCCGCCTGCAACAACAGTGAACTGGGCGTTTTGCCCCCCAATAACGGTTAGATTCGTCGGGTTACTCGTAATGAACGGCGCCGCGTTCTGTACCGTCAAGGTGGCGACCACGCTCGTGACCGCACCGACTATATTGGTTACTACCACCTGATACTGGCCAGATTGGCTGAGTTGAACATTAGTTAGCGTCAATGTACTGCCGCTACCTGCGGCTGAAAGATTGGTTCCATTCCAATACCATTGGTAACTCAATGGTGCGGTTCCGCTAGCAGTGACGGTGAGTTGCGCATCCTGGCCTACGATATTCGTGGAATTGACCGGCTGGCTCGTAATCGCCGGCCCCACCGCGCCGCCCGGTGGCACTATGTTAAGCGCCGCCGGCGTGCTGGTGACGACACCTGAGATGTTGCTGACGACAACGGAATAATTGCCCGCATTCGTCCCCAAGAGATTAGTGAATATCAGCGTAACATTGGTGGCACTCCCGATGGGGACACCGTTGAACAGCCATTGATACGTGAGCGGCGTCAAGCTCGACGCACCGACGCCGAAGACCGCACGGTCGAAGTTCGTACGACTGAGGCTGACCGGTTGCGCGATGATTTGTGGCGGCATTGAGACATCCAGCACCGTAAGCTTGCCGACGCTGCTAGTGGCCGCGCCGACGGAATTGCTCACGGTCACGCGATAATCACCCGCCATGCTCAGCGTTATATTAGTCAGGAAAAGCTTCGGACCGGTGGCACCCGGAAGATTGGTTCCGGCATGCTGCCATTGGACAGTGGGCAACGGCCAACCTACAGCTTCCACCCGCAAGATTTGCGCGGCGCCATTCGTCACAACCTTAGACAATGGGTTTTTGGCAACCCAAGGCGCGCCATCGTCAAGTGCTTCAATGGCTTGGGCAATGCGAACGCGGGACGCGATCAACTGCTCGGTTTGGTAAGGGTATTCGGGTGGCCACGCGAGCATCGCCATGGCAGCGTCTCTGGCAGCATGGCCTTCGATGACGGCAGGATTGTTGGTGCCAAGCAAAGGTTCGGCAATCGCCAGAGTCCGCTTCAACAACCAGAAATATTCCCGATCTTCCATGCCGTCGCGAATCATCTCCCAGCGTACCGAATCAATCGGGCCTGCGATGACCGGCGTGGCGGGACGCTCCCTGACAGGAGGGTAGACGAGGGATCCATCACCATTGCCCCAGTAGATAATTCCTTCCGCCTGCGGGCCAGTTGAAGACATCGGATCAGTCCACAGGTTAGTGGTGCCCAGGTAATAATTGATGCCGTAATATTCTTCGCCATCGAAGCCTTGCCGCTCAGCATACCAAGAGCGAATACGTGAATTGATGGCGGGATGGTCGATAAAATTGTTGGGATGGGGAGCCACTGGATGGGTTGCAAAATAAAACCAGAATCGTTGTCCCATGGCCTGCCGCTTCTGACCCTCAGTGTAGTCTGAGTACGGCCATTGAGATGACCATATCGTTGCGTTAACCGAGGGTGTTGGGCCGTTGAATTCGGCGATGTATCGACCCAAGTCGGGCGCGGCTTCTTCAACCATGCACATGCCATCCCGCGCCAGGGGATATTGAGGGGGTTGCGGTTCATCGAGCCAGAAGCTGTAAGCCCGATCTATCCAACCTCGCTCGCGGAAATGCTGCGCGATGGGCTGCATGAGCTTTGCGTAGAGCGGACGATAGGCCGGGTTGATAGCAGTGCTGCCGCCGTTTAACCGCGCCACTCCGCCAATCACGGGCAATTCGCGGTTATAGTTGATGTCTTTGAAAGTAGTAAAGTTGTACTCCTCCATATACCTATCCATCGCGTCATCAAAATCCGCATAGTCATAGGTAAACGATTGGTCGCTCGAGTTGTATATCCAGTTCACCTGCGCAAAAGTTTGCGGAAAGAAGGGGCTGCAGCGATGACGGGCCATGTCTTGCATGTATAATTCCCAAACTGCCCGCTCTTGAGCCAACGTTGACGTGTTGTTCAAGCCATGCCAATCGTATTGCAGAATGGCGCCATAAGCGTTTTGGGTGTGGGTCACATCTGTCAGCGCAAAGTCGAACACTTGCAAGCGGACCGGAACCGTAAACGATCCGCCAGCGTGATTTACTGTTACCAACGCTGTGTATTCGCCGCCCGGAGCGTCCTTAGGCACGTGTACGGTGAACCACAACGGACAATTTGTCCCCGCGGACGCTGCAATTGGCCCACTCAACGGAATTAATGGATCAGCATGATCCCCGGTCGTGCTATAAATCTCCCCCGGTTGCAATCGGGTCACATTTACATAGTCGACCTGACAGATGGTGACATTTGTCCCCAAGATGACCGCAGCATTCGATATACCCGTAAAATCCCCAATGCTCACGGTGACGTTGCTCAGCGACACCTCGGGGCGCAACATCAGTTGAAACGGTTCATACTCATTTCGAGCGGCCGAGACACGTACGGTCGTATTTGTTGCCAGCGGCGCCCCGCGAGTTCGTCCAACCTTGTACGGCCCGGCACACCACCACACTGGACACGTGGATGGTGATGGCAGCGTCTCGCCATAACTGTCATCCGCCAGGATGTTAACATTAAACCGAAGACTGTTCTGCGAAAGAACCGTACTCGCTCCGTCTTTAACCGTGAGCAAGCAGGTGTTGTCGCCGAAACCGGCCGTGGGAAGGAGGACATCAATCGAATTGGTCGCTCCCGCGGCAACCACCATACTTGCCGTGCGCTCCCGAAAATTGCCAATAAACTCCGTCTTGGCCGAGATGCTAAACGTCTGCGTGATGTTGCTGGGATTGAAAAAGGAAAACGTAGCGACCTTGCCTTTTGGCGAGGTGTTGAGTGCCACTATCTGAATATTCGTGGACGGGACGAACTGCGCGAAAGGTGTGGTTGCGCCGATGCCAGTCGTGTTGGTATCCGGCACGTCGGCGGCAAACTTATAGGAGGTGAGGGCAAATCCCAGCGTGTTGCTGCCCTTGAGCCGAACGTATAAATCGGACGCGGGCAAGATGCCGGGCGGGAAACTAATCGGCACCGCGTTGGTACTAATCATCTGTCCGACTGGCAACCAAGTCGAACCACCGTTGGTGCTGGCCTCTACGATAACCGTAGTGTCGGTGATATTATTGTAATTCTGGATCGAGCAAGTCACTTGCGCATTCGAAAATGTCAGGCCGCCAAGCTGGTGATGATAAACCACGGCCGAATTTGCATACATGTACCACTTATACGAATTGAACGTGGTGTTCGCAGAAGTGATGCAGCGGGAGAAGTTGCCAGTATAACCATCGAACGAAATGTCGTGCGTATATCGACCAGCACTAATGGATTCGCCGTCACCCAATTCGTAGGCCCCAACTTGCTTATAGACCGGATTTAACGGAACTACTTCCACATCGTCAAAAAAGTACGTAGCCCCAGCCGCATCCCAACTGCCCATGCGGAAGTAGTCGCCACCAACGTTGGGAATCCACGCCACGTAACCCACATCCGCCCAAAAAAATCCGGGCCGCGGAAAATCCCGGGACACCGTATTAAACCCGGCGATCGTGAAGTTGATGAGCGAGTTGCTCCCGTGCTGCCAGAAACGGACTGCATAAGCTTTCCCGGCTTGAACCGGACAGGAGTAGTTCTGCCAATTTGGATTCTGGCTCGCCACCCCGTTAACCGCCACCGAACGACTTCCAGAATGGCTCTCAGACGACCAAAAGCCAGGCCCAGACGCAAACCATTGTGATGGGGTGGTGCTTCCGGCTTCCAGCGAAGGGTTGGGCATTAGATTCTGACCGAAAATCCCAAGCGGAACAGTCAAGCCGAGCAGCAACAGAACGGACTTCATATTTCGGTCTATTTTAGCTTTGAAGGGGCGGCGGACAATACTTGAGTTGTAGCACTTCCGCAACGGATGGTGTGCAGAATCTACCAAGTCTGCCGGAATATCGGTTTCTCCACCCGTCGAATCACTCGAATGTCAGGTTTTTGCGGTGTGAAAACGGCAAATTCAAATGGTTTCTGCGCATAAGCCCCACCTATCAGCCGACTTAACCGATGATGCATGACCCAGAGCGGCATCCCGGCACGGACCCAGAACGGTGCCGTCGCCCGCAATCTTGAGCGTTCTGCCTCAGCGCGCGGGTCCCGGCCTAGATTCGCGCCTGTGCGGGTAAAAACGGACGTAAATTCCCCCAACGCCGCCATCTGCACACCATGCTGGAGCAGCCGGACCATCCACTCCTGGTCACCACCGCAGCGATAGCTCGTGTCAAAAAAATACCCACCCGCATCAATGAGTCGACGCCGAAAAAACATGGCACACGAAAGGGTGGACAAATGACACGTCCACGTATGAAGCAATCGGGGAGACTGCACTTTCCGATGGCAAAGATACCCGCCTTTTTCATCCACCATGATGATGTCGCCAAAGACCATGTCCACCTCAGGGTGACCGGCAAAAAATCCGGCCACTTTGTCGAGTGCGCCGGGCAGGTATTGCTCATCACAATTCAGGTAAGCTAGAACGTCGCCCTTGGCCCGCCGCAGGCCACGATTGATGGCATCGTACATCCCGCCATCTTTTTCCACGTACGCTTCAATGCGAGAATCAGCTTGAATCCAAGCCTCGGTGCCATCCGTCGAACCAGCATCCTGGACAATATGTTGCACACGCTGTCCTTGGTCCGCCGTTGAGGAAACGCACAACTTGAGCCACCCGCTTTGATTCAAGCTGGGTGTTACGACCGAGAAGGAAAGGGCTGGCTTCGGCATGACGGAACCGGATTCGAGACGCGCTAGTCGGCTGGCGTCAGCCCGACAATTGACAGCTTCACGTTTCGCGCCCTCGCAGGCTGGGCCCAGCCCCCGCAGGCCGCGCGCCCGGCCCTAAAAGCACAGGCCGCTCCCGGGTGCCGCGCAAAGACATTACGTTAGGCGACTCCGCCTTGGGCTGCGCCACGCCATTATTAAGGGCGACGCTGAAACCCAGAAACGACACGAAAATGATGGTTTCGGCATACATCGATCCGTACACAAACCAAAACATCATCATTTGGACAAAATATACCGTTAGCACGAATGTGTTGATGGTCCGCACCTCCGGGTCTCCGTAGCGGTAGTTCCTGAGCAATGCCCGCAATCCTGCGATATGCAGCCAGACAACGGCAATAAAGCCCCAAATACCAAACGTCAGGATCACCGAAAGCGGGCCGTTGTGGAAGTCACCCGTGATCACCGCCCAGACCCAGTGGTCCGGTGAGCGGGCCGCCAGCTCAATATTTTGGATAGCCTCGAAGTCGGCCTCGGCGAAGCCAAGGCCTTTTCCCAAGAGTAGATAATTTGGCACTTCGGGCCAGAGGGATTTCCACATTTCGATGCGCCATTCGGATGACGTCTCAGCCGATAACCGCGCGGCAGGATCGATTTCCAGCGGCAAAAACGCGAAGGCCCGCTGCACCGTCATTGGCATCTTGGGAAGCAAGGCAACTATCAATACGGCCGTGAGCGCACCAACGACTATTAGCGGCACCACCAAACGAGTGCGGTGCAATCCCTCCAAGTAGAACATCACACAAAACAACAGCATGAGACCGATGATGATGGAGCGAAACCCACCCAAACCCGTCAAAAGCGTCAAAGCAGAAAAAACTACCAACCGGGTTCGCGTGGGTGCGTAAAAAATGCCTCGCAAGCCGTAACGCGCGAGCATGTAGCGATAAATAGCCGCCGCCGTCAGCCCCAAACCCATCAGCCGCGTCACACCGAAAGTCATCTCCCCCGTACGAACTTCCATCGAGGGCGGAAAGACCAGAAAGATGGGATAAAAAGCCGGCGAGGCAAACGCAAACAGGTCCCCCACCACGGCCGTTACGCCGCCCAGAAAAAACAACCCCGTGTAAAAGAAAATCCGCTGGCGCGGTATCGGTTGCGCGGTCAGGGCAAAATAGCTCATCACCCCGAGCAAGAGCATCATGTATCGGCTGCTCCCGACATTCCGGGAGCCCATGAAGCTGAAACCCAATCCGCCGCGGAGGAACATGGTGGCAACCACCATGCACAGCATCGCAACAATCGGCCAGGTGACCTCCGGAGCCCGAATGAAACGGGAACGATGCTGAAGCGTCCGCTGCAATATCGAAATCAGCAAACTCACCGCCACCATCACCAACCCCAGTTTGGGCCGGCCCGGCAGAAAGAACACCACCGCGTTTGACCCCAGCGAGAAAACCAACAGTTCATAATGCCACTTAAGCATCAAAGGAGTGACCAGAACCAGCGCGATGATCCCCACGGTCAGCAGCGCGTCATTCGAAAGCGGATTGCTGATCTGATATCCCAAGAACAACGCCAAAGGGATGCAAACCAGATAGATCACGAGGATCTTGATGGATGCTGGCATCGAGTTCATACCGATCCCTCCTCGCTAATTCCCATGGGCTCAGACCAGACCGGCTCAGGCTCCTCTTCAACCATGGCCGTGGCATTTAGGCACTCCGCGATGCCAATCAGAGCAACAAACTCCATCAAGTCCGAATAGAACGCGCCGAAGAAAAACGTGAAGAAAATGATCTTTGCCACGAACATGGCACATAAAGCACGGTTGATAGTCAGCAAACCCGGGTCGCCATGGCGTAGGAACCACCGCAATCGCAATACCCCCGCTATCAGGAACCAAACGAAGGCCAGGACGCCTGCGACACCGAATGGAATCAACAAACTTAACGGACCATTGTGGTATTCACCGGCCAACACCGCCCATTCCGCTTGAATGCCATAACCGAAGCGGGAATTAAACTTGGACATCTGCATGGCTGTGGGATCGATTGCATAGCCCTTGCCAACCACCAAGTAATCAGGAATCTGCTTCTGCAAGATTTCCCACATTTGCAGACGCCAATCCAACGAGCCTTGCGCGTCCAGCTGCACTCCGGCGTCTATTTTGATCGGCAGAAAGCTCAGCGACCGCTGCACTGACAAGGGCAGCTTTTCAGAAAAAACCGCCGCCGTCCCCAAGCCTATCAAAACGGCGGCGAGCAGGATCGGCAGATAACGCGTCCGGTGTAATCCCTCCAGAAAAAAGGCGATCCCCAACAGTAATCCCATGCCCACAAGATAGGAACGAAACCCGCCAAAAAGTCCGATTCCCACGCAGCCCAACACAATGAACAAACGCCACGGCTTGCGCAGTTGCAGCCAGCCCTTCAGTCCAAACCACGTTAGCATGAATGCGATCACTGCATTCGCCGTTCCCATCAGGGGGAGACTCCGGACCATCGTTTGGCCCTGAACGTCCCACTCCGCTGCGGCCTGCCCATACGCGGGTGCACTATCGATGAATTGATAAAGCCAGAAGAATTTGCCGCCGGCGAAATATACCAAGTGACTTAGAATGGTGGTGAATGACGACAGGAGGAAAATCGCCATATATGCCAGCGCGTATTTACGCGGCACCGGCCGTGTGACTAGGACGAAGTAGGTAGCTATTCCAAGCAGTGTAAAAACATATTTCTTTGACCCCATCGACTCCGACCCCATGGCGCGAAGCCCGACACCGCCCCGAATCAATGCGGTCATCACGATAACTGCGACTAACCCCATGAGTGCCCAGGCAACGCCTCCCGGAGGGAAAAAATTAACCCGGGAATCAAGACAGCGTTGAAAAACCACCAATAGAATACTCGCAAAGACGAGCGGTACCCACGCCGGAAGAAAACCGGGCAGAAACCCGCATACGAAGGCGCAGTGCAAACTCCCAACCACCAAGGGATGATACCATCTCACGAACACCGGCCAGAGCAACAAGCCCACAATTCCGCTGATAACGACGGTCGACCCAAAGCGCATCGGTTCCACGAGAAAAAACCCGATCAACGCAGCCACGGGCAGACATAGCCCGTAAATCACCTGCGCGCGCGTTAATGTCGCCGAATTTGTCATCAACAGAAAATACAAACCACCACCCGCCCCAAGCAATACCTTTGAACCGGGTCAAACCGCATTTTGATCGTTTATCGCCCCCATGGCGCGTCCAGCCATGGACACCTTAGGACCTATGCGGTTCAAACGTTCGCATGGTGAATACCAATTTGCCAGCACCGATCCGAATCCGTTCGATGCACGTTCTTTACAAGGAGTTTGGAATCCGGCTATCTCCTTGTCGTGAAAGTTGCTTGGCTTGCGCCATATCCCGTCGAACATCTTGAACCTGAGCTGAAGCTTGCTCGCCGACGGGCCCATTTTCACCCCTGTAGCTGGATTGTAAACTTGTCACGCGCACTGGCGCGGAAGCCCGATATTGAACTCCACCTGGTGACGGAGAGCCAGCTGGTACCCCGCACGCAGACGGTTCAAAAAGACAACATCCACTACCACGTGGTAAGATCGGCAGCTCCTTTCACCCAACGAGGCTTCCCCAGTTGGCTGCCAATCGAACCTCTGCTCAATTTCTGGCCAAACTCGATCCGTTTGAACCGTGTCCTCAAACAAATCCAACCTGATATTGTCCACGCTCACGGGACGGAAGCGGCTTATGGCCGCGCGGCGCTTGATTCGGGTAAACCCTGCCTCATCTCCCTCCAAGGCATCATCGCCGAAATCCAAAAATCCAGCCCGGAACTCTGGTTTCGCCTCGTCGAGCCTTGCGAACGAAAACAGGTCCAGTCCTGCCGTTACTTCACCTGTCGGACGGATTTCGACTCCACTTTTGTTCGCCGCCTGAACCCCACCGCCCACATTTTCCAGATTCAGGAGGCAATGAACCCCGTTTTCTTCACTAACGAATGGCAACCCGATGCCGCCCCTTCTCTCTTGTTCATCGGCGCCGTCTGCGAACGCAAAGGTGTTTCGGATTTGATCGAGGCGCTCCCGGAGATCGTCGCGCAATGTGGGCCAGTCCGGCTCATCATCGTCGGGGCCGCCGGCCCGGATTATCTTGCGCGCGTCAAAGCCAGAGCCGAAACATTGGGCGTCGCCTCATTGATTGAATTTGCCGGACAGAAAACCGCCACCGAAATTGCGGCACTTCACAAACGCTGCCGCGCCTTTGTCTTGCCAACGCACGTCGATAACAGCCCCAATACCCTCGCCGAAGCCATGGTCAGCGGCATGCCCGTACTGGCCAGCCGTGTGGGCGGCATCCCTTCCATGATTGAGGAGGGTGTTACCGGCCTGCTTTTTGAAAAGGAGGATGTCCGCGCCTTGGCCCTCGCTCTTTGCCGCGTCCTTAAGGAAACTGATTTTAGCCAACGCCTGGCCAGCCAGGCCAAGGAAGTGGCACGTTCAAGGCACCATCCGGACTCAGTCGCCAATCACACGATCGCAGCTTACCAACATATTCTAGCCCAAGAGCGAAAATGAAACTGCATCTCCTTAGATTATTCTCACTGGTTGTTCGCGCTTGGTTAAGAATGCGCGGGGTGCGCGTCGGCACTGGCGGTTGGTTTCTTGGATTTCCCCGGGTACGCCTCATACGCGGATCCACTGTCGAAATTGGAAACGACGTGAACCTTTGCTCATGGGGGCGCTTCAACCCTTTGGATCCGAATCGCAAGCTTAGCTTTGTCACTGGCTCCGCCAAAGCACGCATCGTCATCGGTCACGGCACTGGCATCAGCAACTCTGTACTTTCCTGCCGCGAACTCATCAGCATCGGCAGCAATACCCTCATCGGCGCCGAATGCTTGATCGTTGATACGGATTTTCACGGCCTGCCACTGGGACAGAAACGCCCGGAGCTTTGCGCGCCGGTGATCATCGGCAACAACGTCTTCATTGGCGCGCGCTGCATCGTCCTGAAAGGAGTGACCATTGGGGATGGAGCGGTCATCGGGGCCGGCAGCGTCGTCGTCAAAAATATCCCTCCCAACTCGCTTGCCGCCGGCAATCCAGCCCGCGTCATCCGACAATATTAAATGGCCCCGGTCGCTTGCCGTCCATTGCGGTCAGTTGCCGCGCTTCGCCGTCGGCATTATCCGCCAATTTATTCCACTGCCCCACCAGTCCAGCCATCCGAATATTTTATTTAGGTCCGATTTGGTGCGATTTGGTCGGATTTGGTTGGATTTGGTTGGATTTACTTGGACTCGTCCCCACCTAACACCTGCCCCCCGCACTTGGAACGCTTCCTTCCCGTCACCGGCCCCCTTTTCACCCTTAATCCCTCTGCCTTTAAACTTATTTCGCTCCCTGTTATTCGTGATTAATTCAGCTCAAAACGAGTTAGCTACCATTCTCTGGCATCGAAAAAACTACTTACATTAACTTACATCGACCTTGATTCCCGCGCGGCGCGCTCGGCTACTTCACGCATCACGCATCGCATCTGCACGACGTAACCCCTTTAACCAGTCACCTCTTCCTCCGCTAGATTGTCAAAGACCCTCGCGCGGCTGCCCTTTTTCATCCTTTTGCCTTCATCCTTCTTCCTTTCCCGGGCGCGCCCCTCCGACACGCGCAAGCCTATCACAGTCTGGAAAAACCGTCGGTGTCTGGGACATCCAAAATGCAATCCCATCGTCCCCCTCTAATCACAATCTCAACCGATACGAGTGACGCCAATTTGAATGAAGACGCAGGGATTGTTGGCAGGAGCGCGTCGTTTACATCGCTTCAACGTACGAACCAAAAGGTGACTACAAACTGCTATCGATTGCCGTACGTATTCAGGGTCGAAGATTGAAGCCTGAGTATTCCCCGCCTTAACGCCTTAACGCCGCGACGCCAGATCTGAAAAGATGGAATGCCCCCTCATGTTTCGGCCCCCAACCCGAAACTCCAAACCCGCTTGCCCCGCCATAGCTGTAGCGGCGGAGGGAAACTCCAAACTTCCTTACGCCGGCAGGGTCACCCGAAACTTCCCCGACTGCGCCGGCACTATCGTATCTACCTTCTCCGCAGCGATCGCCCCAAAGCCCATCAGCTTCTCCAACCGCTGACATACCTCGCGCAAATCCGACTCCTTCGGCTCGAACGCTTCAGGAATATACCGTAAGGCACATTCGCCATTCTCCGCCTGCCGCAATTGATAATGCATCAGCCCCACCACATCCGCGAAGCACTCATCCACATCCA
>Ga0105240_10012533_pt1 | contig 11696 bp, 5 predicted proteins | sample KBSC54metaG_FD_80426 | JGI IMG/M metagenome (GOLD analysis project Ga0105240, IMG submission 80426) | Corn rhizosphere microbial communities from Kellogg Biological Station, Michigan, USA - KBS C5-4 metaG | ecosystem: Host-associated > Plants > Roots > Rhizosphere > Soil | place: Michigan, USA...
CGACCCGCTTGGACCGATGATCGCCACGCGCTCGGTGCGGCCGATGTTCAGGGCGGGAACGGCGAGGCGAAAATCCGAATGCGGGAAGTGAAAAGCGAGCTGGGAGATGGTGATCACAGCTTTCTCAGGATCACCGAGCTTCTGACCTGGCTCTGCCGGTTCACGTTCAAGCCGGTGATTTTCCAGGAGACGTCAGCGGGTTGGATGGTCAGTTCGGCTGAATATTCGTTGAGCCGCGTATGGATGTGGCCCCAGTGCTCCACCGTCCCCTCGACCTGCCAGGTAACGCGCGCGGCAAAACCGGCCTTCCCCGGCGCGGGGGCGGGTTCGGTTTTCAGGATCCTGACTTCCTGAACATGTGCGACCGCGCCGCCCTGCTCCTGCACCAGGAGGCTCTGCCTGATTTTTAGATACAAGTCGGCGAGCAACTCGCCGTGAACACTGCGCGCCAGCGCGTCATAGATGTCCGACTCGCTGTGGTAGTCGAAAGCGCGATAGACGTTCCGCAGCAGGGACTCCGCAACCGCTTGGCGTGATTCTTGGGTGGTCGAAACCGCGTTCACCGCCGGCACCGGCGGAGCCCTGGGATTTTTCCAGCGGAAAACCGGTTCGCGCGGGGAAAAGGTGAACCGGGAGCCTTTGTCGTAGGCGAAGATCACGGCGCGCGCGGTAAGCATTTCGTTATTAAAGAGAGTCCACTTCAGCTCTACATGGTGCGGCGCGCCCTTGGTGGGGTAAGTCAGGATGGCACCCACGCGAGCGGTCCAGGCGCTCAGCCGCCGCGGTTCCGCGCGCATCGCGAAGTCCTTGAAATCAACGCCGTAAAAATCCAACCGGTCCAATTTGGGTTTCACTACCACCCCGTCAATCTTCACTTCATTGGCCTGGCTGAAGAAAGCCTGGAGAGATTCGCGCGCTCCAAGCTGTTCGGGAACCTCGAGGAAATCCGCGTTGGTTCGCGCTACGGGCAGCCACATCTCGAGGGTCAGCAGTGGCATCAGAATTTCGACGCGCACCTCTTCATTTTGAATATAGACAAAGGTGTAGGTTGCCGAATAGCTGGCCATACCCATATCCTGCCGGCGTTTGGCTTCCTCGCGGGCTTTGGCCTCCGCATAATCGCCTGTCACCGGCCGCGACGTTTCATTCCAATCAAACTCGATGGTCTGGACGTGCTCATCGCCCGGGATGCGTGTAGTCGGCTCGGGTGGCAGTCCCTCGCGGGTCACGACCAAATCCACCAGGGCGGGAATCACGATGGAATCGCCGCCGAAATGCTGCTGAAAGGTGAGATGCGTCGGCGGCTTGGCTAGGGGATATTCCAGGCGATAACTGATCGTTGTCGCCATTAGGTCGGCCACCGGCAGACCCTCCGCCGGGAGTGCGGGAACCTCGACTCTGACAACCTTGCCCTCCAACCGGTTGCCGTCCGTGTCGCGGATGACTAAGCCATTGAGCAAAAAGGTGCGGTGCTTTTCGGCCGACTGGTTGATAGCTTCGGCGGAGATGCGTGATTGTTCATTCGCCGATAGGCCATATACGAGCAGAAAATCTTCCGGCATCACCGAGAGCGTCACGTCCAGGTGATCCCGGTGAACCAACGCCTCGCACCGGATCAGGGAGATGGGATGCGCGGGCAGCGGCCGCGCGACCAGGAGCAGCATGACCACCGCTGCACGATTCAGCGCCGATGCCCAGGCCGGCCGATCGGCCATCCCGCTTTTCCAGATATGGAAGACGAGACGAGGCATCTATTTCAGCTGAGCGCGCAGCGTGCGCACTTCGTAGGGAGACAACTCGGCGGCCTCGTCCGCCCGGGTTCCCGGCAAGCCTGAGAGATCGGAAAGGAAGAGATCTTTGGGTTTCACCCCGTTCCATTTCAGGGAAGCGCGGGCGGCGGACTGGCCGGTGTTGTAGAGCCGCACGAGCAATGCCTGACCGTCGGCGCTGGGCGTTAGGGACGTGATCAGGATCGGGCCGGAGGAAATCTCGACCAGCGAGCCGGCTGGCGCGGGACCAGCGCCTGGGGCCGCGAGAAGGGGTTCCGTTGATTCGATTCCAAAGTGGGCGGCCGCGACCTGGTCATACTCGCCGTGCGGGCGAATCGCGTAACGAAACACCGTCTCACCCTCCTGGTCGGCGCGGTAGTTGGTATGCCAGTGGTTATTCATGACCCAGGAATAGAGGGTTGGTGAGGCGACGATCTTGGAGAGATACGCTTTGGGGTTGGGCTGTGAACGTGGCAGGTTGGCGGTCAGGCCGCCGACCTCGACGAGGGGCGCTTCGATCGTGGACCACGTGACCCCAAGTTTCTGGTTGGAGATGTCCACCCAGCGCTCGACGCAAAACCAATTTTTGCACGCGCCGGCCAGTTGGTCTTTCTCGGGCTCGATCACGCCCCAGGGTATGTTGATCCGCAATGCCGCGTCCGGCACGCTAAAACCGAAGCCGAAGTGCACGCCCTCCACCTCGCGAACGGCCTTTTTATCGAGAGTATCGATGATCTCAACACGGTCAAGGCCGCTCACCAGGCGGATTTCCCGAAGCAGCGTTTTGCAGCCGGGAGCGTCGGACTGGACGAGTAGGGAGGCCACGAGCGGGCCGGTTTCCTTCACCCTGACGGTGGCCGAACCGTGGCGCTTGGCGTTCTTCACGTTTCCGCCGGGAAGGTACACGTATTCGTTTAATCCCAGGTTCGCCGCGGCGTTCACGAACTCATGATCCTGACCACTGGTGCGCAGGCTCGCGATCGCTCCTGACTGCGGGTCGAGTTTGAGGGTAATCGATGCGTCCGCGAGAGTGGTGCCGGTCGCTTTGGCGGTTCCGGACCCCTGAGCGCTTCCGGCTTCGAGGGTGAACCGGCGCCCGCCGAACGGCGGGATGTCCTGGGCAATGAAGACGAGCTCGCCGCCAGACAGCCGTTGCGAGGGTAATACCTCGCCTCGATCCGTTTTCACGACCTCACCGGCCAGCTTCATGGAGGCGGGCAGGGAGACCAAATCGATTCTGGGCCAGGATGCGGTGTTGAACACATCGATGGCGTTGACGGTTTCTGGGCTGGGACCGCGAGTCGCGAGCGCGTCCGCGAGCAGCTTCTTCGTTTGACGTTCGCCATCGAGCGCAAACGCCTGCTTGATCTTCCACTGGGCCCGAACGAAATCCGAATCCGGCGCGCTGATGCTGTTGTACGCGCCCCAGGTGTGCTCGCTGTACATCGCGATATTCTTCAGGGCCTCGGCATAGCCATCCCCCGGCAGCGCGGCGGGTTGGAGAAGCGTCCAGAGGATCTCGCCTTGCGTCATGCGGTCGGAGGCTAGCCGGTTGATCCCTGTTTCCCGGGCGCTCGACCCCGCGCCGTCTTCCCAATAAGGCGTCATGTCGCCCCGGAAGACTGGCAGAGTGTCACCGTAACGCCTCTCAAATTCGTGGAACATTTCGCTGGTCGTGGAAATCGTGAGCTTGGGCCACGCGTACTGCTTATTCCAGTCGCGCACGGTCGGCATAACGCTTTCATCGGGGCCCCCGTTATCGCCCTTGGTCCAGCGCAGTTGGACAATGTCATAGGGATAGGCCCATTCCTCGAGTTGGGTGGTCAGCTCGGCGATCGCGTCGCGGATCGAACCGCAGTGATGGCCAATGGAGTAGCCGCCCTGTGAGCCCCAGTAAATGGCGCGTTCCCGGCCGGATGGAGAAACCCAGGCGAACGGGTGATTTTCCCATTGCACCCGGACGTAGCCGATGCGGTCGCCGACCATGCCGCTCGAGGCATTCGGACCGTCGGAAATATATTTCACTCCCGCCTGCGCCAGGGCCGGAACGATGCCCCAGATCAATCCCGGGACGTCGCTGATCATCATGGAATCCACCTTCACACCGCAACGGCGGCCGAGGTCGGTGGCGAACTCAGTTTGGCGGAGGAGCTCCTCGCCGCGCGCCAGGCCGGTCAGCAGGTTGCCATAGAGCGCATCCAGTCCGATGCGGTGCTCGCGCACAGCCTGCTCGAATTTCTGCTTCTGCTCCGGCGTGGCGATTTTGTAAAACTGTTCGACCTGCCAGAACACCTCCGTGTTCCAGCGGAACTGGGCTTCAGTCGGGTAATCCTTCGTTTTCTCAATCAGCTCCAGTGCCTGCACGACGTTCTGGGCCTGTTTGGCAGCGATGTGCGGTTGGATGTCCGTGTAACCGATGTCACAATGGGAATGCATCAGCACGTAATAAATGCGTGGCCGGAAGGCCGGAACACTCACGGTTTCCTTGAGCGCCACGGGCCCCGACTTTAGGGCCACGGTCGCCTCGCATTCGTTCGTAATGTTGACGCCTGCGGGCAGGAACACCGAAAAATGTTCGACGCCGCGCACGTTGGCGGCCACCGTGGTGTCCTCCTTGAGGCCCGCACACTCCACCTGAAGCGTCACCGCGCCATAAAGCTTTCCGCCCCGCAATGAGATGGCGATTTGTCGGCCCGGCTGGCCGTCGGGCCGGTAGGGGCAGTACGGAAGCGCCGCCCCGACCATGGTGGTCGGCACCGGCAAATCCCTCTCCGCCACCTCTCGTCCACGGCTGAAGCGCACGGCGCTCAGGCCGAAGTAATCGCTGCCATAATTTCCGTCTTTGGCCTCCGCCTCGATCACGACCGACTTCAGCTCCCGCCCTTTGGCGGTGTTCGCCAAAACAACCGCCTCCAATCCCGGGCTTCCGCTGGCGCGGGGCAACTCGATGATTTCGGGCGTCGTCAGCGCGACCCAGGTGCTGCCGTCAGAGGAGCCGAAAATCCGCGCCTTGCGGAATCCGCGGTCGGTCAAGTTCGCCTGGTTGTGGTTCCAGATGTGAATGGAATCGAACTTCTGCGGCTGGGCAAAATCGAAACGAACCCAAGCAGGGGAGGCCGGCAACCCTGCAGCCGGGCTGGTCGGGGCCGGTTTTTCCACTGTGTGCCACATAGTGCGCGCGGAGCCATCGTTATCGTGGCGGTCATCCTGCATGCCGGAGCCGTCCACCAGGCGCTCCAGCTTTTGCTCCCCAGCGTATCGGCTGGAGGCGCGAACCTTAATGAGGTCTTTGGAGACTTCCTGGTCGATCCAGACAGCCCGAACGGGGGTGGAGACGATCACCGCGAGGACCAGGATCACGCGACGGAGAAGGGGGATGGGAGCTTTCATGGGTTTTCGTTTCTGATTTAGCCGAATGTGCATGGGACAGCATCTGTCCAACAGGATATCTACAGTATTCAGGCCCGGCAGCAAAGCAGACTTAACTCTGGGCGAACGTTGCCCCGGGCGAAAGCGGCTGGAAGACTAATGTTAATCACATTCCAGGCGTCCTGGGTGGGTGCGCGGTTTTAGCGTGACTCCGCGGGCATGTCCCTGTCCAACCATTGGTATGCCGAAGACTCTGCAACACTTTCGGAGGGGATTCAGTCTGGTCGAAATTTTGTGTGTGATGGCCATCATCGGCATACTGGTGAGCTTGATGCTCCCCGCCTTCGCGAGGGCCTTGCGAAAAGCGCGGGGGCTTGGAGATCATTTGGGCGGCTCGGGCGGCATCCAAATGAGAATCGATGACGTGATCATTGGCTATTCACGTTACCGAACCGCTAACCCCAACCACGGTAAATTGAGCCGCAGAGCTTTCATTGATAACATTCAGCTCAGCGCGGAGGCTGAAGCATGGCTGACCCTCAGTTCCGTAGAATATCGGCCTTTTGCGGCTGCCGATCCCACCCAGCAATTGGCCATTGTGGTTTACCCATCTCCGGGCAGCGGGACGGGAGACAAAATCATCCTCTTCAGGATTGGGGATTTGTTGGCGCCATAGCCTGGCGTTCGCCGTGTGGGGCACCCGGCCTCAGGGCGCTGGCTCTAATCGGAAGCTGCGGGTCGCGAGGTTCGAAAACTGGTAATTGAATACCAGCCTTCCCGAAGGATCCGAGCGGAGCGCAGGTTGGCCTGCGCCGTTGCAGGAAAGCTGGAAAGATGTATTAGGGGCCAGCCCGGAAATGTGGTGCTGTGCTTTAATGCCCGGGGTAAGACTGGACTCGGACCACGTGCGGACCCCAAGAGCATTATCCGACCAGGAACGAATCGTCACTTCGAACGCCGCGTTGCTTGGAAGCGTGACGGAAAGAGCGCAGGCCTGATTGGACCCGTGGAAATATTCCAGGGTCGACGGGTGGGCGTTGAGCTTGCCGGGGGTGTTTGGTTCGAGAAATCCCTCCTGGGCGACTGGGGGTGAAAGCGGGGGACGCCCCGATATCACCGGGAGGTTCGGTTGGCTGGCGCTTAGACCGAAGGGCTGTCCGGCACGCACAGTGAAGTTGTCCACTGCGGCCGTATAGTCGTCCACTCTCAGGTCCACCTGATACACTTTTCCTCGAAGCTCATATTTCAGACGGGTGTCGTTGAGTTCGGGAGTCAGGTGCGGTTCCAGATACAGGCGATTGAATTTGGGCTGCACGCCGTAGAGGTTTCGGTAAAGACCGACAATGGTGCTGCAGTTGTTGGCGAGGATGTCTTTGCCCTCGCCGGTTTGCGAGCGGCGGAGGTAACGTTGAAAAGCCAAGCCATCGACCGCGTATTGCGACAGGATGTTCTTTACGTATTTCAGCGCCAGGCCCGGGTTTTGAGCGGCGTAGGCCCGAGTCCCCAGTTCACCCCAGGCGAGGAATAGATCGCCGTTCTCGTAACTGGGGAACGGCCAGTTCACCTGCGGATGCACTTCCTCTTTGGCATACGAGGAAAAGCACAGTGGCCAAAAAAACAGCTTCTCCTGCTGCATCAACGACTCGATTCGATCGAGGATGGCGGTCTTCCGCTCTGGCTCATCGCACAGGCCATAGCCGATAGCGGAGAAATTAACCGGGACAACCAGGTTGGAGCCGTGGACCGACCCGTCCCGGTTACGCCAGTAGGCGTAGCAGTGATGTTCGGCATCCCAGAAACCTCCTTCGGTCGTGCTCTGGTTAAAGCGCCGTTTGAGCTTAGCAGCGGCGGCGCGATACCGGCCGGATTGATCTGCGTCATCGAGCTGCTCCTCGCATTCGGCCCAGCGTGACAGAGCCCAGTACATCTGGGCGTTCACGAGCGCGTTCTCGTAGGCCGCCCACACGACGTCAATCCAGTCGCTGCCTCTGGCCTGCAGATGCGAATCGGTCATCATCTTGACCAGGCCGTTGCCATCGGTGTCCTGGCGCAGCAAGTAATCGAGCACGGTTTCGCAGGTGGCTTTTTGGCGATGGAGCCAGGGGAGGTCACCTGTAAAATCAAATTGTTCCGCCACGTTGATGACCCAACTGGTTTGCGAGTCCATCAGCCAGCCCCACTGACATTCGTAATAGCCGTTCGTGTCGTAGGTGCCGGGCATCTCATCGCCTGGTCGGTCAGCCCAACGGGCTTTAACGCGCCCATCGGTACCGACCGCATGCTCGCGTTGGTAATCCAGGGTATCGCTGAGCGCCCGGCAATAATCAGGGTCATCAATCGCGATCCCCAATTGTGCCAGCCATGGTTCGTGGAGCACGGCCACCTCACTGTAGTAGCCGTTGCTGCCGAGGATGAATTCGTCCACGACACCGATCCGAGCGATGGTATGGCAGATCTCCCGAATGGCGCGGCCGTCCACGCCTTTGAAGGTGCCTCGGTCGTAGGCCTGGCTATAATCAAGCGCGCTCAAAGTATACTGGACGCTGACCTGGCCGGGACGCACGGCGAACGGTTGCCAGATATCCTGCCGGTCACGCCGGAAGCGTGACAAACCGTGCGCCGGCACGAGTGGCTGCTCGGTTGCGCCGTAGTTCAAGGAGAAAGCACCCTGCGGTTGGCGGGTGAAACGCGCCGCGATCTGGCTCCCGTTCAGCGGCTCAGGCACCAGGCGCAGGCAGGCTCGTTCGTCCTTGTTCCACCAGGTCACCTTGCCGGTGTGGACGCCATAGGAGGCATTCGGCGCGTCGAACAATCGGGTCCAGGCCACGCCTCCTTCGCCCAGCAACGCGCCGGTCCAGGTTGAGAGATCCAAAAAATCCCACCCAGGAAAACCCGCGTCCTGGATCGTGCCGGCGGTTTGATAGGTGCGATCAATCCTCCACAGGATGCGGTCGGTCTCCAAGGTAAAGCGCCAGTCTTCCAGGACTTCCATGCCGGCTGGGCCGAAGCGGATGCCGGTGATGGTCACGGTGTTCGAGGTTGCCTGAACGTGCGGTGTGGGGAGGCCGGCGCGGGTGTCGAACCAACGGTCCTCAAACTTAACCGCGCTGTAAACGCCCCCAACTCCGGCCGGCGAGGGTGCGCCAACGACCGGCCGCCCACCGACACTCACCCGATCCAGAACGCACTGGCAGTCATAGCTGAGCGACAGGACAAGATTGTGGCGCGCGTCCGACAGAATCAGCCGCTTCGCTTGCAGATCGTGCTCGACGCCTGATAAAGCGGAGGAGGGGCCGACGGTGAGCAGCCCCAAAATCAGGAGCAGGAGTCGCCTGCTGAAGGCAACGGGGGCCTCCTGCAAGGTGGTCACGGGCTCAGTCACGGTTCGAGCTTACGAGGTCGCCGGCGAAAGCACGAGATCCCGGATCACCCGGCCGCTAACGTCGGTTAAGCGAATGTCGCGGCCGCTGAAGCGATACGTGAGTTTGGTATGATCCAAGCCGAGCAGGTGCAAGATCGTAGCATGCAGGTCGTGGATATCCAGCGTGTCCTTCACCGTGCGGTAACCCCATTCATCCGTCTCGCCATAGGCAAAACCCGGCTTCACGCCCGCACCAGCCATCCAGAGACTGAAGGCGAATTCGTTGTGATCCCGCCCGTCGGACCCTTGCGCGAATGGGGTGCGTCCGAACTCTCCCGCCCAGAGAACGAGTGTGTGATCGAGGAGCCCGCGTTGCTCGAGGTCGTGCAGCAGGGCGGCGATGGGTTGGTCCACCGCGCGCGCGTTGTCGCCGTGGTTCTTCAGCAGGTTGCTGTGTGCATCCCACCGGTCCACGCCGGAAACCGAGGGGATCGTCAGTTCGATGAAGCGCACGCCGCGTTCCACCAACCGCCGCGCCAGAATGCACTCGCGCGCGTAGGTGCGGGTGTGTTCGTAATCTGCATCGAGCCCATAGAGCTTCTTGGTGGCTTCGGTTTCACCACTCAAATCCATCAGCTCGGGGATGGTCACTTGCATCCGGGCTGCTAGTTCGTAATTGGCAATGGCCGATTCCAGGGGATCCGAGCTGACCGTTTCGGCCAGGCTCTCCCGGTTAAGCTTCGTGACCAGACGCCGCTTGGCCTCCTGGAGGCCGGAGATTTTTTCACTGGGAATGACATTCTCCAGTGGTGTGCCTTGGGCCTGAAGCAGGGAGCCTTGAAATGTCGCCGGAAGAAAACCGCTCCCAAAATTGTCGAGGCCGCCGGAGGGGATTTGGCCCCCGTTGAGGACGACATAGCCAGGCAGGTTTTCATTAAAACTCCCAAGACCGTAGGTGACCCAGGAACCCATGCTGGGGCGGCCCTGCAAACCCAGGCCGCTATGCAGGAAATAGTTCGCGCTGGTGTGCTCGGGGAAGCTGGAGGTCATCGAGCGAATCACACACAGTTTGTCTGCCTGCTGGGCGACGTGTGGGAAAAGGTCACTGACCCACAATCCGCTCTGGCCGCGTTGCGCGAATTTCCAGGGCGATTTGAACACCTTGCCGACGTTATCGAATTGCGTCTTCTCCAGCTTGCCGATCGCCTGGCGCGGATCTTCGCCGTGGTACTTCTCCAGCAGTGGCTTGTAGTCAAAGCTGTCAACCTGCGACACCGCGCCCTCCATATACAGGAAGATGACGCTGCGCGCGCGCGCGGGAAAATCCGGATTTTTCGGCTGCAGTGGATTGGGACGCGTCGAGGGATTGCCTGTTGCGAGCGCCTGGGGCATGGGCGATCCCAGCAAGGCGGAGAGCGCCAGCGCGCCGAAGCCGCTGGAGGTGCGACGCAAAAAATCGCGTCGGGAGTAGATCGGGGTCGGCAGACAGTGAGGAAGATGAACAGGGCGCCGGTTCATTGGCTATTTGAGATAAATAAAATCGTTGGCGCAAAGCAGGGAGTGGCACAGGTCGGCCCAGGTTTCGGGGGCGGCCGCCGTAGAGTGCTCGAGTTCCTCATACTCAACCAGAGCGCCCTGGCAGGCATTCACCTCGTCGGCCGAGGGGGCGCGAGCATAGGCTGATTCAAAGAGCCAGCGGATGCGTTCTTCTCGCGTGGCGCTTTTCGTCTCGCGCAGCAGTCGTTCCGCCCAAAGCCGCGCCTGCTCCTGAACCAACGGATCGTTCATCAGGGCCAGGGCTTGCCCAGGAACGTTCGTGACATTGCGCCGGCCCATGGTGCTGAACGGCGTCGGCAGGTCAAAGGTGACCTGGAACGTGGGCAGAAAATTGCGCCGGACCGTCGTATAGATGCTGCGCCGGCCCTCTCCGTCGAGTGGCCCGCTCTTCTCCGGCCGTCCTCGTCCCATCGTGAAATCGGTCAGATGCACCGGTACTGGTGGGCCGCCGACGGTGGGGTTCAGTCGGCCGGAGACCGTCAGGAGAGAATCGCGGATGGCCTCGCCTTCGAGGCGTCGCACCGGCATGCGATGCCACAGGACGTTCGCCCCGTCGATTTCCTCGGCTCGGGCATCGGAAGTCCGGCTGTCCATGGCGAAGGTGCTCGAGAGCACCAGTCGCTTGATCAGCTTCTTCACTGACCAACCGTCCACATGCATAAACTGCCAGGCCAGATGGTCGAGCAATTCCGGATGACTGGGCCGCTCCCCGAGATAGCCAAAATTATCCACCGTCGCGACCAGGCCGCGTCCGAACAGGTGGTGCCAGACGCGGTTGACCATCACCCTCGCGAGCAGGGGATTCGCCGGTTCAGTCATCTCCAGTGCTAGTTCGTAGCGGCCGCTGGAATCGGCCGGCTGGATGGGCGCCGCGCCGGGGAACGCGGCGGGTAAACTGCGCGGTGCGACTTCGCCGGTGCGCGTGGCTTTGCCGCGGACCAAAACACTTTCGTCGACACCCGTGCCATCAAACCAGGCAACGGCGGTCTTGGACTCCCAGCGGGTTTGGCGGTCGAGATCGTGGATTTTGGCGACTAAGCTCTGGATGGCCGGCGCGATCTGTTTGGGGCTTGAGTCTTGAAGGAGTTCCGCATGCTGGACGAGCCAGTTGGCGAGGGCGGCTTGCTTCGAGGTATCCGCGGCGCCAACGAGGGAGTCTTTGGCCAGGCGGTCACACGCGACCTTCAACGCCTGTTGCTGGGCTTTGGCTAAGTCACGCAGTGATTTTACCGGTGAGTCGGGCGACCAGGGGCCGGCGCCCGGGAGTCGAGTGGGTTTCGCCTCGGCCTCGACCACCATGAGCACCTCGAGATCGCTGTCGCCGTCCGGGCCAAACTCCAGGTGGGTGCGCAATCCGCTGTACCGGGTGAGGTCATGAGTGTACCAAATCGGCCCCGCGTTCGTCGAACCAAACGCTTGCACGAGCTGCCCATGCAGGGGCCCGGCGATCATGAGGTGCGAAGCTACCGCCGCGTACACCCGAGTCTTGCCCTTAATCAGGTAATGCAGTTTGCCATTTCCTAGCGTGAAGGTCGGCGTCACCAACATTTGTCCGGCGCGCGACGTCGCACCCAGCTCTCCGGAGTCACTTTCATTCCCGGGCGCGGTTCTCAATTTGTTCCAGAACGGGTCGCGCCGCG
>Ga0105240_10012535_pt1 | contig 11695 bp, 10 predicted proteins | sample KBSC54metaG_FD_80426 | JGI IMG/M metagenome (GOLD analysis project Ga0105240, IMG submission 80426) | Corn rhizosphere microbial communities from Kellogg Biological Station, Michigan, USA - KBS C5-4 metaG | ecosystem: Host-associated > Plants > Roots > Rhizosphere > Soil | place: Michigan, USA...
GCACGACGCTGACCTTCAACATCGCGAATCCGAACGCAACATCCGCGATGAGCGGAATCGGCATGACCGATACGCTGCCCGCGGGCCTTGTCGTGTCGACGCCGAACGGGCTGACCGGCAGTTGCGGCGGCGGCACCATCACTGCTGTGGCCGGATCGGGCAGCATCACGCTGACGGGGGCTTCGCTGGCCAGCGCCAGTTCGTGCAGCTTCTCGGTCAACGTGACGGCGACCGCGGCGGGCCAGCTCGTCAACAACACCGGCGCGGTGACGTCGGTCGAGGGGGGCACCGGCGGGTCCGCAACGGCCACGCTGCAGGTGAACGGATCGGCGCCGCCGCCCGCGACGAACATTCCAACGCTTCAGCGCTGGATGCTCGCGCTGCTAGGCCTATTGCTCGCCGCGACCGCGCTCCTCAAGGCGCGCAGGCCGCAGCGGGGCATCAGATAACGCGGGGACTTGATAACGCGGGGACTAACCGGAAGACCGGCGGCGTTGCGCGACGCCGGTCACTCGCCGTCCCAGTAATCGATCGTCTGCGTTTCGCGCGACAGAAAGCGAAATGCCGGTCGATTCGCGCTATGCGACCTCGGCGATATTCACGATTGGCGTGGTCATGTGCAACCTCCTGTGATGCGCATTCTATCCAACGCGATCGGACGGGTTGAAGCGTCCGGCTCTCGCACCTACCGTGAAAGTCACGTTATGCTTCCGCCTTCGAACAGGGATTTGCGCGATGAACGACGACTCCAACACCCAGCCCGACCTGCCGCAACAAGCGCGACTGTGGCGCGACGACGGCTGGACCGCGCGCGTGATCAAGAACGAGGACGACGACGGCTGGGCGGTCGAAATGACGAAGGACGGCGAGCCCGAGCCCGCTTTGGTCGGACCATGGACGATGGGCCGCGACAAGAAGAATCCGAAGCCGCTCGATGCCGCCGCGTTCAACACGCTGGTCAAGACCGCACACGAAGTCCGGCGCCGCCACGAACAACATGTCGATGCGCTGCTGCACAAGAAGGTCGTCGTCAGAAGCGCGAATGAAGAGATCGCCGTGACGCTCGATATCTTCGCCGAAGACGAATCGCCCTATGCGATGCTGACCGCGCGCCCCGCGTGGGATCGGGCAGGCGTGCCGCTCGGCGAAGCGCGCGTCGCGGCAACGTTCAAGCTGACTGCTGCCAGCGCGCTCGCGTGGATCGCCGACGACTACCGGCGGCCGCAATAGGGCCGGAATTCACCGCTTCGGATAGGTGATCCGGTACGCCGTGCCCACAAATGGCGACTGGACGGGCCGTTGCGCCTTCGCGGCTTCTTCTTTCTGCTCGTTCCGGTCGTATTCGTCGAACACCGCATCCGGCGGGATTCTCTCTGCCGGCATGAAGCGCGCGAGGTCGACGCCCGCCTTTCGATAGTTCCACAACAGGTACGGGTGCGCGCCGTCGAGGACGAGCCGGTAGAACGCCGTGTAGAGGCCGGTGGCGCCGAACGGCAACGACTTCAGGCGCTCGAACACCATCCGGTCTTCGCCGACGCCGCCCTCGAAGCGTGAAGTCGACCATGCGGGCAGGACTTCGTGGCAGGCGAGCTTGTCGACCATCAGGCAGCTGGTATCGACCCAGCCGCCGAACCCCTTGCCATAGACGCCGAGGCCCGGACCGAGCGATTCCCACTCGTCGCGGCAGATGATCGCCTCCGATCTCGTGTCGACGAGCGTGCGCCGCGAAAAAGCGTACGACTTGCCGTCGATCGCGCGCAGCAGCGACGACAGATGCGACGGCGCCCACCAGTTGTCGTCGTCGAGGTACGCGACGAAGCGGCTGTTGGCCAGATAGCTCAGCACCGTGCGCAGCGATCCCCCGCTCGCGTTCGCGTAGAGACCGCCGTGACGCCGCGACGTCGAGTAGCCCGGAGCGATCACCGTCAGCGTCATGTTCGGTGGACATTCGGCGCGCAGGGTTTCCAGTAGCCCGCCGTCGTCGCCGCCCTTGTCGACGCCCACGAGGATCTGGATTCGACCGGGATGGTCCTGCCCGAAGATCGAGCGGACGGCCTGCAGAAGCGTCGGCCGCAGAATCGTCTGTGTGACGACGGCGACGTCGAACGGGGTCTGGAGATCGGACGTTCCGGTCATGTCAATTCCTCGATGCGGTGGCATGCAGCCCGTTGCGCGCCGAACTCGCGCAGCAGCGGAATCTCGATTGTGCAGCGCTCGATCGCATGCGGGCAACGCTTGTGAAACGCGCATCCGGACGGCGGATTGATCGGCGACGGCAGCTCGCCCGTAAGCACGATCTTCTGCTGCCGGTTCGCAGGATGCAGCGACGGCGTGCTGGCGAGCAGCGCCTTCGTATACGGGTGCAGCGGTCTCGCGAACAGCGCCGCTTTCGGACCGGCCTCGACCACCTTGCCCAGGTACATCACCAGCACGTCGTGGGCGATGTGCTCGACGACCGACAGATTGTGCGAGATAAACAGGTACGCGACGCCCAGCTCGTCCTGCAAGTCCATCAACAGGTTGAGCACCTGCGCCTGGATCGACACGTCCAGCGCGGACACCGGTTCGTCGGCGACGACGAGCCGCGGATCGAGCATCAGCGCGCGGGCAACGGCGACGCGCTGCCGCTGGCCGCCGGAGAACATGTGCGGGAAGCGCCGGTAATGCTCGGGACGCAGGCCGACCTTCGCCATCATCGCGCGCGCCTTGTCCTCGCGCTCGCCGCCGGACAGCGCGGTGTTGATCTTGAGCGGCTCCTCGAGCATCGTCCCGATGCGCTTGCGCGGATTGAGCGAGCCGTACGGGTTCTGGAACACCATTTGCACCAGCGGCCTTGCCGCCTTGCGCTGCGCCTTGTCGGCTGCAGTCATTTCGATGCCGTCGAGCGTCAATTCGCCTGCGGTCGGCAATTCGATCATCGTGACCAGGCGCGCGAGCGTCGACTTGCCGCAACCGGATTCGCCGACCACGGCGAGCGTGCGCCCGGCATTCAACGTGAATGACACGCCGTCGAGCGCGCGAACGAGCGCCTTCGGTTTCAGCAACCCGCGCGAGACCGGATAGTGGCGCGTGAGGTTCGTCGCCGCGAGCAGCGGCGAAGGCTTGCGCCCGGCGCTCACGCAGGCTCCCGGACCGCGGAAGGTGATGCGACGTTCAACGGGAAGTGACAGCGCACTTTCGCAACCGATATCGCCGGTGACGCCGTCGACGACGCTGGATCCGCGCTGTCGCCGGAATGACAGGCTTCCACCGGCAGCAAAGCCGGCGCTTCGATCCGGCAGCGCTCTACGGCATACGCGCAACGCGGCGCGAGCAGGCACCCGCGCGGGCGATCGAACGCGCCAGGAACGACGCCGGGTATCGTCGCCAGCCGCGTGTTCCCGACGTTGTGCTCGGGCAGCGCAGCCAGAAGCGCCTCGGTGTACGGATGATGCGGGCGCTCGAATACGTCCGGCAGCCTGCCGGTCTCGACCTGCCGGCCCGCGTACATCACGATCACGCGCTGCGCCATCTCGGAGACGACGGCGAGGTCGTGCGTGATCAGCATCAGTGCCATCCCGCGGTCGCGCTGCAGGTCGAGCAACAGCTGCAGGATCTGCGCCTGCACCGTCACGTCGAGCGCGGTCGTCGGTTCGTCGGCGATCAGCAGCTTCGGGTTGCAGGCGAGCGCCATCGCGATCATCACGCGCTGCGACATCCCGCCCGACAACTGGTGCGGATACGCGTCCAGGCGCGACGCCGCGTCGGGAATGTCGACCTGCTTCAAGAGATCGAGCGCCCGCGCCCGCCGCGCCGCGCGCGAACCGCCTTCGTGGACGGCCAGGGCTTCCATCAGTTGAAAGCCCGCGGTGTAGCACGGGTTGAGGCTCGTCATCGGGTCCTGGAAGATCATCGCGATGTCGCGGCCGACGATGTCACGGCGCTGCCGGTCGTTCATCTGCAGCAAGTCGTGGCCGAGGAAATCGAGCGCGTCGGCGCGCACCCGTCCGGGAAAATCGATCAATCCCATCAGCGCGAGCGCGGTGACACTCTTGCCCGACCCCGACTCGCCGACGATCCCGACGATCTCTCCCGCATCGACCTGCAGATCGACGCCGTCGACCGCGCGGAAAGGCGCGGCTTCCGCGCCGAATTCGACGGTGAGGTTGCGAACATCGAGCAGCGCGGTCATGGAGTTTGTATGTCCCGCAAGGCGCTCATCGCTTCAGCCGCGGGTCGAGCGCATCGCGCAGGCCGTCGCCCATCAGGTTGAACGCGAGCACGGTGATCAGGATCGCGAGCCCGGGCCAGGTTACGACCCACGATGCGCGCTGGATGAACTCGAGCGCATCGGCCAGCATCGAGCCCCACTCCGGCGTCGGCGGCTGCGCGCCGAGACCGAGGAAGCCGAGCGCCGCCGCATCGAGGATTGCCGTCGAGAAGCCGAGCGTCGCCTGCACGATCAGCGGCGCCATGCAGTTCGGCAGCACCGTGTTGAACATCAGGCGCAGCGGACCGGCGCCGGCGATCTTCGCGGCAGCCACATATTCCTTGCCGGTCTCTCCGATCACCGCAGCGCGCGTCAGCCGGACGTAGTGTGGCAACAGCACGATGGCGATCGCATACATCGCGTTGATCAGGCCGGGACCGAGGATCGCGACGACGGCGATCGCCAGCAGCAGCGACGGCAGCGACAGCATCACGTCCATCAGCCGCATGATGAAGATCTCGGTCATGCCGCGAAAGAACCCGGCGAGCAGCCCGAGCGCGACCCCCAGCGCCAGCGACAAAGTCACCGAGATCAGTCCGATCAGGAGCGACAGTCGCGAGCCGTGGATCAACCGCGACAGGATGTCCCGGCCGAGCGGATCGGTGCCCAGGATGAATCTGGCGGTGCCGCCATCCTGCCAGACCGGAGGCGTCAGCGTCGCTTCGCGGAATTGCTCGATCGGAGAATGCGGCGCAACGAAGGCGGCGAAGATCGCGATCAGGATGAGACCGATCACCATCGACAGGCCGGCGACCGCGCCGCGATTCTGCGAGAAGTCGCTCCAGAATTCGCGCAGCGGCGAAGGCGTAAGCGGTGCGTCGTCCCGGCGCACGCCGGGACCCAGTGTCGTTTCTACTGCAATAGCGGGAGCAGTCGCCAACGACACTGGGTCCCCGCTGTCGCGAGGACGACGTGGTGGGTCAGCCATGGCGTATCCGCGGATTCACCACGCCGTACAGCAGGTCGACGACCAGGTTCACCGTAATGACGATCGTCGCGACCAGCAGGATCCCGCCCTGCACCACCGGATAATCGCGCGACAGCACGCCGTGGATCAGCCAGTTGCCCACACCCGGCCACGAGAAAATCGTTTCGGTCAGGATTGCGCCCGACAGCAGCAGGCCGACCTGCAAGCCGATCACGGTGATCACCGGGATCAGCGCATTGCGCAGCGCATGGACGACGATCACGCGCAGCCGCGAGACGCCTTTCGCGCGGGCGGTGCGCACGTAATCCTCGCGCAGCACTTCGAGCATCGACGAGCGCGTCATTCGCGCGATCACCGCCAGCGGAATAGTCCCGAGGGCGATCGACGGCAGGATCAGGTGCGACAGCGCCGAGCGGAGCGCCCCCGGCTCGCCGGAACGGATCGCATCGATCAGCAGGAAACCGGTCGTTGCCGGCACGTCGAACTCGACCGCTATCCGTCCCGACACCGGCGTCCAGCCGAGTTGCACCGAGAAAAACAGGATCAGCAGGAGCGCCCACCAGAATATCGGCATCGAATAGCCGGTCAGCGAGACGCCCATCACCGCATAGTCGGCGACGCTGTTGCGCTTGACGGCGGCCAGCACGCCGGCCGGCAATCCGACGAGAACCGACAGCAGCATCGCGCAGAGCGCGAGCTCGATGGTCGCCGGAAACAGGATCAGGAATTCCTTCATCACCGGCTCGTGCGTGGTCAGCGACGTGCCCAGATCGCCATGCAGCACCTGCCATACGTAGTCGGCGTACTGCACCGGCAGCGGCCGGTCGAGGCCGAATTCGTGCAGCAGTCGTTCCCGGCGCGCGGGGTCCATTCCCCGTTCGCCCGAGAGCGTCTCGACCGGATCGCCCGGGATCAGGTGGATCAGCGAGAACGCGAGCAGCGTGACGCCGAAAAACGTCGGGATGACGAGCGATACGCGGCGGAGAATGAACCCGAGCATAGTGTCGTTCCCGCGCACGCGGGAACCCAGGGTCGTTAAAGCAAGTCACTGGGTCCCCGCGTGCGCGGGGACGACGTCATTGGTCGGCGCCCTTGCCGCTGACCGACACGTCCTTGAAGTAGTGATGCGCCGTCGCGTCCATCTTGAAGCCCTTGACTTCCTTGCGCACCGGCGTGAAGCGGATCGAATGCGCGACCGTGATCCACGGCGCCTCTTCCTTCGCGATCACCTGCGCCTGCTCGTAGAGCTTCGCGCGGTCGGCCTGCTTCGGCGTCTGCGCCGCTTTCTGCACCAGGTCGTTGAACTCCTTGTTGCACCAGCGCGCGACGTTGCCGCCGCCCTTGACCGCTTCGCAGCCGAGCAGCGGCACGAAGAAGTTGTCCGGATCGCCGTTGTCGCCCGACCAGCCGAACATCATCACGCTCTGCTCGCCGGTCTTGCTGCGCTTGCGGTACTCGGCCCATTCGTAGGTGATCAGCTTGGCCTTGACGCCGACCTTCTCCCAGTCGGCCTGGATCATCTCGGCCATCCGCTTGCCGTCGGGGTTATACGGTCGCGTCACCGGCAAATACCACAAGTCGACTTCGAAGCCGTTCGGATATCCGGCCTGTGCGAGCAGTGCCTTCGCTTTCGCGACGTCGTACGGATAGTCCTTCACGTTGTTGTTGTACGACCAGAGGATCGGCGGGATCGGATTCTTCGCGACCTGTCCGTTGCCCTGGTACACGGCCTTCAGGATCTCCTCCTTGTTGGTCGCCATGTTCAGCGCCTGGCGCACCAGCTTGTTGTCGAACGGCTTCTTCTCGGTGTTGAACGCGATGTAGCCGACGTTCAGGCCCTCTTTCTGCAGCACTTCGAGCGCGGGATCCTTGCGCATCGCTTCGAGGTCGGCCGGCTTCGGGAACGCCATCACGTGGCATTCGCCGGTCTTCAGCTTCGCGAAGCGCGCCGTCGCATCCTTGGTGATCGAGTAGACGAGGTTGTCGGCTTTCGGACGGCCCTTCCAGTGCTTGTCGAACGCCTTGTAGCGGATCGTCGCGTCCTTCTGGTAGCCGCTGAACTGCCAAGGGCCGGTGCCGATCGGATTCGCATCGGCTGCATTCGGCGTCCCCTTCTTCATCATGCTGTCGAAATACTCGGCCGACAGGATCGACGCGAAGTCCATCGCCATGTCGGCGATGAACGGCGCCTCGGGGCGCTTCAGCACGAACTTGACAGTGTACGGATCGATCTTCTCGACGTGGTCGACGATGTCCTTCATCGCCATGTCTTCGTAGTAGGCGAAGGTCTGGCCTGCGGTCACCTTGTGCCACGGATTGTTCGCGTCCGCCATCCGGTTCCAGCTGAACAGCACGTCGTCGGCGTTGAAGTCGCGCGTGGGCGTGAACACCGCGTTGCTGTGGAACTTGACGCCGTGGCGCAGGTGGAAGGTGTAGGCCTTGCCATCGGGCGCGATATCCCATTTTTCGGCGAGCGCCGGGATCACGTTGGTCGTGCCGATCTCGAATTCGACGAGACGGTTGAACATCGGAACCGATGCCGCGTCGAACGTGGTTCCCGTGCTGAAGAACTGCGGCTGGAAGCCTTCGGGGCTGCCTTCGGAGCAGAAGACGAGCGTGCTCGCCGCCTGGGCGGGCGCCATCGCGAGGGTGCCCGCGGCGAGCATCGCGGCGGCGATCAGCGCGCGCGGAGCGGAGATTCTGATCATGGTTTCCTCCTGATCTGGATTGAAATGCAGGCGGCGATTCTACCGCACGGGAGGTGCGGCTTTCGCCCGCTGCTGCCTCGTCGCAAAAAGGCAGATTCCGGTGGCCACCGAAACGTTGAGACTGGGCACCATGCCGGCCAGCGGAATCGAAACGATGCGGTCGCACAGCTCGCGCGTCAGGCGGCGCAGACCGCTGCCTTCCGCGCCGAGCACCCAGGCAATCGCGCCGGTGAGGTCTGCCGTGAACAAATTCTCCGTCGCATCGGCGTCCGCGCCGACCAGCCAGACACCGCGCTCCTTCAAGGTGCGCATCGTTCGCGCGAGATTGGTGACGGCGATCACCGGCACGGTGTCGGCGGCGCCCGAGGCGACCTTCGCCACCGTTGCGTTGATGCCGACCGCGCGATCCTTCGGCACGACAATCGCATGCACGCCGAACGCATCGGCGCTGCGCAGGCACGCGCCAAGGTTGTGCGGATCCTGGACGCCGTCGAGGATCAGCAGGAGCGGCGGCTCGTCCAGCGTATCGAGGACATCGTCGAGTGCGACGACCGCTTTCGCCGGCGCGGCGATCGCGACAATTCCCTGGTGCCTATGATGGCCGGCCAGCTCGTCCAGGCGCGCACCGTCGACGTTCTCGATCGCGATCCCGGCCGACGCCGCCTGCTGCTGCAACGCCTGTGCGCGGCCATCGATCCGGTCGCCGCGCAGCAGCAGCTTTTCGATCGATTGCGGATCGCGGCGCAGGCGGGCGGTTACGGCGTGGAAGCCGAAAAGTACGAGAGTTCGGGACACACTTCGCTCCGGCGAGTGGTGCGGAGCGCAAGATTAGCAGAGGCGATGCAGCGCTCGTCCAGGCGGTGCAGTTTGTTATAATTGCGGTCTGTGCTGTTGTAGCTCAGTTGGTAGAGCAACTGATTCGTAATCAGTAGCTCGGTGGTTCGACTCCACTCAACAGCACCATTCAATCAAGTTGCCACCGGTTCACGCCATCGAAGTTCACTGGTGGGACAACCCTCAGACGGCAAGCCGACATCGGACTGGCGGAGTCACCGGCTGTTATCGACATCACTACACTCATGGCCTGTTCCTGAAAGCGGCTGGTGACCCGAGATCACTCGATCACCTCGTCGGCGCGAATGAGTATTGCTGGCGGAATCGTGAGGCCAAGTGCCTTGGCAGTTTTCAGGTTCACCACAAGCTCGAACGACACCGGTTGTTCCACCGCCAGATCCCCCGGTTTCGCACCCTTGAGGATCTTGTCCACATAGGTCGCTGAGCGCTCGTGAAAGTCGGTGAACTTCTGCCCATAGCTCATTAACCCGCCGAGTTCGACTGTCACCCGATCCTGGAACATCGACGGCATCCGTTGCTTGAGTGCCAGCTCCGCGATCTGTCGGTGTTGCTGAGCAAATACTGATGGGGAACCCACGATGACCGCGTCGGCTTTCTCCCGGGCCATCGTGTAGAAGGCGTTCTCGATCTCCTGCGGGGTCGAGGCCTCGGCCATCAGCGTCTTTACACCGGCCTTCTGCGCAGCGGCCTGGACGCTTTTATAAATTGCGCCGTAGGTCGTGGAGGGAGTCAGCATTGCGACGCGAGATAGCTTGGGCACCACGGAGCGCACCATATCAAGGAGCTTGGGGCCGATATCGGCACTCATATTCGAGAGCCCGGTGATGTTGCCGCCGGGTCGCGCCAGGCTCTTGACGAATCCACTCCGAACCGGGTCGCCGGCGGATGTCATAACGACGGGTATCGTGGTCGTCGCTTTCTGCGCGGCGCTGATCGCGGGCGATCCTCCCGCGACAATGACGTCCACTTTCAACTGCACCAGTTCCGCCGCCAGACCGGGCAAGCGTTCGAGCATACCATCGGCAAAGCGCCAGTCTATGACCAGGTTCCTGCCCTCGACATAGCCAAGCTCGCGCATTCCTTTCAGGAACGCAGCGGCATTTTGCGAACTGAGGGAAGCCGAAGTTGGCGACAGAAGACCGACGCGCCAGACCTTCCCGCCGAATGGACACTTGGCCGCGCGGCCGTTCGTCGTATCGCCTTACCAAAGGAAGGTGTGAACTCGATCAGCGCGCCGCTTCGATGACACTGAACACTGGCCCTGCAGGAACGACCCCCTTGACAGAAAGTTCTGCCGCCTCCAGCAGCCGCCGGTATTCCTCTTCGGTTCGTTCCTGGCCTCCCATGACGGTCAACATGTTGAGGTCACCGCGAGCGATCGCTCTATGAGCGGCAGACATCGTCAGCTGCCGGGGCACGATCCGTTCAACGAGCAGGATCCTGGCACGGTCATGCATCGCTCGCCTGCAGTTGTGCAGGATTGCCATGCTCTTCTGGTCATTCCAGTCGTGAATCACGCTCTTCAGGATGTACGCGTCGGCTTCGACTGGAATCGACTCGAAGAAATCGCCCACAACGAATTCACAGCGATCCGCCACCGATGCCGCCTGCATATGCAACCTGGCTTCCTCGATCGCATGCTTCCGATCGAACAGCACCCCGTGCAGATCGGGGTTTGCCTGGAGAATCACCCCGAGCAGTTCTCCGTAACCTCCACCAACGTCCACGATTCGCTTCATGCCGGAAAAGTTGCATGCCCTTGCGACGCTGACCGAGTCGAGCCGTGTCAACTCGACCATCGCCTGGTTGAAGACCTTTGCCGCTTCCGGATTCGCGTCGAGCTGTTCGAATCGGTCGCTCTCGGTCGTCAGTGTTCTCGCACTCTTCCCTGTCATCACGCTGTGGAGCAGGTTGCCCCAGATCGGCCAGAGCGATCCTCCCCAGTAAAGCGTCCACGCGCGCAACGAGTCGGCCGTATCCGAGCGAAGCAACGAGCCCATTGTAGTGAGCTGGTAGATTCCATCACCCTGGTCCCGGCAGATCCCGATCGTCACGAGGGCACGCATGAGGCGGCGCAGCGACGGTGCGTGGGCATTCGTTGCGCGCGCGAGTCCTTCGCCCGACCTGGCGCCATCAGCAAGAAGATCCGGTATCCCGAGATAGGCCGCGACGTAGGTCGCCTGCGACATCCAGCTGCCGTTGACGATGTCGAGCAACCGCCTGGCCCTGGCGGGGGTGTTGCGGGCGCCCGCAGCCTTCGGCTTCGCCATTTTCGCGCCTTTCACATTGTTGACGAGCCCCGGGGCTGTCGTGGCTCGTGCGATAATTTTACTTTGACTGCTCGGGATCGGAATGGCGCCGACAGTGCTGCTCGTCGCCACTGCGACGAAATGGCTGGGGGCCGCGCGCATCCCCCGCGACCTCGACAAGGCGGGGTGGAGTGTCGCGTTACTCGGCCCGAAGGGATCGTTGGCCGAACACAGCCGGTTCGTGCGAAGGATCGGACACCTGCCTGACGCCGCAACGCCACTGCAGTGGGGCTATGCCTTTGCCGCAGCGGTGCGGGCTACCACGCCGCGCCTGGTATTGCCTTGTGACGACACCGCGTTCCGCCTGATGCAGCTGATGGTGACTGTTCCTCCGGACGGCATGCCGCCCGAGCTGCGATTCCAGCTTGCCGCGCTCGTAACCGCTTCCCTCGGCGACCCCGCTTATTACCGTATCAGCGTCGACAAGAAACTGATCTGCCCGGCGGCCGAAGCGGCCGGAGTTCGCGTTCCACCGTACCGGGTCGTTGGCTTTCCGTCGGAAGCGGAATCCTTTGTCGCCAACCACGGATGGCCGATCGTGCTCAAGCGCACGCATTCGAGCGCCGGCGCGGGCGTTGCCATCTGTGCCGACGCGGATGCGTTCAAACGGGAATTTGCGCGATTGGTGAACGAGGAGACGCTGGAC
>Ga0105240_10012538_pt1 | contig 11694 bp, 8 predicted proteins | sample KBSC54metaG_FD_80426 | JGI IMG/M metagenome (GOLD analysis project Ga0105240, IMG submission 80426) | Corn rhizosphere microbial communities from Kellogg Biological Station, Michigan, USA - KBS C5-4 metaG | ecosystem: Host-associated > Plants > Roots > Rhizosphere > Soil | place: Michigan, USA...
CACACCCCTGCCACCTTCCATCTGTTGTCGGCGCGGCGGCTGAAGTTGATGAAACCCACGGCCTATATCGTCAACACCGCGCGCGGCGAAGTCATCGACGAGAATTGCATGGCGCTGATGCTGGAAAAGGGCCAGTTGTCGGGCGCCGGCCTGGACGTGTTCGAGAATGAACCGGCCGTCAATCCCAAGCTGCTCAAGGCCAGGAATGTGACTCTGTTGCCGCATATGGGCTCAGCCACCATCGAAGGCCGCATCGATATGGGCGAAAAGGTGATCGTGAACATCAAGTCGTTTGTCGATGGGCATAAGCCGCCGGATCGGGTTATTCCGGCGATGCTGTAAAAGTCCCCTCCCCTTGCGGGGTCCGCAGGGCGGGCGCGCGGCCAAGCGCGCCCTGTTGGGGGGCGAATGTATTGAGCGCGGCGAAAAACATTTTGGGAGGGATTGTGCGGCAACCTTCCTTCCCCAAGCCATTCTCGCAGACACTTAGCCCCCTTCCGCATTGTTGCGAGGTTTACGTGTGCCGCTTGACGGAGTTTTATATGTACTACATAATAGGACAAATATGACTTGTCCAACGGTGCCTGATGCGCGCGCAGATTCACGCCAAGCTCCCGGCATTTTTGATTGTGTTTTTGATGGCAACCGTTTCTGCCCGGGCGCAATCTTGCAACGCACCCACAAAGGATGTCGTCACCACCATAAATCTGCCCGGAGCGCCCTTCTCGATAATCCCTACCCAGGATGGCTGCACAATTTTCGTATCTATGGGCCTGGCGCAGGATCAAACAGCGCCGGGACATATCGCCGTGCTTCGCCGCACGGCCGGCAATGTGATGCTGGTGCGGGATGTTCCGATCTCAACCCAGTACGGGGTCGTCGGAATGGCGCTCAGCCATGACGGCAAAGTGTTGGCGGCCGCAAACCTAAAAGGCGTTTTGCTGCTGGACGTTGACCGGCTGGCAGCCGGAGACGGCAAGCCGATTGCGCAAGCAAGGGACAAGAGAGGAGCCAATCCGCAAGCACTGGCTGGAAGCATTAGTGTCGCCATTTCGCCCGACGACAAGTTGCTCTTTGTCAGCGACGAAAGCTCAACGACGCTCACCGAATATGATTTGGCCAAACTGCGCGCCGGCAGCAGTGATGCAATCGGTCAAACCACGGTGGGCAAATATCCTGTCGACGCGGCATTCTCACCCGATGGCCGTAAACTCTATTCGATCAGCGAGGAAGCCCAGCCGGGTATCACACGCGAAACCTGCCCTGATCAGAACGGCTTCGGCGGTTCCACGCCACAGGGTTTGCTAACGATAGTGGATGTCTCGCGCGCGGCAACCGATCCCGCCGGCGCTGTCCCGGCCAAAGTCCCGGCAGGTTGCGCCCCCGTGCGGGTGGCTTTGTCCAAGGACGGGACCCGGGCCTTTGTCACGGACCGCAGCGTGGATACCCTTCTCGTTTTCGACACCGCCAAGCTGGAGACTGATTCGGATCATGCATTGCTTGGGCGCGTGATCGTGGGCAAAGCGCCGGTCGGCGTCGTGGCGGTTGGCCAGTATGTGGTTGTCTCCGATTCCAATCGTTTGAAACCGGCCGGCCGCAAACACGAATGGTTGTCGGTTGTTGACCCCATCTCGTTGAAAGTGATCGGCAATGCGCCAGCAGGCCTTTTCCCGCGCACGCTTGTCGTTACGGCAGACGATAAGACATTGCTGGTGCCGAATTCCAACTCCAACAGCCTGGAGCTGGTTGACCTGGCGCGTCTCACCCCGGCCTATTTTGCGCAGCAGAAAGCCATCAAAGATGCCGATGATGCCGAACAGGCGAGGTTCCAGGCCGCATTGGAGGAGCGGATCAAAGACCGTCAACCTGCCCCGGGCTCGGAAGCCGCACTGCGTCACATCATCGAAAGCCTTGCACGGGGCGCGCCGGATTACGCCGCCCTGGCCTCCGACCGCGCCAACACCTTGCGTATAAGCAGTGCCGGATTCAGTGCCCGACTCCAGAAATTCGGTGCCTTGCAATCCATCGTCTTCAAATCGGCCAATCGAAATGCGGTCGACACGTTCGCCGTAACGTTCGAACATGCCCAGACGGATTGGAGCATTTGCCTCTCACCAGATGGAAAGGCAGTCATTTTCGGTCTTGACGCAGTGAAATGATGCGCTAACCCCGCAAGGGGAGCGGAATAACGCGCCGGCAAGTCGTTCTATTTCAGCGTCGCATCAAATAACTCAACCAGCTTCTCGAAGGCGCGTTCGGCCTGCAGCTCGTTGTAAACAGCTCTTCCAGGCGTCGTCCAACCATGGCGCGCGCCGTCATAGACTTCGCTTTGAAACGCGCCGTGCCAGTCGCGCAGCGCCTGTTCCAGGGTGGCGACCTGTTCGGGCGTGGCACTGGCATCCTCCACGGCATGGCCGAAATAGAGCCGCGCCTTGATCGGTGACAAAATGCGGTGCGGACTGTCGGGCTTGTCCGTCACCAGGAAGCCGCCATGAAATGACGCTGCGGCTGCAATCCTGTCCGGCTGATCGGCGGCAATGCGCACCGCCATCTGGCCCATGAAGCAATAGCCCACCACGCCGATCTTTCCCGGTTTGACGCCTTTCTGTGCCTTTAAAAATTCCACATAAGCCCTGCCATCCCCGACCATCTGCTGCGGTGTCAGAAGCTGGAACAACTGACCGAGACGTTTTTGGTTTTCGTCCGGATCATCCGTCTCCAACCCGTCGGGCTGAATCGGTCCATAGCGGTGCACCACATTGGGCAGCAGCACGGCGAAGCCCTTTTCCGCCAGCCGCTCAGCCATGCCAATATTGCCGGGACGCGGTCCCCAAATATCGGTCAGAAACAGCACACCGGGAAATTCGGCGATATCATCGGGGCGGATGAACAAGGCTTCCGCGTTCAAGCCGGGAATTTCAAGCTTTGTCTGTTTCATTTTTCTTCTCGTAGATGACGGTGTTCCAATAACGCGCCTGATGGCTTCCGGATCGCGCGAAGCCGCGCCGCTTCAGCTCCCGTCCGATCATCCAGTTGAAGTAGCCGTGCGCCACCAAAGCCGTCACGCCGTTTTCCTTCGCCTTGGCGATCAGGATATCGGCGGCTTGGGCGGCGCGTCGCATCGCCTTGCGTGGATTTTCAATGTCGGGATGAAACCCCACATGCCAAAGAATGCGCGAGATCACCGCCCATTTGGGAACTTTCATGTTCAACAGGGGAATGGGGGGCGCGGCCAGCGGCGCTTCCGCAAACAGGGGATCGGCGGTCAATTGGGCATGCGGCGCAAGCAGCGCGGCGCTTTGATGGCTGCGGGGACGGCCGCTGGTAAAGACATGATCCAGTTCCCGCGCCAGATCCTTCAACTCCTCGGGCGGGAAATTGGCGGGTGACAGTCCCGCTTCCTCATAGGCATCGATATAGTCCGCGAAGGCCGCATGGCCCGCGCGGGGACTGAGTGCGATATGAGGCTGACCATGGCGGATAAGAAGAATGCGCATCTTAAGAACCAGAGCTGACGGTTGAGTCCTTTTGATGTGCAAAGCGGGTCATCGGGCAAACACTGCATTTCAGAAAGTCATAAATTCAGCCTGCGCTGCCTAGCGTTAAGGCCTTAAGCACAAAAAATAGGCAAACACGTGTTGCATCGCAACAACGCCTGCCCAAATCATGCGTTTTGACCCCAAAAGCGAGGCCAAAAGGACAAGTCGCCATATTGAGATTAGGGGGCGGAAACAGAACTGTCATGGCCATCCGGGGGCGTAAAGCATCCAAGCTTGGCGCCTGGCAACAAGAGGGACTGTTCGATGAGAAATTTGACCAAACTATTTTTGGGAGCGGTCAGCCTGGCCGGCGTGACGACTGTCGCGGCCCCTGCTTTCGCCCAGGACGCCCCCACATGGGCGCTGAGCGGCTATGTCGACGTTCAGAGCGACTATAAATTCCGTGGCATCAGCCAGAATGACCGCGAGCCGTCACCGCAGGGTTCACTGACCCTTTCCGGTCCGGAAGGCTTCTACATCAGCACCTGGGCTTCGACGGTTGATTTCGATCCCACCAACAGCGGCAATCCCTATGTCGAGGTGGACATTTATGGCGGCAAGCACACCGACCTGTGGGGCGTCGACTGGAATTTCATGCCCTATTACTATTCCTATCCGGGCGAGAAATACGGCGCCGGTCCCAATGCCGACTATTTCGAACTGATCAACCAGTTCACCAAGGCGTTCGGTCCGGTCTCCTTCACCGCGACCTATGCCTGGTCCAACAATCTGGCGTTCAACGGCGGCACGGGCAACTATCTCGCCGGTCTGGCGTCCTACACCATCAACGACTGGCTGAGCATCAGCGGCAATGTGGGCCATCAATGGGCGCAGAATGCCAAATACGCTTCGCCGCGCTCGAGCGACTACACCTACGCCGATATCGGTGTCACCGCGACCTACAAGGGCTTTGCACTTGACCTGCGTTACAGCGGTACCGACCTGAATAGCGCGCAGTGCGGCTCGTTCTACATGGCGACCAACCATGCCTGCGCCGGAAACTTCATCGGCACGCTGACCTACAACGTCAGCCTGTTCCCGTAGGGAGTGGTTCGTACAGCAAACAGAACGGTCTCCCGCTAGGCTTTCGTTAGCGAGAGACCGTTTTGGGTGCGGTTGACGATGGCGGATGGGGAGGATGGGCATTATTGGGCCGGAGCTGACAGTTGAGCACCTTTGCGCCCAAAAGAGATTGCCCTGCCTAGTGTAGAGGCCTAGAGCCCAAAATTTAGGCAAAAGGCTGTTGTATCCCGACAACGGCTGCCCAAATCATGCGTTTTGGCCCCAAAACGGGGCAAAAAAGACAACCCGCCATATTGAGATTGGGCAGGCGAAACAGAACTGTGATCGCCATACGGGGGCGTGACGCATCCAAGCCTTGCGCCAAAAACGCAGAGGGGACTGTTCAATGAAGAACTTGACCAAATTGTTTCTGTGCGCAGTGAGCCTGGCGGCCATGACAAGCGCGGCTCCTGTCTTTGCCCAGGACGCTCCCGCCTGGGGCCTGACCGGTTATGTCCAGATGCAGAGCGACTATAAATTCCGCGGCATCAGCCAAAACGAGCGTGACCCTTCTTTTCAAGGCACGCTGAACCTCACCGGCCCTGAAGGTTTCTATGTCGGCTCCTGGGCGTCCCAGGTTGACTGGAACATGGGCGGCCTGACCAACAATCCTTCCGTCGAAGTCGACATTTATGGCGGTAAGCATACCGACGTGTGGGGCATCGACTGGAACATCGAGCCCTATTATTACGCCTATCCTGGCGCCAACACCTTCGGCGGCCCCACCGCCGATTATTTTGAGCTGATCAACCAGCTCACCAAGTCGTTCAATGGCGTAACCTTGCAGGCCACCTATGCCTGGTCGCCCGAGTTCAGCTTGGGCGGCGGCCCCGGCCACTATCTCGCCGGCATGGCGTCCTTCACCATCCTTGACTGGCTGAGCGTCAGCACCAATGTCGGCCATCAATGGGTGCGGGCCGCGAATGCAAGCGTCGGCTCCCGCGACTACACCTATTACGACATAGGCGCGACCGCGACCTACAAGAGCTTTGCTCTCGATGTGCGCTATGGCGGGACCGATCTGGGCACGATCCCCTGCGGTTTCTACATGGGCACCAAAAGCGCCTGCGTCGGCGACGTCATTGTCACACTGACCTACAACGTCAACCTGCTCCCATAAGCAGACTCACAAAGTACAAAACCCGCGAGGCGCGAGCTTCGCGGGTTTTTTCTTGGCCCAGCTTTATCAGACGGCCTGCAGCGCCCGTTGCAACTGCTGCAAGTCGAAGGGTTTTCGCAACAGGCCGATATTGGCGGCGAAGCCTTCCTCGCGATAGCCCGACGCGACAATCACTTTGAGGCCCGGCTTCAGCTGCAGCGCCTCCTCGACCAATTGACGGCCGCTCATGCCCGGCAAGCCCAGATCGGTGAGCAGAATCGATATGCCGTCATCTTCTTTCAGCATCGCCAGCGCCTGTTGCGCATCGGCGGCGGCGGCGGCGGCGAACCCGATATCCTCGACCATCTCCACCGTGGTGAGGCGGATGAGAGCCACGTCTTCCACGACCAGCACCTTGGCGCAAAGGGCACTCTTGTCCATCAGGTCGTCAGCCTTAGTGATTGCGTGCGGGAACTCTCCCCGGATTGAACACCCCTCGCGGCAACCGGTTCCCAATTGGGTCCGCCAAAGATTGCAGCGTCAGCAGTCATGGACAACATCCTCCTGGTTGTACTGAGACAGCCCCAGGCCAAACCTCGCGACAATTCCGCCAAAGCTGCGGCAAGCGCCGGGCGGACGAAAGCTTTTATCTCGAACGGACCTATTTGAATTGGTTCGATATGTTGCTGGATTCTGGCATTCAAGCCCCCGTTATCTGGCTCGCCTCTTATCCTCGCTCCGGCAATACGCTGCTGCGCATCCTGTTGAAGCAGTGCTTTGATCTTGACAGCCACTCCATCTATAGCGACCAGGAATTTTCCCATCCCGAAGTCCGCCGTCTGGCGGGAGAAGCGCCGGTGGGGGACAATCCGCGCCAGTTCGTTGCGGATGCGCTCAGCCGGGGCCGGCAACTGTTCGTCAAAACCCACGAGCTGCCGCCGCCGGACAATCACCCGGCGATTTATGTCGTGCGCGACGGACGATCGGCGGTGGTGTCGCACACCCATTATCTGTGTGACCATTTTGGGCATGCGCTTTCTTTTGCCGAGGTCATTGCCGGCAAGATGGGCGTGACTTGGTCTCAGCATGTTCAAGCCTGGATGAACCGGCCGCAGACGCTTGTGCTGCGGTATGAGGATCTGGCGGCGGGCGATCCGGATTCCCTGGCGGCAATTTCGGCTTTTACCGGCGTGTCCCAGTCGAACGAATTTCACGTTTCCTTCAGGCGGCTCCAGGGACTTCAGCCGGATTTTTTCCGGCGCGGCTCGGATGAGGCCAATATTTCTGAACTCGATCCCGAAAGCGCGCAACTGTTTGAGCGCCTTCACGGCGAGACCTTGCGCGCGGTTGGATATGGCATCGGCGACGGCATGCCGCTGGAAGCGAGTGAAGAACGCGCACCGGCCCGGAACTGCTAGCTGCCCAATGGCGAGGCACCAAAGCATTTTAATGGTGGGGTCTCAGTTTTCGCCTGCCGCGGCGCGGCGCTACGCTGACGCTAGCCGCGCCTAGGCATTCATTTCCGCGCGAATCGCGCGGAAATGAATGGTCGGAGAGAGAGGATTCGAACCTCCGGCCCCTACGTCCCGAACGTAGTGCTCTACCAGGCTGAGCTACTCTCCGATCCAGTGCGATGGGGGACCCCCTCCGCCTCGGGAGGCGCCCTTATAACCATGCCCCCCCGCCCCCGCAACCGGACCGCAACCCCCTGTGGTCGCGACCCTTTTTGACCGTTTGCGGACCGGCCCGGCTCGCTTTATACGGAGGCCCCGCCCGGGGAGACCCGTGCCTGATGGGGCGTCGCCAAGCGGTAAGGCACCGGATTTTGATTCCGGCATGCGGAGGTTCGATCCCTCCCGCCCCAGCCACCCAGTTTTTCTTATGAGCGTAGCGAATTAGAAAAACGGGTGCCCCCACGAAGGCGGGGGCCCATCTTTGGTCGGGATCCCCGGCCCGTCGCTTACGCTCCGGGCGTTCGTCGCTCGAAATCGTCCACAGGACGATTTCGTTGGCTTTCGCCCGACCGCTCCTCACCCCTCCCGCCCCGGCCAGTTCTCAGCCAAGGGTTTGGTCTGGCTTCAATGCAGAGGAGGGCCGGAAGGATCGAAAACTGTCAAAGAATGAACTTCTCCGAAAATATAATGGAAGTACTGCAATTGTCCTTCCAGAAGAAGGTCCGACGCCCGCCGCAAAGCTTCTTCACAGCTATCCGGTTGCGGCGGCCAAGAGATGACGATTTCGTTGACGCCATCTGACACGCAATCGCCGGGGACAAGTACCTGATGGGTAGCCCAATCTCGGCGAGCGACAACCTCCGCGACCGGGCGCCCGTTGACCGCGATCTTCAGTGCGGCATCTCCTCCTGTCAGGCCCGGCACGCGGCAACAAAGTTTCAATTTGACGGACTGCCCACGCTCTCCAACGAACGGGAATTTCGAGCGCTCGTCAAAGGCGGAGGCGAAAATAGCCCGCGATCCGTAGTTATTCGGAAAGGACTTGGTGGTCCAAGCGCTCTCGGAAGGTGCGGGGTCAGCCGAGGCATAACAAAACTCGGTCAGCTCCTTGGCGCCGGACTTGGTCGAATGTTCGGCGATCTGCAGGCCCGCGATCGACTTGCGAAATGCTGGACGGACCGCGGCCAAGCAATCGGCAATGGTTTTTACCAACAGCGGATCGAGGCGTTGTATCCGGCCGCGGAGGAGGTATTTCAACCCTTCGCTACGATCGATCTCGATCAATTCGAGCGCAGACTTGCAGGCCAAAAACGGCGTGCGGCGGGTTTGGACGTCGATGTAGCGGGTCATGATCTGTTCGCTGTCCGGCCACAATTCCAGTGCGCGTGCGCACCAATAACCCGTGATTTCCTCGCTTTGGTAGAAATGGGCATTGTGCACGGCGGCAAAGAAAGACACCTTGCCCTCGACTTTGGCCGGCGGTGAGATCGCACCCGCGCCAAGTTTCTGCGGTGGGACCTGCCGGCCGGTGAGCAGTTCCAGTACTTTGGAGCCTACCGCGGCCATGGCGACATGGGTTGCCGCAGCCGTGAGATGGCAATAGTCCAGAAAGACCTGCCGCCCCGGCAAGGCGCCGTTCTGGTAGTCCTCCAATATCTTGGGCAAATCGACCACCGCCTGGCCGGGGATGGCGGCGGCCTCGCGCAAGATGTCCTGCACCGGGGTCGAGATGCGGGGCGAATAGGAAAAGCTCGGATTCCAGCCTTCGGCGTCGCGGCACATTTCCAGAAAGCGCCGGGTCTCTGTGCTGGCGCCTTTGGCGCGATGACACGCCGCCAGGATTCGTGGCGACACCGAAGTCGTGCCACCGTCCAGCTCCATCATCTTGCTGGCGTCGCTTTCCGCCAGGGTAAAGTCGCTCGTCTGCAGGGCCTGCCGGGCCGATCGCGCCAGATCGCGCCATAAACGATTATCGCCGCCCGCCAGCAATGGTGCGCACGAGACCGGATCGGTCCAATCCTCCAAATTGAATTCTGGAACAACCCAGACAAGCTTCACGTCTCTGGACCCCAGCACGCTGCTTGCCTGGCGCACCAGATGCCGAGCCGACTCTTCACGCCGCACATCCAGATACGCTTTCACGCCCGGCACGCCGTCGGTGCGCAGCAGATTTTCCGCAAATGGGAGATCCCGCTCCGCCAGCTGCGAGCGCCAATTGTTGCCGGCAAAAATCACGATCACATCGGGACTCAGGGCCAGGCATTGCCCAACCATGCTTTTGAGTTCCCGCTGGGTCTGATTGGATTTGGCCAGGTCTATGACATCGATGCTTGCCTCGCCCAATTGGGATTTCAGCATTGCCTCCAATGTCATGGCGGGATTGAAATCCGGATCATAGAGGAAGCCGCGGGCCACCGATTCCCCGATCAGCGCGACGCGCCAACGCGTTTTCTTGGGTGGGATGGTTTGCGCGCTGGACCAATAGAACCATTCCTCGCGAAGTTCGGGCCTTCGGACAAAAGGCGCGTTTTGGGCATTACCCTGCTTGCGCCATACCCCGATATCCCGCGTGTCGGCGCCGCCGATCTCGATCCGGCTGCGCTCTGGGGCCGCGGCTTCGCCGACAAAGCCGGCGAGATAGAGATTGCGAATGGCCCGGCGCGCCTCGCCAGATGCAGCCGAACTGGCGGCCCGATTTGCGAAATCCTTCAGCCATTCGCTGTCGATGCTGCTTTCTTCCTCGAAAAGGACATGATCGGGAGGAGATTTCATGCCCGCCCTCCAAGACCATGTCTCATCTGTTTCAGCATTGGTTCTACCAACCGGACGACATTTCAAAGCATGGTGTAGACGGCATAGCCCTGAGACGCGCGCGAGGATTTGCGCGAGATATCCCGCCACAGTTCCGGGAGGGCGGCTCTCTCGACAATGAAATCATCCAGCACCAACGTATCCATCCGGGAGCGCCCAAATGTGGATATGGCGTCCATCGCGGTTGAGACGATAGGCTCGCCGCGCAGATTGAAGGAGGTATTAAGCAAGATGGGGCATCCGGTGCGCTGATGGAAGCGCTCCAGCAATTGGGCGAAGCGAGGATTTGTCTCCGCCGTTACCGTCTGCACCCGCGCCGATCCGTCCACATGGGTTATCGCCGGCAAGGGGATCGGCGAGATCACCTGGCAGGTCTCCAGCATAAAGGGCGAAGAGTGATCCAGAGCGAAATGTTCTCGCGCGCTTGATTCCAGGACCGCCGGCGCGAAGGGGCGGAAGGACTCGCGCTGCTTGACCAGGGCGTTGATCCTATCCTGCATTTCCGGCCTGCGCGGGTCGGCAAGGATCGACCGGGCACCCAAGGCGCGCGGACCGAACTCCATCCGGCCACAGACCCAGGCGATGACTTGGCCCTGAATCAGCTTGTCGACAACCGTCTCGACCAACCCGGACGGATTCTCGCGGTAATCGGAAAACTCGACCCCCGAGGCCGCCAGCAGGCGCCAAGTTTCATCGACCGGGTTCGACGGTCCCAGATAGGCGCTATGCATCAGTTTCTGACGCGGCCGCGCACCAGTGCGGCGGACATGAGCCACCGCCGCCGCGCCCAGGCAACTGCCGGCATCGCCGGAGGCCGGCTGAACGAACAGCCGCTTGAACGGCCCTTCGCTCAAACATCGCCTGTTGGCCACGACGTTCAGCGCCACGCCCCCCGCCATGCAGAGATTTTCGCTGGCAACCTTTGTGTGCAGATAGCGGACTTTTTTCAGCAGAATATTCTCCAGCACCAGCTGGGCGCTGTGGGCGATGTCCTTGTGATCGGGGGTGAGTTCCGAGCCATAGGAACGCGGGGGCACTCCGAGCAGATCAGTGAGTTCGTCGGAATACATCCGGTCCTGCTGCAGGAAGGAGAAATATCGCAGGTTCAGCCGGTAATCCCCGTCCGGGCCATCCTCCAGCATCCGGCTTATCTGACTCACAAAGCGGGGCCGTCCATAAGGGGCCAAGCCCATGACCTTGTATTCGCCCTCATTGACCTCAAAGCCCAGATAGGCGGTTATGGCGCTGTAAAAAAAGCCCAGCGAATGGGGGAAATCCACCTGGCCCAGACGGCGAATTTCCGCATCCTTGCCGATGCCATAGGTGGTGGTCGGCCACTCGCCGACGCCGTCGATGGTGAGAATGGCGGCTTCGTCGAATCCGGAAAAATAATAGGCGCTGGCCGCATGGGAGTGATGATGATCGACGATCTCGATCGGCCCGTCAAAGCCGGTGAGCTGGCGCATCTCATTTTCCGGCGGCGGCTTCAACAAGCGGGAATGAATGGATTCACGGCGCTTTCGCGTCAGGCCAGGCAGCATTCCCATCCAAATCTGCCGCCCCAATTTGAGCGTCGGATCCTCATAGAAAGCCATGCAATCGACGTCGGCGATGGTTAGGCCGGCGCTGTTCAGGCAGTAGCGAAAGGCGCTAACTGGAAAAGCGCTGTCATTCTTGATCCTGCTGAAGCGCTCTTCCTGGACGGCCGCAACAATCTCGCCATCCCGAA
>Ga0105240_10012540_pt1 | contig 11693 bp, 7 predicted proteins | sample KBSC54metaG_FD_80426 | JGI IMG/M metagenome (GOLD analysis project Ga0105240, IMG submission 80426) | Corn rhizosphere microbial communities from Kellogg Biological Station, Michigan, USA - KBS C5-4 metaG | ecosystem: Host-associated > Plants > Roots > Rhizosphere > Soil | place: Michigan, USA...
GCGGATGGAACGCGATGCGCGGCCATGGCGGAATCTGCGCGCGAATCGTCGAAGGCGGTGTCATTCGCGTCGGAGACCCGCTGATCCCGGAATGACGCCCTCGACAGCCCGCGGTCAGGAGCGAAACATGAAGTACGCAGCGCCGACCAGACAGAGCGACGCCCACAGGTAATCGAGCTTCAGCGGCTGGTTCATGTAGAGCACCGCAAAGGGCAGGAACACGCTCAGCGAAACGATTTCCTGGATGATCTTCAGCTGCGCCAGGGTCAGCGACCCGTAGCCGATACGGTTCGCCGGCACCTGGATCAGGTATTCGAACAGGGCTATCCCCCAGCTGACCAGCGCGGCGATCCACCACGGCTTTGCCGACAGGTCGCGCAGATGGGCGTACCACGCGAACGTCATGAACACGTTCGAGGCGATCAGCAGCAGGACGGTTTGAACGGCGACGGGCATCGGGTGGCCGAAGTATGCCATCGGCGATGCCGGGGGAAAGCTCTGTCAGGAAACGGCCTGCGCCTGTATCCTCTTGCCGCCCTTGGTGATCGTCTGGCTCAGCGATTTCACCAGCACGTAGACGGTATCCAGATGCGGCGTCGGGATGCCTTGCAGCCGCGCGATCTCGAGCACCGATCCGACCAGCGCATCGATCTCCGGCTCGCGCCCGGTCTCGACATCCTGCAGCATCGACGTCTTGTGCTCGCCGACCCGCTCGGCGCCGGCGATCCGCTTGTCGATCGAGATGCGGAACGTGATGCCGATCGATTCGGCGACCTGCTGCGCCTCCTCCATCAACTTTCGCGCGAGCTCGCGGCTCGGCTGGAAGCGGCAGATCTGCGCAAGCGTCTTGTGCGTCAGCGCCGACAGCGGGTTGAAGCTCAGGTTGCCCCAAAGCTTCAGCCAGATTTCGGAACGGATGTTGTCGACGACCGGCGACTTGAAGCCGGCCTCCTCGAACAACGCGGCGAGGTGCACGATGCGCGGCGTCGTCGTCCCGTCGAGCTCGCCCAGCGGAAAGCGATCGCCTTCGACGCAGCGGATCACGCCGGGCGCGGTGATCAGCGCGGCTGGATAGACGACGCAGCCGACCAGCTTGTCGACGCAGAATTCGGTCGCCAGGCGGCCTTGCGGATCGACCGAGCGCACGATGGTGCCTTCGAGCGGGCCGCCGTGGTGCAGGAAGTACCAGAACGGGATGCCGTTCTGCATCGGGACGATTATCGTATCGTCGTTGCACAGGTCCTTGATCTCGGTCAGCACCGCTTCCATCTGGTGCGCCTTCAGCGCAACGATGACCACGTCCTGCTTGCCGAGCGATGCCACGCTGTCCGTCGCATGCGCGACCTGCGCGACGCGTTGCCGGCCGTCGGCCTCGATCAGCGTGAGGCCGCGTTCGCGAATCGCGCGCAGATGGGCGCCGCGGGCAACGAGGCTGACCTCATGTCCCGAAAACGCGAACCTCGCCCCGACGAACCCGCCGATGGCTCCGGCTCCAATCACGCAGACGCGCATAGGTGCTGACGACTTCAAGGCTGAATGTGAATACAACCATTATTGCATATGCGGTGCAACAAGAAATACGGAAAAAACGCAACTTTCGGTTCATTTTGCATCGGGCGCACACGTATGGTGCGATGCACAACAAGTCGTCGGAATCGGGCATCGCATCAAGTAGTTAGCCGAACATGGGTGGTCATTTCGGATGCCCCGGGGCGAAACGAATCTTCCGCTAGAGCAGCCATCCACCCGTCAGGGCAGCGGAGGCGCTATCGATTCCGGAACGAGGGCGGGCGATGAAAGCGCCGTCCCCGGAACTGGCAATCGGCGGCAGATGCCAAATGCCCGGAGCCCGGGTCGCAGGACGCCCGAAAGGCACACAAGAGAGCAACGCCTCGCGCTTCGCAACCGGCACGAAGAGTCGCGGTGCTCGGCGCAATGCCCGGAGTGAATTGACCGCAGTCAATGCCCGTCGCGCGGCGAATCACGTATTGTCCTGAAATCGGATCGCCGCAAGACGGCGCTCGCGTCCAGACAGGACTTATGTGACACAGCACAAGATCATCGCGATCCAGCCCGACCCGAAGGACAACGGCAAGGCCCAGCGCAAGCAACGGGGGAAACCGAAAGGGCGCGCAGTCGATCCGCAGGCTCTGGCGGAAGTCCTTGCGCTGCTTGCCGACGCGCCCCGGCGCGCCGATCTCCTGATCGAGCACCTGCACAAGCTGCAGGACACATTCGGACAGCTTTCCGCGGCGCACCTTGCGGCGCTCGCGCAGGAAATGAAGCTGGCGCAGGCGGAGGTCTACGAGGTCGCGACGTTCTATCATCACTTCGACGTCATCCGCGAAGGCGAGACCGCGCCGCCGAAGCTGACGGTGCGCGTCTGCGAATCGCTGTCGTGCGAGCTCGCCGGCGCGCGCGAGCTGCTCGCGAAGCTGCCGGGGATACTCGGCACCGACGTGCGGGTGCTTGCCGCCCCGTGCGTCGGACGCTGCGAACAGGCGCCGGTGGCTGTCGTCGGCCAGAACCCGGTCGCCAACGCGACACCCGAGCGCGTGCAAAGCCAGGCAACCGCCGGCCGGACGACGTGCGCAATCGACGCCTATGCCGACTACGCGCAATACCGTGCGGACGGCGGTTATGCGCTGCTGGCCGAGTGTCTCGCCGGCCGGCGGGAGCGCGAATCGGTGATCAAGGCGCTCGAGGATTCGGCGCTGCGCGGGCTGGGCGGCGCCGGGTTTCCCGCAGGCCGCAAGTGGCGGATCGTCTCGGCCGAGCCGGCGCCGCGAATGATGGCGATCAACATCGACGAAGGCGAGCCCGGAACCTTCAAGGACCGCTACTACCTCGAGCGCGATCCGCATCGCTTTCTCGAAGGCATGCTGATCGCCGCCTGGGCGGTCGGAATCGCGGAAATCTACATCTACCTGCGCGACGAATACGCCGGCTGCCGGGAGATCCTGATGCGCGAGATCGCCGCGCTCATCGCCGACCCGCCCGCCGGCGCGCCGCTGCCGCCGATTCACGTGCGCCGCGGCGCCGGCGCCTACATCTGCGGCGAAGAGTCGGCGATGATCGAATCGATCGAGGGCAAGCGCGGGATGCCGCGGCTGCGGCCGCCCTATGTCGCGCAGGTCGGGCTCTTCAACCGGCCGACGCTCGAGCACAACATGGAGACGCTGCACTGGGTGCGCGACATCATCGAGCGCGGCGCGCCGTGGTTCGCCGACCAGGGCCGCAATGGCCGCAAGGGGTTGCGCTCGTTCTCGGTGAGCGGGCGCGTGGCGAAGCCGGGCGTGCACCTGGCGCCGGCCGGGATCACCGTGAACGAGCTGATCGACGAATTCTGCGGCGGCATGCTGGCCGGCCACACGTTCTACGCGTACCTGCCGGGCGGCGCATCGGGCGGCATCCTGCCGGCCAGCCTCGGCGACATTCCGCTGGACTTCGATACGCTGCAGCCCTACGGATGTTTCATCGGCTCGGCAGCCATCGTGATCCTTTCGCAGCACGACACTGCGGCGGCAGCGGCGCGGAACCTGATGAAGTTCTTCGCGGACGAATCCTGTGGGCAATGCACACCGTGCCGCGTCGGCACCGCGAAGGCGCTGCGGCTGATGGAAAAGCCGCAATGGGATCGCCCGCTGCTCGAGGAATTGTCGGCGGCGATGGCCGACGCATCGATCTGCGGCCTGGGACAGGCGGCGCCGAACCCGGTGATGAGCGTGCTGAAGTATTTTCCGCAGGAGGTGTCGCGATGAACATGCTGTCGGAACCGGTCGGCGAGCGCATCGGCGTCGAGTTCAGGCTCGACGGGAAGCCGGTCAGCGGATTCGCCGACGAGACGATCATACAGACCGCGGACCGGCTCGGAATCGAGATCCCGCGCCTGTGCTACAAGCCGGGAATGCGCCCGGACGGCAACTGCCGCGCCTGCGTCGTCGAGATCAAGGGCGAGCGCGTGCTGGCCCCGTCGTGCTGCCGCGTGCCGCAGCCGGGAATGGAAATCCAGACGGCAAGCCCGCGCGCCCTCGCCTCGCAGAAGATGGTGCTCGAGCTGTTGCTGTCCGACATGCCGGAAACCCATTACACGCGCAACTCCGAGCTCGACGATTGGGCGGCGAAGCTCAGGATCGGGAAGCCGCGCTTCGATCCGGCCGGGATGCAGCGCGCGCAGCCGGCCCCCGACCTTTCGCATTCGGCGATCGCGGTCAACCTCGATGCCTGCATCCAGTGCACGCGATGCGTGCGCGCGTGCCGCGAGGAGCAGGTCAACGACGTGATCGGTTACGCGTTTCGCGGCGAGCACTCGAAGATCGTGTTCGATTTCGACGATCCGATGGGACAGTCGACCTGCGTCGCCTGCGGCGAATGCGTGCAGGCGTGCCCGACGGGCGCGCTGATGCCGGCCCCGCTGCACAAGAGCGACGCCGCGCTGACGATTCCGGACAAGCAGGTCGCATCGGTCTGCCCGTACTGCGGTGTCGGCTGCCAGCTCACCTACAACGTCAAGGACAACCGGATCCTGTTCGTCAACGGCCGCGACGGGCCGGCCAATCATTCGCGCCTTTGCGTCAAAGGCCGTTACGGCTTCGACTACGTGCATCACAAGCACCGGCTGACTAAGCCGCTGATCCGGCGCGAAGGCGTCGCGAAGAGCGCGGACTTCACGATCGATCCGGATCGCGTCGGCGACGTCTTCCGCGAAGCGACCTGGGAAGAAGCGCTCGACCTGGCCGGCAACGGTTTGCGCGGCATCCGCGATCGCGACGGGCCGCGTGCGCTGGCCGGATTCGGATCCGCGAAAGGCAGCAACGAGGAGGCCTACCTGTTCCAGAAGCTGGTGCGCACCGGCTTCCGTTCGAACAACGTCGACCATTGCACCCGGCTGTGCCATGCGTCGTCGGTCGCCGCGCTGCTCGAAGGCATCGGCTCGGGCGCCGTGTCGAACCAGGTCAGCGACGTGATGAAGGCGGAAGTCGTGCTGCTGATCGGCGCGAACCCGGTGGTCAACCACCCGGTCGCGGCGACGTGGATCAAGAATGCGGTGAAGAACGGGACGAAGCTGATCATCGCCGATCCGCGCCGCTCGGAGCTCGCGCGGCATGCGACGCACTTCCTGCAGTTCAAGGCCGACACCGACGTCGCTCTGCTCAACGCGCTGATGCACACGATCGTCGAGGAAGGCCTCGTCGACGAAGCGTTCGTGGCCAGCCGGACGATCGGCTACGACGACCTGCGCAAGAATGTCGAGGGCTACAGTCCCGAAGCGATGGCGCCGCTGTGCGGCATCCCGGCCGAAACGCTGCGCGAGGTCGCGCGCCTCTTCGCGACGTCGAAGGCCTCGATGATCCTGTGGGGAATGGGCATTTCGCAGCACGTGCACGGCACCGACAACGCGCGCTGCCTGATCGCATTGTCGATGATGACGGGGCAGATCGGGCGTCCCGGCACGGGACTGCATCCGCTGCGCGGGCAGAACAACGTCCAGGGCGCGTCGGACTCGGGCCTCATCCCGATGATGTATCCCGATTACAAGCGCGTCGACAGTCCCGAGGCGAAAGAGCGCTTCGAAAAGCTGTGGGGAACGGATCTCGATGGCACTCCGGGGCTCACCGTGGTCGAAGTGATGAACGCGGCGATCGAAGGCAAGGTCCGCGGCATGTACATCATGGGCGAGAATCCGGCGCTGTCGGACCCCGACCTGAACCACGCGCGCGAGGCGCTGGCGTCGCTCGAATGCCTGGTCGTCCAGGACATCTTCCTGACCGAGACCGCCTACCTGGCCGACGTCGTGCTGCCCGCCTCCGCGTTCCCGGAAAAGTCGGGCACCTTCACCAACACCGACCGGATGGTCCAGCTCGGGCGGCGCGCGCTCGACATGCCCGGCGATGCGCGGCAGGACCTGTGGATCCTGCAGGAGCTGGCGAAGCGCCTCGGCCTCGACTGGAACTACCGGGGGCCCGACAGCGGTGTAGCCGAAGTCTTCGACGAGATGCGCCATGCGATGCCCAGCATCGGCGGCATCACGTGGGACCGTCTCGAGCGCGAAAGCTCGGTCACCTATCCGTGCGAACAGGAAGGCGATCCGGGCCAGCCTGTGGTGTTCGTCGAGTCGTTCCCGACGCCGTCCGGACGCGCCAGGTTCGTGCCCGCCGATATCATCCCCGCGGCCGAGCAGCCCGATGCCGAGTATCCGTTCGTGCTGATCACCGGCCGCCAGCTCGAGCACTGGCACACCGGCGCAATGACGCGGCGCGCAACCGTGCTCGACGCGATCGAGCCGGTGCCGGTCGCCTCGCTCCATCCGCTCGATCTGGACCGGCTGGGCGTGCGGGCAGGAGACGTGATCACCGTCGCATCGCGGCGCGGCGAAATCTCGCTGTACGCGCGCGCCGACGACGGCACGCCGCGCGGCGCGCTGTTCATTCCGTTCTGTTACTACGAGGCGGCGGCGAACCTGCTGACCAATCCGGTGCTCGACCCGTTCGGCAAGATCCCCGAGTTCAAGTACTGCGCGGTGCAGGTGAGCGCCGGCGGCACGATGGTGCCGGTGTCGAGCTTCGGAGGAGGACAGCTGCTGGCGGCGCAGCAAAGCTGAGACGATTCGCCCGCTGCAGGCCCCGGCCACGCCTTCGTTCTTGATCGCGGTCAAGGCAACGCGCCGGGCGTGCGCCTATATTTATCCTATTCGTCGTCAACAACAGTAACGCGGAGGATCGGGTAGATGGCATCGGATATCGAGATCGCGCAGAAAGCGACGCTGAAGCGCGTCAATGAAATTGCCGCAAGGCTCTCCATCCCGGAAGAGCATCTCGAGCCATATGGGCACTACAAGGCGAAAATTTCCCTCGATTACGCCGACAGCCTCGCCAGCAAGCCGAACGGCAAGCTGATCCTCGTCACCGCGATCAGCCCGACACCCGCCGGCGAAGGCAAGACGACGACGACGGTCGGCCTGGGCGACGCGCTGAACAAGATCGGCAAGAAGGCGATCATCTGCCTGCGCGAGCCGTCGCTCGGACCGGTGTTCGGCATGAAGGGCGGCGCCGCCGGCGGCGGTTATGCGCAAGTGGTGCCGATGGAGGACATCAACCTCCACTTCACCGGCGACTTCAACGCGATCGCGCTCGCCAACAACCTGCTCGCGGCGCTGCTCGACAACCACATCCATCACGGCAACGCGCTCGGCATCGACGTGCGGCGCATCGCATGGAAAAGAGTCATCGACATGAACGACCGTGCGTTGCGCGAGATCGTCGTGTCGCTGGGCGGCCCGGGCAACGGCTATCCGCGCCAGGACGGCTTCGATATCGTCGTCGCCTCGGAAGTGATGGCGATCTTCTGCCTCGCAACGTCATTGAAAGACCTGAAGCAGCGCCTGGGCAACATCGTCGTCGGCTACACGCGCGACCAGAAGCCGGTGCTGGCCCGCGATTTGAATGCGCACGGCGCCATGACGGTCCTTTTGAAAGACGCGCTGAAGCCGAACCTCGTGCAGACGCTCGAGAACAATCCGGCGTTCATCCACGGCGGACCGTTCGCCAACATCGCGCACGGCTGCAACTCGGTGATCGCGACGAAGACCGCGCTGAAGCTCGCCGACTACGTCGTGACCGAGGCCGGGTTCGGCGCCGACCTCGGCGCGGAGAAGTTCGTCGACATCAAGTGCCGCAAGAGCGGGCTGCGGCCCGACGCGGTGGTCATCGTCGCGACGATCCGCGCGCTGAAGTATCACGGCGGCGTCGACCTGAAGGAATTGAACAACGAAAATCTCGCGGCGCTCGAAAAAGGTCTCGCCAATCTCGAGCGCCACGTGCGCAATGTCCGCGAGGAGTACGGGCTGCCCTGCGTCGTGTCGATCAACCGCTTCAACGCCGACACGCCGGCGGAGCTCGACCTCTTGAAGAACAAGATGGGCGTGCTGAACGTCCCGGTGATACTCGCCACGCACTGGTCCGATGGCGGCGCCGGCGCCGCCGATGTCGCGCGCGCCGTCGTCGAGATCATCGATCGCCGCCAGAACAATTTCCGCTTCGTCTACGAGGACGGCGCCACGCTGTGGGAAAAGATCAGGACGATCGCGACGAAGATCTACGGCGCCGCCGACGTCACCGCCGACAGCAAGGTCCGCGGGCAGATCAAAAAGCTGCAGGAAGACGGCTACGGCCACTATCCGGTGTGCGTCGCGAAAACCCAGTATTCGTTCTCGACGGATCCGAGCCTGCGCGGCGCGCCGTCCGGTCACATTGTCAACATTCGCGAAGTCAGGCTCGCCGCGGGCGCCGAGTTCGTCGTGATGGTTTGCGGCGACATCATGACGATGCCCGGACTGCCGAAAGTGCCGTCGTCGGAACGGATCGACCTCGATGAGAATGGGAAGGTCGTCGGACTATTCTGACAAGCATTGAGGAATTAATGCAGCATGCGGATGCATCGCCGCGCTGTCAAAGGCTTCTAACGATGCACGCGTTACGCACTCGCCATAGAGCGAGCAGACAATAATTGCTTTCCCGGGGAGCCTTGACACCAAGATCGATGCCCCGGGTCAGGGTTGGTCGCGATCGATAGCGCGCTTTGGCGCCTGGCTTTCATGGCGCACGCTTTCGGGAACCAATAACAGCCACAGGAGGCTCCATGTCATCGCAACAAGCTGTTCCATTCGACCTTGCACGGCAGGAACTGGGGAGCATCGCGGGCAACCGCTGGATGCAACTCGCCGCCGGCGTGGTGGCAATGGTCGTGATTTCAAATTTCCAGTACGGGTTCACGCTCTTCACTCCCGGGCTGAAGACCTCGTTCACCAGCGCGCCGTATTCGGACATAGCGCTGATCTATACGCTGTTCATCCTGTTCGAAACATGGCCGGTGCCCGTCGCCGGCTGGTTCATCGACCGCTTCGGCATTCGCCGCCTGATGCTGATCGGCGCGGTGCTGGTCGGGCTCGGCTGGGGCCTCGGCGGCGCCGTCGCAACGACGCTCTTCCACCTGTATTTCTTCTATGGCGTGCTGGCCGGCACCGGCGCCGGAATCATTTATATCGCGACGGTGGCCAATGCGGTGAAGTGGTTTCCGGACAAGCGCGGCCTCGCCGCGGGGTTGACCGCGGCCGGCTTCGGCGGAGGCTCCGCCCTCACGCTGATCCCGATCAGCTCGACGATTGCGACGCACGGCTGGGCGAACGCGATGATGTGGTGGGGCATCGGGCAAGGCATCATCGCGCTGCTCGCGGCCATGGTCCTGCATCACCCGCCCAAGGGCTGGGCGCCCCGGGACTGGGTGCAGCCGAAGGCGATCGCGCAGACGCGCAAGGACTTCTCTGCGTCACAGATGCTGTCGCAGAAAGAGTTCTACATCATGTACTTCATGTTCCTGATGGTGTGCACCGGCGGGTTGATGACGACCGGCAACATGTCGCAGATCGCCAAGTCGCTGAACGTGTTCGACACCAAGTTCATGGGCATTGCCATCGTCCCGCTGACCGCGACGATCGCCGGCGTGACGAATGCGCTGGCGCGGATCGTGTGGGGGACGGTGTCGGACCGCTTCGGCCGCGAGTACACGATGGCCTTCGCGTTCCTGCTCGAAGGCGTGCTGATCTTCCTGATGACCCAGATCATGGGCCAGCCGGTCCTGTTCATGATCCTGATGCCGTTCGTGTTCCTGGCCTGGGGCGAGATCTATGCGTTGTTCTCGGCGCTGACCGGCGATGTGTTCGGGCCGAAAAACGCGTCGGGCAACTACGGGATCATGTATACGGCGAAGGGGCTCGCATCGATCCTCGCCGGCTGGGGCGCTGCAGTGGTTGCGGCGCTGTATGCCGGATCGTTCTCGGTGCCGTACTACATCGCGGCGATCTTCGACATCACGGCGGCGATCGTCGCGCTGTTCGTGCTGAGGCCGATCGTCAGGCGCCGGATCGCCGGCGAAATTTGATCGCAGCCGGCAGCGGCGCGGCTCAGATCTTGCCGCGCTGCTTCAGCCGCGACAGGGTTTCCGGTGTCAGGTTCAGGTACGACGCCAGTTCCTTCTTCGGAATCCGTTCGAGCAGTTCGCTGTGCTTGCGCAGGAACCGCTGGACGCGGCCCGGCGCATCGAGCAGATGCAGCGTGATCGTATGCCCCATCACTTCGCTCATCAGCCGCATCACTTCGAGCTCGAACGCGTCCTTGACCTTCGGATGGGAGTCCATGAACTGGCCCCAGTGGCGCATCGAGAGCTTGGCCGCGCGGACGGGGCGCACCGCGATGATCGAGAACGGAATCGGCGTGTCGAGCCGCCATGCCGCATAGCTCGTCTCGATCTCGGATTCGGCGGCAAAGCGCAGGATCATCTCCTTGCCGGCCGGGTTCGCGACCACGCGCTTGAGGATCCCGTCGAAGATGAAGTACTGGTCGACCGACTTGTCGCCCTGCCGCTCGAGCGTCGCGCCCTTGGCGTACTCCGCGACGGTGAGCAACGGCTCGAGCTCGGCCAGGTCGGCATCGGACAGATGCTGCAGCACGACATTGCTGCGCAGCCGTGCCCGGATATCGACGGGGTTGGAAAGATTGGCGATCAGCATCGGCGTGGGCATCTGTGGTCGTGCAAGTATAGTCCCGCCCGCGTCCGGCGAAAGCGCCGCGCGGCCCCATGCAAGGCCACCTGCCTTGACCGCGGTCAAGGCAACGCAAGCGGGGCATGATTAGACTGCAGGTGAAGCAAAAGCCGGTACGAACGCCGGTATTTTTCGAACATTCCAGCTGCAAATTTTCCGAGGAACGAAGCCATGGGTGCAAACGAGCGACAACAGGTTGCCGAAGCCGATGGACAAGCGCAGGAAACGATCGATGGCTTCCATCTGGTCATCGAAGCCCTGAAGATCAACGGCATCGACACGATTTTCGGCCTGCCGGGCATCCCGATCACCGATTTCGCGCGCAAGGCGCAGGGCGCCGGCATTCGCGTGATTTCCTTCCGCCATGAGCAGAATGCGGGCAACGCCGCCGCCATCGCCGGGTTCATGACACAGAAGCCCGGCATCTGCCTCACCGTGTCGGCGCCGGGCTTCCTCAACGGCCTGACTGCCGTCGCCAACGCGACGACCAACTGCTTCCCGATGATCCTGATCAGCGGCTCCAGCGAGCGCGAGATCGTCGACCTGCAGCAGGGCGATTACGAAGAGATGGATCAGCTGGCGATTGCCAAGCCGCTCTGCAAGGCTGCATTCCGCGTGCTCCATGCCGAAGATATCGGCGTGGGCGTCGCCCGCGCGATCCGCGCCGCGGTTTCCGGCCGACCCGGGGGCGTCTATCTCGACCTGCCCGCGAAGCTGTTCGGGCAGTCGGTCGATGCGGCGACCGGCAGGAATTCGCTGATCAAGGTGGTCGACGCGGCGCCGCGCCAGATTCCGGCTTCCGACGCGGTGCAGCGCGCGCTGGGCCTGCTGCGCAATGCAAAGCGGCCGCTGATCGTGCTCGGCAAGGGCGCAGCCTATGCGCAAGCCGACGCGGACATCCGCGCGCTCGTCGAGAAAACCGGAATCCCGTACCTGCCGATGTCGATGGCGAAAGGCCTCATCCCCGACACGCACGAGCAGTCGGCGTCCGCAGCCCGCTCGTATGTGCTGCCGGAAGCCGACGTGGTGATGCTGATCGGCGCTCGCCTGAACTGGCTGCTCTCGCATGGGAAAGGCAAGACCTGGGGCGGCAAGA
>Ga0105240_10012541_pt1 | contig 11693 bp, 6 predicted proteins | sample KBSC54metaG_FD_80426 | JGI IMG/M metagenome (GOLD analysis project Ga0105240, IMG submission 80426) | Corn rhizosphere microbial communities from Kellogg Biological Station, Michigan, USA - KBS C5-4 metaG | ecosystem: Host-associated > Plants > Roots > Rhizosphere > Soil | place: Michigan, USA...
CCTCAGAAATCGTACCGCAGAGCAAACTGCATGCGCCGCGGATCGCCGGACGTGAAGATCTTGCCGAAGAATGGACCGAAGTCGGGATTGTTGCCCGGGATGCCCCAGTTGGGGTGATTGAACGTGTTGAACGATTCCGCGCGCACCTGAATCGTCTGCCCCTCGTGCACGGCGAACCGGCGCTGCAAGGCGAAGTCGAAGATGTTATTGCCCGGCCCCGGGATCGTGTCCCGTCCGGCGTTCCCGAACGTGTAAGGGGCGGGCGCCGTGAACGCTGCCGTATTGAAGAAGTGGTTCGCGTCGCGCACGCTGCGCGGCAGCGCCACGGTTTGGCCCGGCACGATGTTCGGACGATTCGGCGTCCCCGAATTGGCGAAGTCCAGCGTGAAGTAAAACGGATTCAGCGGCGTCCCATCCTGCAGCGTCACCGTGCCGCTCAGCGACCAATTGCGCAGCACCGGACCCGTGGCCTTCACCGCCGGCAAGCTGTACACGTAGCCGCCCGTGATGCGCCGTCCGGGATTCGAGAACGAGAGCGCGCGCTCCAGCCGCAGATTGCGCTCGTACTGCGCACCCACGCTATCGAACAGCCCCGGGATAATCGTGTCGGCATCGTCCAGCGACTTCGACCAGACGAAGCTGGCCAGCACACTGAGCCGCGACGACAGGCTCTTCTCCACCTTCACCTGCAGCGAATTGTACGAAGAGTTCGCAATGTGCTGCCGTTGCACGATCGGCCCCAGGTCCGGGAACGTTCGCAGCGCCTGCAAGTCGCCCGGCCGCGGACCCAGATTCTCGCCCGTCTCCACGTGCGCCGGTGTATTGAACTGGCGGAACCGCCCCAGGTGCGTGCCCTTCGAAGCCGCGTACGCGATCTCGAGTAGCACTTTCTTCGGCAGCTCGTGCTGCACGCTCGCGGTCCACTGCTGGATGTACGCCGTACGCGCGTTCGGATCCACGCCGAAGTAACTCGGGAAGCCGCTCACCGATGTAGTCGCGAAGCCGTTGCGCGTGGTCAGCACCGGAAGCTGATTCGCCTGCGTCTCGTTGTGCACGTTGAGCAGCCCGTTGAGCACCAAGTCGTAGGTCTCGACCGAAATCTCCTGGCTGTAATAGATCCCATACCCGGCGCGGAATACCGTCTGTCCCCCGGGCAACGGCAGCTTCGGCAGCCGCCATGCGAGCCCCGCACGCGGCGCGAAATTGTGGCGATCGGGATTCACCGCCGAGCTCACCCGCACCAATCGCGGATCGTGCGGCAGCGTCGAGTAGTCCAGATTCAGCAGGTTGTTGCGCGCCTCCGTATACGGCGACGCATACTCGTATCGCAGTCCCAGACTCAGCGTCACCCGCGGCGCGATGCGCCACTCGTCCTGCACATACGCGGCGTAATCGCTCTGCCGCAGATACGCCTGGCCCGACCCGCTCGTCTTGATCGTCTCCTGCGGATAGCCCAGCAGAAAATCGGCGAACGGATCGCCGCTGCCCACGCCGGATCCGTCCACGCTCGTGAACGCGCCCGAGTAATTATATGTCCCACGCACGTTGTTGCTCTGCAGATAATTCAGTTGCGAGTGGATGTAATCCACGCCGAACTTCACCGTGTGCCGCCCGCGAACTAGCGACAAGCTGTCCGACACCTGCCAGAAGTTGTCGCGCTGCACCTGCGGCAGCGTCGGCGAATCCGTGACCATCGAATAATCGGTCGCGTTGAAGTACGGCAGTCCGAAGTCGAACGGATTCGTGTCGGGATTGAGCAGCCCCAATTCCTGCTCCACGTTCGTCTTGAACGCGCTCTCCGGGACATCGTACAAGCGCAGCCGCGTGAACGAAAGCCTCGCCTCGTTGATCCACGATGCGCGGCTGGTGGTCAGCCCGACGGCGGCCTGCTGCGCCCGCACCTGCTCGGAAAGCGGCAGCAGCGGGAACGACCCCGCCACCGTGTTGCCTTCTCCGTTGAACGTGTAACGGCCCGTCAGCAGGCTGCCCTTGCCGAATTGGTGGTCGACCCGTCCGCTCGCGGCATCGTTGTTGTTCTGATTCGGGGTCGAATCCTGATAGTTGCCAGACGCGCTGGTGCTATTCGGCAGCGGCTCGTATTTATTCAGAAACGCCGTCGCGATCGGATCGATTTTCGCCGTCGGAATGCGATTGCCGGCGAAGGGCGTCCGCAGCCCCGTCTTCGGATCGAGGCTCAGCGGATCGTAAATCGTGCTCTGCCCCGTGAAGTCTCCGGAGCGGGTAGCGGCGTCGGGAACCAGGCTCACGCGCGATGCGCCTAACTTCTGCCGCAGCCCCTCGTAGACCCCGTAGAAGAACGTATTCTTCAAGCCCGGCACCGGCCCGCCCAGCGACGCGCCGAATTCGTTCTGCCGGAAGATCGGCCGTGGCAGCGACGTATCGGCGAAATAATTCAGCGCATCGGTCTTCTCGTTGTTGAAGTACTCGAACGCGCTCCCGTGCACCGTCTTGGTCCCGGACTTCGTCACCACGTCGATCGCGCCCCCGCCATTCTGCGGAAACTCCGCCGGCGCCAGCAGCGATTGAATGTGGAACTCCTGCACCGACTCAATCGGCGGATACACGGCGATCGCGAACGTGTTCCGATCGGTGTCATACGCGCCGTCCAGCAGGAAAGCATTCGCCGTCGACCGGCTGCCGTTGATCGGCGGATTCAGCGCCACACTGCCGCGCGACCCTTCTTGGATATCGTTGACCACGTCGTGCACGAAGCCGCCCAGTTGCCGCGGAATCGCTCCCGGCCCGAGCGTCACCAGCGCCACCACATTGCGCGAATCCAGCGGCAGATCCGCGATCCGCGGACTGTCCATGCGATACCCCAGGCTGGGCTCCTCCGTCTGCACCGGCGAAACCGAGGCCGTCACGGTGATGCGCTCCCTGCCCGCGCCCACGGCCAGTTTCACGTCCACGCGGCCTTTCTGATTCACCTGCAGTTGCACGTTGTCCGCTTCGAAATCGCGGAAACCCGTCTTCGTGGCTGTGACGGTGTAGGCTCCCGGCGCCAGTTCTTCGAAGCTGTAATCGCCATGCGCATCGGTGATGGCGGTCCGCGAAAAGCCCGTGGCCTTCTGCGCGGCCGTTACGGTCGCGCCTTTCACCAACGCCCCGGATTGATCGCTGACCGTGCCCGAGAGACTGCTCGACGCAATTTGGGCCGAGCCCGTCGCGACTACGAATAGAGTAATGAATACGAATTTAAGCAAGCTATTTTCCCTGTAATCCGGCCTTCAGCGCGTCCAGAATCCGGATCGCGTCTTCCAGCCTTTCGTATCGCAAACGATACGCCGGAACTTTCATCAGCCGGCGAATCGTGCATTCGTGCCGTGCGCGCGTCTCGCTCCCGTAAGAAGGCATATCGCTCAGGAGCGAGGCCGTGGCATCTTCGGCCGCGACGTCGTCCAGGTGCGGAGTCCCCGGGCCGCGATCCAGAAACACGATCGCGTCGATCCGGCATTGCAGCGCGCTGCGAATGTTTCCAAACTCGTCCATCGGAATTTCGATCGAGAGCTTCCCGTTCGGCCGCGCGCGGGTGCAATACCCTTCCAATTCCGGGAACAAACGCGGGGCGTCATCGCGGACGCGCGCCTCGTGAGGCTTGCCGATCGCGATCCGGTCCTCGCTGTCCTGCAGCAGCGCCGTCGCGTCGTCGGAGATAAATGTCCACCCGGCCCGCGCGCACGCGTAAGCCAGCGTGCTCTTCCCTGCCCCGGACACGCCGGTCAACAGAATCCCGCCGCCGTCCTTGGCGACACAGGCCGCATGCATCGGCATGGTGTAGCGCTGCGCCAGCAGAAAATAGACCATCGGTTCGAGAAAGAACCAGCGGAACCAGGAATGGTCGGCCACGGTCTTCTCCGAGACGAACGCGTACGTGAACAGCGCCCGCAGATCGGCGCAGGCGAAGTTATCCTTATCCGAAATGACGGTCAGCAGATGACCTTGTGAGAGGAACGCCGGCTCCGGCGCCAGGTCTCCCTCCGGCCTTACGATCACCCGGATCTCCAGCGCCGGACGGTCAAATTCCGGCTTGTACCTTCCCCAACTTTCGGATGCCGCGGCGTGCACTTCGGGCGAATTCGTCAGCACCCGGACGCGGAAACCCAGCGGGTAAAACGTAGCCGCCAACGGCAGTTCCAGGTCATGCAGAAGCGGATCGTGGACAGTTGCTTTCACAGTGGCCGTAAGTCGCACAACCAACTGATAACACGCCGATTACCTTTACAGTGGTAAAACTCTGGAAGAGCGCGGTAACAGGCACCCAAGAAGGCGTAAGCTGTTTTTAGTGCGTAGCGCCATTGTACATTATTGGCTTCTCAATCGTCGCGGGGGCGAGAAAGTCCTGGACGCCCTCTGCCGCCTGCTGCCCGATGCCGATATCTTTACTCTCTTCTGCGATCCCGCCACGCTCAGTCCCGAAGTCGCGAAGCACAAAATCACCACATCCTTTCTCAATCCGCTGCGCCGCCACTACCGCTCGCTTCTGCCGCTCATGCCCATGGCGCTCGAGTCCTTCGATCTGCGCGGCTACGACCTCATCGTCAGCAGCGAATCCGGGCCCGCCAAGGGCGTCATCGCTCCGTCCAACGCGCGCCACGTCTGCTACTGCCACACGCCGATGCGCTATCTGTGGGACCTCTATCCCGCATACCGCAACGAGTGGACGCATTCCCGCTTCAAGCGCGCCGCCATGGCGCCGCTCAGCAACTACTTGCGTCTGTGGGACTACTCCACCGCCGCGCGCGTCGACCGCTTCATCGCCAACAGCCACAATGTCCAGCGGCGTATCTGGAAGACCTACCGCCGCGAATCCGACGTGATCCACCCGCCCGTCGACGTGGATTCCTTCGTCTGCAACCCGTCCGAGGACTACTTCCTGATCGTCTCCGAACTGGTGGCCTACAAGCGCATCGACACCGCCGTCCGCGCATTTTCCCGTAGCGGCCGCCGCCTCCGCATCGCCGGCGACGGACCGGAATTTCGCCGGCTGCGCAACATAGCGTCGTCCAACGTGGAATTCCTGGGTCGCGTATCCGATCCCACGCTGCGAGACTTGTACTCCCGCTGCCGCGCCTTCCTGCTGCCCGGCGAAGAGGATTTCGGCATCACGCCCGTCGAAGCTCTCGCCAGCGGCAAGCCCGTGATCGCCCTCGGACGCGGCGGGGTCCTGGAAACCGTGCCGCCCTACGCCGGAGTGTTCTACCACGAGCCCACCGACGCAGCCCTTTCGGCCGCGGTGCGTGAGTTCGAGACCCTCGAAGCCGACATCCGCCCCGCCGAATTGCAGGCCCACGCCCGCAATTTCTCCCCCGCCGAGTTCCTCCGGCGCATGGCCCCCGTCCTCGAACAACCCGCCAGAGTTTCGGTAACAGGCTACGCTGCCACTTAACTCGAATTAACCGGCAACCAGCGGTCGCTAAACCCCGCTCCCCCGGCCCCGGTTTTTCGACCCTGTCACCGTATCTCCCCCGTGGCGCAACAAAGCCGCTGTCAATTGACTTCGCCTCCTTTCCCTGCTTAACTATAGTTAAGTTCATGAGCACGACCAGCCAGTTACGGCAGAACGAGCACTCCCTGGGCGACGTCCATTCCAGCGTCGGCACCGGCCAGGTCTCGTTCTGGAAGCGCATGTTCGCCTTCGCCGGACCGGCCTACCTGGTCAGCGTCGGGTACATGGACCCCGGCAACTGGGCTACCGACCTCGAAGGCGGCGCGCGCTTCGGCTACCGCCTGCTCTGGGTGCTCGTCATGTCCAACGCCATGGCCGTCCTGCTGCAGACCTTGAGCGCGCGACTCGGCATCGTTTCGGGCCGCGACCTCGCGCAGGCCTGCCGCGAAACCTACCCTCGCCGAATCAACCTGGCCCTCTGGGGACTCTGCGAGATCGCCATCGCCGCTTGCGACCTGGCCGAGGTCTTAGGCGCGGCGATCGGCCTCAACCTGCTGTTCCACATCCCCTTGCTGTACGGCGTCATCATTACCGCCGCCGATACCCTGTTGATTCTATGGCTCGAAGGCTTCGGCATCCGTGCCATCGAGGCCTTCGTGCTCTCGCTCATCGCAGTGATCGCGGCCTGCTTCTGTATCGAGATCATCTGGGCCAAGCCCGGCCTCAGCGAGACCTTAAGCGGCCTGGTGCCCCACCTGGACCGGCAGAGTCTCTACGTAGCCATCGGCATCCTCGGCGCGACCGTCATGCCGCACAACCTCTACCTGCATTCGGCCCTGGTCCAGACACGGCACATCGGCCAGACCGAGGCCGCCAAACGAGTGGCCTGCCGCTACAACCTGATCGATTCCGTCGTGGCGCTGAACGGCGCGATGTTCGTCAATATCGCCATTCTGGTGCTGGCCGCGGCCGTCTTCTTCCGCCGCGGCATCATCGTGACCGAGATCCAGCAGGCGCAGGTGCTCCTCGTCCCGCTGCTCGGCACCGGACTCGCCGGCATCATGTTCGCCGTGGCCCTCCTCTGCTCCGGCCAATCGTCCACGCTTACCGGAACCCTGGCCGGACAGGTGGTAATGGAAGGCTACCTGAACTTCCGTATGCGGCCCTGGCTGCGGCGCCTGATCACGCGCTCCATAGCAGTCGTTCCGGCGGCGATCACCATCTATATCGCGGGCGAGCAGGCCAGTTTCGGCCTGCTTATCCTCAGTCAGGTGCTGCTGAGCATGCAACTGCCCTTCGCCATCATCCCCTTGATTCACTTCACGAACGACCCGGGCCGCATGGGCGCCTTCGCCAACGCCGCATGGGTTCGCGTGCTGGCCTGGACTTCGGCAGTGGTCGTGGTCGGACTCAACATTCTGCTGGCCGTCCCGGTGATCTCGGGCTGGCTGGCCGGAGCCGGACCATGGAAGCCTCTGGTTTGGGCCGTCACCGTCCCGACCGGGATCGGACTTCTGCTGCTTCTCGGCTTTGTGACCCTGGAGCCGATGATGACCCGGCGCAAGCTCGGCATGGCCCCGGTGACTGTCCCCGACACCACGACCGCGGAAGCCGCCGCCGCGCCGCGATATCACAGCATCCTGGTGCCGCTCGACCACACCCAACTAGATCAACTGGCGCTCAATCACGCCGCCGCCATGGCCCGGATCTACGGGGCCAAAATCTTCCTGCTGCACGTCGAAGAGGGCGTCACCAGCCAGATTTACGGCCGCCAGGCCGCCACGGCCGAAGTCGAACTCGGCGAACAGTATCTGGAGCGGATCGCCCAATCGCTCCGCGAGCAGGCGATCTCGGTCGAAACGCGCGTTTCGCACTCCACGTCGCCCACGGCGGAAATCATCCGCTATGCCAAAGAAGTCAAGCCGGATCTCGTCATCATGGGCGCGCACGGCCACGGCGGCCTGAAGGACCTGATCTTCGGCAACACCATCAACCCCGTCAGGCACAACCTGCAGGTACCCATGCTGATCGTGCGACCGGGGAAAACCTGAACATTTGCAGGCAATAATTGTGACACACTGTCCCAAGACCGTGTCGCAGCGATACAGAACCGGACGTATGGATACAGCTAAACCTTCTACTTACAATGAGATTCAGTGGTATGAGAACTGCTTTTCCTAGGCACGTGAAGCGCGCACTTCAAATCGCAGTTGCTCTGGCCTCCTGCCTGATGCCGCTCCAATCCGCCACTTTGGAGCGGCTCACTTTGAACGACATGGCAGCCAAATCTACCGCGATCGTGCGCGCCAAAGTTCTCGATTCCTACTCCGCCCTCACTGGATCGGCCATCTATACTCACTACAAAATTCAAGTAACAGAACGGCTGAAGGGCTCCACCATCACCGAAATCGCCGTCCGGGGCGGCGTCGCCGGCGGCCTCCAGCAGCTTGTGCCGGGCGCGCCCAAGTTCAACAAGGGCGACGAGTTCGTGTTCTTCCTCTGGGCCGGCAAAGACGGCTTGAACCAGGTGATCGGGTTGACTCAGGGCCTGTTTGCCGTGGCCGCGGACGGCACCTCGAATCCGTCGGTGACCCGAAACGCCAGCCATGAATTGATGCTGGATGCCCGCACCGGCCGTCCCGTAAAGGACGAAACGCTAGTCATGCGGATGAGCGATCTGCGGTCGCAGATTGCCGGCGCGCTCACGGGTGCAGGCCAATAATGTTCCGCCTCGGCATGCTTCGCAGACTGTGCCTGATCGCCGTGGGAGCGGTCTTATTGGGCGTCCCGGCGCAAGCTTATTATCATTACGTTTTCTATTACCGCTCGGCGCCCTTCCTCCCCATGCAGGCGAAGTTCGACCTGAACCGCCTCACGAATAACACCCTGGTCTTCACGGTGGCCGATTCCGGCCCCGCCATCTACAACCCCAATGACAGTTTCGGCTCCGTCCTGGCGCAGGTCAAGCAGGCGTTGGCGGCGTGGAATTCGGTGCAAAGCTCCAGCCTGCGAGTGACCTTCGGCGGTCTGCAACCGCAGAATCAGAACGCCAATACTCCGGGGGCGGAAATCGTGTTTGAGGATCTGGGCCCCGGGCTTCTCGGGCGCACCGTCGTCAGCATGCCCTCCTCTCCGAGTTTCGCCGGGCAGTATGTTCCGATCTCCCGCTCCCAGGTGGAGTTGACGAACAACACCAGCCTGCAGCCCGGGCCGAGCTACAACGAGACCTTCTTTACTACCGCCGTCCACGAAATCGGACATGCCCTGGGTTTGCAGCACACCTGGACCGCTTCGGCGATGTCGCAGGCCACCATTCGCAACACGTCGCGCACCCGTCCGATCGATGCCGACGATATGGCGGGGCTTTCGGTGCTCTACCCCTCCGCCAACTGGACGGCCAATTTCGGCACGATTTCCGGCCGCGTGACTTATAGCGATGGCCAATCCGTGGCGCTGGCATCGGTGGTCGCGATCCCCAATAACGGGCCGGCGGTAAGCGCTCTGACCAACCCCGACGGATCTTATTCCATCACCGGCCTGCCCCCGAATACTTACGAGCTTTACGTTCATCCGCTGCCGCCGGACGCCGTGGTGGCGGGCGGCGAGGGACTGCAACTGCCGCAATACGAAAACGGGCAGGCCATCAATGCCAGTTCCTCTTTCCGGACGGTGTTCTATCCGGGCGTGCAGGATTACCGGCAGGCCACGCAGTACACGGTAGTTCCCGGGTCCAACTTCCCCAGCCAGAACTTCTCCGTGCAGGCACGCGCCGGCGTTCCGACTTACAACGTGGTCACCTGGAGTTTCCTGGATCCGGTCAATCGCACGTATCCTTTCCAGGCGCCGCCGAATGCCGTGGCCGTAACCCCGGCCTTCCTGGATGATAGCCAGCCCGCGGGAGCCGCGATCGCGCTCACCAGCACCGGTACGGCTGCCATTCCCACGCCCCAATCGGTCACTCTGATGGGCGTCGGGTCGGCGAACTTCGCCATGTACAACTCCGGCGCAGGACCGACCATCAGCATGTCTTTCGGGCTGGCGCCGTTTCTCGGCGTGGGTCCACGCCACCTCGTACTGAATTTCGGCAACGATATCTATGTCCTGCCCGACGCGATCAATCTGGTGCAAACAGGCCCCCCGGCGATTTCATCGGTCAGTTCCAACGGCGATGGCACGGTGACGGTAACCGGCGCCGGGTTCGGGCTCGACAGCCGGGTCTTCTTCGACGGCATGGAAGCATCGGGACTGAGCGGCGTATCTAGCACCAGCATCACCGTAATAGCGCCTTCGGCCCCGGCGGGCCAGGTGTCGGCCGTCTCTGTTTATAACAGCGATGCGCAGAATTCTCTCTTACTGCAGCGCCAGAATCCCACGACTTATACTTATCCTAATAACGGTACTCCGCAGATCCAGAGCATCACGCCTTCAACCCTACAGGCCAGTCTTTCCGGCACACCGTACTCCGCTAAAGTCGATATCATCACCTCCGGTACGCAATTCATCGATGGTCAGGTCTCTGTAGGCTTCGGATCGAGTGATGTGACGGTTAGCCGCGTCTGGATGCTTAGTCCGACCCACCTTGTCGCCAACGTGGTGGTCGCACCCGGCGCGGCTATTGGTTCTTTTGCGATTAGCATCGTCTCCGGAATGACTGTCATCGAACAGACTGGCGCAGTGACCATTCAATCGGCAGTGGGCCAGCCGCAGATTCAGACCGTGATAAACGGTGTGACGAGCCAGCCCGGCGCTTTGTATCAGGGCAACTATGGTGTGCTGTACGGCGCCAACCTGGGACAGTCGATCGGCAGCGTCCAACTTACCCTAAACGGAACCCCCGCGACCTTGATTTACGTTTCACCCACGCAGCTCAACTTCGTCGCTCCGGGTTCGGTGGGCGTTGGCCCGGCCACCCTCACGCTGAACAACGGAAACGCATCCACCAGTCTCGAAGTTCAGATCTCGCAACCCGCTCCGGGTATCGCGGCCATCACCGGTGTCTCCGGCGGCAGCCAATCGGCGAACCCCGGCGACGTCCTGACTGTCAATCTAACCGGCTTCGACAGCACGGTGGCAGGAAATCCGAGCCGCCTCGTGGTCACCGTCGCCGGGCTCCCCATGAACGTCACCCAGATCGGCGCCAATCAAGTGCAATTCGTCCTCAGTCAATCCTTCGCCGGCACCCAGGTCCCTGTCATCGTCTGGGTCGACGGCGCCCCCTCCGCCCCCTTCCTCATCACCGCCCGGTAGCGTACGCCTCCGGCCTGCAGCGAGGTTTCGTTCCAATGGAGTGAGCGCTGGCGCCGCCGGGAGGCAGATTACCGGTGACCTGATGCCCTCGATTGCGCCGTCTGGTTCGATTCTGCGGCGTGGACTGGAGCCGCCAGGAATCCGGCATCTCGTGCCGTATCATGGACCTTCTGGCCGGATTCATGAACCCGACGACATTGTGCGACACTACGTGCCGCGATACCAATTTCGCTGTTGAGCTCTATCGGGTTCTGGTCCAAATTGGGATCTATCCGAGTGGATACTGATCCGCTTTTCCGAGTAGCACGGAGTGGCACAAAAAACATTGCTAGCTGCGGCAGTTCCGGTAGAAGCTCCACGTGTTTCAAACAGAAAGGGATTTCTTATGCGGCATAAAGATGGCCGTGCGCAAACTGCGCATTTCTACCTGGCCATCCCTCACGCGCCATGAGACTTGTGTGGTTTGACCCGGAGAATCTGGTGTTTGATCCACTTCCGGTGCTCCACCGCCTCAACCCCGGCGCTACCTGCCGGACCCGCCACCGCGCCCGCTGCGATTGGGGCGCCAATTTTTGCAACGGCTTTGGTTCGCCTTTTGCCGCCAACCTTCAGATCTTTCCTGTATTTCGCTGCCCCCACGACCGCACTGCCCGCAGGACCTGCGGCACGGCCTGCCACCAGGCCTGCGCCGGCCCAGCCGCCCGCTTTCGCCAGTCTTTTCGTGCGCGACGGACGATGCGTTACAACCCGGCGATGAGCTGGAGCCCGAGCCCTCGGGGCGGCTGTCGAAATGGACGCCCCAAGTAGAAGCACCGCCAAGACGACGCCAGCCAGCGTGCGAATGTTGGCTATCCTCACAACATTCAGGACCGCAATCCCCATGCCACAGGTGCAAATGCCACGATCGTTCTGGACGTTGAGGATGCCCGGAATTTAGTTGAAACGTGCGACTCTCGCCGGAGCCGTGATAGGCTCCGGCAAATGTGTTTTGCAAGGAGAGTCGCAGATGAAGAAACAATACCAAATCGACAAGCAGAAA